>Ga0207657_10003441_pt1 | contig 16885 bp, 16 predicted proteins | sample KBSC33metaG_FD_184316 | JGI IMG/M metagenome (GOLD analysis project Ga0207657, IMG submission 184316) | Corn rhizosphere microbial communities from Kellogg Biological Station, Michigan, USA - KBS C3-3 metaG (SPAdes) (version 2) | ecosystem: Host-associated > Plants > Roots > Rhizosphere > Soil ... | reverse complement strand
CACCGAGACATGCAGCAGCGGGGCACGATCCAGCGGCTTGATGGGCTTCATCGCAGGCAAGATCGGCTCCCGACCAGGTGACGCACCCTGCTAATATCGACTTGTAGGATATCCTGCAAGTAGTATTCTGCTGACCTCGATATTGCCATTGCGGCGCGGCAGGACGGGCGCCTATCGTGCTCCCGCCCGCTCCCGCCTCCTTCCCTCCAGCCCCATAGAGAACCAAGATGGCCACACTTTCCGAACTCGACGGCGTTCGGCTCGACGCTTTGGCTCGGCAGCTTGCTGACGCCCACCGCCAGCCGGCGCACACCGTGCCGGCGGCGGCCTTCGCCGGGCTCAGCGTCGAAGATGCGATGGCCATCCAGCACCGGACGCTGGCGCTGCTGGCAGAGCGCGCGCTGGTCACCAAGGTCGGCATCGATGCAGGAGGCCGGGGGATTGCCGCGCCGATCTACGCCAGCCTTGCGGGGCCAGATGGGACCAGTCTCGCGCTGCCGGCCCGCGGCGTGCTGGGCATCGAGGTGGAGATCGCGGTGCGGCTCGCCGCCACCATCACCCCCGAAATGGCGACGGCAGGGGAAGCGGCGGTCCTGCCGGCCATTGCGAGCTACCACGTCGGGGTCGAGATTGTCGGTTCGCGCTTCGACGATCGGGCCGTTGCCGGCGCCAACGGCCAGCTTGCCGACAACCTCAATACCGCCGGCTATGTCTGGTCGGAATCGCCTTGGTCGCGCGGTCTTGACCTGGCGGATGTCCGGATCGATGTCGAGGTCGACGGCAAGCGCTTCTGGCAGGGGCCGGGCGCCAATCCCTTCGGCAGCATCCTCGCGCCGGTCATCTCCTATGCCCGCGCGCGGCTCGACAGTTTTGGGGCGCTGGATGCCGGCATGCTGGTCACCACCGGCTCGCTCTGCGGGCTCGTCGCCATCAATCGGCCCTACACCATCCGGGCCGGCATCGCCGGAAGCGCGCCGGTTACCCTGACTTTCCGCTAGCGCGGGAAGAGTTTAGCTCCAATCGTCACCGTTTTCTCACACCTGGCAGAGGCGCGATGGCGACCAAACCGCATCGCCCTTAGCGCGTTTCAAGGCCCTCGACAGGCACCAATACCGAGCGGTCGGCGATCTCCATGCCGAACCCCGGTCGGTCGGACAATTGCAGCCGGCCGTTCTGCGGCAGTTCTTCGCCGACGAAGAGGTCGCCGAACACCGGCCGGATCGAACGGCCGTCCGGGCTGGCCGCGACGTACTCGCAGAGCGGCGCCTGCGTCTGGGTGGCGATGAAATGATAGGAATAGGGCCCGCTGGCATGCGGCACGACCGGAATATCGTAGGCGGAGGCGTGCGCCGCGATGCGCAACAATTCGGTCATGCCGCCAACCCACATCACATCGGGTTGCAGGATATCGATCAGCCGTTCCTCGATCAGCCGGCGAAAGCCGTAGCGGGTGTATTCGTGCTCGCCGGTGGTCCATTTGAGCCTGGGGTGGGCCTGCTTGATCAGCCGGTACCCCTCGACGTCCTCGGGCGACAGCACCTCCTCCCACCAGTAGATGTCGAGCCCGGCGCAGGCCTCGGCCAGCCGGATGGCGTAGGGCACGGTGAGCGCCATGTAGCAGTCGACCATCAGCGGGAAATCAGGCCCGACCGCCTGCCGGTGGGCGGCGAGGAATTCGACGTTCTTCCTCAGGCCCGCCTCGCCGTCGAAATGGCTGTGGGGCAGGGGCACCTTGGCGCCCCAGAAGCCCAGCGCCTTGACCGCGTCGGGCGCCGGGCCCGTGCAGTAGAAATCGACCTCGCTGCGGCTCGCCCCGCCGATCAGATTGTAGACCGGCTCCTGCCGTAGCCGCCCGAGCAGGTCCCACAGCGCCAGGTCGACGGCGCTGATCGCCATGATCGGCAGGCCCTTGCGCCCATAGGGCAGGGAGGCCCGGTAGAGCTCGTCCCAGATGCGGTTGACGTTGCGCGCGTCCTCGCCGACGAGGAAGCGCCGGAAATGATGGTGCAGCAGCCAGGCGGCAGGCGCCCCGCCGCTGCCGGCAGCGACCCCGACCGTGCCGTCGGCCGTCTCGATCTCGACCACCAGCGTGCCGAGCACGTCGATGCCCCAAGTAGTGCGGCGGTCGCGGTAGGGCGCATAGCCCGACATCGGGTTGGCGATCAGGCTGTCGATCAGCCAATGGCCCTGAGTCTGCTGGAAATAGTCGCCGCCGCCGCGCTTGCCGACGACGAAGGCGCGCACGTCCGTGATCCTGAATCTGTCGCTCATCGCCGCATTCCTTCCGGCCGCCGGACCGCCGCGCTTCTACTGCAGGTTGACATAGAGCCCCCCGTCGACCAGCAGGGCGGCGCCGGTCACATAGCCGGCCATGTCGGAGGCGAGGAAGGCCACCACTTTGGCGACGTCGGCCGGCTCGCCGAAGCGCCCGAGGGGAATGCGCTGGTCGAGATAGCTGCGCTTTTTCGGATCGGACCAGTCGTCCTTGTTGATGTCGGTGGCGATCGCCCCCGGCAGCACCGAATTGCAGCGGATGCCGTAGCGGCCGAGCGCGATGGCGGCCGATTGCATCAGCGAGTGCACGCCGGCCTTGGTAGGGGTGTAATGGGTCTGCATCTCGCCCCCGACCAGCGCCGAGATCGAGCTCGTCGCCACGATGGCGCCGCCGCGGCCCTGGTCCTTCATCCGGTTGGCGGCCGCCTGCACGGCGTAGAAGGCGCCGTTGAGGTTGACGTCGACGACCCGCTGCAGCAGCTCCGGCGGCATGTCGAGAAAGCTGTGGAACGGGCAGATGCCGGCGTTGCTGGCAAGAATGTCGACGCCCCCGAAGGCGCCGATGGCGGCCTCGACCAGCGTCCGGCTCACTGCCGGATCGGCGATGTTGCCCTCGACCGGCACGGCTCTGCGCCCCAGCGCCTCGACCTCGGCGACGGTTTCATCGATGGCGCGGTCGCGGTCGACGCCGCTGTCCGCGCCGACGAAATAGTTGATCACCACGTCGGCGCCCTGTCGGGCGAGCTCGACGCAGATGCCGCGTCCGATCCCGCGAGAGCCGCCGGTGACTATGGCCCGCTTGCCTTCGAGAAGCACTTCGTCCCCGCTAGTTTTCGTGCCGCGGCGGGCGCCGCCGCCCGTTGCAAGAATTCACGTCTGCACCCTGACGCGCAACTGGTCGAGTCCCACCGCCAGGAGCAGCACCGTGCCCTTCGTCACATCCTGCCAGAAGCTCGAGACGTTGAGCAGCGTCAGCCCGTTGTTGAGCGTGCCGAGGATCAGCACCGCCAGCAGCGTGCCCCACACCGAGCCGCGCCCCCCGAACAGGCTGGTGCCGCCGAGGATGATGGCGGCAATGACGGTCAGCAGGTAGCCGCCGACCGCATTCGGCGCCGCCGCCCCGAGCATCGCCCCGACGATGATGCCGGCCAGCGCGCCGGAAAGCCCCGACACGACATAGAGGATGACCTGCGTGCGATCGACCGGAATGCCAAGCATGCGGCTGGCATCCGGATTGCCGCCCGAGGCATAGACGTAGCGGCCGAACGGGGTGAAATTCAGCACCCACCAGATCAGCGCGAACACCACCACCATCAGGATCAGCGGGAACGGGATGGAGAAGATCCGCCCCGATCCGAGCCAGTTGAAGCTGTCCTCCATCAGCGGATTGGTCAGCCCGCCCGTCATCACCAGCGACAGGCCCGAGATGATCGACATGGTGCCGAGTGTGACGATGAAGGGATTGAGCCGCAGCCCGTTGGTCAGTGCGCCATTGGCCCCGCCGACCACCCCGCCGACGATCACGGCGAAGCCGCAGCCGACCCAGATATTGAGCCCGGCGGCATAGCTCAGCGACACGATGACGCCGGCGAGGCCCGCAATGGCGGCGACAGACAGGTCGAGCCCGCCGGCGATGATGAGCGGCGTGCCCGCCGCGGCCATCAGCCCGATGAACGAGGCATTGGTGCCGACCGACAGCAGGTTGGGCAGCGACAGGAAGTAGGGCGACAGGATGGTGAAGATGACGAGGATGATCAGGTAGAAGATCAGCAGCATCGCGGTACCCGCCCAGGGCTTGGCGAGCACGTCCCGCAGGCGGCGGGCGCTGCCGCCCGGGGTGGCCGAAATGGTGTTGCTGTCGGTCATGGCTCGTCCCTCAGGCGGCAGCCGATTTCGATGCGGCGCTCATCAGGTGCACGGCATCGGTCGGCTGCTCATAGGTTTCAACAACGCGGCCGCCGGCCAGCACGATGGTGCGATCGGCGAGGCCCGCGACTTCTTCGGCATCGGAGGAAATCAGCAGGATGCCGAGGCCCTGGTTGGCGAGGCCCCTGATGTGCCGGTAGATCTCCTGGCGCGCCCCGACGTCGACGCCGCGCGTCGGCTCCTCGAGGATCAGCACCTTCAGTTCGCCCAGCAGCCAGCGCGCCAGGCACACTTTCTGCTGGTTGCCGCCCGATAGCGTGCCGATGGCCTGCTCCGCGTCGCGGGCGCGGATGGCCAGCCGCCGGATCCATTCACCGGTGGCCACCTGCTCCTTGCGGCGGTCGACGATCCAGCCGCGGGTGAACCGCGGCAGATTGGCGAGCGACAGGTTTTCCCGCAGCGACAGCATCGACACGATGCCCTCGCGCTTGCGCTCGGCCGCGACCAGCCCCATGCCGGCGAGGACCGCAACGCCGGGGGTACGGATGGCATAGGGCCGGCCGTCGATGCTCGCGCCGGCGATGCTGGTGCGCGGCACCGCTCCGAACAGCGCCCTGCCGACCATTTCGACGCCCGACCCGACGAGCCCATGCATGCCGGTGATCTGGCCGCGACGCACCGAAAAGTCGATGCCGCGCACCCATCCCGGCACCGCGAGGCCGGTGACGGTCACCATTTCACCGCCAATCGCCGACGCTTCGGCAAACGGCGGATAGATATCGCCGACGCGGCTCCCGACGATGGCCTCCAGCACGGCCCCGACCTCGGTTTCCGCGGTCACGAAGGTGCCGGCATTTTGCCCGTCGCGCAGCACCACGATCTGGTCGGAGATGGCGAACACCTCCTTGAGGTAGTGCGAGATGTAGACCACCGCGACGCCTTCCGCGCCGAGCCGGCGGATGATCGAGAACAGCAATTGCACTTCGGCCTCGGCCAGCGCCGCAGTCGGCTCGTCCATGATCAGCACGCGGGCATTGCCGACCATGGCGCGGGCGATCTCGACGATGCGCTGCACGTGGTGCGAGAGGGTGCCCATGCGGGCGTGCGGGGAGAGCCAGTCGAGGCCCAGCCGCTTGAGCATCGCCGCCGCTTCCTGTTCCATGCGCCGGCTGTCGAGGGTCTTGAGCGGGCCGGTGGACCTGGTGGGGAGCGCCGCCAGCATGATGTTTTCCGCCACCGTCAGGTCCGGAAAGATCGACAGTTCCTGTGGCAGCATGCGAATGCCATAGGCGATGGCGTCGGCCGGCGTCCTGATCTCGACCGGCCGGCCGTCGATGTGGATCGTCCCGGCATCGCTGGAATAGAGCCCCGAGAGGATCTTCATCAGCGTCGACTTGCCGGCGCCGTTGGCGCCGAGCAGCGCCACGACCTTGCCGGGCTCGACCCCGAAGGCGACATCGGTCAGGACCGGCACGCCGCCGAACGACTTGCCGATCCCCGCCATGTCGAGCAGCAATGCTTCAGGCATTCGTCCTCCGCCCAGTTTGCCGGAATGCAGCGCCTGGCGCTGTCCCCTTCCCATGCGTCGTCAGTCGTCCCGGCGCCTTGCTCACACGCCGACTTCGTTCCTGAAATCGTCGTTTCGGATATCCACCATGGTGCCGGCATGGGCATCGCCGGCCCCGCTCGCCAGCCAGGCAATCGCCAGCGCGGCATCCCGCGGGGTGCTGAGCTTTTCCTGCGGGATGTCCGAGATGGAATTGATTTTCGCGGCCCGGATGCTCGCCTGCATCGCCGTGTCGACCAGCCCGGGCGCGAGGCCGAAACAGTGGATTCCGGCCGCGGCGCCTTCCAGTTCGGCAGCGCGGGTGAGCATCAGCAGAGCAGCCTTGCTGGAGCAATAGGCGGCCCAGCCGATGAGGGGCCGCGTCGCCGCGCCCGACAGGATGTTGATCACCCGGCCGCCGGTGCGGAAATGCGGCCACGCCGCCGCAATGATGGCGGCCGGCCCCGAGACATTGGTGCGCATCGCGAGGTCGAACGCCGCCGCGTCGAGCGCATCCAGCCGGCTCATTGGCTCGATGACGCCGGCATTGTTGACGATTACGTCGAGGCGCCCCGCGCGCTCGACCAACGCCTCGATCCGGGCCGCGATGCCGGTGAGATCGGCCACATCCATCGGATGGTCGAAAGCCTTGCCTCCTGCCGCGGTAATCTCCTCGACGAGGGCGGCACAATCGCCGGCGCGGCGCCCCGCGGCGGCGACGGTCGCCCCGGCCTGTGCCAGCGCCACCGCCGCGGCGGCGCCTATTCCCCGCCGCGCGCCGGTGACCAGCGCCACTTTGCCGGTAAGATCGACGGTCATGGCAGGGCCTTGCGGGCCGCGGCGCGCACCGCATCGGGGTCGGGAGCGACGCCATAGGCCTGGAAGCCGCCGGTCACCGGGATGACCTCGCCGGTGATGAAACTGGCATCCGGCCCGAGCAGCCACGACACGGCGCCCGCCACGTCCTCCGGCTTGCACCAGCGGCCGAGCGGAATGGACTTCACCACGCCGGCCTCGAAATCCTCCCAGCTCTGCCCGAGCTTTTGCGCCTTGGCGCGAAACGCCGCCTCCATGCCAGTGCCGGGGCCGACATGGCCGGGGGCCACCGCATTGACGCGCACGCCGGTCGCCGCCATCTCGACGGCGAGGCATTGCGTCAGCGCCGCGATGGCGCTCTTCGAGGCCATGTAGACCGACGAGAACGGATTGCCGAAGCCGAGCCGCGTCACGATGTTGACGATCTGCCCTTGGCCTTGCCCGGCCATGGCGCGAGCGGCTTCGCGGCACATCAGGAAGGTGCCGCGCGCATTGACCCGCTGGATGCGGTCCCAGTCCTCGATTCGGGTCTCGACCACGAGGCTCTGGGTGTGGATGCCGGCATTGTTGACCACCGCGGCAAGCGGTCCCGCCACCGCCAGCGCACCGACGGTCTCGACCACCGAGGCCTCGTCGCCAATGTCGAGCGCCCGCCAGCCGCAGCCGAGAGTGGTGGCGGCCGCGCGAGCGGCCTCGGCATCGCGGTCGCCGATGACCACGTCGAAACCGTCGGCGGCGAGGCGGCGGGCGATGGCGAGGCCGATGCCGCTGGCGCCGCCGGTAACGAGGGCGGTGCCGCTCATGCTTGCTCCCAGGCTCGGAACAGGTCGCGCATCTTGATGGTCTCCGTCAGCACGTCGTCGTGCAGCGTATCGAAATAGCCCTGGTGCACGTATTCGCAGGCGACGTAGCCGCCAAAGCCGGCATCGCGCAGCGTGCTGAACAGCGCCGGGAAATTGAGCGTGCCCGCCTCGAGCTTGGTCTGCAAGGCACCGGGCCGCGCCTGCCGCAGGTGGATATGGCCGGCATGGGGCGCCAGCGCGTCGATCTCCTCCTGCCGGTAGCCGCTGACGGCGAAATGCGCGTAGTCGAGCGCCAGCTTGGCGCCGCTCCGCTCGCACAATTCGGCCGCCAGCGCCGGTGTCTCGAGATAGGAGTGCACATGCGGCTCGAGGCAGAGGACGATCCCGGCCGCGCTCGCGGCCGCGGTCAGCGGCTTCAGCGATTCGACCGTCGCCTCCAGCGCCTGCCGCCGGCTCTGTGCCCCGTTGAGCATGCCGGGCAGGATGAAGATGGTGGGCGCGCCCACCGCCCGGCAGAAGTTTAGCGCCTGCCGGAAATCGGCAGTGTTCTCGGCTCGGCTGTCGGGCGAAGCAAGGTTACGCTCCACCGTATCATTGCCGAACAGGTGATAGAGGTTAGCGACGCCGACCGGCAGTTTCGCCTTGAGTTCGGCGCCATAGCGCTCCGGCTCCCGCAGCAGCAGGCCCTTGTCGAGCGCCGAACGGTAGAAATAGCCGAGATCGATGGCCGGAAAGCCGACCACCCGGGCAAGGCCGGCAACCTCGTCCAGCGTGAGCTGCGGAAACGACCACGACGTGACGGAAAGTTGCACCGCTAGACCTCCTCCATCCGGCCGCTTTTCGCCGATCGATACATGGCGTCGAGCAGCGCCACGGCGCGCGCCCCGATCACCCCGTCCGCCGGGTTGACGGTCGGCACGCCCCGGCAGATATCGACGAACCGCGTGATCGGGGCGACCTGCTCGTAGTCCCCGGCATTGGCCGGCAATTCTTCGATGTGGCTCTTGCCGTCATGACGCAAGGCTTCGACGCGGGCCCGCTCGATGTCAAACAGCAGCATGCCCTCGCTGCCGAACACGCGGATATCCATCTGGTAGCCCCGGATCTTCGGCACCGTCGCCGAGCCCGACAGCGCCATCGTCGCGCCATTGGCAAATTCCACCACCGCGGCATCGTAGAAGTCGACGCCCGCCGGCGACAGGCCAGTCCTGGCGAACACCCGCACCGGCTCGAGGTCGGCGATGCGAAACAGCGCCCCGAGCCCGTGGGTGAGCTGGCCCCAGCCATAGCCGCCGGAGCGGCCCGGGTCGGCCCAGGTCGACGCCGGCGGGCGAAACAAATGCTCCGACGTTTCCGCCATCGGCTGGCCGGCAAACAGATCGGCGAGCGCCGAGGCCATCTGCGCCACCACGTGGCGAACCTCGCCGATCCAGCCATCGGCGACGAGTTGGTGCGCGACATCCACCATCGGCCGGTAATTCCAGCCATAGGGCATGATGATTTCCTTGCCCCTGGCCCGAGCCAGCTCGACCAGGCCCCGCGCATCGGCCGCATTGGTCGCCATCGGCTTTTCGATCATCACGTGCAGGTCATGGTTGAGCGCCAGCCGGGCATGTTCCGCGTGCAGGACGTGCGGCGAGGCGACAATTACCCCGGCAAGCGTCTCGTGGGCCAGCATGTCGGCGGCATCGAGATAGGCGTGGGAGAGGCCGAAGGTTGCCGCCACCTTGTCGAGTCCGTCGCGGTCCGGCCGGTTGATGGCGAGGACCCCGACATGGGGATTGGCCAGCAGCGCCGGGATGTGGCTCAAGGTTGCCCACCAGCCGGCGCCGATAACGCCGATGTCGACCTTGTCGGCCATGTTGTGTCCTCCCTATTCGGCCAGATAGTCGTGCACGATCTGCCCGCTCACCAGGGTGAAGTCGGCGCGCCAGTAGAACGCTTCCAGCGGCTCGACCACCGGCAGGCGGAATACCGGGGCCTGCGCATTGGGCCGCAGTTCCACCGTGGCCGGGCCGCTCCAGCATTCATGCACCACCATGTCGGTCAACTGCCGCGAGGTGATCTGCCGGATCGCCGGCCGGCCATCGATGTGGTTGATCGCCTTGAGGTTGAGGTTGGTGGCGAACTGGAAATACCGCCGCATGTCGGCCGGGTCGGCCCGGCGCTGCTTGTAGGGAGTGGTGATGGTCACGACGTCGATGCCATTGCGCTCGACCCCGGCGACGATCAGGTCGTCGCGCATCTCCATGAACGGGTTGGCATATTTCTTCGGCTGGCCGTGCACCTCGCGGCCATGCGCCACCCCGCCATCCGAATGGAGGAAGAGGTAGGGCGAGTAGGCGCCGTCGGACCCGCTCGGCAGCTTGGCGCCGAACATCACATTGGCCTCGTGATAGGGCCCGATCCAGTCGGTGTCGTTCATCTTGTAGATGTGGATGGCGACCACGTCGCCGACCGCCTCGACCGGCGGCGGCGCGAGGAACGCCATGGCCGCCGGGTCGGTGCGGTAGAACGCGGTGACGATCTCGGCGTTGCGGAACTGGAACGGGAAGGGGGGCACCATCGGCGCATCCCAGGGGGTCGAAAAACCTCCCTCGAGGATCTGCGCTTCAGTCAGCCGGTCCAGGCCCCAGCGACGTTCGGTCATGAATCCTCCGGCGGTTTCATCGACGCGCGGGTCGACACCAGCACGTGTTTCATGTGCCCGATCATGGCGGCCCGGGCGGCATCGGCATCGGCATCGGCGATGGCCTTGACGATCAGCCGATGGTCGTGAATCGAGCGGGCGATGACGTTGGGCGTCTCCGAGGCGATGGTGCGGAACTCCAAGCCGAGAATATTCAGGCTTTGCGCCGTGCGGGCAAGGAATTCATTGTCGGCAAGGGTGGCCATGCGCTGGTGGAACAGGGTGTCGAGCTCGCGGTAGTGCGCCGGATTGGCGATGGCCGCTTCCTGGTCGGCGATGAGCGCCCGCAGCACCACGATATCCTCGACGGCGGCGGTAAGCGCGGCCCGCGCGGCAATGTCGCCCTCGATCAACTGCCGCGCCTCGTAAAGCTTTTCGACCTCGGTGCTCTTCAGCGTCAGAAAGAAGGTCAGCGGCCGCAGCAGGTCGGCGGCGCTGAGCTGGGACACGAATACCCCGCCGCCGTGCCGGATCTCCAATACGCCGAGCACCGCCAGCGCCCGAATCGCCTCCCGCAGGGTCGGCCGTGATATGTTGAAGCTTTCGGCCAGCTTGCGTTCGGGCGGCAATTGGTCGCCGGCCTTGAGATTGCCGGCGGTCACCAGCCCCAGGATCCTGGTCACCAGCATGTCGGTGAGGCCTGCCTTGCGCAGCGGCTCGAGACCGGAAAGTTCTGCCGTGACGACCAAGCGTTCCCGCTCCCCGCTGCAACCGGTCGAAGCGCCAAAAGTGACCAAGTGGCCTGACCAATTGTTGACCTAGCAACGCACCCGGTGTTAGTCAATGCCGACGGCTGTCGACGATGCGTGAGGCGTCGCGAGGCCGCAGGGAGCGCCAGATGCGAGTTCGCGAGGTTCGGAGCTATGTGATCGGCTATCCGGACCCCAATGACAGCCAGACCCGGCGCATGACCGTGCTGGTCCGCGTCGAAACCACCGATGGCGTGGTCGGCTGGGGCGAGGGCATCGCCATGTGGCCCGAGGCCTGCCGGGCGACCAGGCTGCTGATTGATGAGGCGTTCGGGCCGCTGCTGGTCGCGGCGGGCGAAACCAGTATCGATTCCGCCTGGCAGACGTTTCGCGCCCACGCCTGGTGGTACGGCGAAGGCGGCATTGCGTGCTTCGCCTACAGTGCCCTCGACATCGCGCTCTGGGACATCGAGGGCAAGCTGCAGGACAAGCCACTGCACGAGATCTTCGGCACACGGCACGCGGCCCTGCCGGCCTATGCCGCCAACCACGTCAACAAGGCGACCCTGGCCGAAAACGTCGCCGAAGTGGTTGGCTTCCAGCAGCGCGGCTTCCGCGGCTGCAAGCTCGGCTTCGCCAAGAAGGGCCTTTCCAATATCGGCCGCGATCCCGATGGCGACGTGGCGTTTGTGCGCGACCTGCGGAGCGCCGTAGGCCCCGATTTCGAGCTCATCGTCGACGCCGGCAACGGCGTGCATTGGGACGTCACGACCGGCATCGCCACGGTGCGGCGCATGAGCGAATACGACATCGGCTGGATCGAGGAGCCGTTCTATCCGACCCGCATCGACGACTACCGCGCCCTCAAGGCCGCGGTTGACGTGCCCATCGGCACCGGGGAGCGCGAGTGGACGGTGACCGCCTACCAGCGGCTCATCGAGACCGGCACCGTCGACGTGGTGGGCATCGACCCCTCGCGGGCCGAGGGCATCACCGGCTTCCGCCGGGTGGATGCGCTGTGCAGCAAACACGGGCTCACCATCAACGCCCACGCCTGGAGCACCGCCGTCCTCAGCGCGGCGAGCCTCCATCTGTCGCTGGCCTCGCCCAATGCGCGGCTGTTCGAGCTGAAGCCGTTTGCCAACGCCGCCACGGCCGACCTCGTGGCCGAACCGATCGAGCAGCATGACGGCCTGGTAAAGGCGCCGCGAGGGGCCGGCCTCGGGATCGAAATCAACGAGGAGGTCGTTGCTAGCCTGAGCCTCGCCTAGTCGCTGGCAACTGGCGCAAAGTCAGGTGCGAGTGGTCGTGCTGCCCATCTAGCCGTTTGTCGAAAACCGGCGACCCAGATCGCCACACGGAGGAGAAGAAATGAAAAGCTTTGCCAAGGTAATGATGCTCGGCCTGGTGTCGGGGATGGTGTTTGCCACCGCGGCGCTCGCCGACGACTTCCACGGCTTCGATCCGGGCAGCTTCAACGGCGCCATGCTGAGCGCCGACCAGCTCAAGGCGATGGTCGCGGACGCCACCAAGGTGACGCCGCCTAAGAATGGCAAGGACTACGTCTTCGGCTTTGCCAATCTGCAGCGCGACATTCCGTTCGGCGTCGAGGTCGAAAAGGGCATCCAGCAGAATGCCGACGCGGCCGGCGTGCAACTGCAGATCGCCGACAACCGCCTCGACGGCCCGACGGCGCTGGCCAACGCCCAGTCCTTCGCGCAGCGCAACGTCGATTTCGTCATCGAATTCCAGACCGATGCCAATTTCGGCCCGCAGGTGATGAAGGTTTTCAACGACGCCAAGATCAAGGTCATCGCCATCGACATACCGATGCCGGGGGCGACCTTCTTCGGGGCCAATAACCCGAAATCGGGCTTCATGGGCGGCTCCTATCTGGCCGACGCCGCGGTCGCCAAGTTCGGCGCCGACAAGGTGGCCAAGGGTTACTTCGTCGACGGCATCCTGCCCCAGTCGGGCGCCATCCCCGCCATGCGCACCGAAGGGCAGATCGCCGGCTTCAAGTCGGTCTTGCCCGACTTCCCCGACAGCCAGATGATCCAGTTCGATTCCAAGAACACCATGCAGGAATCGTTTACCCAGATGAGCAACGTGCTGGGGCGCATTCCCCAGGGCGTGCCGATCATGGGCATCGGCATCAACGACCAGGTGGCACTCGGCATCATCCGGGCGGTCAAGCAGGCCAACCGTGAAGCCGACCTAGTCGCCGTCGGCAATGGCGCCGACGAAACCAAGGCCCTGGCCGAGGATCCGAACCTCGTCGCGGCGACGGGCTACTTCCCCGAGCGCTACGGCAATTTCCTGATCCCGATGGCGCTGGAAACGCTGGCCGGCAAGACCTTGCCGCCGGCCGTGCTGCAGACCCACTACATGATCACCAAGGCCAATGTCTGCAACTACTACCCCGACTTCAAATGCGGCAAGGACGATCCGGCGGTCACCTATACCTTCCCGCAGGACGCCTTCGCCAAATGGGCCGCCACGCTGCTGACCGAGCCGGCCCTCAAGGGCTATGAGACCCTGATCCCGAAGAGCTGACGACCGGCTCTCCTCGAACCGGAGCGCCCCACGGGGCGCTCCATCTTGCCATAGGACCGAGCCCATGCCCGAGCGCATCGCCTTCCGCATGAACCTCACCCCCGGCCAGGCGGCCGAGTACAAGCGCCGCCACGACAATCTCTGGCCGGAAATGATCACCGCGCTGCGCCAGGCGGGCGTTTCCGACTATTCGATCTGGCTCGATCCCGAGACCAATTATTTGTTCGCTACGCTGGTTCGGGCCGACGACCACACCATGGACAAGCTGCCCGAGACCGATGCCAACCGGCGCTGGTGGGCGTTCATGACCGACGTCATGGCCTATGATGGCGCGCGGCCGGTGGTGGTCGATCTCCTGCCGATGTTCCACCTGCCCTGACCGGGGGGCTCCGGCCCTCGCCCGGATTGCCGTCATGCCGCCTGTGGGCGTCGCGGGATTGCACGGTTGTCTCGGCGGGCAATTGGGCTATCCTTGGCTGATCGAGAGCCGGTGCGCCGGCCGCTGCAGAGCCCATCATGTCCAATGCTGTCAGCGCCGCACGGCGCCCCTATGTCGTGGCCTCCATCATGCTGGCCAATTTCATGGTCGCCATCGAGGCGACCATCGTCGCGACCGCCATGCCGCACATCGTCGGCGACCTCGGCGGCTTCACCTATTATAGCTGGGTGTTCTCGGCCTTCCTGCTGACCCAGTCGGCGACCACCGTGATCTACGGCAAGCTTGCCGACGTGTTCGGGCGCAAGCCCGTGCTGGTCGGCGGCATCGTGCTGTTTCTCATCGGTTCGTTGCTCTGCGGCCTCGCCAATTCCATGACGGCGCTGATCGCCTGCCGCCTGCTCCAGGGCATGGGGGCAGGGGCCATCCAGCCGGTCACCATGACCATTGTCGGCGACCTCTATACGCTCGAGGAGCGCGCCAAGGTGCAGGGCGTGATGTCGAGCGTCTGGGCCATCTCGGCGGTCGTGGGCCCGCTCGCCGGCGCGCTCATCGTGGACCACCTGCCTTGGGCCTTCATCTTCTGGATCAACCTGCCGGTTGGCCTCCTGACCGTCCTCGGCTTTCTCAGCTTCCTCGACGAGAAGATCGAGCACCGCAAGGCGCGCATCGACTATCTCGGCTCCATCCTGTTCTCGGTCGCCATCATTGCGCTACTGGTGCTGCTCACCGAGACGGAAGCCGGCGCGCCCGTGCTCGCCGGGCTGGCGGCGTTGTTCCTGGTGGCTTCGGGGCTGTTCCTACTGCAGGAAAGGCGGGCTCCCGAGCCGATTATTTCCATCGCCCTGTGGGCCAAGCGACTGGTCGCCACCAGCAATGCCGCGACGCTGTTTGCCGGCATGGCGATGATCGGCATGACCACTGTGCTGCCGCTCTACGTGACGGGCGTCATGGGCCGGTCGACGGTGGTTGCCGGCCTGACGCTGACCGCCCTGGTGGTCAGCTGGCCGCTGGCGACGATGCTGGCGGCGCGCCTGTTCCGGCTGTTCGGCATCCGCCGGACGTTGCGCATCGGGGGCCTGCTGGTGCCGCTCGGCGCGGTCTTCCTGCTCTTCATGACGCCCGGGAGCGACCCGCTGCTGCCCGGCTTCGGCGCCTTTCTCATGGGGTCGGGCATGGGGCTGATCAGCCTCACCACGGTCGCTTTGGTGCAGGATAGCGTCGACTGGTCGATGCGCGGCAGCGTCACAGGGTCGATCATGTTCGCGCGCAGCCTCGGCAGCACGCTCGGGGCGACGGTGCTGGGCTCGGTGCTCAATTTCGGCATCGCCTATTTCGGCACCGGGGCGCTGGCCACAAGCGTCCACGACGTCCTGAACCGGCCCGACGGCCTGGCGGGCCTCGCCGACAATGCCGCGGCGCGACTGGTGTTCGACCAGTCGCTGCACTGGACCTTCTTTGGCCTCGTAGCCATGGCGGTCCTGACGGCGGCGTTCACCTGGATGGTGCCGATACGACGCGACTATGCCGGAATGATGCCGACCGCCAAAGCCGTCCCCGGCGCCGTCGTGCCGGTCGGCGACATCGAGGTCGAGCCCTAAAGCGTTTCCAGGAAAAGTGCGCAGCGGTTTTCCGGTTCGGAAACGCGACCACTACGCGGCTGCGTTTCCAGGAAAAGTGCGCAGCGGTTTTCCGGTTCGGAAACGCGACTGTTCAAGGGCAGCGTTTCCGGGATAAGTGCGGTTCGAAAACGCGACGATCAGTTCGCAATTCCATTCGCCAGCAAGGACTATCGACCATGCCAGTTGTCTTCGATCACCACGCCAAGGGGGTCTTTCCGATCGCGGCCACGCCGTTTCTGCCCGATGGCCGTATCGACACCAGCTCGGTCGACCGGGTGACCGACTTCTATCTAGAATCCGGCGCGAGCGGGCTGACCCTGCTGGGTATCATGGGCGAGGCGCCAAAACTCGAACCCGACGAGGCGCTGGCCATCGTCAAGCAGGTTGTCAAGCGCGCCAGCGGCATTCCGATCGTCGTCGGGGTATCGGCGCCCGGCTTTGCCGCCATGGCGGCGCTGGCGAAGAACGTCATGGCCGCCGGGGCCGCCGGCGTGATGATCGCGCCCGCCCCCTCGCTGCGCACCGATGACCAGATCGCCGGCTACTTCCGGCAGGCGGTAACCGCGATCGGCGCCGACATTCCGTTCGTGCTGCAGGATTATCCGCTCGCCCTCGGCGTCGTCATCGCGCCCGGCGTGATCAAGCGCATCATCACCGAGAACCCGTCCTGCGTGATGCTGAAGCACGAAGACTGGCCGGGGCTCGAAAAGATCAGCACCCTGCGGCGCTTCGAGGCCGAAGGCAGCATGCGGCCGATCTCGATCCTGTGCGGCAATGGCGGGCTGTTCCTCGATTTCGAGACCGAGCGCGGCGCCAACGGGGCGATGACCGGCTACGCGTTCCCCGATATGCTGAGCGAAGTCGTCGCGCTGGCGCAGGCCGGAAACCGCGACCGCGCCCACGACATCTTCGATGCCCACCTGCCGCTGCTGCGCTACGAGCAGCAGCAGGGCCTCGGCCTCGCGGTGCGCAAATACGTGTTGCAGCGGCGCGGCGCCATCGCCCACGACACGCAGCGCGCCCCCGCCGGCAAGCTGTCCGCCGAGGCGAAGGCGGAGATCGACTTCCTCCTCGCCCGCCTCGCCCGCGTCGACGACCGCGCCAAGTTTGCCCTGCGCTGAAGCGTTTCCGCTTCCCTGTGCCCGGGTCACGCGCGTGTGCCGTCTTGAAGGTCGCTGCGGCCCCGACCGACGGCACTGTGGCTAAGTTCGAGGGCCACGCCACGGCCCGTCAGGCGGTAGCGGCCTTTGTCGATCGGATCGACCACGACCCCGTCGATGCGGGGCCGCTGGTGGCCAGCCGGACCTTTAGGACGGCAACCCGACGGTGCCGGCCTCCCGCATGCCGAACTGGAAGCGCTGCTGTCGTTGGCGCAGGCTGCCTGAGGGCAAGGGACTCGCGGTGCCCACTGCACCGCGTCCCAGGTACCTCGATCGCTAACCTAGCGGACCGCCAAGCTTTGCGGCGGCCGCTTCGTAGTCGGGATAACCCAGGGTCTCGCGAAACTCCTGGTGCGGCAGGGCGCTGGCGGCTTCCGCGTTCCCGGCGGCAATAGCGGCAAGGCCGGCCTTGATCCCGGCGGCGGCCG
>Ga0207657_10003440_pt1 | contig 16885 bp, 16 predicted proteins | sample KBSC33metaG_FD_184316 | JGI IMG/M metagenome (GOLD analysis project Ga0207657, IMG submission 184316) | Corn rhizosphere microbial communities from Kellogg Biological Station, Michigan, USA - KBS C3-3 metaG (SPAdes) (version 2) | ecosystem: Host-associated > Plants > Roots > Rhizosphere > Soil ... | reverse complement strand
AAGGGCGGAGTTGGGGAGGGGGGGGGCGAGCTGGGTTTTCCAACCGTTGCGGAGGTTGGCCATGAACGGCATTGTGCATCAGCAAGGTGGCAGTTCGCGGAGCAAGGGATGAGCGCCAGATTCGTAAGGTCACCGAACAACTTTGTTCTGATCGCGGCCGGAATAGCGCTTCTCGTGGTGGCGTTGAGATCCGGAATTGCGGCGGCGAGCCATTATCCAATACCAGTGGACCGTATCGGCGGGAAAGCTGTTGCCGTGGCAATGAGCTGCACAAGAGATGCCATCTTCGGGACAGCCCTCCTCATTGTTGCTTTTCGTAGGAGCCGCTTCGCCGGTGCTACTGCCGTCATCGTCGCAACGTTTCTGGTGTTCGTTATTGTTGTAGAGCACGTCACATTGTTGGCCTTCGTAGGATCGGCTCGCTTAACTTGGTGGACCGCATTTTACCTGGCGATTGCCGGAAGCCTCATTGGCTCTTCGCTATCTCCTTGGAATTCGACCGCCAAAAAGCCGGTGTTCTTCTGGATAGCGCTAACGGTTGTGTCGATGACGTTCCTCGTGGGCACCCTCGCCATCCTTGCCAGATTATAGGAACAGGTTCGGCTAGATGTCCGCTTTCCACCCGTACCCGACATTCGTCTCGGCATCATCGCACGCAAAATCGCTTTCCTACAGCGCTGCGATTGTGGCTTGGACTATCCGATGAAGCGGTCTCTCTTTGGTGCCAGTCGGGTCGCTGCGCTTGCGCAAGAATTGTGCGATCACTCGTGCGAACTTCGTTACTTTCCATTCCGGCGATCCTGCCGCTCCAGGGCCCGCAAGCCCGCAAGAATCCTCGCGTTTTCCGAGGGCGGCAGGCTTTTTCCCGAGCGTCGCCCGTCTCGCCCTCGGCTGGATTTTGCCGCGCCGTCCGACTCGGCGCTTGCGCGCCGCGCGCGCATCCGCAAAAGCCCAGCCGCGATGATTGACGAGACCCTGATCGAAGCCGCCCGCGTGTCCAAGGCCTGGCCGTTCCAGGAGGCGATGAAGCTCGTCAAACGCTATCCCGGCGGAAAACCGGGCGGCCTCCCCGTACTGTTCGAGACCGGCTATGGCCCCAGCGGGCTACCGCACATCGGCACGTTCCAGGAAGTGCTGCGCACCACGCTGGTGCGGCGCGCGTACGAGATAGTCAGCGGCGGCGCGCCGACGCGGCTGGTGGCGTTCAGCGACGATATGGACGGGCTGCGCAAGGTGCCCGACAATGTCCCTAACCACGACCTGCTCGCGGCCAACCTCGGCAAGCCGCTGACGCGCATTCCCGACCCGTTCAACGCCGGGTTCGAGAGCTTCGCGCACCACAACAACGCGATGCTGAGGAGCTTCCTCGACCGCTTCGGCTTCGACTACGAGTTCGTCTCGGCCAGCGACCGTTACAACTCCGGCGCGTTCGACGACGCGTTGCGCAATGTGCTCACGCACTTCGATGCGATCATGGAGATCATGCTGCCGACTTTGCGGGAGGAACGGCGCAAGACCTATTCGCCGGTGCTGCCCGTTAGCCCGACGAGCGGCGTGGTGCTGCAAGTGCCGGTCGAAGTGGTGAATGCGAACATTGGGACCATTCGCTTCACCGACGAGGACGGCACGGTGGTCGAGCAGTCCGCGCTCGGCGGCATGTCGAAGCTGCAGTGGAAGGTGGATTGGGCGATGCGCTGGTACGCGCTCGGGGTCGATTACGAGATGTGCGGCAAGGACCTGACCGACAGCGTGACCCAGTCGGCGCGGATCGTCAAAGTGCTCGGCGGCCAGCGGCCCGAAGGCCTGATCTACGAGCTGTTCCTCGACGAGAAGGGCGAGAAGATCTCCAAGTCGAAAGGCAACGGCCTGACGATCGACGAATGGCTGACCTATGGCACCGAGGAGAGCCTCGGCTTCTACATTTTCCGCGAGCCGAAAAGCGCCAAGAGCCTGCACGTCGGGGTGATCCCGCGCGCGGTCGACGAATACTGGCAGTTCCGCGCCAAGATCCCCGAGCAGCCGCTGGAACAGCAGCTCGGCAACCCGGCGTGGCACCTGCTGCGCGCCAATCTCTCGTCCCCTTCAGGGGAGGGGTTGGGGTGGGGCTTGCCCGCCGGAGCCGGCGACACGCTGCCGGTCAGCTTTGGGCTGCTGCTCAACCTCGCCGGTGTTCTCGGGACCGAAGCGACGGCGGAGAACCTGTCCGAATACGTCGAGCGTTATATCGGCGAGGCGACCCACACAGTCGCCCTCGACACGATGATCGAGGCCGCCGTGGCCTATAACCGCGAGTTCGTGGCGCCGACCCTGCACAAGCGCGCGCCGGCCGCGAACGAGGCGGAAGCGCTGAGGGCGCTCGATGCCTGGCTCGCGGACGCGCCCGACGACACGTCCGCCGAAGATGTCCAGACCCAGGTCTACGAGATCGGCAAAAGCGAGGTTTACCGCTTCGAAAGCTTGCGCGACTGGTTCCGCGCGCTCTACGAGACGCTTCTCGGCAGTTCGCAAGGGCCACGGATGGGCAGCTTCATCGCGTTGTACGGCATCGCCAACACCCGCCGCCTTATCGCCGAAGCACTCGCCCGGTGAGCGGCGGGGAGCCGTCGCCCCAGCACACGGCGGTTCGCTTCAAACGGCGTCTGCGGCTCGGGTTCGGCCGGCTCGGTCCCGGCCTGATCACCGGCGCGGCCGACGACGATCCCAGCGGCATCGCCACCTATTCGCAAGCCGGCGCCCAGTTCGGGCCGAACATGCTGTGGACGGTGGTCCTCACTTATCCGCTGATGGTGGCGGTCCAGGTCCTTTGCGCGCGCATCGGCCGTGTGACCGGCAAAGGCCTGGCCGCCAACCTGCTGGAGATACTGCCGCAGCCGGCCGTGGTGGCGCTCGCGCTGCTGCTGTTCGTCGCCAACACGATCAACATCGGCGCGGACGTCGCCGCGATGGGCGCGGCGGCGCAGTTGCTTGCCGGCCGGGGGGCGGTGCCGTTCGCCGTTGCCGCCGCGGCGATCTCGCTCGTCCTGCAGATCTTCGTCCCGTATCACCGCTATGTCCACTATCTGAAATGGGCGACGCTGGTGCTGTTCACCTATGTCGGAGTGGTCATCACGGTTCACATCGACTGGCTCGATGTGGGGCGGCGCGTGATCATGCCGAAGGTCCATTTCTCGGCCGAATGGATCACCGTCGTCGTGGCGATCTTCGGCACCACGATCAGCCCCTACCTGTTCTTCTGGCAAACCGCCGAGGAAGTCGAGGACATGGAGCTCAAGCATCGCCCCGATCTGAAGCACGCCGGCCGGGAAGCGGCCCGCCACGAGCTGCGGCGAATGGCGGTCGATACGTTCGCCGGGATGGCGATCTCCAACGTGATCGCCTTTTTCATCATCCTCACCGCGGCCGTCACGCTCTATGCCGCCGGCATCACCAACATCGCGACTTCGGCCCAGGCCGCCCAGGCGTTGCGGCCGATCGCCGGCCCACTCGCGTTCCTGCTGTTCAGCGTGGGCATCATCGGCACCGGCTTCCTCGCCACGCCGGTGCTCGCTGCGTCGGCTGGCTACGCGATGGCCGAGGCGTTCGGCCTGCCCAAGGGGCTGGAGCGCAAGCCGGCCGAGGCGAAGACGTTCTACGGCGTGATCGTCGCCGCTATGGTGATCGCGACCGGGGTGATCTTTACACCGATCGATCCCATCAAGCTGCTGTTCTGGGCCGCGGTGATCAACGGCGTGATCTCGGTGCCGATCATGGGCGCGATGATGGTCCTGGCGCGGCGCCACCGGCAGATGGGCGCTTACGTCGCCAACCGATGGCAGCTGACCTTCGGCTGGGCGGCGACCGGCGTCATGGGCGCCGCGGTAGTGGCGATGTTCGCTTTCAGCTGACCGCTGCGCTCATCTCCAGCTGCGCGTGCGGTACCACTTGGTGATGATGTACTTCACGCCGGCCGAGACTTGCGTGCCGGTGTGAATCGTCCAGCGGTTTGGCGCGCCTTCGAGATCGGCGTTGTTCCACATCAGGATCGCGCCGGGCTTGGGCTCGATCGACAGGCCGAGCTCGGTGAAGTCGGTCGAGCCGCCGCCCTCCACGGTGTTGAGATAGACCATCGCCGTCCAACTGCGTTGCCCGCCGCGGCCGGCTTCCCTCGCCCAGTAATCGGCTTCGGGGAAGAACCAGTCGCAATGGGGCTTGAACTGCTGGCCCGGAAGGTAGCGCTGGCCCTGGACCGCCTCGCCCCATGAACCGTCGAGGCCGAGCAGGTCATCGATCCGGCGGCTGATCTTCTTGACGAACGGGTCGTAGGAATCGACGTCGCCCGAATAGGAGGTGCGGTAATCCGCGCCGTATTCGACGTTGAACACCGAGCTCGGCCGGGCAACCTTGTCGATCATCCCGATCAGCCGCGCGCATTCGGCGCCGGACATGAAATCGGCCATCGCGTAGATCTCCGCCTTGTCGGTCGGCAGGCGGTAGATCGCCGTGTTGGCGGCGAGGCGCTTGCGGACATGCTCGCCGGTGCGCTTGAGCGCCGCCTGGTCGGGAACGTCGGGCTTCCTGAAGCGGGCGGTGATGAAACTGGCCATTGTCCCGGCATATCCATTCACCCGTTATCGATGCAAGACCCCGCTCTTGCGGGCCTTGCGTTCGCCGTTAGGTTGTCCGGCGAAAGGAATCCCCCATGCCGAGGACCCGCTATTCCGCCGTGGCGATGAGCCTGCACTGGATCATCGCCATCGCCGTCATCGTCGACTGGCGCCTGGCCGACGCCGCCGAGCACGCGCCGCGGGGCCAGCACTTCGCGGTACTGCAGCCGCATTTCGCCCTGGGAATGGCCATTCTGGTGCTGACTCTGCTTCGCCTGGCATGGCGCCTGACCCACCGACCGCCGCTGCTGGCCAGGCACCTCGCGCGATGGGAGGCGCTGCTCGCCCACACTGTGCACTACGTGTTCTACGCGTTGCTGATCGGCTTGCCGCTGATGGCCTGGATCGGCACATCCATGATGAACCAGCCGACCGACTTCTTCGGCTGGTTCACGATTCCCAACCTGCCATTCGGGGCCAACCGCGGCACCGGGCATGAGCTGACCGAGTTGCATGGCACCTTGGGCAATATCATGCTGTGGCTGATCGTGCTGCACGTCCTTGGCGCGCTCAAGCACCAGTTCTGGGACCGGGACGGCGATCTTTACCGGATGCTGTCCTTCGGCACGCCCAAGCCCTAGCGCGCGCAAAACAGAAGCCCCCGGCCTTGCGGCCGGGGGCTTCGCTTTTGCCGGACCACTCTATCCGGCAAGAAGCTCCTCAGGGGTTCACCAGAAGAAGTCGTAGATCACGTCGACGACCTCGCCGGTGTAAACGTCCACCAGCACGGCGTCGTCGTAGTAGCGAACCCAGCGGTAGGGGCCGTAAACGTCCGGCAGGCGGTAGTAGCCCGGATCGCCGATCCAGTAATCCTGGCCGAAGAACAGCGGATCGAGATAGAACCCGAGGTTCAGGCGCCGATACGAGTAATTGCGGTACGGCGCGTAGTACGGGCTCACGTGGTAGACGTTGCGGTTGTACTGGCGATAGCGCTGCCAGTCGTACCGGTTGTTGCTGCGCCAGTTGCGGTTCCACTGGTGATTATCGCCGCGATAGGCCTGGTGGTTGCCGTTGCGATAGGATCCGTTGCGTCCGTCGCGATAGGACTCGTTGCGCTGCCCGTCGCGATAGGACTGATTGCGCTGGGCATCGCGATAGTTCGTGTTGCGGTTAGGGTCAGTGTACGTGCCGTTGCGCTGGATCCGCTGGCTCCAGCTTTCGGCCCGTTGCGGCTGTTGCTGCGGAACATAAGTGCGCTGCTGTTGCTGCCGCTGCTCGCGAGCTTGCGGCGTATAGTGCTGCTGGCGGCCCTGCTGCCAGTTGCGCTGCTCGGGGCGCGCCTGCGCTTGTGGGGGCGCCTGGGGCGCGCGCTGCTCGCGGGCGGCCGCGGGCCGAGACGACGGGGCAGGTGTGGCCTGGCGCTGCCAGTGCCCGTGATTGCCGCGATCGTCGTGGGACTGAGCCGACGCGGGCACGGCGGTGAAAGCGAGTGCGGCCGCCAGCGCGGCTACCGCTCCACCGGTGACAAAGTTGATTTTCATCTCGGCATCTCCTGATCCGCCGCGGATTGGCACGCGGCGCCTGATGGGCCTGGAATAGGTGATTCGCGCTGTCATGTCTCTGAACTGGCCGTATAGCCTCCCGTTCATCTCTGCGCACAGTAATCTTAACGTCTTGCGAGGGTGGACCGCCTGGCCCGCCGTCGTTACGGTCGTCGTAATGAGGTGGCCCTTTCAGCTCGTTCAGCTTGTTCGAGCCCGAGCGCTCGACGATCTGGGGCTGGATGAATGGCGCCGGCGGCTGGCGATGCTGGCCTCGGCACTGCTGATCGGCGCCCTCGCCGTGCTGTTCGCCCGCGCGGCCGACTTTGCGCAGCGCAATTTCGCGGCCTTCGTCGCGCGCGAGCCTTACGCGCCATTGCTTCTTACGCCGGTCCTGTTCGTGGGGATCGCTGCGCTGACCCGATCGTTTGCGCCGGCCTCGCGCGGCTCTGGCATCCCGCAGGTGATCGCGGCCAGCCGCGCTCCCGATGGGGAGACGACCGCCGGATTGCTCTCGATCCGCACCGCGGCCGCCAAGCTCCTGCTGTCGCTTGCCGCGCTGTTCGGAGGAGCCTCGGTCGGGCGCGAAGGGCCGACGGTGCAACTCGCGGCCGCGGCGATGACCCAGGTGCACAAGCTGCTTCGGGTCCCGGTGACTTCGGGTGTGCTGATCGCGGGCGGCGCCGCCGGTGTCGCCGGGGCGTTCAACACGCCGCTCGCCGGCATCGCCTTCGCTATCGAAGAACTGGCCGTGGCTTACGAGCAGCGCATCGCCCTACTGGTCATGGCGGCGGTGATGATCTCCGGCCTGACGAGCCAAGGGATTGCCGGCAATTACGTTTACTTCGGGCACGTCTCGGCCACCTTGTCCCTTCCCGTGGTGCTGATCGCGGCCCCTGTAGTGGGAGTGGGCGGGGGAATTTGTGGCGGGCTTTTCTCGCGCGCGTTCCTGGCCTTGCGCGGTCCTGTCGGGCGCTGGCGCGCCGCACTGGGGCGCCGGGCGCTGACGACGGCGCTGGTCTGCGGCTTCGCCGTCGCGGCGATCGGAGTGTTCGGGCGCGGCCTGACCTGGGGCACCGGCTACGTGCCGACCAAGGCCATGCTCGAGGGAGCGCAGGGCCCGTTCTGGTTCGGCCCGGCGAAGTTCATCGCGGTGCTGGCGACCAGCGTGAGTGGGATGCCGGGCGGCATCTTCTCTCCCTCGCTGGCGGTGGGGGCGGGTGTCGGCAACCTGTTGGCGCCGCTGTTTCCGCATGCCCAAAGCGGGGCGATCGTGATGCTTGGCATGGCCGCCTATTTCGTCGGCGTGGTCCGCGCGCCGCTGACGGCCGTGATCATCGTCAGCGAGACGACCGGCACGACCTCGTCGATCCTGCCCTTGTTTGCCACCTGCCTGATCGCCGACTGGGCCGGCGCGCTGGTTTGCCGCGAGCGGTTATACCACGCGCTGGCGCGGGACTTCATGCCGCCGGGCGCAGAGCTTACCCCCGCCGCTGAAGCGGAGGGTGGTGGCGAAAAAGGGTGAACAGAGATTCTTAACCTGCACTCGTGGCGATATTTTCAACCTTTGCGCGTCATACCGGGCACAACGCCATCATGGCGGATCGGAACCGCATCATGAACCATCGCACCAAGATACTCCTGCTGTTCAACAACTCCGGTCGGGAATATGTCGCCCGCATCGATTCGGGTGCGCGCCGCACGTGCGGCAGCAGCGGGTTCACCGCCCAGATGGACAACGCGTTTGTCAGTGGGTCGGCCATTCCCGAACTGTTGCAGGACGAGACGATCGGCGGCGTCATCCTCACGCCGCCTTATTCGGACGATCGCCACGCGCTCGGCCTGATCGAAGCTCGCGGCGTGCCTTACGTGCGCATCGCGCCGATGCTCGACATGGACCGGGGCTCGACGGTGACGATCGACGAATACGATGCGGCGCGGGCGATAACCCAGTACCTGATCGACAAGGGGCATCGGCGGATCGCGTTCATGCGCGGCCCGGATTTCCAGCTGGTCAGCATGCGGCGCTACAACGGTTACGCCAACGCGCTCGGCGCCAGTCGTCTACGCGTCGATCAGACGCTCGTCGCGCAAGGGGATTTTTCCCGCGAGTCCGGCCGCGAACAGGCGGCCAAGCTGTTCGCCGCTCGGCCCACCGCCATCTTTGCCAGCAACGACGAAATGGCCGCGGGCATCATCGACGCCGCCAGGGCCGCGCGGATAGCCGTTCCGGGCCAGATTTCCGTGGTCGGTTACGATGACAACGCCGTCGCCAAGACCACGGCCCCGCGCCTGACCACGGTGCGCCAGCCGCTCGAGGAGATGGGCGAGATGGCTGCCCGCCTGCTGGTCGACGCCATCCGCACCGGCAGCCGCAGCGCAGTGCACAAGATCATTCCCTTCGAGGTGATCGAGCGGGAATCCGTCGCCGCGCTGCCCGAGCCGCAGGACGACCGCCTCAGCGCGTGAGCTTCTCTTATGTGTCATGCGTGGCTTGACGCTTGGGCTGTCATGCATTACATGACGGGCAGTGGAAATCGAAAGCATTCGGCATAAGGGTCTGCGGCGCTTTGCCGAAACCGGCAATGTCAAAGGCGTCACTGAGTCCTACCGGCTTCGGCGAATGCTGTCCTACATCGCACTCGCCAGGTCGTTCGACGAATTCTTCGTGCCGCCCAATTTCGGCTTCCACCCGCTGACCGGCGACCGCAAGGGCACTTACGCCATGACGGTCACCAGAAATTGGCGGCTGACGTTCACGAAGGTCGACGAGCAGACTGTCGCCGACCTCGACCTTGAGGATTATCATGGCGCTTGAGTTGCACCCGTCGATCTATGTCCATCCCGGCCCGTGGCTGAAGCATGAGATCGTCGAGCCTTACGGGATGACGGTGACCCAGGTTGCCGAGCACCTCCATGTCAGCCGGCAGAACATGAGCCTGCTGCTGAACGGCCACGCCAGCCTGACCGCAATGATGGCGCTGCGCTTCGAGAAGGCGTTCGGCATTTCGGCGGATACGATGCTGCGGATGCAGGCGGCTTACGATCTGGCGCAGGTGCGACTGAGCGGGAAGGAGCCGGACGTGGAGCGGGTGGCGGAGGCGGCTTGAGCAAATGACAAAGTTATGGGGCATTTCGGGTCGGGCTTGCAGCTTTTGCTAGTCGAACGTTTAAATAGCGAAGACCGGCTAGAGGCGTGGCTTGCTGACGACATCGCGATTTTAAGCGATGATCTTCTTCTCATCGGTAGGCAGGTGACAACCGGCCACGGCGGTCGCATCGACCTTTTGGCAATCAATGCCGAGGGTTCGCTCTCGATCATCGAGCTTAAGCGTGACAAGACCCCGCGTGATATTGTCGCGCAGGTTCTGGATTACGCGAGTTGGATCAGGCGTTTGGATACACCGCGAGTGCATGAGATTGCACAAGCCTACTGGCAGTCGAAAGGCAGCAACTTCAACGACGAATTTCAGCGGAAGTTCGACGCCTTTCCGCCAGAACCATTGAACGTAAGCCACTCAATGATCATCGTCGCGAGTGCGCTTGATCCCGCCTCGCAACGCATTGTCGAGTATCTCTCGCAAGAGCACGATATCGGCATCAATACCGCGTTCTTCACGATTTTCAGTGACGGTGAACGACAATACCTCTCCGCGGATTGGCTGATGGATCAGGAAGAGGTAGTCGAGCGCACCGAGCGCAAGGTCAGAACTCCTTGGACCGGATTCAAATACGTCAATGCCGGTGAATCGGAACATCGATCATGGGCGGACATGCGACGCTATGGTTTCATCGCGGCAGGTCATGGCCCACGTTGGTCGCGTCAGCTCATCGAGCGCCTATGTCCCGGCGACATGATCTATGCGTATCAGAAGGGCGCCGGTTACGTGGGTTTCGGCAAAGTCCTCGAAGATGCAATGATGGCCAAGGATATGCTGGTCGATGGTCAGGCCCTACTTGAACGTGAGCTATTCCAGCCTGGCCTAGGTCATGATCGAGACGATCCAGAGATGGCGGACTACGTCGTCCCTATCGAATGGCTTAAGACGTTCGATGTGTCGGACGCGAAGACATTCGGCGGCGTTTTCGCCAGTCAGCATGTTGTATGCAAGCTAAGCGACCCGGCGACGCTGTCCTTCTTGGAGAAGATGTTCGCGTAGCAACCTAATTCACCGCGTAAGCTTCTTGTACGCCAACCTTGTCGGCCGATCCGCCGCATCGCCCAACCTCCGCCGCTTGTCTTCCTCGTAAGCCTCGAAGTTGCCTTCGAACCACTCCACATGGCTGTCGCCTTCGAACGCCAGGATGTGCGTCGCCAGGCGGTCGAGGAAGAAGCGGTCGTGGCTGATGACGACGGCGCAGCCGGCGAAGTTCTCGATCGCGTCTTCCAGCGCGGCGAGGGTCTCGACGTCGAGGTCGTTGGTCGGCTCGTCGAGCAGCAGCACGTTGCCGCCGGTCTTGAGCATCTTGGCCATGTGCACGCGGTTGCGCTCGCCGCCCGAGAGCTTGCCGACGTTCTTCTGCTGGTCCTGGCCCTTGAAATTGAACGCGCCGACATAGGCCCGCGTGGACATGTCGTTGCCATTGACCTTCATGTAGTCGAGCCCGTCGCTGATCTCCTCCCACACGTTGTGCGCGGGGTTGAGGTGATCGCGGCTCTGGTCGACGAAGCCGAGGCGCACCGTGGGGCCGATGTCGATCGCGCCGCTGTCGGGCGTCTCCTTGCCGGTGATGAGCTTGAACAACGTCGACTTGCCGGCGCCGTTGGGGCCGATCACGCCGACGATGCCGCCCGGCGGAAGGGTGAAGCTCAGACCCTCGAACAGCAGCTTGTCGCCATAGGCCTTGGAGATGTCCTTGACCTCGATGACCTTGCCGCCGAGCCGCTCGGGCACCTGGATAACGATCTGCGCCTTGCCCGGCTTGCGGTCCTTCTGCGCTTCCTGCAGCTGCTCGAACTTGCGGATGCGCGCCTTGCTCTTGGTCTGGCGCGCGGCCGGGGTCTGGCGGATCCACTCGAGCTCTTCGCGTAGCGCCTTGGAGCGGCCGGATTCCTCGCGCTCTTCCTGAGCGAGGCGCTTGGCCTTCTTCTCGAGGTAGGTCGAGTAGTTGCCCTCGTAAGGGAAGTACTTGCCGCGATCGAGCTCGAGGATCCAGTCGACCACGTGATCGAGGAAATAACGGTCGTGGGTGATCATCAGCACCGCGCCGGCGTATTCCTTGAGGTGGTTTTCGAGCCATTCGACGCTTTCGGCATCGAGGTGGTTCGTCGGCTCGTCGAGCAGCAGGATCGACGGCTTCTGGATTAGCAGGCGGGTGAGGGCGATGCGGCGCTTCTCGCCGCCCGAGAGATTGTCGACCCGCCAGTCGCCCGGCGGACAGCGCAGCGCTTCCATCGCTATCTCGAGCTGGTTGTCGAGCGTCCAGCCGTCGACCGCGTCGATCTTCTCCTGCAGCTCGCCCATTTCGGTGCCCAGCGCGTCGAAGTCGGCGCCGTCCTCGCCCATCTCGATGCCGATCTGGTTGAAACGATCGACCATGTCGGCGATCTCGCGCGCGCCGTCCTTGACGTTTTCGAGCACCGTCTTGCTCTGGTCGAGCTCGGGCTCCTGAGCCAGATAGCCGACGGTGATGTACTCGCCCGGCCAGGCCTCGCCCGTAAACTCGGTGTCGATCCCGGCCATGATCTTCATCAGCGTCGACTTGCCGACGCCGTTGGGGCCGACAATGCCGATCTTGGCGCCCTGGTAGAACTGCAGGTTGATGTCGCTGAGCACCGGCTTCTGCGCGCCGGGGAAGGTCTTCGTCATGCCCTTCATGACGTATGCGTACTGGGCGGCCATCGGGGGTCCTCGGGTAATCGGGTGGTGTCAGGAGTTGGCGCGCAGATAGGCGGTTAGAGCGACCGCGGCAAGCACGGCGCGGCCCTTCGTCCGCCGCGCCGCCCGGCGGTTCGCGGAACCTTTGGCCCGCCGCGCCATTGCCGAACCGCGACCCCTATTTCGGCGCAGGAGAGTTCCATGAAATCTATGTTAATTCCGGCACTTCTGATGGCCAGCAGCATCGCATTGGCGACGTCGGGCTGTTCCAAGAAGGACGACGACACCACCAAGACCACCGCCGCTACCGACACCGCGACGCCGGCCGATACCGGCACTCCCACCGCGGCGGCTCCGGCGGCGGACAGCCACGCGGCCCAATTCCTTACCGATGCCATTCGCGGCGACAACGCCGAGATCAAGGCGGGGCAGGCCGCGCAATCGATGGGCTCGAGCCAGGGCGTCAAGGATTTCGGCAAGATGCTGGTCGACGATCACACCAAGGCGCGCGATCAGGCCAGCCAGGTCGCCACGGCGATGAACGTGCCCGTGCCGTCGGATACGCCGCCGGAGGCCGATAAGGACCTGAAGATGACGATGGGCATGTCCGGCGCTGGCTTCGACAAGGACTTCATCGCGATGGAGGTGAAGGATCACAAGAACGACATCGCCAAATTCGAAGCGGAAGCGAAGAGCAGCGATCCCTCGCAAGTGACCGACCTGGCCAAGCAGACCGTCCCGGTGCTGAAGAAGCATCTGCAGACCGCGCAGTCGCTGCAGAAATGATCCTGGCGGAACGGGGCGGCGCGGCCGCCCCGCCGTTCCTTCGAAATCGCGCTCCGCGCCGCGGCTGTTGGTGCCGCCGGAGCCCGTTCCCCGGCGTCTAACGCGCGGGTTACATGACGAAAATTTCATGCTTTCGTCAGCGGCCGGTCGTGCGCCGGCGGCTACTCCCACGCCAACCCGCGCGCGCTCCTGATGGCGCGGGCTAGCCGGGGTTGTGGGTGCTCCCGTTCCCGCAGTGTCGGCTCGTCCCCGCGGTGCGATCTGGATTGGCCTCGCGCCGATCGTCAGGTCGGGCGCGGCAGTTCCCCCTGGCGGTCCAGCCCCAAGGTCCCGCCGGGGGGAACTCGTCGTCTCAGCCTTGCGGATCAGGCGGCGACAGGCAGGATAAGCCGGACGATCAGCCCCGGATGCGCGTCGTTCAGTTCGACGCGGCCGCCGTGCAGCCGGGCGGTCGCCTCGACCAGCGCCAGGCCAAGCCCATGCCCGCCGGCATGGCGCGAATGATCCAGCCGGCCGAATCGTCGCAGGGCTTCCTCGCGGCGATCGGCCGGGATGCCGGCGCCGTCATCGGCGACCGAGATGACGATCGCATCGCGTTCGCGCGTGACCCCCAGGTCGATCCGCGAGCCGCCCTCCGCATGGCGCAGCGCGTTTTCGACAAGGTTGCCGAGCGCCTGGCCGAGCAACTCGCGGTGGACGGGGAGCACCATTCCCTCCGCGGTTTCCGCCGCGAGGACGAAGCCGCTGTCCTCCGCCGCAGGGCCGTAGATTTCGACCAAATCGCCCAGCACGGCGGCAAGGTCCACGGCTTCGAAGCGATCACGGCCGATGCCGGCCTCGGCGCGGCTGATCTGCAGCGCCGCGGTCAACATCCCCTGCAAGCCTTCGGCCTCCTGTTGCGCGGACTCGAGCGCTGCGCGCGCGCCGGCATCCCGGGCGCCGACGGCGGCGCGCTCGATCACCGATTGCAGGCGCGTTATCGGCGAGCGCAAGTCGTGCGCCAGGCCGTCGGTGACCAGCCGCAGTTCCACGACCAGAGCCTCGATCTTGTCGAGCATGCCGTTGAACCCGCGGCCGAGCCGGGAGAACGCGTCGTCGCCGGTTCCGACCTCGACCCGCTGCGACAGGTCGCCTTCGCCGACCCGCTCGGCTATCCCGGCGATGCGCGCGACCCGCCGCTCGATGATCCGCAGCAGGACGAACACCAGCCCCAGTGCCAGGGGCCCGGCAATCGCCAGCGCCAGCAGGAACGCCCACTGGTTGGCGTCGCTCAGTTGCTGGCCGCCGCTCATGACGTAGCCCGTCACGAGGCGCGAACCGTCGGGGAGCGGAGTGATCAGGAGCAGCACCCGGTGGCCCACCCGATCGCCCGGACGGCGCATGGCGATCTCGAACCAGCGCGCTCGCGGGGTCAAAGCGCGCGGCCACGCGGGCAAGTTGCCGGCCACGATTTTCCCCGAGGCGTCGGCGTAGGAGATGACTTCCTCGCCGAGCGGATTGAAGCGCACCCGGTCGCGAATCGCCGAGGTCAGGCCGCGCGGGCCGTCGCCGACATATTCGGACATCAATTCGTCGCGCAGCTCGGTCACCAGCGAAGACCGTTCAATCGCCAGCGCGCGGGCGCTGGCGAAGTTCATGAAGCCCAGCATCGCCAGCGTCGGCAGGAAGATCGCCGCGAACAGCAGCGCGGCGAGTCGGCGAGCCATCTAGCGAGTGGCGCCCAGCCGGTACCCGGCACCGCGCACGGTGTGGAGGATGGGATCGGGGAAGCTTTCGTCGATCTTCTTGCGCAGGCGGCTGATGTGCACGTCGATCACATTGCTGCCTGGATCGAAGTGGTAATCCCACACACCTTCGAGCAGCATCGTGCGGGTGACCACCTGGCCGGCGTGGCGAAGCAGGTATTCGAGCAGGCGGAATTCGCGCGGCTGCAACTCGATCGCCCGGCCGGAGCGACGCACCTGGCGGGTCAGCAGGTCCATTTCGAGGTCGCCGCAAGCAAGCGAGGTGACGGTGCGGGTTCCCGCCCCGCTCTTGCGGATCAGCAGGCGCAGGCGGGCCAGCAACTCGGCGAACGCAAAAGGCTTGACCAGGTAATCGTCGCAACCGGCGTTCAGGCCGTCGACGCGGTCATCCGCGGCGCCGAGCGCGGAGAGAATGATGACCGGCGTCTCGATGCTGGCCGCGCGCAGCGCGCCGAGCACCGCCATGCCGTCCATCTGTGGCAGCATGCGGTCGAGCACGATCGCGTCGTAGCTGCCGTCGGTCGCCAGGAACAGCCCGTCGCGGCCGTTGTCGGCGCAATCGACCGAAAACCCGTGCTCGTCGAGCCCGCGCACGACGAACGATCCCGTCGTCGCATCGTCTTCGATGACCAGTATCTTGTGCCCCATTGCGCCTCCCGCCGCTCCGGCCTGGCGGATGTCACCTTTCCGGAGGCTGACAGAAACGTGACGTGGCTGTCAGCTTCGCGGGGACATCTCCCACACACCGCTACCAGCGGGGAAGCCGTGGCGGAAGCGTCCAAAGCTGCGATTGCCTTCGCGCAGTTCGATGGTCTTGCGGCCGATCGTCTTGCGGCATTTCTCGAGAGCCAGCCAGGGATTGGGTGCGACGCATTCCATCCGCTGCGTGCTCTCGTTCCCTTCTGGGTCGAACAGTAGCGTGTAGGTCGGCATTGCAGGGCTCCTCCTTCGATTCGCCCCCTCCGTTTCGGCAACATACACCCGCTGGGGCTTGCCGTAGCCAACTTTTGTAAAGGTCGATGTCGGTCGAAGCGGTCACCGCTGTGCTATCGCCTGCGAAAAACTGGTCGGGGAGACAGGATTCGAACCTGCGGCCCTCTGCTCCCAAAGCAGATGCGCTACCGGGCTGCGCTACTCCCCGACCCTTCTCGCCGCCGCTTCCGCGCCGCGGAAGACTGGTGGGCCCGGCAGGATTCGAACCTGCGACCTAGCCGTTATGAGCGGCCAGCTCTAACCGCTGAGCTACAGGCCCATCCGTTCGCGAGCGGCCGCGAGGTAGCCGCCGGGCCGGGCGATGGCAAGCCGCCCTAGCGTTCGACCGCGTCCATGATCCCGGCGACGGATGTCGGGCGCACGCCGCGCATGTCGCAGTAAGCCAGCACCCGCCGCCACCAGTCGTAAAGCGCATCGAGGTCGTGCTCGTCGCGCACATAGGGGGTGTGGCCCGCCCGGAGCGAGGGGCTGTGGAAGGAGAAGACGAGCAATGGCAAGCCGTCGTCCATCGCGATGTCGATCCCGCGGATCGCTTCTTCGACGCTGACGCCTTCCGGTGTCAGCGGGATGCGTTCGAGCAAGCCGAGGCGCGAGAGCAGCCCGCGCAGCTGCGGCGCGCGCCATAAGGCCGGGTAAATCTGGTCCCCCTGACGCCGCAGCAGCCCCCAGAAAACGCTCGTCAGCGGCAGCTCGAGCAGGGCGCGCTCCGCGTCCAGCCAATAGGGCGCCAGCGGATGGCGGCGATAGTCGGGGCCGCCGGCGGCCGAATAGTCGAACTTCGAGCGTACAGAACTGTCGATGGCGATGCCGTTGTCCCGCAGCACCTCGGCGGTGTGCGGCCCGGTGCCATAGCGCCCCGCGCGATAGATCAGCGGAGCGACGCCGAACTTGTCCTCGATCATGTCGCGCAAATTGCCGAACTTGGCCGCCTCGAGATTTGGCGGCAGGTTGCCGGCAAAGGACGTGTGGGGGCTGAGCTCCTCGTCGAACGGCGGGTTGACCCACGGATGGAGCTGGACGCCGATCTCCGCGCGGCCGGATGCCAGGGGCGCGCGCAGGATGTCGGCAGCGAGGGACGACGTCGCGACCGGCCAGTCGATCAGATAGATCGGCACGACGCCGAGGCCTTCGCAGAACTCCTGGAACTTCGCGAGCCGGGGGATGTGGTCGAGGCCGTGACCTTCGCGGGCCAGCGGCTTGCTCCAGTCGAACTCTTCCTCGGTATCGACGGTCACGATGTACCGGCACCCGAAACCGGGTGCGAAACGAGCGAGGCGCCCTTTGGGCGGCGGATCGGGAATTGCCGTCATCGCCGCCTCCCCCCTGTGAGCGACTTGTCAGGCGGCGTCCGACGCGCCGCCTTCCTCTCGCTGGCTATGGTCCGGCGCTCCGCCGGTCAAGGCCGGGAGCGACAGGAC
>Ga0207657_10003438_pt1 | contig 16889 bp, 13 predicted proteins | sample KBSC33metaG_FD_184316 | JGI IMG/M metagenome (GOLD analysis project Ga0207657, IMG submission 184316) | Corn rhizosphere microbial communities from Kellogg Biological Station, Michigan, USA - KBS C3-3 metaG (SPAdes) (version 2) | ecosystem: Host-associated > Plants > Roots > Rhizosphere > Soil ... | reverse complement strand
CACGATCACGCTGCCCGCCATCACGACGAACAGCACCGTCATCGCGGCCAGCACCGCCCAGCCCTGGCGGCGGTCGCCCACGAGGCGGCCGAATGCGAAGCACAGGCCGGCCGGAATCAAGAAGATCGCCACCATCTGGAACAGGTTCGACAACGGCGTCGGATTTTCATACGGGTGCGCGGAGTTGGCGTTGAAGAAGCCGCCGCCGTTCGTGCCCAGCATCTTGATGGCTTCCTGCGATGCCACGGGGCCCAGCGCGATCGTCTGCGTCGTCGTGGTCAGCGTCTCGGTGACGGGCTTGCCGTCCGCGCTCGTCCCGGGTTGCGTGTACGTGAGCGGTTCGAGCAGTTGGACTTCCCGGTAGCTGGAGAAATTCTGGATCACGCCCTGGCCCATCAGGAACATGGAAAACACGAGCGACAGCGGCAGCAGCACGTACAGGGTGGTGCGGGTGACGTCGACCCAGAAGCTGCCGATGGCGCGTGCCGACTTCGACGAGAAGCCACGGATCAGCGCGAACACGACGGCGATGCCCGTGGCGGCCGAGAAGAAGTTCTGGCAGGTCAGCGCCAGCATCTGCGTGAGATAGCTCATCGTCTGCTCGCCGCTGTAGCCCTGCCAGTTGGTGTTGCTGACGAAGCTGACGGCGGTATTGAACGCGGAATCGGGGCTCACGTTGGCGAGGCCCTGCGGATTCAGCGGCAGCCAGGCCTGCACGCGCTGGAGCAGGTAGACGACCAGCGTGCCGAGCGCATTGAACGCGAGCAGGGCGAGCGTGTAGGCCTTCCAGTCCATGCCCGCGTCCGCGGTGATGCCAGCCGCCCGGTAGAGCAGGGTTTCGACCCGGTGCAGCCAGCCGAACCCGCGCACGCGGCCGCCCTCGGCCACGCGTGCGAGCAGGATCCCGAGCGGCCACGACGCTGCCAGCAGCAGGACGAAGAACAGCGCCGGCAGCGCCAGCGAATGGATGTCCATCACAGGTCCTCCGCGCAGAACATGGCGTACAACAGGTACGCGAGCAGGGCGCCGGATGCGACGGCGCCGATCAGGTAGAACAGTGTCATTTGCGTTCTCCGAGTTTGGCGCAGCCGCTTGCCATGCCCCAGGTCAGGGCGGCGAACAAGACGATCGCGCCGATGAAGACGATATCCATGTGACTTTCCTCATTCTTGAAAAAACCGGTAGACCTCCTCGTACAGGGCGGCCATCTCGGCGGCACCGGCGCTGCCGTCGATGTCGCTCGCGCAGCGTCCCGGCACGTCGGCGCCCCACTGCAGCGCGGGCAGGTGCACGATGGTGGCGGCGACGCAGGCCGCCGGCACCTGGTCCGCGAACGCGCGCAGCGCGGCCCGTGCCGCGGGCGCCGGATCGCGCTCGCCGCCAGCCGTCACGAACAGCACGCGCAGGCCGGGATTGAACATGCGCGCGTTGCCGAGCCGTGCGGCGAGGTCGCGGCCGGCGGCGTCGACGTGTTCCGGCGCGAGCGGCACCAGCGCGACCCGGGCCGCGATGAGCGCACGGCGGCACTCGGGACTGTCGGCGCCGTCGGTGCAGATGACGACGTCGTCGTGGCGCGCGGCGAGCCGTTCCAGCGCGTCGCCGAAGCCGCCGCCGGACACCGCGACGGTGGCGACGGTCGGGCGCAGGCGCGACCGGGCGCGGTCGAGACTCCAGCGCGTGCACATCCGCTCGGGGCTCGCATCGAGCAAGGACACCTGCCGTCCACCGCGCCCGCGCAGCAGGGCCAGGTTTGCCGCCAGCTGGGCGCCGGCGGCCGGCAGGGCGGCGTGAACGATCGTGACGATCATGCCCCTGCCACTCCCGAATTCGCTGCCTGCATGTGCGCCCCTTGCCGTCGTCGATTGCGATGCCTGGAGTGTAGGAAGAGACGTGTAAAAATTTTCTAAAAAGACGTCCGGCCCGGATAAACGGTTCGTTTATGCAGCGTCGCCGCGGGCGGCGCGTCTTTTTACAAAATCTTTACGGGCCGGCCGGTACGATACCGGTCACGAACATTGCCTGGAGAACGTGGTTGGATACGCAGCACAACAAGAAGAACGTCGCCGGCCTCGCGCTGGCTGCCGTCGGCATCGTGTACGGCGACATCGGCACCAGCCCGCTGTATTCATTGAAGACCGTGTTCGATCCGGAGCACGGGCTGGCGCTCACGCCGGCCAACCTGATCGGCGTCGTCTCGCTGATCTTCTGGGGCCTGACTGTCATCGTCTCCTTCAAGTACGTGACGCTGGTCCTGCGTGCGGACAACCGCGGCGAGGGCGGCATCATGGCGTTGCTGGCGCTCGCGCTGGGCGCCGTCGGCAACCGCCAGCGCCTGCACGTCGCGCTCCTGCTGATCGGCGTGTTCGGGGCATCGCTGTTCTACGGCGACAGCGTGATCACGCCGGCCATTTCCGTGCTGTCGGCGATCGAAGGACTGGAAGTCGCCACGCCGGCGCTGAAGGCCTACGTCGTGCCGCTGACGATCGTCGTCCTCCTCTGCCTGTACGCGGCGCAGCGCCATGGCACGGCGGGCATCGGCCGCTGGTTCGGCCCAATCATGCTGCTGTGGTTCGCGGCGCTGGCGGCGATGGGCGTGCTGAACATCGTCGCGAGCCCCGGCATCCTCGTTGCCTTGAATCCGTGGCACGCGCTGCGCTTCTTCATCGACAACCGGGGCACGGGGTTTCTCGCGCTCGGCGCGATCGTGCTGGCCTTCACGGGCGCCGAGGCGCTGTACGCCGACATGGGACACTTCGGCCGCGCGCCGATCCGCCTCGCGTGGTTCGCCGTCGCCTTTCCGGCGCTGGCACTGAATTATCTCGGACAGGGCGGTCTGCTGCTGGCCCGGCCGGAGGCGATCGCCAATCCGTTCTACCAACAACTGGGCGCCTGGAGCGTGTATCCGCTCGTCGTGCTGTCGACCATCGCGACCGTCATCGCGTCGCAAGCGACGATCTCCGGCACGTTCTCGATGACGAAGGAAGCGATCGCGCTGGGCTTCCTGCCGCGCATGCGCACGGTGCACACGTCGGAGCGCGAGATCGGCCAGGTCTATCTGCCGCTCGTCAACTGGCTGCAACTGATCGCGGTGCTGCTGGCCGTGATCGGATTCGGCTCGTCCGACAACCTGGCGTCGGCATACGGCATCGCGGTCACCGCGACGATGCTGGCGACGACGATCCTGACCTTTTTCGTGATCCGCTACCGCTGGCACATGAACCTGCTGCTGTGCCTGGGCGCGACCGGCTTCTTTTTCTTGATCGACGCGGCGTTCTTCTCGGCCAACGTGCTGAAACTGCTGCACGGCGGCTGGTTCCCGCTGACGCTGGGCGTCTTGCTGTTCACTGTGATGCTGACCTGGCGCCGTGGCCGCCAGCAGGTGTTCGACAATCTCCAAAAGCACGCGATTCCGCTCGAGGCTTTCCTGGAGTCACTGTTCATTGGCCCGCCGACGCGGGTTCCCGGCACCGCCATCTTCCTGCGCGGCGAGAGCGATGGCGTACCTCATGCGATGTTGCACAATCTTTTGCACAACAAGGTCCTCCACGAACGCGTCGTGTTTCTTACCGTGCACATCACGGACGAGCCCCGGGTCGACGCGTCGGCGCGGATCCGCATCACGGCATTGGGGCACGGCTGCCACCAGGTCGACGTCAGGTTCGGTTTCAAGGACGAGCCGGACATCCCCGGCATGCTCGCGCAATGCGCAACGCTCGGGCTGCCGTTCGACATGATGGAGACGTCGTTCTTCGTCGCGCGCCAGACCGTGATCTCGACACCGGGCGGCGGCATGGCGCCGTGGCGCGAGCACCTGTACGTCGCGATGCAGCGCAACGCGCGCGATGCCGCCGACTACTATCGCATTCCGACCAACCGCGTCATCGAGCTGGGCACGCAAGTGGAAATCTAGCGGCCGGATACCCCGGGTACCGTGCGCCGGTGGACGCGGCGACGCGACGCGGCTAAGCTGGGGGCCGAGAGGATCCGGAGCACCGCATGGACAATTCCGATGACCGCGCCGGGATCGGCGGCGAACCCGCCGAACCCGCATTGCCCGGGCCCGACGGGTCGCGCCGTCCGCTGGCGACGCTCGCCATCGTTTTGCTGTCCTGCTTTTGCGTGCTGCTGGCCGCCCTGCAGGCGTGGAGCGCGTGGCGCGCATATCGGACGGAGCTGGACGACAGCCGTGTCACCACGGCCAATATGGCGCGTGCCCTTGCGTCGCACGCGGAAACGTCGATCAAGCTGGGCGACGCCGTGCTGGCAGAGATGGTCGAGCGCATCGAGCACGACGGCATGGACGACGCGGCGGCCGCGCGCCTCACGCAGCGGCTGCGCACCATCACGCACGACGTGGGCGAGCTGCACGGCCTGTTCGTGTACGGCCCGGACGGCAAGTGGCTGACGTCGTCGCTGCCGCGGCCCATGCAGGGCAATAATTTCGACCGCGAGTATTTCCAGTACCACCTGCTGCACAACGACCGGGGCACGCACGTGAGCGTGCCCGTGCGCAGCCGCTCGACGGGCGCCTGGATCCTGCCGCTGTCGCGCCGCATCGAAGCGCCCGACGGCAGCTTCGCCGGGGTGGCGCTGGCCACGCTCAACCTGGCCTGGTTCGGCCGCTTCTACGAGAGTTTCGACGTCGGCAAGAACGGCACCATCGTCCTTGCGCTCGACAACGGCACGCTGATCTTCCGCCGGCCGTTCAACGAGGACCAGGTCGGCATGGACATCCGCAACGGCACCATCTGGCAACTGGCCCAGAACAGTACCAAGCCCGGGTCGGTCATCCTGACGCCCCGCATCGACAACGTCGAGCGCCTGTACAGCTACCGCCACCTGCAGGGCTTTCCGCTGTTCGTCGCGTGCGGCGTGGCCGTGGACGAGCTCCTCGCCGGCTGGCGTCGCAGCACGCTCCAGACGGCCGTGCTGGGACTCGCCGCGCTGCTGTTGCTGGCCTGGGCCGGCGGCCTCCTCGTGACCCAGATCCGCATCCGCGAGGGGCTCGAACGCGACCTGCGCCGCGCGAGTGCGGCGCTGCAGCGCCACAACGCGTCGCTGCAGAACCTGGCCGACAGCGACAGCCTGACGGGCCTCGCCAACCGCCGCCTGTTCGAGGACCGGCTCGTGCGCGAGTACGAACGCGCGCGCCGCAGCGGCGCGCCGTTCGCCCTCGTCATGATCGACATCGACCACTTCAAGCAGTACAACGACCGCTACGGCCACGTGGCCGGCGACGATTGCCTGCGCCGGGTGGCCGGTGCCATCGCGGCGGGCGCGCGCCGGCCCGCCGACCTCGCGGCGCGCTACGGCGGCGAGGAATTCGCCGTCATCCTGGCCGACACCGACCTCGCCGGCGCGCAAGCCGTGGCCGACCGGATTCGCGCCGCCGTGGCCGGCCTCGACCTGCGCCATCAGGACAATCCCGCCGGCCGCGTCACGCTCAGCATGGGCCTGTACGTCGGCCACCCGGCGCTGGCGGACCGCAACGATCCGCTGGCCTGGGTCGACGTGGCCGACCGCCTGCTGTACGAAGCGAAGGGCGCCGGACGCAACCGCGTCGTCGCGCGCGAGGGCCACGCGGCGGCGGCCTGACGCCGGCGCGGACCGGGGTTGTGTCAGAATGGCGGCCCGTTCGACGTCGAGGACACCATGGAAAAGCTGATTTCGGAATTGATCCGCCTGTACCTGCTGCCGGGCAGCCCGGCCGCACAGGCACTGGCGCAACGCGGGGAAGGCCGGGCATGCGCGCCCGTCGACCTCGCAGCGGACGGGCTCACGCGCGCCATCGTGCTCCCGTTCCGCAGGGCGGCCGGCGAGGACGCCCACCATTGGGACCGGTTGTGCACCGTCGCGAACGCCCTGCAGGCGGACTTCGGCTTTCCCGCGCCCGCCGTGAGCGTCGCGAGCGCGGGCGGTTACGTGCTGTGGCTGTCGCTCGCGGTGCCCGTCGCGCTGGCCGACGCGCGCCGCTTCGTCGACGGCCTTGCGCGCCTGTGGCCGGACGCGCTGCCGGCGGCCGGTGACGTCGTCGGCGCGCCCGTCGAGCTGCCGCCGTGCCTGGACGCGGCGACCGGCCGCTGGGCCGCGTTCATCCATCCGGGCATGGGTGCCTCGTTCGCGGACGAATCCGGGCTCGAGATGGCGCCGCCCGCGCCGGGACAGGTCGCGTTCCTCGACGGGCTCGAGAGCATCGGCGCCGAGCAGTTCGAGGCTGCGCTGGCCCGGCTGGCGTCTGCACCTGCTTCGGTGCAGCCGCCGATCGTGGCAGCGCCGCGCGACGGCGGCACGCCCGATGGCTTGCTGCTGAAAGATGCCACGCTGGACGACATCGTCCGCCACCTGCACGCACGCAACATCGAACCCACGTTCCGCTTCCTCGTCGATCAAGCGCCGAGATAATTCGCCAGCTCGTCCGGCGTCCCGCGCGGAAACGCTGCCTTGATCCAGTCGAGGAAGGCGGCCACGCGCGCACTCAGCAGCCGCCGCGACGGGTACAGCGCCCACAGGGCGATCTCCGGCCCGTCCACGTCGCCCCAGCAGACCAGCGTGCCGGCCGCGAGGTCGCGACCGACGAGCGAGACGGGCAGGCACGCGGCGCCGATGCCCGTCCGCACCGCATCGCGCACCATCACGAGCGACGACAGGCGCAGCACGGGCTCGATCGCGATGGCGGGCCGCCCCGTCACGGCCCACGCGCGGGTGCCCTCGTCGCGCACGACGGCGGGCGCGGCGACGCCTTCCGCCGGCCGCGCGAGTGACGGGGCCGCGACGACGACCATGCGGTCGCGCAGGAAGATGCGGCCGATGAGGTTGTCGTCGGGATCGGGATTCACGCGGATCACGAGGTCGTAGCCTTCCTCGACCATGTCCACGGGCCGGTCGTCCGTCGTCACTTCCAGCCGCACGTCCGGGTAGCGCAACGCGAACCCGGCGGCCAGCTTGCCCATCGCCGTCTGCGAGAACAACAGCGGTGCGCTGATCCGCAACCGGCCGCGCGGGCGGTCGCCGCCGGATGCGAGCGCGGCCGCCGTCTCGTCGATCTCCGTCAGCAATGCCGCCGTGCGCTCGTGCAATGCGCGTCCCTCCTGCGTCAGCTTCAGCGTGTGCCCGCCCCGCTCGAGCAGGCGCAGGCCGAGGCTCGCCTCCAGTTCCGCGACGCGGCGCGACAGCGTCGCCTTCGGACGGCCGCTCGCCCGCGCGGCGCGGCCGAAGCCACCGTGGCGGGCGACGAGGTTGAAATCGGCGAGGGCCAGCAAGTCCATGTGTTCCACCTGTGAGACGGGATGTCCAATTCTACCGTCTATCGGATCGCTGTTGGGACGCCTAAGCTGTGAAGCGTCAACCGACACCTTCAACCTCAAACAGGAGAACATCATGACCATCCTCGTCACCGGTGCAACGGGCAATGTGGGCCGTAACGTCGTACACCAACTCGTGCAACGCGGCGCCAAGGTGCGGGCCCTTGTCCGCAACCCCGCCAAGGCCGACTTTCCGGCCGGCGTCGACGTCGTGCAGGGCGATTTGCTGGATGTGGACGCGCTGCGCCGCGCATTCGACGGCGTGTCGACTTTGTTCCTGCTCAATGCCGTCGTGCCCGATGAATTCACCCAGGCGCTCGTCACCCTGAACATCGCGCGGGAAGCGGGTGTGGACCGGGTCGTGTACTTGTCCGTCATCCACAGCGACCTGTACGTCAACGTGCCTCACTTCGCGGGCAAGTACGGCGTCGAGCGGATGATCGAGCGCATGGGCTTTTCGGCCACGATTTTGCGCCCCGCCTACTTCATGGACAACGACGTGACGATCAAGGACGTCGTGCTCGGCTATGGCACGTACCCCATGCCGATCGGCGCGAAGGGCGTCGCGATGATCGATGCGCGCGACATCGGCGAGATCGCGGCGATCGAGCTGATCCGCCGCGCCGACGCCACGCGGCCGCTGCCGCTCGAACGCATCAACCTCGTCGGCCCGGACACGCTGACGGGCGCTGACGTCGCCGCCATCTGGTCGGACGTGCTGGGCCGCACCGTGACCTACGGCGGCGATGACACGGCCGGCTTCGAACAGAACCTGCGCCAATTCATGCCGGCGTGGATGGCCTACGACATGCGCCTGATGAGTGAGCGCTTCCTCACCGACGGCATGGTGCCGGCAGCGGGCGACGTCGACCGCCTGACCGCGCTGCTGGGCCGCCCGCTGCGCACGTATCGCGAGTTTGCCGCCGGCATCGCCGCCTGAACGGGGCGGCTCCGACGCCCATTCTTCGGCTTTCCCGCAGTCGAACCTCTGATATTTCTGATTCTATTGCTCGCCTGACAGCTATACACTTTGTCCATCGTCAAGACATATGACGACCCGCCGATCCGGCAGCGATCGGCGGAACCAAGCTGAAAGGGATGCAAATGAATGGAACGTCTTTGAATGCGGGGGTGAAGCTCATCGCCGCGGTGGTCGTGGTGATCCTGTTGTTCGCGCTGGCGCCGTTCGGCACGGTGCCGGCCGGCTACCGGGGCGTGATGACGACGTTCGGCAGCCCGAGCGACCAGGTGCTGAGCGAAGGCATCCACTTCCGCGTGCCGCTGGCGCAGCGGCTGAACCTCGTCAACGTGTCGATCCAGAAGGGCGAAGGCGACGGTGACGCCGCGTCGCGCGATCTGCAGACCGTGCACACGCGCGTCGCGCTGAACTACCACGTGCGGCCGGACGCCGCCGTGGCCGTGTTCCGTGACCTGGGCAACGAGCCGGGCCAGCGCATCATCATCCCGGCCGTGCAGGAAGCCGTGAAGGCCGTCACGGCGCGCTTCACGGCGGAAGAGCTGATCGCCAAGCGCACCGACGTGCGCGACCAGATCATCACCCAGCTGCGCGAACGGCTGGCCCGGCACGGCATCATGGTCGACGAGTTCTCGATCGTGAACTTCAATTTCTCGCGTTCGTTCAACGAGGCGATCGAGGCGAAGACGACGGCCGAGCAGCTGAAGCTGAAGGCGGAACGCGACCTGCAGCGCATCGAGGTGGAAGCGAAGCAGCGCGTGGCGCAGGCCAAGGCCGAAGCCGAGTCGCTGGCCGTGCAGCGCCAGCAGGTGACCCCGGAACTGATCCGCCTGCGCGAAATGGAAAATCAGCGCATGGCCATCGAGAAGTGGGATGGCAAGCTCCCGACCGTGGCGGGTGGCGCGGTGCCGTTCATCAATGTAGCGGGCGGGGCGAAGTGAGCGTTGTGGACGAACGATAGCGTTCGTCGTGTAGTCCGCAGTTAACTGTGCAGGCGGGGAGCTCGACTTGACGGCCTCGCTGATGCTGCATTTTCAGAACGGGCGCTTGAATTCCCTGCGGGTCAGCCAGATCACAAGCTGTTAGTGATATGAACAGGGCCCGGTGCCAGCTAAAGTGAAATGAAAAAGGGCGTTGCCGGTGCAAACCGAGCAACGCCCTGTCAGGCTAGCGGGGTCGTCTCGACCCGTCAGATATTACATCTTCCAGCGCAAGCCAACCGACACCGAACGTCCGATCTGGAGCGTACCGAAGTTGGTCAGCTGCGGGCTACCTGCGCTACCGAAGTGGTAGTAAGCCTGCTGCTTTTCGTTGGTCAAGTTCACGCCACTGATATCGATCGACGTCATGTCGTTGATCTTGTAGGAGACCTGCATGTCCACGCTCTTTTCCGGGGTACGCCAGATACCAAGCGGATTTGCAAACAGGGCGGCTTCGTTGCTGGCCAGGAAGGCGGAGCGCCAGACATACGACAAGCGCGCGCTGACGGGACCCTTTTCGTAAGCCAGGGTGGCGTTATACGACTTGTTGGACACGCCGAAGAACGGCGTCTCGAGCTGAGCGACGATGTCGCCTGCGTCGTTCGCCTGGGGCACGTTCTGCGACGAGCTGAGCCGCGTATAGCTGCCCTGGATGCCCAGGCCGTCCAGCATGGTCGGCAGCCACTTCGGGAAGTAGGTCAAGCCGAGCTCGACGCCACTGATCGTGCCGTTGGACGCGTTGACCGGCGAGCTGACGACGTAGTCGTAGCCGTTCGTATGGTCGCCGCCCGACGTCGAGTTGCGGTACGGGTCGTTCGCCGGATCGACGTGTATCTTGCGCGGCAATACCACGACCAGGCCGTCGATCTTGCGCTTGAACAGCGTGCCGTAGAGTGCGCTGTCCTTTTGGAAATACCACTCAGCCGTCAGGTCGAGGTTCTTGGAGCGCGTCGGTTTCAGGTCCGGGTTACCGCCGCTACCCGAGCCATAACCGACCTTCGACACGTCGTCACCGAGTTGCAACACAGGATTCAGATCGCCGAAGTTCGGGCGGCGCAGGGTTTCACCGTAGTTGAGGCGCAGCACGACGTCCTTGGTCGGGTCGTAGATCAGGGTCATGCTGGGCAGCAGCTTGCTGGTCGACTTGCTGGCACCGGACGACGTCACCGCCTTGGTGGTGGCATCGACTTTATAGAAGGTCATGCCGGTATTGACCTTGACGTAGCGCACGCCGAAATTGCCGCGCAGGCGATGGCCGAACAGCTCGTTCTGGGTATTCCCCATCACGAAGAGGTTGGTCGTCTTTTCGTCGACCTCGAACGTCTTCTGCAAGCTCAGCTGGTCCGTCGTCTGGAAGTTCGCGTCGACCGAGTGATACAGCTTACGCCAGTCGTCGATATGGTCGCGGATGTAGTAGGCGTTGGGCTCCACCCATGAACGCGGAACGTCCGCGATGTCCGTGCCGAAATTCGAGTTGTTGAGGGCATATGCCGGACCCAGCGACGCGAGGTTGCGGCCCAGGAAGGCCGATTGCGTCCGGTTCGCCTCGGACGCCTTGCGGTCGTCGAAGCGGGCGCCGAACTGGATCGTCTCCAGCGCACCCCAGTTGGCATCGAAAACACCGCCCAGGCTGGCCGTCGCGGCGCTGCCCTTGTTGCGGTTGGCGTTATCGAAGAACTGCGCGACATTCCACTTGGTCGGGTCGGTCAGGTCGGCATCATTGTTGAAATGGAACGCCGTGTTGCCGCCGCCGGCATTGAAGTCGACGTTGATGGACGGTGCGACGCGATCGATCCGGGTCGCCGTGAATTCCGAATGGAAGGTGCTGGTCTGGTACGACAGGTCACCCTCGAGCTTCAGGCGGTCGTTAATGTCCCACTTGGCGTTGAGGGCATGAACGTAGGAATCGGTTGCCGACGTGGTGTAGTCGCCGCTGTTGAAGCCATAGACGTTATTGACCGTACGGGTCTTGATGACGTTCGTTCCCGGGAACGTCGTGATCGTCCCGGCAGGGTTGCTGCCGAGATCGCCCCACCAGTCCACGAAGCTGAACAGCAACTTGTTGTAGGCCTTGTTACGATAACCGTTGTACATCGATTCGAAGGTGTAGACCGAATCGCTGTTCGGCTTCCACTGCAAAGCGATATTGGCGGAAGGACGCTTTCGCTCGCCCGCGAGGTCGCCCTGGAAAACGGCGTCACGCGACAGGTAATACGGGTAAGGCTTGCCGTTGAAATTCAGCGTCGACCCGGCTGCCATCGGCAAGCCGGTCAGGGTACCCGGTTTCCAGATGCTGTTGTCGAAGATGCGCTGCAAGGGCGTGTAACCGGAAGGATCCTCGGCGGCATTCGGGCTGGCGAACGGCACCATCGCACCCGGCGTCACCACTTCATTGCGGTATGTCGTCTTGTTGAACGACAGATTGACGAGGGCACCGAATTCGCCGAAGCCGGTTTCCCAGCGGTTGCTCAACATGCCGCTGAGCTGCGGGTTATTCGATTTCGCGGGATCGAGACGGGTTTCACGGGCCAACAGCGACACTTTCGAACCCTTGAAGTCGAACGGGCGCAGCGTCTTGACGTCGACCTGGCCTGCAATGCCGGTTTCCAGCTGGCTGGCGTCGCGCGTCTTGTAGACGTCGATCTGGCGCACCAGGGTCGACGGAATGTCCTGCAGGGCGACCTGCGTGCCGGACGCGGTGAAGATCTTGCGGCCGTTCCAGGTGGTTTGGACGTCGGGCAGGCCACGGATCGACAAGGTGCCGACTTCGCCGCCGGCGCGGTCGGTCACCTGGACGCCCGTGATGCGCTGCAGCGCTTCGACGACGTTGTTATCGGGCAGCTTGCCGATGTCTTCGGCGACGACGGATTCCACGACCTGGTCGTTGGTGCGCTTGATCGCCAGGCTCTTGCTCAGCGATGCCCTGAGGCCGGTGACGACCACGGTCTCGACCGGTTTAGTGTTGTCCGGGGCCTCTTGCGCCCATACCGAGGCGCTGCTGAGCAGACCGGCGCCCATCAGGGCAGACACGCTCAGCTTCAAGGCGAATGGACGTGCAGATGCTTGCGATTTCATACGTCTCCTGTATTTGTAGTTATGAAAAAAGGTGTTTCCAACCCGGCTGTTAATTCATGTTAGAGACCCAACGGTTATCGATCCAATGATTTTTTCTGGGTTTCTAATACCGATTTCGATATCAACATGGTCGCAATGACAACAAAATGGGGGGCAAAGTTGCACGCGATAACGTGGTCAAAAACCAGGTTTCACAGAGGAAAAACAGGACCGGGAGGATGGGGAAAACAGGGATGATCAACCGCAATGGGTAAAGCGATCAAAAAGCGATGCAAACACGTCCGCGATGCGCGTTGGAACGTAGCGGATCGGCAACAAACCTGTCTTGACAGAGCCGAGATGTGGTCAATACACCAGCGATGAAACTGCGGGCAGGGGGAGGGTCAGGTGCGATTGCCGCTGTTCAGTCCCAGATAGCGTCCTTCCTGGTCGACGTGCGTCGGGTCGACATCCATCTCGCTGTCGGGTACGGCAGTCAGCTTGTTGCGGATGATGAATTCCATCGTCGCGTAAGCATGCGATAACGTCGCGTCACTGTCGATCGGCTGCTGCGCGAAACGGTAGACTCTGACGGTCATCGATACCTCCGGTGCGGACGTTGGCAGGTCGCCTTTCCTTCCCAGGCTAGCATCGAAAAGCGCATCGTGCGGCGACCGACGAAAAAAAAGCGGGACCGAAGTCCCGCCAAGAGGGTACAGCAGAAGAAGAGGTGAATCAGGCCATCAGAAGCGGTAGGTCAGCGAAGCTTCCCAAGCACGGCCGAAGATCGGACGGGCATTGATCGGGCCGACGCTGGCGCCGACGAGGCGCGAGTTGCCCTCGGTAAGGCCCAGCGCGTTGTTGACGTTCGTGCCCGTGACGCGGAATTCCAGCTTGTCCGACAGCTCGGCCAGGATGCCCAGGTCCAGCGTGTTATACGACGGCAGGTACTGGGTGTTCTGCTGGTCCGCCCAGCGCGCGCCCACGTGCGCGTAGGTGCCGTAGAAGCGCAGCGCGTAATCGCCGACCGGCAGGCGGTAGCTCGGCGAGAAGCGGTACTGGAACTTCGGCTGGCGCTGCACCTGGTTGCCGGAGATGGACGGGTTGTCCTTGTACGTCGAGTCCTGCCAGTCGCCCGTCAGCTGCAGTTGCAGGCCCGTGATCGGGCGCACGGCGAGTTCGAATTCGAGGCCCTTGCCGTGCGAGCCGCTCACCGAATACAGCACGCCGTTCGTCGTGATCTGCTGGAACGAGATGCCCGTGAAATCCGTGAAGAACGCGTTCACGTAGGCGCTGTACAGCGGCGTGGCCGTCTTGTAGCCGATCTCGTACTGCGTGACTTTCGGCGTCGGGACGCGGTTGCGGTCGTTCACGACGTCCTGGCTGCCGGCGTTGCGCAAGTCATCGAAGTAGATGAACGTGTGGCCCTGGTTGGCACGCACGAACACGCTGGAATCCTTCGTCAGCTTGTACAGGCCGCCCGCCGTGAACGAGTTGGCGGTGTCGTCGCGCGACAGTCCCGTGAAGCTGCCACTCGGCATCGAGGTGCCGTTGTTGTACACGGTCAGCGGGTTGTTGTCCGTGTCGCCCGAGGTCAGGTTCGAGATCGTGCCCGAGATGTGCTGCTTCTCGTGGCGCATGCCCGCGTCGACCTTGATGCGGTCGTTGATGCGCCATTCGTCGGCCAGGAACACCGCGGTGTTGTGGCCGTCGTACGATGCCACCGGCGCGTAGAACACGTTGCCGTCCGTGCCGTTCTTCGAGACGACGGCGCCGTTGTTCAGCTGGACGTTGATGAGGCGCGCGTTCGGCGTCGCCGTCATCAGGTGGCTGTTGCCGAGGTACCAGACGTCGTGCGACGAGTAGTTGGCGATGTAGGCGCCGGCCGTGATCGTGTTGTTGTAGCCGATGTCGCGGCTGACGCGGAATTCGTCCGTGAACGAGCGCAGCTTTTTCTCGACGGCCCACAGGCCCGCCTGCACGACCTGCTGGTCGCCTGCCACGGCGCCGCCGCCGTTGACGTAGGTGATGGCGCCGCTCGTGGCGGGCGTACCGGCTGCCGCCAGCACGGCCGCGTTGCCGTTGCTTGATGCGATGGCCTGGCTCACGTAGTCGGCTGCGCTCAGCGGGTTGTTACCCGTGAACATGGCGATCGTGTTCAGGTCGCCCTTGAAGTAGTTGAACTTGTTCGACACGTCCCAGCCGTTCAGCTTTTGCTGGAATTCCGCGCCGATCAGGTTCGACGACAGGCCGCGGCCGTCGCCCAGGTCATACGTCAGCGTCTTGCCTGGCCCCGCTTCCACCGTGAAGTTGCGCATCTCGTTGCTCATCAGGGTGCCGCGCAGCGGGTCGAAGCCGGGGAACGACGAGATCGTGTGGCCGTTGTTCGACGAGATCAGCGGCACGCCCGTGTAGAACGCGTTCTTGTCCGACGTCGAGCGGGCGTAGACGGTCAGCTCGCCCTGGTCCAGCTTGCGCGTGAGCGACGCGGACAACTGGCCGCCGTCGTCCGCGGGGAAGCCCGCATCGCGCACGCCGTTCGTCGTGCGGTAGAAGCCGCCGATCATGCCGTACCAGCCGTCGGCGATCTTGCCGCTGTAGACGCCGTCGAAGCGGCGCAGGCTGCCCGTGCCCGTCGTGAAGCGCAGGCTGCCTTCAGCCTCGTCGCGGCCTTTCTTCATGATGAAGTTCATCGTGGCGCCCGGCTGGCCGCTCGAGTAGATCGTGCTCGGACCGCCGCGCAGCACTTCCACGCGCTCGATCGTGTCGTCGAGGCGGAATGCGGACGAGCCTTCGAAGAACGACAGCACGGGCACCGGATAGATCGGGTTGCCGTTCATCTGCACGGAGACGAACGGCGAGTCGCTGCCCGACGGGAAGCCGCGCACCTCGATGTTGGCGCCCGACTGGCCGCCCGTCGCTTCGGCGTACACGCCCGGCACGATCTTCAGCACGTCCGCGGTGCTGGACGGGGCGGCCTGCTTCAGCTGCTCTTCCGTCGCCGTCGTGATCGAGAAGCTCGTGTCGATCTTGCGCGTGCCGGAGGCCGATGCCGTACCGGTCACGACGACTTGCTGGATTTCTTGCTGGACCCCGTTCTGTGCGGGCTGCGGGGAGGCTTGCTGGGCGCTGGCCTGGGACTGGGCCACGAGCGCGAGGACGGCGAGGGCAACTGAAGACAGTTGCGGGAACTGCATGGTGTTTTTCATTTTATGCTCTCTTTGCGATTGGGACCTGGCTGCGGGGCGTCTCCTCCCCGGTTTTCCCGTCGATTGATGGATCGATAAGGAAAGTGCGGCCATTGAAACATTGGATTGACATCGATGTCAATCGAAATGCTATCGATGTCATTTTTTGTCGACACGGCAAAAAAATCTGTCATAATGCGGTCCGCTCAAGTAATCTGATATCGCTACCTCTGCTTTACCGAACCCGAACAACATGGCGCACGCGAAGAAACCCCTGGCCGGCGAATCGGCCGTGACGATGGAAGACCTGGCGAAGATCGCCGGCGTCTCCACGATCACGGTGTCGCGCGCGCTGCGCGACAGTCCGCTCGTGACGGACAATACGCGCGAAAAAATCCGCAAGATCGCGCAGGAGCAGGGCTACCGCTTCAACATCAGCGCGCGCAACCTGCGCATGCGCCGCTCGTATTCCGTCGCCGTCGTCGTCGAGATGACGCCCGTGAAGGGCCGCCCGATGTCCGACCCGTATCCGCTCGAACTCCTGGGCGGCATCACGCAGGAACTCACGACGGCCGGCTACAGCGTCGTGCTCACGTCGAAGCAGTTGCTCGACACGGCCCCCGTGCAGGGCGCCGACGGCCTGATCCTGCTGGGCCAGGGCTCGCACGGCGAAGCGGTGAAGGCCTTGCAGCAGACCACGTTGCCGCTCGTCGTGTGGGGCGCGCCGGAAGAGGGCGCCACGTACACGGTGGTCGGTTCCGACAACCGCAAGGGCGGCGCCAGCGTCGCGGAACGCTTCCTGGAGCAGGGCCGGCGCAAGCTGATTTTTGTCGGCGACGTCGACCACGCCGAGGTGCAGGAACGCTGCGCCGGCTTCATCGACGCGCTGTCCGGCCGCGCCACCGTGCACATCCTGCGCCCGAAGGCGTTCACGTTCGAGGCGGGCTTCGACTGCGTGACGTCGCTGTTGAAAAAGAAGAGCGGCCACAGTATCGACGGCCTGTTCGCCGCCAGCGACCTGCTCGCGATGGGCGCCATCCGCGCGCTGACGGAAGCGGGGCTGCGCGTGCCCGACGACATCTCCGTGATCGGCTACGACGACACGCCCGGCGCCGCCAGCTTCGTGCCGCCGCTGACGAGCGTCCACCAATACCTGCGCGACGGCGGTGTGCTGCTCGCGAAAAAAATGCTGGCCATGATCGAAGGCCAACCGGCGCAGTCCGAAATGCTGCCCACCACGCTGATCGTCCGCCACACCTGATCGTCCACCACCACCGATAACGCTTGCTTACCGCGCCCCCGCGCACGAACGAGGAAACCGAAGTGACAAATGACATCGATAACAATAGCGCAATCGCGGCCGAGCCGTGGCGCATCCGCGAGGACGCGC
>Ga0207657_10003437_pt1 | contig 16889 bp, 15 predicted proteins | sample KBSC33metaG_FD_184316 | JGI IMG/M metagenome (GOLD analysis project Ga0207657, IMG submission 184316) | Corn rhizosphere microbial communities from Kellogg Biological Station, Michigan, USA - KBS C3-3 metaG (SPAdes) (version 2) | ecosystem: Host-associated > Plants > Roots > Rhizosphere > Soil ... | reverse complement strand
TCCGCAAGGGCGTCGTGCGTCGCGCCAAGCTCTATTATCTGCGCGGCCGCACCGGCAAGTCGGCGCGTATCGCCGAGCGCCGCGACAACCGCCCGACGATCGAGGCCGCCGAAGGCTGAGTCTCGCGAGAGCGACAGGATAGAGGGCCGTCCCGGGAAACCGGGGCGGCCTTTTTTCTATCCTCGCGAAATTGGCGGGGTGGGAGGCCTGACAGGGGGCTCACCCTCTATCCCCAGTGATCGTCATTGCGAGCCGCGAAAGCGGCGCGGCAATTCCGGCCATCGCCCTCCCTCCCGCGCAGGCCTGGCTCGCGTCGTCCCCCGGCTTTCGCCGGGCGCCTCGCGATGCCCAGCCGCTTCAAAGGAATCTGATGGCGGAAAGGGGGAGGAGTCCGCAACCGTCGTTCCAGCGCCTTTCTTAACCATATTTTCTGTTCCGAAATGTCCTAAATTCAGAAGTAGTTCCAAGGTCAAGTTTCGCCAAGAAAATCAAGATTTCACCTTTGAAAAGCCTAATACTTCTCTAATCCATGTATAGTATATAGGGATTTACCATGCTATAGACTGAGTCGCAGACGTGGGGTCTGCCTGTTTGACCTTAGGGGGTCGTGTTATGCGTAGCTTTGTACGGTTAGTAGCCGTTTCTACATTCGCGTTGGCTTTTTCTGCTCCTGTCTATGCCGTGGCTTGCAGTACGGCAGACATCAGCCCCACCGCGATCGCTTGTGCCGGCCGTTATACCGGTAATGTCCTCGATAATTCGGCGCCGGATGTCGCAACCCAGGAAGCCGCGCTCGCTGCGCTGGGGTTCACCTGGGACGGCAGCAACTTCGGCGCCTTTCCCAAGCTTGAGAACCTGAACGGGGCGACCACCATCGACTTCCCGGGGTTGCTGAACGGCATCACCTATGTCGGCATCCATGTCGGCGGCGGCAGGGGCGGCGGGACGACGTCTTTCTACAAGTTCAACGCCGGAACCGACCTCGATTCATTCACGCTGAACCTGTCGAAAAGCTCGGACGCAGTGCTCTATGGGACCGATCAGGGCACGCCCGGGGTACCCGAGCCGTCGAACTGGGCGATGATGCTCGGCGGATTCGCGATGCTGGGCGGTGTCATGCGCGCGCGTCGCGGAGAGAAGACAAGTCTCGCCTGAAGGGGGCTGAATACGCCGCCGGGCTTTGTCCGGCGGCGATTCCGTCGATCCGAGCCGATACGGCTGAACCTGGACGAGGGCGTGCTTCGCGCCGCGCCTACTTTTCAAGCCGGCCGCGCATGGCCTAACTAAGGCATGCTCAAGCCCTTGGCCGCGCCGATTCTGGCGCTCGCTTTTCTCGCCGCTCCCGCAACCGCCGAACGGCTCACCCTCGAACGCATCTTCGCGAGTCCCTCGATCGACGGGCCCTCCCCGCGCAAGCCGGCGCTGTCGCCCGACGGCAGCCTCGCCACCTTGCTGCGCAACCGCGCGGATGATCGCGATCGGTGGGATCTGTGGGCGATCGATACGAAGAGCGGCCGCGCGCGGATGCTGGTGGATTCGCTCAAGGTCGGCTCGGGCGGCGAGGTTTCGGAGGCCGAGAAGATGCGGCGCGAGCGTGCGCGCGTCGGCGGATCCAAGGGCATCGTCGACTATGAATGGGCGCCCGACGGCAGGTCGATCCTCGTCCCGATCGACGGCGACCTCTATCTCGCGCGGCTCGACGGCAGCGTCCGCCGGTTGACCAACACGCCCGAGAGCGAGCTCGACGCACACGTCTCCGCCAACGGCCATTATGTGAGTTTCGTGCGCGGGCAGAATCTGTTCGCGGTCGATCTCGCCAACGGCACCGAGCGGCAACTTACCAAAGAGGGCGGGGGCAATATCACCTGCGGCACCGCCGAGTTCGTCGCGCAGGAGGAGATGGACCGCTTCACCGGCCATTGGTGGGCGCCGGGCGACAGGGCCGTCGCTGCGGAATGCTATGACGAGGCCAAGGTCAAGATCGTCACCCGCGCCGCGATCGGCGCGGACGGCACGCGCACCTTCGCGCAGCGTTACCCCGCGGCGGGCACGGCCAATGTCGCTGTCAGCCTGTGGGTGATCGCCGCCGACGGCTCCGGCCGTATCAAGGTCGACATGGGCGCGGACCCGGACATCTACCTTGCGCGCGTTGCCTGGGCGCCGGATGCGCGCACGCTCTACGTCCAGCGCGTGAGCCGCGACCAGAAGCGCCTCGACATGCTCGCCGTCGATCCGGCGACCGGCGCCGCGCGCGTGCTGTTCAGCGAGACGTCGAAGACATGGGTCAACCTCAACGACGATTTCCGCCCGCTCAAGGACGGCAGCCTGATCTGGGGATCGGAGCGCACCGGCTACAAGCATCTCTATCGCTACGTGCCGGGTGCGGACGGCGGCACATGGACCCAGCTCACGCACGGCGAGTGGACGCTGGAGACCAATGCCCAATCGCATCCCGCGGGCCTGATCGGCGTGGACGAGGCGCACCATCGCCTGGTCTTCGGCGCGAACAAGGACGACGTGCTGGAGAGCCAGGTCTATGCGATCGACTATCTCCACCCGGGCGAGCCCCAGCGGCTGACCGAGCCGGGCTATTGGAACGAGGCGAGCATGGACAAGGCCGGCACGCGCCTGCTGATCCAGCGTTCGTCTCCGATCCAGCCGCCGCAAGTCTATCTCGCCGATGCCGCCGGCAAGCGCATCGCCTGGATCGAACAGAACAGCCTCGACGCGCACCACCCTTATGCGCCTTATTTGCCCGATCGGCGGCCGGTGACCTACGGCACGCTGCGCACCCCCGACGGCGCCACATTATATTATGAGATGATCACCCCGGTGCTGGAGCCGGGCAAGCACTACCCGGTCTTCTTCGAACATTATGGCGGCCCGCACGCGCAGACGGTCAAGCGCGATTGGGTGAAGGGGCAGCTTCCCCAATATTGGGTCAGCAAGGGCTGGATCTATTTTCAGATCGACAATCGCGGCTCGGCCAATCGCGGCAAGGCGTTCGAGGACAGCCTCTACCACGCGATGGGATCGACCGAGGTCGCCGACCAGGTCGCCGGCGCGCGCTGGCTTCAGCAGCAGCCCTTCGTCGATCCGAAGCGGATCGCGACCTTCGGCTGGTCCTATGGCGGCTACATGACGCTCAAGATGCTGGAGGCGAATCCCGGTCTCTATGCCGCGGGTGTGGCGGGCGCGCCGGTGACGCGGTGGGGGCTGTACGACACCTTCTATACCGAACGCTATCTGGGCATGCCGCCTTACGATGCGTCGGATACGATCGCCGATGCCGGCAAGATCCGCGATCCGTTGCTGATGGTGCACGGCATGGCGGACGACAATGTCGTGTTCGAGAACGGCACCAGCATGTACGCCGCGCTCCAGCAAAAAAGCGTGTTGTTCGAGATGGCGGTCTATCCGGGCCAGACGCACGGCTTCAATACGACGTCGTCGCTGCATCGCTGGAAAACGATCGAGGACTTCCTCGATCGGCGGGTGCGGAGCGGGCGGTGACGGCGGGCTGACGCGGCGGGACATAACTCCCTCCCCCTTTGTGGGGGAGGGTGGGGAGAGGGGATCCGGAAGACGCGAGCGGCAGCTCGCATCCTGACAAAACCGCCTCGGCCGTCATCGAGTCTGCCTCTAACAGCACCAGATCGGTGCCCGGGCGGATCGTTTCATCCGCAGTGCCGATGACGGAAGACGCGGCAGAAACGCCAAGTTTTCGGCGGCTGCGGGCGTCTCGGGTTCATTACAAAATCGAGGTGGTGTCAGAAGCTCGGCCGGCATGTCGCCGACATCCACTTGCCATAAGGATGGTTAATCTCCGTTAAGACCTGTAATACCGAAGAATATTAACCAATAACGCGCAATATTACAGGCAAACGACACAGCATAACTTGATGTATCCGAAACAGATATACATTAACCTTACATTTTATTTCACCGGTGTGGGAGGGTGCTCAGGATCGTTTCGCCGCAAATTGAAAATTTAACGAATCTTTAGCTTTCCTTTTCGCGAATCACTGCTATTGGGGCTCTGCAATCATTTGGGGATGATCCATGAACATGATGACGCGCTTTGCCGCGGTGGGCTTCGTTGCCGCCGCCACTCTTGCTACCGCTCCTGCGCAAGCCACCAAGATTCCTAACGGCACGCTGAGCTCGGTTGGCCTCTTCAATCCGACGGTCAATCTGGCTGCTAACCCGAAGACGTTCACCGCGACGACCGGTGCCACGTTCGAGACCGTCGGAACTGGCGGCTTTACGTCCGCGGGCGGGCACTTTGGTACGCTGAACGGCAGCCTGAACTTCTCGAACGTCGCCGGCACGACGCTGCTCGACAACGTCGCCAATTTCTTCACCTTTTCCAACGGCGCGGACACGTTCTCGTTCTCGGTTGCCAAGGTGAAGACGATCAGCTTCGCCAACGATCCGGGCGTTTCGAGCAGCTTCACTTTGTACCTGCTCGGCACCACGGTCGACTCGCTTCTGGGGTATGAGGCGACCGACACCTCGCTGACGCTGCAGTTCAGCAACACCGGCACTTCGGCTTACTCGGCCCTGGCCACGCTGGCGGTTCCGCCGGCACGGGTTCCGGGCGTGCCTGAGCCGGCGACCTGGGCGATGGCCCTCATGGGCTTCGGCGCGATGGGTGTCGCGATGCGCCGCCGTCCGCGCACCAGCGTTTCGTTCGCCTGATCCTTCAGGCCTGAAACTGAAAGCGCCGTCGGCCGAAAGGCCGGCGGCGTTTTCGTATCTGCGGAGGATGGGTTTCCCGTCCCTCCCGTCACCCCGGACTTGATCCGGGGTCTCGCTGCCTTCAGTCGGCAAACAGCAAGAAGAAGCGGGGCCCTGGGGCGGGGAGAAGCGAACCCAACAATTCCCTCCCCCCTTGTGGGGGAGGGTTAGGGAGAGGGGCTCGCGGAGGCAGGCTCGATGCCTGCCGAGGCGAATTGTCCCGAGAGTAAGGCGCGAGCTACCGCTCGCGTCATTCGAAATCCCCTCTCCCGGCCTCTCCCACAAGCCTGTCCTGAGCGACGCCGCAGGCGGCGTCGAAGGGGGGAGAGGGGTTCAAGCCCCCCTCAAACAATCGTCAGGCCGACCTCCACATTCCCCCGCGTCGCGTTGGAATAAGGGCAAATCTGGTGCGCCGCCGCGACCAGTTTCTCCGCATCCGCGCGATCGACGCCAGGCAGGTTGATCTCCAGATCCGCGGTAATCCCGAACCCGCCCTCCGCACGCGGGCCGATGCCCACCGTTGCGGTCACACGCGTCTCGGCCGGCACGCGCAGCTTGAGCTGCCCGCCCGCCACCTTGAGCGCGCCGATGAAGCAGGCCGAATAGCCCGCCGCGAACAATTGCTCGGGATTGGTCCCGTCCCCGCCCGCGCCGCCCAATTCCTTCGGCGTGGAGAGCGTGGCGGCGAAGCGCCCATCCTCCGACCGGGACTGGCCATCGCGGCCGCCGGTGGACGTGGCGCGGGTGGTGTAGAGAACATTGACGGACATGGGGCAGGCTCCTTGAGTGAATGACGATCACGATAATCATTATCGCGATAATGATTAGATAATGAGTCGCGCACCCCTTGTCCACAACAAACTTTATCGCGATATATATTCCCACGCGTATGGCTGCTATGCTGCCCCACAATCCTCCCCCGCTAGGGGGACGTAGCGGCGATCAGCGACATGCCGGGGGCATGTCGCAGCCGCGAAGTCGGCTCGCGTATGCGAGCCGGGCGCCGCAGGCGACGGAGGGGGAGGACGGCGAAACATATCCGCCAGAGGCCCCTCCGCGAAAAAGGAACCGACCCAAATGTCCGCCCCATTCCCGCTCGACCAGCAGCTCTGCTTCTCGCTCTATTCCGCGAGCATGGCGATCAGCCGCGCCTACAAGCCGATGCTGGACGCGCTCGGCCTCACCTATCCCCAATATCTCGTGCTCCATGCCTTGTGGGAGCAAGACGGCCGCACCGTCGGCGCGATCGCCGAGCGGCTCGGCCTCGAATCCTCCACCATCACGCCTTTGGTGAAGCGCCTCGAATCCGCCGGCCTCCTCACCCGCGCCCGCAACCCCGACGACGAACGCCAGGTCCAGGTCAGCCTGACCAAGCGCGGCCGGGAGATACGCGAGCAATGCGGCTGCCTGGGCGAGGCGCTGCTGGCGAAATCGGGGATGACGGTGGAGCAATTGGGCAAGCTCAACCGGAAGGTGCAGGGGCTAAGGGATGCGGTGGTCGGGTAGGGGCGCCGGATGCTCAAATGAGCTGGGCTACCTCATGTCGTTGATAGAGTTTGATCAGATCGGCGTGTGCTACCCGAAACTGACTACGTCGTTTAATCACAGGGTACGCAGACGAAATTCTTTCGATTTTAATGCCAGGATCATAGTAAACTGTGCCCGCCGCGAATGCTTTAAGAAAAAGCAGAAAGTCAGTTTGCTCACAAAACAGTGCCTGTGGACCATAGCTATACTCAGGTGGCGGAGTATGAAATAGCGACGGCACGTAAGCGGCTTGCGCGTGTTTGCGGTTCCAGTGCGCCATCATTCCTTTGAAAGTCCATGATGCGGCAACCACCTCATCTGAGTCGATTAGCGCCATACCACCGTCGAGATCGGTCATCTTACCGCTGGACGTATCATAGCCATTCAAAACCATCCGCAGCCCGGTTAGTGCGTGATGACCTCGTTGGCAGTCGTAGCGTCCGCCAAAATTAAAGCGATCGGGCTTGCCGCTCTGATCGGGATATCCAAACCGCCTGAGGAACTCTGCAACGCCGTCTGTCCTGTAGACGCCTCCCGTGGGTTCGGGCGTCATCAGTGTGACTGCGGATCTCGGCCTGAACGACACAAAGTCATTCACACCATACTGCTTAACTTCCCATCCCATGAAGTCCGGATCAGCGTAGCCATTTGGCGTGATGCCTAATTCCGCTTCGAGCGTGTAACCGCCACCATTTAGTGCGGCATAGGGCGCCTTGGTGCCGTCTGCGGCCAATTTTTGGGAGGCGATCCACCCAAGCTGATAGACGCGTCGCAGCTCGTTTAACAGAATGCACTTGGGATTATCCTGGAGGACGTCGAAAGCCAGCTCGATAAAAACACCAACCGTTGGTCGCTCGCGTGCGTTCAGCTCCGTGGTTATCGGATCATCGTGCGATGTGGCATAACCCAACACCGACCCTTGCGGAGTCATGCCAAGGAACAATACCCGTCCCTCGTCTCGCACACGCATTATCGCCGATGGCGCTCCTCGGCATCCCGCCAAGAACCCGGACATACGGACCTCGGGATATCCGGGGTAAAGGATCAAGCCCGTATTTGGCGCGTGGTGGCGGCTGGTGGCATCGATCCAGTAGAAATCCACGGCAGCCTTAGCTCGATCGCGGACGCTGCCGCCTGTCTCCGCATCATCGGTATAAACATTTCCATGTGGGATGATGTTGAGCGCGGAGAAATCGCTCCCGAGATAAACCTGATTTTTTGAGTTATCGTTCCGCGCCAGCTTCTTCGCATACATTCGCGTGGCGCCATGATGGCGCATCAGGTCGAGTAATTGGGAGAGCGATTCAATCAGCCTGACAGCCTTGGATTGTGAGGGTTAGTTCGTTGGAGCGTACCCACTTGGCAAGCCGGTGCATAGATTCATGATCGTCCAGTTTGGTTCGCCCCTTCAGGGCGCACTCCCAGATGGTGGCCACGCGCCATCCGGCTCGCTGAAGAGCTACTACGGCACTCTCGTCGTTGGCCACATTACGGTCCAATTTGTTACGCCAGAATTCGCGTCGTGTGCTTGGCCATGTAAAAAGATGACAATCATGCCGATGCCAGAAACAGCCATTCACGAAAACGACCGCGCGGTGGCGGGGGAACACTAAGTCAGGGCGTCCCGGCAGGTACTTTGCATGCAATCGATAGCGAAGACCGGCCGCGTGCATTGCTTTCCGCACCAGAAGCTCTGGCTTGGTATGACGGCCACGAATGGCCGCCATGTTCCTGCTTCGTGTTCCGCTGTCGTGTACGTCTGCCAAGCGTCAGGCAGCTTCCCGCTGTTTAGCCGCGTCTACCAATGCTTGAATGTGGGGCAGCATGATCCTTGCGACCTCAACAAACACGGGCACAGCGACTGAGTTGCCAAACTGCTTGTAGGCCTGTGTGTCCGAAACCGGGATACGAAAATCGTTCGGATACCCCATTAGCCTGGCGCACTCCCGCGGCGTGAGTCTTCGGGGATTTTTTTGCTTACCTTGGCTTACAAGGATTTCGGACCCGTCCTTGTAATACCGCGCAGAGAGCGTTCGGGCCACATCACTTCCGGCGACAAGACCGAACCCAAAGCCATTGCCTGCAGCCTTATGCTTATCCGCATAGCCCTGTAGATACTGCCAAAGTTTGTCCGTCAGAGTGTACTTGCCGTTCACAACGGCCCTTTCGCCTAGCGTGTAAACTCCCTCAGGCTTTTCGGATCCATCCTCTGGATGAAGGATGCTCTTCAGCTGGATCTTGCCCTTCGGGGGAAGCTTAAGATCATCCCATGAAAACGGCACGTCATTGCGGAAGCCGACGATGACAATCCGCTCGCGATGCTGAGGTACAAAATGCGCTGCATCGATCACCTTGTGCCAAACCTGGTAGCCCAACTCCTCAGTGAGCGTTTTCAGGATGACCTGGAATGTACGGCCCTTGTCGTGGCTCGTTAGGTTTTTGACGTTTTCTAACATGAAGGCGGCCGGATTTTTGTCACGGATAACGCGGGCTACATCGAAGAAAAGCGTGCCTTGAGTCTCATCGAGAAAACCATGTTGCCGCCCGAGCGAGTTCTTCTTTGACACACCGGCAATGGAAAACGGCTGACACGGGAAACCAGCCACCAAGACGTCGTGATCTGGAATTTCATCCGTCGGAATTTTTGTGATGTCGCCTTCTATCGGGCGGTTATCTCTGAAATTCGCCGCGTAGGTATGTTGAGCATACTTGTTCCACTCCGACGTGAAAACGCAATGCCCGCCAATGGCGTCGAATCCGCGTCGAAGGCCGCCAATACCTGCGAACAGGTCGATGAAAGTGAATCGGCTCTCGGTGGGTACCGGCGTTGAGGTCGCCATAGCTCGCAACAGACCAAGCGCCGCCTCGCGCGGTGTACCTTCGCCATCCTCCCAACGTTTGACGTGTCGTGAGCTGTATCCGGTCAACAGCGCCAATTCCTCAATCGACAGCCCGGCACGGATACGGAGCATAGCAAGTTCGTTGAGCATAACACCTCTGGGACATTTTTTGACATGGTGTCGTACTTCGTCCCAGAAGGCAACAGGCGCGGCGAGAAAAATTGTTCCTATATTGTTCGCTCTTTTGCAAGGTCCTTTTATATGGGCCGAAGAGTCAGCCAAACGCCGATCTGCCTGGAACTTGACCTCTCAAATCTCCTTCCGCACCACCACCCACGCCCGCATCAGGGCCTCGATCCCGCCAGCTCCGCATCCAATCGCTGCCGGCGTCCATTCCCCACGGCATTCCGGCTCGATCGCGCTTTCCCTTCAACCGTCCATGGCCCGGTCGAATGCGCCCACGCCTTGCGCGCCTTCATCATCCGCGAATAGGCCGCGCGCCGTTCGTCCGTCCAACCTTTAGCCATAGCGGACCTCGCGTGCGCCGTTCCGCGCCGCCATATCGTCCGCGCTTTCGGCCCCCTCCGGTGGAATGCACCGTCCCTCCTCGTCGTACCGCGGCGGGTGCCGTCAGCGCAGTCGTCAAGCTTTCCTTGGCGACTGATTCCTCCGCTCGAACTTGTAAGGAGTCCTTACAAGTTGCTTCCTCGGTCTGTTCGCGCTCAGCATATATGGTGCGTATGTGCTGCGTGACGCCTTGCGGCGTTACCTCGAACAACTCGGCTATCTGCGCCTGCGTTAGCCAGACGGAGCCACCGTCGGCCTTTACCTTCGTCAGGTTGCACTCCATTCATCATGCGCATATATCATGCCCATGCCCGCTCCCTCACCACGCCCCTCCGCATCGCGCCGCCCAACCAATATCTCGCTCGATGCCCGTTTGATTGCTGATGCGCGGGCGTTCGGCATCAACATCTCCCGCGCGTGCGAGCGGGGGCTTGCTGAGCAGATCGCGGAGGCGCGCGCCGCGCAATGGCTTGCTGAAAACGGCGCCGCGCTCGATTCATCCAATGCCTATGCCGAACACCATGGTTTGCCCTTGGCCGCATCACGCCTCTTCTGATGGCGCGGCTCGACGTGCATGTCCGTCGCGATCGCGGCGCCGGCTATTTGTTGGACGTACAGGCCGATCTCCTGTCGGGACTCAACACGCGTTTTGTCGTGCCCTTGCTACCGCTCGGTGAAGCCCCCGCGCCGGCCGCGCGGCTCAATCCCCTCTTCGATATTGCCGGGCAGCGATACGTCATGGTCACCCAATTTGCCGCCGCGGTGCATATCAGCGAACTCGGCGAGCGTGTGAGTAGCCTGCCTCAGGCCCATGATGTGATTACGGCCGCGCTGGATCTGCTGATCACGGGCGTTTGAAGGGTTCGGCACGAACGGGATTCAACCCGATCTCAAATCCCCCTCCGCACCGCCACCCACGCCCGCATCAACGCCTCGATCGCCGCCAGCTCCGCATCCAATCGCTGCCGGCGCCCATTCCCCACCGCATTCCGGCTCGATCGCGCCTTGCCCTCCGCCGTCCGCGGCCCGGTCGAATGCGCCCACGCCTTGCGCGCCTTCATCATCCGCGAATAGGCCGCGCGCCGTTCGTCGGTCCAACCTTTAGCCATAGCGGACCTCGCGTCCGCCGTTCGGCGCCGCCCGATTATCCGCGCTTTCGGTCCCCTCGGGTGGAATGCGGCGTCCCTCCTCGTCGTACCGCGGCGGGTAGACGATGACGCGCTCGATGCGCGTTATCCGCGGCGTCACCTCGTCGTCCTTGGTCGGCCGGTTCGCCAGGTCGCCCAGTTCGTGCAAGGTCGCGCGGCACTGCGCCTGCGCCTTCATCGCCAGCCGCAAATATCGCTCGGCCGCATTGCCCGGCATGTTCAGCGCCGCCTCCCCGCGCCGCGCCATCTCCGCGAAGATCACGTTGAGCGCGATCGCCTGCCCCACCAAGGTCGCCTCCGCGCCGGAAAGCCCGCCGTCGCGCACCTGCTTCACCTGCGCCTGCACCGCCTCATAGCCCGCTTGCGGATCGATCGCGCCGTCGCCGCCCGCATCGCCCCAGAATGCCGCCACCACCGCCGAACTCGTCACGCACGGGTCCACCGCCTGCGCGGCAATCTCCTTCAGCCGCGCCACGCTCGCGCCATCGCTCCTCTCCACGCTCGATTCCTTTCCTGTCAGGCTTGACAAATGTACGTAATTAGAGTACATATTTGCCCAATAAAGTCAAGGAAATTACGTGTCAGGCGTACGGCTTCATTTCAGGTCCAGGCGCGTTTCGCCCATCGGCGGCACGCCCGGCACCAGGCCGCCCGCAAAATCATCAACTTCGTTTCCGGTGTTTTTTTATTTTCCCCTTCGCGGGCGGGCCCTCTCGCGGGCCCATCGGGGCAATGCCGGCCGGCCGGTTTCACCCCACCGCCGCCGGCTCGTCCAATATCCCATAAGGGTCGTCGCCTGCCGCCTGCCGCACCGCCTCGATCAACCAGTCACGCAGCGCGCGCACCTTGGGCAGGTTGCGCTTATGCTCGGGGTACACCAGCCAAAAGCTGTTGCGGTAATAGGCCACCTGATCGAACGGCTGCACCAATTGCCCCGCGGCGATCGCTTTCTGGAACATGGGCGGGCTCAATATCGCCACGCCATGGCCCGCAATCGCAGCATGCCCGTCCAGCACCTGCGATTCGAAACGGATACCCGGGTGGCGCTGCCCGCGCGGGTCCGGATCGGTCAGCGATTCATGCCACACATCCCACCAATCGTCCTCGGGCGAGATGCGTGGCACATGCTGCAGGTCGGCCGGCCGTGCGATCGGGTGGCGCGCCAGGAAATCGGGGTGGGCGAGCGGGGTGACCGGCATCCGCATCAGGAAATGCGCGATCAGTCCCGGCGGCCATTCGGGCGATCCGCGCGGCGGCATGCCGCGAATGGCGACGTCGAATTCGCTCGCCGCCAGATCGACCACCCTGTCGGTCACGCTCAGCCGCACCGCGAGATCGGGCCGGACGAGGTTGAAATCGCCGATCCGGCTCGACAGCCAATTGGCGGCGAAGGTCTGCGGCGCGGTGATGCAGAGGATCGTGTCATTCTCGGATCGCGCGCCCGCGAACGCCTTGCCCAGCAGGGTGAAGGCTTCCGTCACCTGCGGCGCGATCCTGCGGCCGAGCGCGGTCAGCTCCATCGCGCGCCCGTTGCGCACGAACAGGGGCCCGCCCAGCCGCTCCTCGAGCAGCTTCATCTGATAGCTGACCGCGGACTGGGTCATCGCCAGCTCCTCCGCGGCGCGGCTGAAATTGCCGTGGCGCGCGGCCGCCTCGAACACGCGGACGGCGGCGAGCGGCGGGATGACAGACATAAGTCAGGGTATAAGCTGTCCTTGTTATTCGGGTCCACCGACTTGTTGGCCTGGCCGCGAAATCGGGTTCAGATGCGGGGCCTCGCAGCAAGCAGAGGATTTGAGCCATGTTGAAGACCATCCTGACCACCGCTTTTCTCGCCGCCGCTTTCCCCGCCGCCGCGCAGGCGGAGCAGGTCACACGCGAAGTACGCGTCTCCTATACCGACCTCGATCTGAGCCAGCCGGGCGACGTGAAGAAGCTGGATCACCGCCTGCACGTAGCGATCGCGCAGGTCTGCCCCGATACGGAGCCGCAGGACCGGCTGGTCACCTTCTCGGTGCTGCACTGCCGGCATGCCGCGCATGTCAAAGCCGCCGATCAGCGCGCCGCGGCACTCGCGGCCGCCGCAGTGCACACGCGCCTCGCCTCGAGCGCGGACGCGCGTTGACGCCGCGTCGTGCGGACGAAAGGGGCGTGCGTGGGGCCTTGTCCCGCGCACGTCCCTTTGCGCGCGGAGAACAAGCCTGGCTGATATCGGCCCGATGTCCGCACGTCGGGGTAGCCCAATCAGGGTCGCATCGCCGCCCGACTCCCTCTAAGGGAGCCCGCGACATGACTATCGACAAGACCTTCGACCCCGCCGCGATCGAATCCCGCTGGTACGCGCATTGGGAAAGCACCGGCCAGTTCCGCCCCGCGCGCGACGAAGCGACGCCGTTCACGATCGTGATCCCGCCGCCCAATGTCACGGGATCGCTCCATATCGGGCATGCGCTCGACAATACGCTGCAGGACATATTGATCCGCCACGCGCGGCTGCAGGGGAAGGATGCCTTGTGGGTGGTCGGCACCGATCATGCCGGCATCGCGACGCAGATGGTGGTGGAGCGCAACCTGGCGTCCCAGGGGCTCAAGCGGCAGGATATGGGCCGCGACGCCTTCATCGAGCACGTCTGGGAATGGAAGGCGCAATCGGGCGGCCAGATCACGCGCCAGCTGCGCCGGCTGGGCGCGTCATGCGATTGGGCGAACGAGCGCTTCACGATGGACGAGGGCTTCTCGAAAGCCGTGCTCCACGTGTTCGTCGCGCTCTACCGCCAGGGCCTGCTCTATCGCGACAAGCGGCTGGTCAATTGGGACCCGCATTTCCGCACCGCCATCTCCGATCTCGAGGTCGAGACGAAGGAGCGCAACGGCCAGTTCTGGCACCTGACCTATCCGTTGGCGGATGGATCCGGCACGATCTCGGTCGCGACCACGCGACCGGAAACGATGCTCGCCGACATGGCGGTCGCGGTGAACCCGGATGACGATCGCTACAAGGCGCTGATCGGCGCGCAGGTCCGCCTGCCGATCACCGGCCGGCTGGTGCCGATCGTCGCCGATGAGCATGCCGATCCGGAGCTGGGATCGGGCGCGGTCAAGATCACGCCCGGCCACGACTTCAACGATTTCGAGGTGGGCAAGCGCGCGGGCTTCAAGCCGGCCGAGATGCTCAACATGCTCGATGCCGATGCGCGCGTCTGCCAGACCGCCGACGGCCTGATCCCCGCCGACCTGATCGGCCTCGACCGGTTCGAGGCGCGCGACATGGTCGTCAAATTGCTCGAGGAAGCAGGCGCGCTGGAAAAGGTGGAGGATCGCGTGATCCAGACACCTTATGGCGACCGATCGGGCGTGGTGATCGAGCCCTGGCTGACCGATCAATGGTATGTCGACGCCGCCACCCTCGCCAAGCCCGCGCTGGAGGCGGTCCGCTCGGGCGACATCCGCGTCGTGCCCGAGACCTGGAAGAAGACCTGGTACAATTGGCTCGAGAATATCCAGCCCTGGTGCGTCAGCCGCCAGCTCTGGTGGGGTCACCAGATCCCGGCCTGGTATGACGAGGACGGCCAGGTCTATGTCGCGGAGAGCGAGGAAGAGGTGCAGGCGCTGGCCGGCAACAAGACGCTCCGCCGCGACAGCGACGTCCTCGACACCTGGTTCTCCAGCGCCCTGTGGCCCTTCGCCACCCTCGGCTGGCCGGAGGGCGATAAAGCCCTCTCCCCTGGTGGGAGAGGGTTGGGAGAGGGGGCCTCACCAAATTCAATGGTGTCCCGCCATTACCCCAACGACGTCCTCATTTCCGGCTTCGACATCCTGTTCTTCTGGGATGCGCGCATGGCGATGCAGGGCCTCCATTTCATGGGTGAGCGCCCGTGGAAGACGCTCTACCTCCACGGCCTGGTGCGCGATGCGCATGGACAGAAGATGTCCAAGTCCAAGGGCAATACGGTCGACCCACTCGGCCTGATCGACACATATGGCGCCGACGCGCTGCGCTTCACGCTCGCGGCAATGGAGAGCCAGGGCCGCGACATCAAGCTCGATGAGAAGCGCGTCGAGGGCTATCGCAATTTCGCGACCAAGCTGTGGAATGCGGCGCGCTTCGCCCAGTCGAACGGCATCGGCGGATCGACCACGCGGGATCCGCCCAAGGCCGAACTGGCAGTCAACCGCTGGATCATCGGCGAGACGATCAAGACGATCCAGGCGCTCGATCTGGCACTGGCCGACCTGCGCTTCGATGAATCCGCGAACACCGTCTATCACTTCGTGTGGGCGAGCTTCTGCGATTGGTATCTGGAGCTGATCAAGCCGCTCCTCTCCCCCCTCCCGCTTGCGGGAGGGGTCGGGGGAGGGGAGTCCGTACTCTCCAGCGACGTCGAGGGAGGCAACCCCTCCCCTAACCCCTCCCGCAAGCGGGAGGGGAATGAGCCAGCCGAAACGCGCGCGGTCGCAGGCTGGGTGCTCGACCAGATCCTGGCGATGCTCCACCCGTTCATGCCCTTCATCACCGAAGAATTGTGGCATGCGCTGGCGGAGCGTGAGGACGACCTGATCGTTGGCCATTGGCCGATGGCGGATGCGCGCGCGATCGATCCCGCCGCCTCGGCCGAGGTCGAATGGCTGATCAAACTGGTAAGCGAGATCCGTGCTGCACGTAGCGAACTCAACGTCCCGCCGGGGGCGAAGCTGCATCTGTTCGTGAGCGATGCCTCGGCGGAAACCGCCGCCCGGCTCGACCGCCAGCATGGCGTGCTGTCGCGCCTCGCCCGGCTGGAGTCGATCCAGCTTGCGGCGTTCGACGGCACGGGGGCCGCGCAGGTGGTGGTGGACGAGGCGACCTTCGCACTGCCGTTGGGCGAGGTAATCGACCTCGCCGCCGAACGCGCGCGCCTCGCCAAGGGAGCCGAAGCCGCGGAGAAGGAACGCGACAGCCTCGCCGTGCGCCTGTCCAACCCAAGCTTCATCGAGCGCGCCAAGCCCGAAGCCGTCGCCAAGGCGCGCGAGGACCATGACGCCAAGGCGGCGGAGGCCGAGCGGCTGCGCGCGGCATTGGCGCGGCTGGGGTGAGCGAGAGCGCCGCCACACCCCAATCCGTCACCGCAGCCGGATCCGTCACCCCAGCGAAAGCTGGGGTCTCAGGAGGGACGGGTATAGGCCCGCAACACGGGCTCCCAGCTTCCGCCGGGATGACGGGAATTGCCGCGTGATGGATATATCCCGCCTTGACCTATCCGAGGCCGCCGCCACCGCTGCTTTATGGGAAGAGGCAGGCCTCGTCCGCTCCTGGAACGACCCGCAAGCGGACATCGCTGCCGCGCTCGCCTGCCCGACCGCGACGATCCTCGCAGCACGTGACGGCGACCGCGTCGTGGGGACGGTGATGGCGGGATATGACGGCCATCGCGGCTGGCTCTATTATGTCGCGGTGGCGGGCGACCGGCGCGGTAGCGGGCTGGGCCGGGCGCTGGTCGAGGCGGCCGAGCAATGGCTGGCCGCGCAGGGCGCACGCGTGATCCGGCTGATGGTCCGCGCGGAGAACGAGGCCGTCACCCGCTTCTACAAAGCGCTCGGCTATGAGAATGGTGAGATGATCGTGATGGGGAAGCGGATGGGCTGAGGGACTAACTCAGCCCCCGCATTGCGTCGGCAGCGTGATCGGGCTCGTACCCTTCACCGCCCAGGCGCCGCCGATATTATAAGCGCGCCCCTGCTTCAGCCCGGCGAGCGTATGGCAGCCGATCGACGCCGCGAACGCCTCGATCGGGACGTTCTTGGCCTGCGCGACCTGGGTGTAGCCCTGGCGGCGCTTGATGTTGATCGCTTCGACCTTGGCCTTGAGCACGGGTGAAGGCGCGCGCGCGAAGCCGAGATAGCCATCGGCCTGCTCGCCGACCGTGCCGGCATTCAACGCGGCCTCGACCTCGCTGTCCATCTGCGCGGCGGCGGGAACCGCGGCGAGCAGCGAAAGCCCGGTCAGGGCGGCGATCAGGAAGGCTCTGTGCTTGCTCATTTGGGGAACAGGTCCGGATTGTTGGCGATGAAGTCCTCGGCGTCCTTCTTG
>Ga0207657_10003435_pt1 | contig 16892 bp, 18 predicted proteins | sample KBSC33metaG_FD_184316 | JGI IMG/M metagenome (GOLD analysis project Ga0207657, IMG submission 184316) | Corn rhizosphere microbial communities from Kellogg Biological Station, Michigan, USA - KBS C3-3 metaG (SPAdes) (version 2) | ecosystem: Host-associated > Plants > Roots > Rhizosphere > Soil ... | reverse complement strand
CACCCGCCCCGGCTCGTCCCGCGCGGGCTCCTGGTACGGGCCAGGGTGTCCTCGGCCGCGGGGGGTAGCCCTGATCCCGCCGCCGCCCCCCGGCGCGCCTGGGAGGGAGCGTAGTGTCCCCCCGGATCGGCCGGCTGTGCCTCGGATGGCAGTACGCGACCCCGTTCCCCGAGCCGGGGCCGCCGCCGCGCCGTCCCACGCCGCCCGCGCAGGAACGGCTCAACCCCGACTGGGCGACGGCCCAGCGCCGCGAGGAGAGCCTGCTCAACCGGCCGCTGAAGGCGGCCTTCTGCGTCGCCGTCGCGCTCGGCCTGACCTCGCTCGCGCTCGGCGTCGCCGGCGTGCTCAACGTCCTGGTGGCCGGGCTCGGGGTGATCTGCTGCCTGCTGATCGCGGCGGTCAGCGGATACGCCATCTGGCAAGGCGAGCGGGCGCTCCGCTCGAGGCTGGCCTCTGAGCAGGCGCGGGTCGGCAAGCTCCGGGCGGCCCAGGAGAGTCGGCTGTTCGCCTGGCAGGCCGAACACGCCGACCGGATGCGGGAGTGGCAGGAACTCCGGGTCGCCTACGATCACCAGAAACGCTGGTACGCGGTCTGTGCGCCGGACGGGGTGCAGCGCGTGGATGTCGCGGGCGGCACGCTTTCCGGCTGGTCCGCGATGCTCACCACGGCCGGCGCGAACCTGCTGGCCGCGGGCGGCGAGATCACGGTGCTCGACCTGACCGAGGGCTCGGTCGCCCTGGACCTGATCGGCTTCGCCCGGGCCTCGGATATCGATCCGCTGGTCTGGGTGCTGCCGGACGACCTGCCCCGGCTGGACCTGGGCACCGGCCTGGGCCGGGACGCGCTCGCCGACCTGCTGGCCCAGGTGGCCAGCGTGACCGACGAGCAGGCTTCGGCCCGGGACCTGTCGCTGGACACGTCCGTCCTTGGCTGGGTCATCGACGTGCTCGCCGAGAATCCGCAGCGCCAGGCCACCGTCGCCGCCGTCACCGCCGGGCTGCGGGCGCTGGCCCAGGCCGGCGATCCGCGCGACGACGTGGCCGCCGGGCTGATATCCACTGGACAGGCCGACCGGCTGACCGCGATGTTCGGCCGCGCCGCCACCGAACGGGTGGTCCTCGAGCGGGCCTGGATCCTGGAAGCCCAGCTGCGCAAGCTCGCGCCGATAGGAACCGCGCTGGCTCCGCTGCCACGCAGCGCGCTGCGCGTGGTCGCCCTGGGCAAGCGGGTGGGCGCCGTGGGGAGCAGGGTGCTCTCGACCTACCTCACGGTCGCGCTGACCCACCTGCTGCGCGACACCGAGCCGGGGCAGCCCTGGCGGCACACGCTGTTCGTGCTCGGCGCGGACAAGCTGCGCGGCGACGTCCTCGACCGGCTCAGCGACGCGTGCGAGCGGTCGGCGACCGGGCTCGTGCTGGCCTATCGCGGCATCTCCCCGCACGTCAGGCAGCGGCTCGGCCGGGGCAACGCGGCGGTTGCCTTCATGCGGCTCGGGAACGCCGAGGAGGCCAAGGCCGCGAGCGAGCAGATCGGCACCGAGCACCGCTTCGTGCTCTCCCAGCTCACCGAGACGGTCGGGGTGTCCGTGACGGACACCACCAGCAGCGCCTACACCAGCACCACCGGGTCGGCGGACTCGACCTCCGCCTCGTGGTCGGAAAGCGAGGGCCTGTCCCGCAGTACCGGGCACGGTCACAGCGGCAGCCTGCTGCTGCCGTCGCAGACGAGCGTCTCGCGCAGCGTCCAGACCGGTGATTCGCGGAGCACCAGCGAGAGCGAGTCGGTCAGCACCAGCGTCAGCACGAGCACCGCCTGGGGGATGACGACGTCCAAGGCGGCCGGCGACAGCGAATCGCTCGCCCGGGCCATGCAGCGTTCCCGTGAATTCCTCGTCGAACAGCACGAGCTCCAGCAACTCCCGGCCAGCGCGATGATCATCACGTACGCGGGCCCGGCGGGCCGGCAGGTGGTCATGGCCGACACCAACCCGGGCATCGGCGGATTGGGCGGCGCCACCGCGCTGACGCTCGAGGAATATCGCAGCCTGCCCGTCGCCGGCCCGGCGAAGCGAGAACCGGCGCCCGGCCGGGACGACGCGCCGCGCCCGGTGAACTGGCGCCGGGACCGGCCGCCGCCCAACCTCGGGCCGCCGCCAGAACGCCTGGACTGGCGCAAGCGACGCTCCTGACCGGGCCGGGCGGCAGCACTACGCCGATACCTGCCGCCGACCCGGACGTGGGCCGGACCGCGACCGGATAGCATCGGGCGCGATGAGCACGAGCAGCCCGCCCTCGCGGCGGTCCAGCCTTCCCCTCCGCGCCCGCCTGGCCACCACCGTCGGCGGCGCGGCCGGCCGGGCTTCCCGGCTGGCCGGGCGCGGCGACGGATCGGTCATCGGCGGGGTCATCGGGCTGCGGTTGAAACCCGATCTGCTCTCGCTGCTCGCGCGCGGGCGGCAGGTCGTCCTGGTCACCGGGACGAACGGGAAGACCACCACGACCAGGCTGATCACGGCGGCGCTCGGCGCGATGGGGCAGCAGATCGCGTCCAACGCGTTCGGCGCGAACATGGAAGCCGGGCTGGTTTCCGCGCTCGCCAAGGCCCCGGACGCCACCCTGGCTGTGCTCGAGGTGGACGAGAAGTACCTTCCGGCCATGCTGACGGCGACCGGCGCCCGGGTGGTGGTGCTGCTGAACCTGAGCCGGGATCAGATGGACCGCGCGGCGGAGATCTGGATGCTCGCCCGCCGCTGGCGGGCGGCGCTGGCCGCCGCCCCGGGCTGCCGGGTGATCGCGAACGCCGACGATCCGCTGGTGGCGTGGGCCGCCGGGGAGGCTCGCCAGGTCACCTGGGTGGCCGCGGGCCAGCGCTGGCACGACGACTCCTGGTGCTGCCCGAACTGCGGATCGCACCTGCGCCGCGACGACGAGGACTGGTACTGCGGCGAGTGCCCGAACCGGCGGCCTCCGGTCCGCTGGGCGCTCGTGGGTGACGAGGTGATCGGCCCCTCCGGCCGGGCCCGGCCCTTGGACCTGGCGCTGCCCGGCCGGGCCAACCGGTCCAACGCCGTGATCGCGTTCGCCGTGGCGGAGGTGTTCGGGATCAGCGTGACCCAGGCGATGGACCCCGTCCGGCAGGTCAAGTCGGTCGCCGGCCGGTACACGCAGGTGGAACGGCACGGCACGGCGCTTCGGCTGCTGCTGGCGAAGAACCCGGCCGGCTGGCTGGAGGCGCTCGACGTCCTGGTGCCGCCGCCGGTGCCCGTGCTGCTGGCGGTGAACGCCCAGACGCCGGACGGGAAAGACACCTCCTGGCTGTGGGACGTGGACTACCGCAGGCTGCGCGGCCGCCCGGTGTTCGTAGCCGGGGAGCGCAAGCTCGACCTGGCGGTCCGGCTGGAAGCCGACGAGGTGGCCTTCCGCATGGCCGATGGCATCGACGAGGCGGTCGCGGCCGCCCGCAGCCCGTCCATGGAAGTGATCGCCAACTACACGGCGTTCCAGCAGATCCGCGCGGCGCTCGGGCGCGTCGGCTGAGGGGAGGCACGATGAGTGAAGGCGGGTACCGAACGGGCCCGGCCCAACGCGGTCCTTCGGCCATCCGGCTGGTCTGGGTCTACCCCGATCTGCTGAGCACGTATGGCGACCGGGGAAACCTGCTCGTGCTCGCCCGGCGGGCCAGGCTGCACGGCTTCGGAGTCGAGATCGCCGAGGTCAACTCCGACCAGCGCGTGCCCGTGGACGGGGACATCTACCTGCTCGGCGGCGGTGAGGACCTGCCGCAGATCCTGGCCGCGCGTCGCCTGGCGGCGGGCGGTCCGCGGGCCGGCCTGGCCGCGGCCGCGGCCCGCGGCGCGGTGGTCTTCGCGGTCTGCGCCGGCTACCAGATCGTCGGGACCGAGTTCGGCGGCGCGGAAGGCGAACCGGTCGCCGGATTGGGGCTGCTCGACATCAGCAGCGGCCGGGGGGAGCGGCGGGGCGTCGGCGAGATCGTCGCGGACGTCGATCCGGCGCTCGGCGCCGGCCGGCTCACCGGCTTCGAGAACCACCAGGGCGTGACCCGGCGCGGGCCGGGGGCGAAGCCGCTGGCCACCGTTGTCACGGGCGTCGGCAACGGCGACGGGACGGAAGGCGCGTACGCCGGCCGGGTGGCCGGCACCTACCTGCACGGGCCTGCCCTCGTCCGCAACCCCGGCCTGGCCGACATGCTGCTCGGCTGGGTGGCCGGCCCGCTCCCGCCGGTCGACCCCCAGCAGGAAGGCCTGGTGCAGCAACTGCGCGCCGAACGCCTAGCCGCCCAGGGCGCCCCCGCCTAGACCAAACCCAGCCTGGCTAGTAGACCAGGGCCTGGGCGCCCTCGGTCATGATCTCGGCGACGAACGTGGCGGCCCCGGCGATCCTGATCCCGGTGATCAGGTCGTCGGCCTCGATGTTCCGGCGGGCGGCGCACTGGGTGCATACCGTCACCGAGCCCGCGGCCAGGATCCCGGCCAGCAGGTCGGCCAGGGGTGCAGCGTGCGGGAGCGAGAAGTCCCCGGCCCGGCCGGGCAGGCAGTACCAGGCCGACTCGCCGGTGAGCCACAGCGAGACGGGGACGCCGCTGGCCACCGCCGCCGCGGCGACCGTGAAGGCCTGGTTGCAGCGCTCCGGGTCTTCCTTGCCGACTGTGACCTTGATGACAAGAGAGCGCTCAGGCATGGAGAAACTCTAGCCGTGCGATCCGGCCGGGGACAGGCCGGATCGCCGTGGGCAAACGGCGCGCCGCCGGGCGGCGCGGGCGGCTCCCCCGTACACTGCCGCCTATGCATGGCATGCTGAGCGCCGCGATCGTGATCGGCGTGTTCGCCGTGTCCGCCGCGGCGTGCCTGTACCTGGCCGTGCGGGTGTTCGCGGCCGGAGGCCGGCGTGGCGATCCATCCTGACCTCGAGCCGCTGGCGTTCCTGCTCGGGCGGTGGGAGGGCGCGGGTATCGGCGGCTACCCGACCATCGAGTCGTTCCGGTTCGGGCAGGAGATCAGCTTCAGCCACAACGGCAAGCCGTTCCTCATCTACACCAGCCGAACCTGGCGGCTGGACGAGGAGGGACAGATCGGGCCGCCGCTCGGTACCGAGAGCGGGTACTGGAGGCCGCGTCCGGACAGCCAGGTCGAGGTGATGCTGGCGCATCCCACCGGGATCGTCGAGATCTACCTGGGCGAGATAACCGGCACCCGCATCGAGATGGCCACCGACGTGGTCGCCCGCACCGCCACGGCCAAGGAGGTCACGGCCGGGCACCGGCTGTACGGGCTGGTGGGCTCCGGCGGGCCCGCGGACCAGGATCTCGCCTACGCCTACGACATGGCCGCGGTCGGGCAGGAACTCCAGCCCCACCTTTCGGCCCAGCTCAAGCGCGTCAGCTCGGGGGAACAAAAATAAGTCCCCGGGCGACTCCGGTACCGCGCGGTCACGCCGTACCGGGACCGACTGGACAAGGTCGGTCAGCCCGGGGACTCGGTGTCTGCCAGGTTTTAGCCGGCCGCCGCCCCACAGGACGTCATGCCGGCGGGTAGGCGGCTAGCTGGCAGCCACCTCACGAGTCCGTTGATCATGCATGCTTTCGGACCACCTCCTTTCCCGCTTACCTCGCACGTTATCCGCGCGGCGGGCGGGCAGGCAAGAGAATTTCGACGTGCACCCGATCACATCGGCCGAACTAGTATGAGCCCATGGACCGGGAGGTGGCCGTGCGCGGCTGGGACGAGCAGCTGCGAGCCCGCGGCTACCGGGTGACGCCGCAGCGCCAGCTCGTCCTGGAGGCGGTAGCGCGGCTCGATCATGCCACCCCCGAGGAGATCGGCGCCCAGGTCCAGCAGACCGCGCGCGGGGTCAACATCTCGACCATCTACCGAACCCTCGAGCTGCTCGAGCAGATCGGCATGGTCACCCACACCCATCTCGGGCACGGGGCACCCATCTACCACCTGGCCACCGACGCCGACCACGTGCATCTGGTCTGCCGCGACTGCGGCCGGGTCACCGAGATCGGCCCGGACGCGATCCGCCCGCTGATTACCGCACTGGAGGACAGCCACGGCTTCGAAACCGACGTCGGCCACCTCACCGTCTTCGGCCGCTGCGCCGACTGCCGGGCGGCCGCCGATGCCTGATCCTGGAAAGAGCCCGCTGCTTGGCTGGCCGGGAGCGGTGCAGGCCAGCTGGCCGGACGAAGGCGTACCCGCGCACTACGGCGACCCGCTGCGCGAGCAGCGCGCGACCGAGGAGTCGGCGGGCGTGGTGGACCGGTCCAACCGCGGCGTGGTCCGGATCACCGGGCCGGACCGGCTGGGCTGGCTGCACAGCCTGACCACGCAGGCGCTGGACCGGCTGGCGCCCGGGGAGGCCGCGCAAGCCCTCGTCCTCAGCCCGAACGGGCATATAGAACACCACCTGACCCTGACCGACGACGGCACCGCGACGTGGCTGCACGTGGAGCCGGGCACTGCCGCGGCGCTGGTGGAGTTCCTCGAGTCCATGCGGTTCATGCTGCGGGTCGAGGTGGCCGATGTCAGCGGCGACCACGCCGTGCTCACCGTGCTCGGTCCCGGCGCGAGCGACATCGCGGCCGGGCTCGACGGCGTGCTGGCGAGCGTGAAACCAGGCCCGTTCGGCACCAATGACCTGATCGTGGCGCGGGACCGGCTGGCGGACGCGGCCGGGGACCTGGTGCGGCGGGGGGCCGCGGCGGCGGGCATGTGGGCGTTCGAGGCGCTCAGGATCGCCGCGCGCGTCCCGCGGTTCGGCCTGGACACCGACCACCGGACCATCCCGCACGAGGTCGGCTGGATCGAGGCCGCCGTGCACCTTACCAAGGGCTGCTACCGCGGCCAGGAGACGGTCGCGCGCGTGCACAACCTCGGCCACCCGCCCCGGCGGCTGGTCTTCCTGAACCTGGACGGGAGCGAGGACCGGCTGCCCGGCCACGGCGACCCGGTCGAGCTAGACGGGGCCACCGTCGGGTTCATCGGGTCCGCCGCTCGGCACTACGAGCTCGGCCCGATCGCGCTGGCCCTGGTCAAGCGGACGGTGCCGGTCGACGCGACGCTGCTGGCCGCGGGCGTCCCCGCGGCGCAGGAGGTCATCGTGCCGCCGGACGCGGGCGCGAACGTGAAGGTGACGCTGCGCCGCCGCCAGCTCATGTAAACCACCCACGAGGACGGAGGTCAGCCCGTGCTGCGCAGGGCCCTGCTCGCGGCGTCAGCCAGTACCCGGCTGCGTCAGCTCATCACGACCGCGCCGCAGACGCGCGCCATCGTGGAACGGTACGTGGCGGGCGAGACCGCCGACGACGCGGTGCGGGTGACCCGTAAGCTGCGGTCCGCGGGGCTGCTGGTCACCCTGGATTACCTGGGCGAGGACACCAAGGACCCGGCGCAGGCCGCGGCCGTCACCGACGAGTACATCCAGCTGGCCGGCAAGCTCGGCGCGGACGGGCTGACCCAGGGCGGCGCCGCGGAGATCTCGGTCAAGCCGACCGCGGTCGGGCTGTTCCTCGGCACCAGGACCGCGAAGGAGAACATCAGCCGGATCTGCGCGGCCGCGCACGAGGCGGGGACCACGGTGACGCTGGACGCCGAGGAGTTCGCCGCGATCGAGCCGACGCTGCGGATTGCCGGCGAGCTCCGTGCCGAGTACGGCGACCTCGGCTGCGTCATCCAGGCGTGCCTGCGGCGCAGCGAGGCCGACTGCCGCGCGCTGGCCGGCTACGGAACCCGGGTCCGGCTCTGCAAGGGCGCCTACAGCGAGCCGGAGAGCGTCGCCTTCACCTCCCGCCGCGAGATCGACTCCTCCTACGCGCGCTGCCTGCGGGCGCTGATGAACGGCTCCGGCTACCCCATGCTGGCCACCCACGACCCGCGGCTGATCGAGATCACTACGTCGCTGGCCCTGCTGACCGGGCGCGCCCCGGACAGCTTCGAGTACCAGATGCTCTACGGCATCCGGCCGGCCGAACAGCGGCGGCTGGCCGGCACCGGCGCCCGCATGCGGGTGTACGTTCCCTACGGCGGCGACTGGTACGCGTACCTGGTGCGGCGGCTGGCCGAACGGCCGCAGAACCTCGGTTTCTTCCTGCGCTCGCTGGGGCGGAACTCGTGATCGCGATCCTGGGCACGGGCAAGATGGGCGAGGCGCTGCTCTCCGGCCTGCTGCGGGCGGGCCGCCCGCCGTCCGCGGTGATGGCCGCGGTCCGCCGCGAGGACCGCGCGGCCGAGCTGCACGAGCGCTACGGGGTGCAGGTCACCGACGCCGCGGCCGCCGCGAAGATGGCGGACACCCTGGTCCTGGCGGTCAAGCCGCAGGACATGGGCAGGCTGCTGGACGAGATCGCGCCGGTGGTGCCCGCGGGGACCCTGGTGATCTCGGTCGCGGCCGGGATCACCACGGCGTTCATTTCCCGGCGACTGCCCGGCCAGCTGCCCGTCGTCCGGGTCATGTCCAACACGCCGGTGCTGGTCGACGAGGCGATGAGCGTGATCTCCGCCGGAGCCCACGCCGGCGAGGAGCACCTGCGCCGGGCCGAGGAGCTGCTCAGCCCGGTCGGCAAGGTGCTGCGCATTCCCGAGTCGCAGCAGGACGCCGCGACGGCGCTGTCCGGCAGCGGCCCGGCCTACGTGTACTACCTCGTCGAGTCCATGGTGGACGCCGGCATCCTGCTCGGCATGGCGCGCGGCGCCGCGCTGGAGATGGTGATCCAGGCGGTCTACGGCGCGGCTACTATGCTCCGCGAATCCGGCGAGCACCCGGTGATCCTGCGCGAGGCCGTCACCTCGCCCGGGGGGACCACGATCTCGGCCATCAGGGAGCTGGAGAAGCACGGGGTGCGGGCCGCGTTCCTGGCGGCGATCGAGGCCGCGCGCGACCGCGGCCGGGAACTCGGGGCGGATTAGTGAGCGGCTCGCTCACGCTGGCCTGGGACGAGCGCCTGACCGGGTACGACTTCGGCCCGGGTCATCCGCTGGCCCCGGTGCGGGTCGAGCTGACCATCGCGCTGGCCCGCGAGTTCGGCCTGCTGGACCGGCCGGACGTGACGGTGACGACCCCGGTGCCCGCGGCGATGACCGAGCTCGAGCTGGTGCACGACGCCGGGTACATCGACGCGGTGCGGCAGGCCGGCCAGGACGGCCGGCCCAACGGCCGGTACGGCCTCGGAACCCCGGACAATCCGGTCTTCGCGGGCATGCACGAGGCGTCCGCGCTGGTGGCCGGGGCCACGCTAGCCGCGGCCCGGGCGGTCTGGCACGGCGAGACGCTGCACGCGGTGAACATCGCCGGCGGCCTGCACCACGCCATGCGCCGGTCGGCCAGCGGGTTCTGCGTCTACAACGACCCGGCTATCGCGATCAAGTGGATGCTGGCCCAGGGCGCGGAGCGGATCGCCTACGTGGACGTCGACGTGCACCACGGCGACGGGGTGCAGGCGGCCTTCTACGACGATCCCCGGGTGCTGACGATCAGCCTGCACGAGCACCCGGCCACGCTGTTCCCCGGGACGGGGCTGGCGTCGGAGATCGGTTCGGGCCAGGGCCGCGGCTACGCCGTCAACGTGGCGCTGCCCGCGTTCACCGGCGACGCGGGCTGGCTGCGGGCGTTCGACGCGGTGGTGCCGCCGCTGCTGCGGGCGTTCAAGCCCGAGGTGCTGGTCAGCCAGCACGGCTGCGACAGCCACCGGCTCGACCCGCTGGCCAACCTCGAGCTCAGCGTGGACGGCCAGCGGCGTGCCCAGCTCATGGTGCACGACCTGGCGCACGAGGTGGCCGGCGGCAAGTGGCTGCTCACCGGGGGCGGCGGATACCAGCTGGTGCAGGTCGTGCCCAGGTCGTGGACGCATCTGCTCGCCGTGGCTTCGGGTGAGCCGATCGACCCGGCGGCGCTGGTGCCGGAGGCCTGGCGGGCGCTGGCCGCCGGGCGGACCGGCGAAGGCGCGCCGACCCGGATGACCGACGGCGCCCCGGCCGAGTTCATTCCGGTCGGCGCGGGGATCGATCCGGCCGACCGGGTCGATGCCGCGATCGTGAACACATGCCGGGCCGTATTCGCCTGGCGCGGCCTGACCTCTCCGATGTGACCCTGTCCTCTCCGATGAAACGGTGTCCTCTCCGGTGAGACGGTATCTCTCCGATGTGACGGGGCAACGATGCGGCAGGGCAACGATGTAACGCAGATGCAAATGAACGTGCACGCCGGTGGGCTGGCTGTTTCCTGACGTATTGCTGTTCTGTGATGACAGATGTCAACTGATAACAGGTGAAAAGGCCGACCCGGAAGGCGCAGCTCAGTACCGGGAACCGTGTTCTCGCGGGCGGCGTCCGGGGCATTGCTGTCAAGAAGTAACAACAATGAAGCTTTGGACGGGGTTGCTCTTTTCTCAGCGGGACTTACTCTGGAGACGTACGTGACTGGTGCGCCGAATCCCGTCAAGTGCTCGGCTTCGTACGGAAGAGGCTAACTCGATGGCAAGCGAAACCCCCCTAAGCGACGTCAGGTTTTTGACCGTCGCCGAAGTGGCCTTGATCATGCGCGTGTCGAAGATGACCGTGTATCGGCTGGTCCACTCCGGCGAGCTGGAAGCGATCCGCGTCGGACGCTCCTTCCGGGTGCCGGAAGCCGCGGTCAACCAATATCTGAGAGGCGCCTTCGTCGGCACCGGCTGAACCGGCCCACGGGCCGCGCCGACCGATCCGGACCCCGCGGGGTCCGGCTGGCATGCGGGCGCACGGCGGAAGAGGCCGCCGTGCGGCCCGGTCGGCCGCGAGACGTTCCTTCTCGCGGTCCCTAGCCCGGGCGCATGACCGGGACTGGCTGCGCTAGCACGCCGTTTCGGGGGTAACCTCTAACGTTGGGTGTGTATCTAGCCGCCCTCACCGGGCGAGCGCGTTGGCGTGCCCGTCATCCGCAGTGCCTAAGAAGGGTGGCCTCATGGGGTCTGTGATCAAGAAGCGGCGCAAGCGCATGGCCAAGAAGAAGCACCGCAAGCTGCTCAAGAAGACCCGCATCCAGCGTAGGAACAAGAAGTAACGACTCCTTGGTCCCGGTCCCGGCCCAGCCGGGCATCGGGCACCATAGGGGTTGATGTCTCTTCCTGTCCTGGTCGGCTTCGCGGGCGTGCTGGTCGCGGCCGTGGCTACCGGCCTGCTCGCCGGGCGGTGCGTCCGCCAGCCGCGGGTGGGGTTCATCGTGTGGACGGCCGCCACCCTGGGGCTGACCATCGCGCTCGCGGCGCAGAGCATGGGCTTCGCCAGCGGGTTCGGCCCGGCCACATTCCGTGCCGTCCAGCTGCTCGCGCTCCTGCTCGCTCCGCTGTGGCTGGCCTGGGGCCTGGTCGAGCTGGCCGTCGGCAGCGACGCCGCCAGGTTCGGCATGCGGCTCGTCTCCGTCGCGCTGTCCGTGGTGGCCTCGGTCATCCTGGCCACCGACCCGCTCACCACGCAGTCGTTCAGCAAGGCCTGGCCGCTTACCGGGACGCACTTCCAGGCGGTATCGCGCGACGCGCTTGACGTGGTGCAGGTCGTGGCCGTCGCGGTCGCGGTAGTGATCGCGGGCCTGGCCGCGGTGCGGGCCGGCCGGGACCCTGGGCCGGCCCGGGACGCGGGCTCGGCGCGGGGCGCGGGCTCGGCCCGGGACCTGGGGCCGGCGCTGACGGCGATCGTCCCCGTCGCCCTGGCCGTCCTCATGACCGCCGGGCAGCGCTTCCCGCTCCCGGCCAAGGTGGCGTATCCGCTGCTCAGCATCGTAGCGGCGGTGCTGGTGTGGTTCGCAGTCAGCAGGGTCGGCGAGGCGCGCAGGCGGGCGGCCGGCGACGGGAGGGGAGAGGGCATGCGGGACCAGCGGGACAAGCCCGGCGACGAGTACTGGCCCGATGACCGGGCGGCCGGTGAGTACGCGCCCGAGGGGCAGTACGTAACCTACGGCCAGGACCGGCCGGGGTCTGGCGGACCGCGGGGTGACTTTCCTGGCGCGCCCGCTGGACGCGGCGGCTCCGCGAGCGGCGGCGCGCCCGCGGGACGCGGGGTGCCCGGCGGCGACCGGGGCAGGCGCCAAGGACCGCAGCCGCGCCCGCCGGAGCGGCCGTACCGCGGGTCAGGGCCGGGCGGGTCCCGGGAACCCGCGGCCGACGAGTGGCCCGGCACGCAACCAGTTCCGCTGCCCGGGTCCGAGGCCGGGATCACCGAATCCGGCCTGGCTGGCGCGGCCGCCTTGGCTGATGCGGCTGGCCCGGCCGGGGCGCCGGCCGGCGCGGCCACGCGGCCGTATGGCCGGATCCTGATCTTCACGTTGCTCGAAGACCGGGTCACCGACTTCGACCGGCTCGCCGAGGAGGCGGCGGAGTACGTGAGGACCGGCGAACCCGACACCCTGGTGTACGTCATCCACCTCGTGCCGAACGCGCCCCTGCAGCGGATCTTCTACGAGATCTACCGTGACCGGGCCGCATTCGACAGTCACGAGAGCCAGCCGTACATGCAGCGCTTCGTGGCCGAGCGAAGGACGTGCGTGCTCGCCACCAACGTGATCGAACTCCGGCTCAAGTACGCAAAGGTCGCGCCGCTGCCCGGCCCGCAGCCGCCTGCGCCGGTACCTGTCGCACCGCTCCCGGCAGCACCGCCGCGGGGGGTGCCGGCGGCCCCGGTGCCGCAGCGGGCCCGGCCGTTGCCCCCGCCCCGCCCGCAGCGCTCCGACCAGCCGCGTCCTGGCCAGCCGCGATACGACCGGCCGCGATACGAGCAACCGGGATATGCCGAGCCCGGGTACGACCAGCCCGGGTACGACCAGCCCGGGTACGACCAGCCCGGGTACGACCAGTCGCGCGCCGGCCGGGAGCGCTACGACGAGCGGCGGCCCGACCAGCGGCAGATTCCGTCGGGCCGGCCTTATGGCGGCTAGCGTGGCACGGATCACATTGCTCGGCCGCCCGGGCTGTCACCTCTGCGACGACGCACGGACCGTGATCGAACGGGTGGCTGCCGACCTCGGCGTCGGCTGGGAGGAACGCGACATCACGGCGTCGCCCGATGACATGCGGGAGTACTGGGACAAGATCCCGGTAACCCTCGTCGACGGAGTGCAGGTCGACTTCTGGCGGGTGAGCGAGGCCCGGCTCCGGGCCGCGCTCGGCTAGCGCGCGTCCTTCCATCGCTGCCCGTGGGTCCTGCGGTGCCCGTGCGCGGCTTGGGCGGCGGTGGCGCAGTCCCCGCCGCCGGACGTCACTTTGTGAATTGATGCACAAAGGCGTACCGTGGAAATGACGTCGGCTGACGCGGGCTCTTACCGCCGCCTTAATCCCAACCCCGAGAGCCCGACCCCAGGAGCGCTGCCGCGATGCACAGTAACGCTATGTCGTCAGGAGCCAGCGACCAGGCCGGGAGCTACGGCCGGGCCGAGGCGAACCGTCGCGCCGAGGCGGAGATAACCGGGCCGGCCGACGGGATACCCGAGGCCACGGTGGCACGGCTGCCGATCTACCTGCGCGCCTTGTACGGCCTGGCCGAGCGGGGCATCAGCACCGTGGCCAGCGAGGAACTCGCCGCCGCCGCGGGCGTCAACTCGGCCAAGCTCCGCAAGGACCTGTCCCATCTCGGCTCGTACGGGATCAGGGGCGTCGGCTACGACGTCGACTACCTCGTCTACCAGGTGTCCAGGACGCTGGGCCTGACCCAGGACTGGCCCGTGGTTATCGTGGGCGCCGGAAACCTCGGCCGGGCCCTGGCCAACTACGGCGGTTTCCTCTCCCGCGGGTTCACGATCGCCGCCATGCTGGACTCCGACACGGCTATCGTGGGCAGCAGGATCGCCAGGCTGACCGTCCGGCACGTCGACGAGCTCGAGGCCGTGGTGGCCAGGCACAACGTCGCCATCGGCGTCATCGCCACCCCGGCCGGGTCCGCGCAGGCCGTCTGCGACCGGTTCGTCTCGGCCGGCGTCACCAGCATCCTCAATTTCGCTCCGCTCGTGCTGAGCGTGCCGGAAGGGGTAGACGTGCGGAAGGTCGACCTGTCGATCGAGCTGCAGATTCTCGCCTTCCACGCCCAGCGCCGGTCCGCGGCGGCCAGGCCCGCGGACGCCGCCGGGAACGCGGAGACCCCTGGCGCGCGTTCAACGGCTCGGGTGATCCCGCAGCTGGCGGCGAAGGGCTAGGCGGTGGACAGGTGAGCGTGCTGGTAGTAGGCCTCAGCCACAAGAGCGCCCCGGTGGCGGTCTTGGAACGGGCCGCGGTGAGCGGTGACACCGTCACCAAGCTGCTCCGCGACGTCGTGCAGGCCGAACCAGTGGCCGAGGCGTTCGTCGTCTCCACCTGCAACCGGGTGGAGGTGTACGCCGATGTGGACCGGTTCCACGCCGGCGTCACCGCCATCTGCGAGCTGCTTGCGCGCCACTGCGGCGTGCCGTCGCACGAGCTGACCCAGTACCTGTACGTGCACTACGAGGACCGCGCGGTGAGCCATCTGCTCGCGGTGGCGGCCGGCCTCGACTCGATGGTGGTCGGCGAGGACCAGATCCTCGGCCAGGTGCGTTCGGCCGTCAAGCTGGCCGCGGAGCACGGCACGGCCGGGCGGGTGCTCGGCGAGCTCGGCCGGCTCGCGCTGCGCACCGGCAAGCGGGCCAGGGCCGAGACCGCGATAGGGCGGGCCGGTTTCAGCCTGCTGAGCGCCGCGGTCGAGCTCGCCGCCGCCAGCCTCGGCCCGTTTCGTCCGGGCGAGGACCCACTGGCCGGGCGCGACGTGCTCGTCGTCGGGGCCGGCTCGATGAGCGGCCTGGCCACCGCGACCGCGGCCCGGTCCGGCGCGGCGAGCATCACCGTGGCCAACCGCACCCGCAAGCACGCCGAACGGCTGGCCGCGAGCGTGAGCACGATTACCACCACGGTCACCGGGCTGGCGGACCTGCCCGCCGCCATCGCCGCGGCGGACGTCGTCATCTCCTGCACCGGCGCCGCCGGGCAGGTCATCACGGGCGACATGATGTCGGCTGCGCTCGCGGCCAGGGAAGCCGAGGCGGGCAGGGGCACCCTGGTGATCATGGACCTGGCCATGCCGCGGGACGTGGAGCCCGCGGTGGCGGCCCGGCCGGGCGTAGTACTCATCGGCATGGACCAGCTCAGCGAGCATGCCGGCGCGGTCAGGGACGACGACGTGGCCGCCGTGCGGACGATCCTGGAGGCCGAACTCGCCGCCTACCAGTCCGCCATGGACGCGGCCCGGGTCGCCCCGACGGTGGTCGCCCTGCGGGCCAAGGCGGCCGGGGTGGTCGACGCCGAGCTGGCCCGGCTGGCGGGCCGGCTGAGCGCGGACGACCTGAGCGGGCATGCTCTCGATGAGATAGCCCAGACCGTCCGGCGGGTGGTAGACAAGCTATTGCACGCGCCGACGGTACGGGTCAAGGAGCTCGCGGGCTCGCCGGGGGGCGAGGAGTACGCCGCGGCGCTGCGCGTTCTCTTCGATCTCGATCCACGTGCGGTCGAGGCGGTTACCCGCGCCGCCCCGGAGCAGGAAGGTTCACGGTGAGCGCGGTGACGCCGAGGTCGGCCCCCCTGAGACTGGCCACCTTGAGACTGGGCAGCCGCAGAAGCCCGATGGCCATCGCGCAATCACGCCAGGTGGCTGACATGATCACCGAGCGGACCGGCCGCGCGGTCGAGATCGTCGGGGTAACCACGCTGGGCGACGTCAGCCGGGCGCAGCTCACCCAGATCGGCGGCACCGGCGTCTTCGTCAGCGCGCTGCGCGAGGCGCTGCTCGGCGGCCAGGTCGACCTGGCCGTGCATTCGCTGAAGGACCTGCCCACCGGGCCCGCGGCGGGCGTCACGCTGGCCGCGGTACCGCCCCGGGACGACCCGAGGGACGCGCTGATCGCGCGGGACGGCGCCAAGCTCGCCGACCTCCCGCCCGGCGCCAGGATCGGCACCGGGTCGCCGCGCCGGGCCGCGCAGCTGCTCGGGCTGCGCGCCGACCTGCGCTGCGTGCCGATCCGCGGCAACGCCGGCACCAGGCTGGGCAAGGTGAGCGAGGGCGAGCTCGACGCGGTGGTGCTGGCCTACGCCGGCCTGGCCAGGATCGGCCACGTCGGTGCGATCACGCAGGTGTTCGAGCCGGAGGAGATGCTCCCCGCTCCCGGCCAGGGCGCGCTCGCGGTCGAATGCCGTGAGGACGACGCCGAGCTGACGGCGCTACTGCAAGCAGTAACCGACGAGGCCAGCATGGCCGCGGTGACCGCCGAGCGCAGCCTGCTGGAGGCGCTCGAGGCCGGCTGCAGCGCGCCGATTGGCGCTTTCGCGGGCGGATCCGCGCAGCTGCGGATGCAGGCGGCCGTCATGAGCCCGGACGGAAGCCGTACGCTGCGCGCGCACGGCGGCGCCCCCGCCGCCAATGCCTGGCAGCTCGGCCGGGACCTGGCCGCGGAGCTGCTGCGGTCCGGGGCTTCAGATCTCATCAGCGTGTCAGAGGGACAGGCGAACACCGGGAATGATGTGCAGTGAGCGCTAGTAAGGATGCAGCACAGGGATGGGTCGCGCTGGCCGGTGCGGGTCCCGGTGACGAGGGGCTGCTGACCGTCCGGGCGGCCGAACTGCTCGGCCAGGCCAGCCTGGTCGTCGCGGGAGCCGGCCTGGAGCTCGTGGCGCGGCGCCACATGAGCTCCGACGCCGTCCTGGCCGACCCGGCCGACGGGGCTGGATCCGCCCGCGCGCTGGTGCAGGCGGCCAAGGACGGCCAGCTCGCGGTCCGGCTGTTCCCCGGCGATCCGCTGCTGAACGGCGCGGTCGCGGACGCCGCGGCGTGTGCCAAGGCCGGGGTCAGGTTCGAGATCGTGCCCGGCGTCCCGGCCGCCACCGCGGTGCCGGCCTACGCGGGCATCCCGCT
>Ga0207657_10003433_pt1 | contig 16899 bp, 11 predicted proteins | sample KBSC33metaG_FD_184316 | JGI IMG/M metagenome (GOLD analysis project Ga0207657, IMG submission 184316) | Corn rhizosphere microbial communities from Kellogg Biological Station, Michigan, USA - KBS C3-3 metaG (SPAdes) (version 2) | ecosystem: Host-associated > Plants > Roots > Rhizosphere > Soil ... | reverse complement strand
TTGCTGCAGCAGTTCATCGTACGTGCCAAACAACGTCGGCCAATATTGCTGCATGCGTCGCGACCACAGATCGGTCACTGCCGACGGCAACGGTTCCAGATTCGCGTAGACGTACGCCGTGTCGGCCGGCACGAATGCGAGCGGGGCGTCGTTGTTCGAAGCAGGTTCACTGCTGCACGCGGCGATGACAGCCGCGCAACACGCACAGATGGCGATGCGAACGAATCCACGCATGGCAGCTCCCGATAGTTTTCCCCGGCGCGAATTATGCGCGTTATCGACCCGCCGCGCCTGCGACAAGCTCCGCCAGCACCGCCATGCGTACGAACACGCCGTTGCCGACTTGTTCGAGGATCAGCGAGCGCGGTCCGTCGGCGATTTCGCCGGCGATTTCCACGCCGCGGTTCATCGGTCCTGGATGCATGACCAGGCAATCCGGTGCGGCGCGTTGCAGGCGCTGCGCGGACAGGCCAAAGCGTTCGAAATACTCTGCTTCCGACGGGATCGCCGCGGCCTGCATGCGTTCTTTCTGCAAGCGCAGCATGATCGCCACGTTCGCGCCATCGAGTGCCGCGTCGAAATCCTCGAAGCGGTGGCACTGCGCGAATTCGCTGGCGTCCGGCAGCAGTTGCGTGGGCGCGCATACGCGCACGTCGCGCACGCCGAGCGCAAGCAACGCATGCACATCCGAACGCGCCACGCGCGAGTGGCGGATGTCGCCGCAGATGACCACGCGCAACGCGGAAAAATCCTTGACGTGCCGGCGCAGCGTCAGTACGTCGAGCAGACCCTGCGTGGGATGCGCATGGTTGCCGTCGCCGGCGTTGACTACGGCTGCGTTCGAACGCAGGTGCTGGGCGATGTACGCCGGCGTGCCGGATTCCTTGTGGCGTACCACGAACGCGTCGCAGTGCATCGCTTCGAGCGTGTGCACCGTATCGAGCAGCGACTCGCCCTTGCTCGTCGACGAGCTGGCGATATCGAAATTGATCACCTGCGCACCGAGCCGCTGTGCAGCGAGGTCGAACGACGTACGCGTGCGCGTGGATGGCTCGAAAAACAGGTTGATGACGGTGCGTCCGGCGAGCAGATCCAAAGTGCGTGTGCCGCCAAGACTGGCGCTGCGCAATGCCTCGGCGCGTTCGAGCAGGTGCGTGATCTGCCCGGTCGCCAAGCCCTCGAGCGTCAACAGATGACGCAGGCGACCTTGCGTGTCCAGCTGGATGAGGTTTGCAGGTTTGGCATTATCCATCGGTGGCGTGCGCGAACCAGTTTTCGATGATGATTTCGGCGGCGACCGCATCTAGGTCCGCGGCGTGTTTGCGTTTGGCTTGTCCGCTGGCTCGGCGCACCGCAAAGCGCTGCGCGGCCTCGTGCGAACTCAGGCGTTCGTCCACCAGGTGTCCCGGCAGGCCGTAACGCTCGGTCAACTCGGCGGCGAAAGCGCGCGCCGCCTGACTGTTGCGCTGTTCTTCGCCGGCCATCGTCAGTGGCAGCCCGACCAGCAGCGCCTGTGGCCGCCATTCGCGCAGCAGTGCATCGATGCGGGTGAAATCCGGTCCTTGCGCGCCGTTGCCGACCACTTCCAGCGCGCGCGCGCCGCTCAAGCGATTGCCAACCGCCACGCCGATGCGGCGTGCGCCGTAGTCGAAGCCGAGGACGGTGGCGAGATCCCTGGATTTGTCCACTTGTGAAAAATGTCCGATCGTTGCCTCAAGCATGCCCGGCGTAGTCGGTCAGGTTGGAAATATCCACCCCGACCAGACCGGCCGCGGCCTCCCAGCGCTGTTCCAGCAACGTCGAAAACAGGACGCCTTCGTCGGCCGGAACCGTGAGCCAGGCGTTTTCCTTCAGCTCGGTTTCGATCTGACCTGCGCTCCAGCCGGAATAGCCGAGCGTGACCAGCGCATCGCGTGGGCCGTCGCCGGCGGCGATTGCGGCGAGCACGTCGCGCGAGGTTGTCACGCACAGCTGATCGGAAATCTTGAACGACGATTCCCAATTTCCGTGCGGGGTGTGCAGCACGAAGCCGCGCTCCGGCTGCACCGGCCCGCCGATCAGCACCGGCGCGTCGCTGACCTGGGCAAGATCGGACTGCAGGTTCATCTGCGCCAGCACGTCACCGAGGCGGTATTCCGAAAGGCGGTTGATCAGCAGTCCCATCGCGCCTTCTTCGCTGTGCTGACAGACGAACGCCACGCTGCGCCGAAACAGCGGATCGCGCATGCCCGGCATGGCGATCAGGAAATGATTGGCGAGATTGCTGATCGGCTGCATCGTGCCATTGTACAGCCCGGCGAACATCAAGTCCGTTCGCGTTGAGCGTAGCGAATGAAGTGAGCGGAGTCGAAACGTCACGCGGCCCTTCGACTCCGGCCCTGCGGGCCTACGCTCAGGGCGAACGGATTACCAGCGGCGCGTTACTTGTTGCGCAGAACATCTCCCGGCAAAAACTGCCAGGTGCGCGTGATGTACAGCTCGTCGACGCCTTCCTCGGTCGGAATCGGCGGGAACGGCGCGGCCAGTTTGACGATGCGTGTGGCGGCGTCGTCGAGAATGCTGTGGTGACTGCTCTGCACGATGTCGATGCTCTTGATCGTGCCATCCTTGCGCAGGGCCACGGTCAGCAGCACGTCGCCGTGCAGCTGTTCGCGGCGTGCATCGTCCGGATAATTGAGGTTGCCGATGCGTTCGACGCGCGCTACCCACGCCGACATGTACGCAGCGTAGGCATATTCCTTGGTGTTCGCGGAAATGTATTTTTTCTTCGGGCGCTTGGCGTAGGCCTCGGACTCACGCTGGATTTCGGTGGCCAGGCGCGCCATCTCGAGTTTCTTTTCCAGCACGTCGCGCGCGGTGGGCTGCGGCAGCGGCGGTTGTTCCGGAGTTTCCGTCTGCGTCGTGACAGAGAATTTTGCGCGCTGCTGGGTGAGCAACTCGCGTTCCGTGGGCGGCGCCGGTTTCGGTGCTGATGCCTGCATCGGTCGCGGCGCGATGCCGGCTTCCGGCGTGTTGACCGGGCTGGAGACGAGCTCGCTCGGTCGCACCGCTTTGTCGAGCGTACCGCCGCCGCTGTTGTGCGCCTGGGCGAGGAAGTCGGCCTTTTCGGGCTTCTCGCCGGATGCCGACTGCACGAGGATCACATCGAGCGCGGGCAGGCTCGGCGCCGATTTTTCGTATTCGAACGTGATGCCGAGCGCGACCACGCCGTGCGCGATCAGCGAAAACAACAAGGTGACGCCGAGACGGTCGCCGCTGCCGGGAGGTTTTGCGCTCACTTGGGTTTTCGTTTCGCTTCGATGACGTCGAACAATTGCCCGGCAATGTTGAGCCCGAACTGCGCGTCGAGCTCACGCACGCAGGTCGGCGAGGTCACATTCACCTCGGTCAGGTAATCGCCGATCACGTCCAGGCCGACGAACAACATGCCGCGCCGCGACAGTTCCGGACCCACTTGGCCCGCGATCCAGCGCTCACGATCGGTCAGCGGCATGCCGACACCCTTGCCGCCGCGCGCAAGATTGCCGCGGAAATCGTCGCCCTGCGGCATGCGCGCGAGCGTATACGGCACCGGCTCGCCATCAATCATCAAGATGCGCTTGTCGCCGGCGCTGATTTGCTCGATATAGCGCTGCACCGCGGTGAAATTGCGCCCGTCTTCGGTCAGCGTTTCGATGATGACATTGAGGTTCGGGTCGCCATGCGTGCTGCGGAAGATCGCGCGTCCGCCCATGCCGTCGAGCGGTTTGAGCACGACATCGCCATGCTCGGCGACGAAGCGTCGGATCTCGATGGCATCGCGTGCAATCAGCGTTGGCGGTATACATTGCGAAAAATGCAGCGAAAAGAGTTTTTCGTTGGCATCGCGCAGGCCCTGCGGATCGTTGACCACCAGCACGCCGGCGCGCTGCGCCAGCTCCAGCACCATGGTGTCGTAGATGAACTGACTGTCGACCGGCGGATCTTTGCGCGCCAGGATGACGTCGACGCCGCGCAGATCGAGCCACTGCGGCGGCTGCAGCGTGAACCAGTCGCGCGCGTCATCGCGTACGCGCAGCGCGTGCGCCAGCGCGCATGGCGCGGCGTCACGCACGGCGAGCGATTTTTGCGTGAGATACAGCAACTCGTGGCCGCGCCGCTGCGCTTCGAGCAGCAGCGCAAACGTGGTGTCCTTTTCGATATGGATGGACGCGATCGGGTCCATCAGCACGGCGACGGTCAAACTCATGCTTGCGCGTCTCCTTCGGCCGGAGCATGCTCGCCATTGGCACGGGATGTGCTGAGATGTTGTGTCATGCGGGCAGGGCGCAGTGGGCGGGGCGGGTCTATACTAGCATCGCGGCGAAGGCCATTTTTGATGCGCCGGCAGCCACGATTTTCCCAGCACGCATGGCCGCTTAGCGGATTTACTTGACAGATTTGGTAAGTACTGGTTAAACAGCAGCCATCAGGGGCGCGTGGCAGGCATTCGCTTCGAGCTGCGGCGCAATTTTTCCGATAGGGGTTGGACGTGGAACAAACAGACAAAGATGGCAACCTGGCCGGCGTCAAGGTCATGGTCATCGATGACTCGAAGACCATCCGCCGCACAGCGGAGACGCTGTTGAAGAAGGAAGGTTGCGACGTTGTCACGGCCACCGACGGGTTCGAGGCACTGGCGAAGATCTCCGACCAGCAGCCGAACATCATTTTCGTCGACATCATGATGCCGCGCCTGGATGGCTACCAGACTTGCGCGTTGATCAAGAACAACCAGATGTTCAAGGGCACGCCGGTGATCATGCTGTCATCCAAAGACGGCCTGTTCGACAAGGCGCGTGGCCGTATTGTGGGGTCCGAACAATACCTGACCAAACCGTTCACCCGCGAGGAGCTGCTTGGCGCGATCCGGCGCCACGTCGCGCGCTGAGCACAAGGCGATCAGGTCAAACAAGGGGACCACGATGGCGCATATTCTCATAATCGACGATTCACCTACCGACGTACGCGTGTTCACCACGCTGCTCGAAAAGAACGGGCATCGCGTCAGCAGCGCCGGCAGCGCGGAAGACGGCATCGCCGCAGCCAAGCGCGAGCACCCGGATCTGGTGCTCATGGATGTGATCATGCCTGGCATGAACGGTTTTCAGGCCACGCGCACGCTCAGCCGCGACACCGACACTGCGGCGATTCCGATTCTGATCGTGACTACGAAGTCGATGGAGACCGATCGCGTGTGGGGCTTGCGCCAGGGCGCGAAGGATTTCCTGACCAAGCCGGTGGCCGAGCAGGAATTGCTCGCGCGCATCCAGAAACTGCTCCCCGCCTGAGCCATGTCCAGCGTTCTCGAACTGCAGCAGCTGACGCCATTCGAGGCGCTGGCGAACTATGAGAAGCGCAGCCTCGCGCACGCCGCGGGTCTGCCTGAACAGATCGAGGCGCCCGGCCTGTGGCGCGGAATCGGTTTTCGCATCGGCACACATTACCTCGTCAGCAGCATCAACGAGGTCAACGAAATCCTGACTTTGCCGCAGCTGACCGTCGTGCCCGGCACGCGCGGCTGGCTGCTTGGCGTGGCCAACGTGCGCGGCAATCTCGTCCCGGTGATCGACCTCAAGCAATATCTGGAAGGCGAGCGCAGCGTGCTCACCGATACCAGCCGCGTGTTGCTGGTGCGCCAGCTCGGTGGCAGCGTGGGCCTGTTGATCGATGAAGTGCTCGGCCAGCGCAGCTTCTCCGAGGAACAGCGCCGTGACGCCGTCGGCGAGGAAAACGAGCATTACGCGCGCTTTGTCGCGGAAAAGTATCCATTGGGCGATGTGGTCTGGGGGCAGTTCAGCATGAACGCCCTGGTGCGCACGCCCGATTTCGTACAGGCGGCGGCTTGAGCCCGTCGGATTAGCAGCAGTTTGAAGGGGTAAGTTATGAGCGTGACAGCAGGTGCAGCGGGTCGCAAGGAACGAACAGGTGCGAATGCGCTCCTGGTCATATTGCTGATCCTGTCGATTGTCGTGGCCGTGTTCGACTTCGGCTACCTCACCTACAACGCCGGTCAGGACGCCAAGGCCAGCGCCCTGGTCACCAAGATCGAGGTGAGTTCGCAGCAGTTATCGAAGGTGGCGAACGACGCCGCCGGCGGCAACATCGATGCGTTCAAGACGCTCGAAGCCACGCGCAACCTGGTCGATGACCTGCTCAACAAGCTCAAGAAGGGCGACCCGAGCACCGGCATGCACGGCTATGCGAACGAGTCCGGCGTGGCCAAGGAAATCGGTGATCTGGACAAGGCCTGGGGTCCGCTCAACACCAACGCCACGAAGATTCTGGATTCGAAGGAACAGGTGCTGACCACGAAAGGCGTCGCCGACGAATTCAACAACAAGATGCCGCTGCTCAACTCGCGCATGGACGAAGTCATCAACATCCTGACCGAGAAGAACGGCAGCCCGAGCCAGGTGAAGATCTCGTCGCGTCAGATGCTGCTCGCCGACCGTATGCAGCGTCGCGTGCAATCGATCCTGCAGGGTGGCGAAGAAGCGCAATCGGCGGCCGATGGTCTGCAGCGTGACGCGCAGTTTTACGGCGCGGTGATGGCAGGCCTGATCAGCGGTAATCCGGACCTCAACATTCGTGCGATGGACAACCCCAACGCCAAGGAAATTCTCGGCCAGATCAATACCGAATGGACGGCGCTCGTTGGCGATCCGGTGAAGAAGCTGCTCGACTCCGCGTCCGCGTTGCAGGACGTGAAGCAGGCGGCCGACCAGGCCTCGATCGATTCGCAGACCATGCTGCTCAAGGCCGATCCGGTGTCCGTGCGCCTCGGCGAATTGCAGGGCAAGCGCATCTTCCCGAACGTTTACCTCGGCGCAGCAGCGGCGGTTGCGGCGATCATTCTTGTCATTCTGATGATTGCCAGCCAGATTCGCGCGCAGCGCCAGCGCTACCAGGTCACCGCGGAATTGAACCAGCGCAACCAGGAAGCCATTCTGCGCCTGCTCGACGAAATGGGATCGCTCGCGGAAGGCGATCTGACCGTGCGCGCCACGGTTACCGAAGACATCACCGGCGCGATCGCGGACTCGGTGAACTTCGCGGTCGAGGCGCTGCGCTCTCTCGTCACCACGATTAACGACACCGCGTTGCACGTATCGACATCGGCGCAGGAAACGCAGGCTACCGCCATGCATCTGGCCGAAGCTGCCGAGCACCAGGCGCAGCAGATTACCTCGGCGTCGGCCGCCATCAACGAAATCGCCGTCTCGATCGACGAAGTGTCGAAGAACTCGGCCGAATCAGCGGACGTCGCGCAGCGCTCGGTGCAGATCGCTTCGAAAGGCGCCGGCATCGTGCGCCAGACGATTCAAGGCATGGACTCGATTCGCGACCAGATCCAGGAGACTTCGAAGCGCATCAAGCGCCTCGGCGAATCCTCTCAGGAAATCGGATCGATCGTCGAACTGATCAACGACATCGCCGAACAGACCAACATTCTGGCCTTGAACGCCGCGATTCAGGCGGCCTCCGCCGGCGAAGCGGGCCGCGGCTTCGCAGTCGTCGCCGACGAAGTGCAGCGATTGGCCGAACGCGCTTCCGGCGCCACCCGACGCATCGAAACACTGGTGCAAACCATTCAGGCCGACACCAACGAAGCGGTGACCTCGATGGAGCAGACCACCGCGGAAGTGGTGGCCGGTGCACGCCTGGCCGAGGACGCGGGCTTGGCGCTGGGCGAGATCGAAAAGGTCTCGAACGACCTTGCCGACCTGATTCAGAACATCTCCGAAGCGGCGCGTCAGCAGTCGGCCGCGGCGACGAATATTTCGGCGACGATGAACGTGATTCAGGAAATCACCACGCAGACTTCGGTCGGCGCCAGCCAGACGGCCGAGTCGATCGGTAATCTGGCGCAGCTCGCCGCCGATCTGCGCCGCTCGGTGCAGGACTTCAAGCTGCCGGCGTAAGCCGGTAGCGACTTGGGGCCGAGGGGACCTTGAGTCGATGAGCACAGCAGACGCGCTGTTGACGCGGAAGATTGGCAGTTTTATGCGGCAGAGAATGTCGGAGGTTTGTATCGCGCATGTCGGTTGCCGCCGGAACCTTATCGTCGCTGATGACCATGCCGGGCATGGACGACAGCGAATTCGAGCGCTGGGCGAGCTTGCTCGAGAAGCGCACGGGCGTCGTTGTGCCGCTCAAGCGCAAGGCATTTCTGGTCACCAGCGTGCGCGGTCGCATGCGCGAGACCGGGCATGGCAGTTTCCTGGAATACTTCAACGACCTGCAGAAGATCCCCGAAGGTGCGATCGAGTGGACGACGCTGGTCGACCGCCTGACTGTGCACGAAACGCATTTCTTCCGGCATCCGCCGTCGCTGCAGATGATTGCGCAGGACTGGTTGCCGCGGATAACGCACGATACCCGCGAAACCTCATTGCATGCCTGGAGCGTGGGCTGTTCCAGCGGCGAGGAAGCGTACACGCTGGCGATGGTGCTCGACCGCTACTTGTCGTCACGCAAGGGTTCGAAACTGTATTTTGGCGTGACCGCCACCGACGTCAGTCTGCCGGCCTTGGCCGTTGGTCGCGCCGGACTTTATCCACGGCAGAAGTTCGAGGAAATTCCGTCGGAGTATTCGGAAGCCTACTGCGAGCCGCTCGACGCAGACAGTTTTCGCATCCGCGAATCGTTGCGCAAGCGCGTCGGGTTTTCGCAGTTCAACCTGCTCGACGCGGTCAGTGCGTCGATGAAACGCCTGGACCTTATCTTTTGTCAGAACGTGTTGATCTACTTCGCGCGCGAACGGCGGCGCGAATTGCTGGCCACACTGGCCAAGCTGCTCAAGCCGGGTGGCCTGCTCGTATTGGGCTCTGGCGAAGTGACGAATTTTGCACATGCGCAGCTGCAGCGCATCGAAAACCGGAATGTGCTGGCCTTCCAGCGCATCAGTTGAGAGAACGACCATGAAGCTTCAAGACGACGCCATCGACTTCACGACCCTCAACTGGGTCAAGCAGGAGCTCGATGAAACGCTCAAACAAGCGCGCCAGAATCTGGAGGCTTATGTCGAGGATCCGGCTGATACGAGCCTGATGCGCTTCTGCGCGACCTACCTGCATCAGGTGCAGGGCACGCTGCGCATGGTCGAACTGTACGGCGCGGCGATGGTAACCGAGGAAATGGAGCGCGTTGCGCTCGGTCTGCTCGATGGCTCGATCAAGGCGGCGGACGACACCTACGCGATCCTCATGCGTGGCATCGTGCAGCTGCCGGATTATCTGGAACGCCTGCAAAGCGGGCACAAGGACATTCCGATCGTCCTGTTGCCGCTGCTCAACGATCTGCGCGCCACGCGCGGCGAAAAGCTGCTTACTGAATCGGTGCTGTTTTCGCCCGACCTTTCTGCGCCGTTGCCCGCAGCTGCGGATGGCGCCACGGCGGGCATGGGCGAGCTTGAGCTCAAGGCCGAAGCCGCGCGCATGCGCAGCGCGTTCCAGCTCTCGCTACTGCGCTGGATCCGCAACGATTCGGCCGGCACGCAGCTGGAGCGGTTGACCGCGGTACTCGACCGTCTGCGTGGCGTCTGCGTGGAAGAGAACGCGCGTCGGCTGTGGTGGGTCGCCTCGGGCGTGCTCGAAGGCATTGCTTCCGGCGCGGTGGAAGCCAGCGCTGCGATCAAGCTGCTGTTCGGCAAGGTCGATCGCGAAATCAAGCGCTTGCTCGATGCGGGCGAAACGGTTTTCCACAGCGCGCCGCCGGCCGACCTGACCAAGAACCTGCTCTACTACATCGCCCACGCCGGCAGCGCCGGAACGCGTGGCATGGAGATTCGCAACACCTACAAGCTCGACACGCTGCTGCCGAGCGAGAAGGAGCTCGAACACGCCAAGGGCTCGATCTCCGGTCACAACCGCAGCTTGCTCGATACGGTCTCCGCCGCGATCAAAGACGATCTGATGCGCGTGAAAGAAGCGCTCGACATTTTCCTGCGCGCGCAAAATGCGGATCCCGCCGAATTGATGGCGCAGGCCGATGTGCTCGATCGCGTTGGCGATACGTTGGGCATGCTCGGATTGGGTGTGCCGCGCCGCGTCGTGCTCGAGCAGCGCAAAGTCGTCGAGGAGATCGCCAACAAGCGGCGCCCGTCCGACGAAAGCACGCTGCTCGACGTCGCCGGCGCGCTGCTGTACGTGGAAGCCTCGCTCGATGACCACATCTCCCGGTTGGGCGCTGAAACGCCGTCACAGCCGGAAGGCGAGGGCATGCCGGACCTGGAACTGCCGCGCACCGAAGTGCGCAAGATCCTCGACACGCTGATGCAGGAAGCCGCGGTCAATCTCAACCAGGCCAAGCAGGACATCGTCGCCTTCATCGAATCGCCGTGGGATCACTCCAAGGTAGAGCCGATTCCACGCCTGCTCGAGGAAGTCGGCGGCGCGTTGCGCATCCTGGATCTGGGCGAGTCTGCCAAGTTGATGAAGGGCATCGTGCGCTTCGTCGAAGTGGAATTGCTGCGCCATCGGCGCGTACCGACGGCCGAGCAGATGGACAAGCTCGCCGATGCGCTGGCCTCGGTCGAGTACTACATGGAAGCCACGCGTGAACAGCGCGGTGGCCGCGACAAGATTCTTGCGGTAACGCGTCAGAGCCTGGCTGCGCTGGGATATTGGCCGATTCCGGAAGACGACGGCGGTGGCGGCGCGCCACCGCTGGCACCCGTGCCACCGCCGCGGCCGGACGCGATGAGCTCGCCGCACATTGAAATTCCTGCTGCCGCGTTCACCGCCCCGGCGGCCCATATCGCACCCGCACCGACGGTCGCGACCGACGACGCGCACGCCGGCGATTTTCCGCGTTGGGGCGAACATGCGCCGGTCAGCGGCGAGGCGAGCCTCAAGCCGGAATCGGATGGCGCGGAAAACTTCGCCGAGATGCCGAGCATCGAACTGCCGGGAGTCGAGATCGACGAATACATCGCGCGCATGGATCGTGGCGAGGAATCGCCGGCGGCGCCGCAGCCGGTCGCCGAAGCGGCCGACGAAGACGAAATGTCGTCGGCGCTGGACCTGGCACCCGGCATGGGCCTCGAAGATCTTGTGATCGGCGAGGCGAAGATGCCCGAGCCGGTCGCACACGATGTTTCCGGCCTGCGCTTTACGCAGACCGAACAGACCGCGCCGCCAGCACCGCGCGTGCGCTATGTCGAAGTCGAAGAGGAAATCGAAGAAGAGGTTCCCGATACCGACTCTGGCACCGCGCAACAGGCCGATGCGAGCTTCTCGGTCGCCTCATCCGACGATATCGACGATGAAATCCGCGAGGTGTTCGTCGAGGAAGTGCAGGACGAGATCGACAATCTCGGTCGTTGCCTGCCGGCATGGAAAGCCGACGTGCACGATTTCGACAAGCTCAAGCCGATCCGCCGTTCGTTCCACACCCTGAAAGGTTCCGGCCGCCTGGTTGGCGCACTCGCACTCGGCGAGTTCAGCTGGAAAGTCGAGAACATGCTCAACCGCGTGCTCGACAAGACGATCACGCCGGGTGCGCCGGCGCAGGCGGTGGTCGACAACGCAGTCGCGGCGCTGCCGGAACTGCTTGCCGCATTGCGCGGAGAAGGCAATCCCAAGGCCGACATCGCGCAAATCATGAGCGTGGCCGACAAGGTTGCAGCGGGCGAGGAAGCTTTCGTCAGCAGCGCGCCGCAGCGCACGAAGAAGGTCAAACGCATCGTCAAACGCATGGTCGCGGTGCCGGAAGAGGCAATGCCGGCGCCCACACTGCTGGAAGAACCTGCCGAATTGAGCGCAGTCGTCGACATCGAGCAGCCGTTCGCCGCGGCGCCGGAAGAGGTGGCCGTGCACGCCGGCGGCGATCCGGACGAACAGGCCGCGTTGGCCGCCAGTCCTCTTCCGAACATCGATCCGGTGCTGTTCGACATCCTGAAGAGTGAAGTGACCACGCATCTGGGCGTGATCGACGCGTACACCGCGGAACTCGAGCACGACCCGACGACGCCCGTTGGCGAGCCGGTGCTGCGCGCAGTGCACACGTTGAACGGCGCGATCGCGATGGTCGACATTCCGGTGATCAGCCATGTGCTGGCGCCGCTGGAGGGTTACGTCAAACGTTTGCGCGCCGAGCACCGCGCGCCGGACGCCGTCGGTGCACAAGCGTTGCGAGAATCCTCGCAGCTCGCGCGCGACGCGATCGCCGCGCTGGAAATGCCGGGCGCCAATTTGCCGGATTCTGCCCCGCTCGCTGCGCGTATTGTCGCGTTGCGCGACACCATGCCCGAGCCTGAAATGGCACACGTGCTGTTCGATTCGGCCGAGCACGAGGCCAGTTCAACGCCCGTCAGCGCCGTCGAGGAACCGACATCCGCATCCGAAGCGTTCGAGGAAATCACGCTGGAAGCCGCGCCGCCAACCGACCACGCTGCCGAAGAAGCGGCATTGCTGGCCGAACTGGGCGCCGCATCGGCCGAGCCGGAAGCGATCGAAACTCTCGCCGCGCACAGCGAAGAAGCCGCCCCGGCAGCAGCTGAGGAGGACGCCACGGCGGCATGGTTGCGCCAATTCGAGGCCGAGGCGAATGCGCCAACGGTCGAATCTGCGGCGACCGAAGACGCGATGATGTTCGCGGAACCCGCGGCGTCAGAACCGGTCGCCAGCACAGAAGAAGACGCCAGCGCCGCCGAATTGGCGACGTTCGAAAACATTGTCGACAACCAGCCGACGCAGCCGGTCAGCGCGATCGACGAAGCAGCGATCGCGGCAGAACTGGCCGCCTTCGAGAACGAATCCGGCGACATGAAGCCCGCGCAAGAAGCCGCCGAGCAAGCCGAGACCGAAATTATTTCGTTCGAGGAACTGGCCGAAGCCGAACAAGAATCCATTCCGGAAATCATCAGTGAAGCGCCGCCTGTTGGCGCGCCATTTGAAATCGCAGCCGCCGCGCCGCCCGTGGCGAGCGCCGCCCCGGCACGCGATCTGCCACCGATTGCCGAAGATCCGCAGCCTGATGGCAAGCTCGATCTGCCGGACCTGGACGAAGACTTGCTCGAAATCTTCGTCGAAGAAGGCAAGGACATCCTCGATCATTCCGATGGCTTGATGGCGAAGTTACGCGAAGCGCCGCACGACCATGACCTGGTTTCCGGATTGCAGCGCGACCTGCACACGCTCAAGGGCGGTGCGCGCATGGCTGGCCTCGCGCCGATCGGCGATCTGTCGCATGCGATGGAATCGCTGTTCGAGGCGGTCAACGACAACCGTCGCGAGATGGATCGCGGCGCGGTTGAATCGCTGGAGCGCGGCTTCGACCGGCTGCACATGCTGCTGCAGCGCGTGTCCAAGCGTCAGGCGATCGCGATGCCGGATCACGCGATCGCGCGTTTCGACGGCCTGGTTTCCGGCGACGTGCCACTGCAAGTCGCGGTTCCAGCCGCTGCTGCGCCGGCGCCAGTCGCACCCGTCGTCGAAACGCCGGAGCCGGTTGAACCGGTGACGGCCAAGGCCGCGCCGCGGCCGGCGCCGCGTCCGCTGCCGACACTGGAAGAAGAGGAAGCGCAACTGCGCGGCCCGCAGGAAATGATCCGCGTGCGTTCGGATCTGCTCGACTCGCTCGTCAACTACGCCGGCGAAGTGTCGATTTACCGCTCGCGTCTGGAGCAGCAGATTTCGACATTCCGCTTCAACCTTGTCGAATTCGAAACCACGGTCAGCCGTCTGCGCGACCAGCTGCGCAAGCTGGAACTGGAAACGGAAGCGCAGATCCTGTCGCGCTATCAGCGCGAACAGCACGATTCATCGAACACGTTCGATCCGTTGGAACTGGATCGCTTCAGTCAGCTGCAGCAGTTGTCGCGTGCGCTGGCCGAATCGGTTTCCGACTTGGTCTCCATTCAGGGCCTGCTCGATGATCTGACTCGCCAGTCGGAAACGCTGCTCTTGCAGCAGTCGCGCGTGTCGTCGGACTTGCAGGAAGGCCTCATGCGCACGCGCATGGTGCCGTTCGACTCGCTCGTGCCGTCGTTGCGCCGCACCGTGCGCCAGGCTGCACAAGAAGTGGGCAAGCGCGCCAATCTGAAAGTGGAAGGCGCGCAGGGTGAAATGGACCGCAACCTGCTCGAACGCATGAAGGCGCCGTTCGAACACATGCTGCGCAACGCGCTCGCGCACGGCATCGAAACGCCGGAAGATCGCACCGCCGCCGGCAAACCGTCGGAAGGCACCGTGGCGATCCATGTGAGCCGCGAGGCGACCGAAGTCGTGCTGCGCGTCTCCGATGACGGCAAAGGCATGGATCGCGACGCGATTCGGCGCAAGGCGATCGAGCGCGGCCTGCTGAAACCCGAAGTGCAACTGTCCGACCGCGATCTTTACGGCTTCATTCTCGAGACCGGTTTCTCCACGGCCGAACACGTCACGCAGCTCGCCGGCCGCGGCGTCGGCATGGACGTCGTGCACAATGAGATCAAGCAGCTCGGCGGCTCGCTGATGATCGACTCGGTCAAGGGCGCCGGCAGCACGTTCATCATCCGCCTGCCGTTCACGCTGGCCGTCACGCAAGCCATTCTGGTGCGTCTGGGCGAATCCACGTATGCCGTGCCGATGTCGTCGGTGCAGGGCGTGGTGCGCATCACGCGCGAAGATCTCGACCGCCGCCAGGGCCTGCCCAACCCGACGTACAACTACGCCGGCGAGGAATTCCTGATCTACGAACTGTCGCAACTGCTGAACCTGCCGTCGACGCGCGTGGCCGATGAAACGCAGCTGCCGCTGCTGATGACGCGCACCGGCGACCAGCGCGCCGCGGTGCGCATCGATGGCGTCATCGGTTCGCGCGAAATCGTCGTCAAGTCGGTAGGTCCGCAGATCAGCTCGGTGCCAGGCATCTTCGGCGCGACGATCATGGGCGACGGCTCCGTCGTCATGATTCTCGATCTCGCGCCGCTCGTGCGTCGCAGTGCCGCGCTGCGCGAACGCGTGGAAGCCGGCGAAATTTTCGCGCCGGTCGCGCCGATTGCCGCGCCCGTCATCGAACGCGTGCAGCCGCTGGTCATGGTGGTCGACGATTCGATCACGATGCGCAAGGTCACCACGCGCGTGCTCGAGCGCAACGACATGGAAGTGGTCACCGCGAAGGACGGCCTGGATGCAGTGGAAAAACTGCAGGACAAGGTGCCCGACGTGCTCCTGCTCGACGTCGAGATGCCGCGCATGGACGGTTACGAGCTCGCCACCTACATGAAGAACGATCCGCGCCTGAAACATGTGCCGATCATCATGATCACCTCGCGCACCGGCGAGAAACATCGTCAGCGCGCGCTGGAAATCGGCGTGGAGCGTTACCTCGGCAAGCCGTATCAGGAAGCCGATCTACTGCGCAACGTGCAGGAAACCTTGAGGTTGAGTCGTGCTTGATGTGAAACAATTGACGGTCGCGCTCCTGCAGTCCGCGCAGGAGCCACACCTGAAGCAGGCGTTGCACGACCTTGGCGCGTCCGTGGTCTATGAGGCTGCGCCCGCGCAGATCGATCGCGACAAACTCGAAAGTTCCGGCGCGCGCGTCGTCATCGTGAATCTGGACGCCGACAGCGACGCTTACATCGATCAGCTTTACGATGTGCTCGACGCCGGCGATTACGAAGTCGTATTCAACGATGTGCAGGTTTCCTCCAACCTGCAAGGATGGGATCAGGCGCGCTGGGCGCGCAATCTCGCGGCCAAACTGCTGCACAACCCCGCGATCGCCGAGCCGCCGCGCCCCGTCGGCGCCGAACCGGTGCCGACACCCGCGCAGACGTTGGAAGCAGTCGTTCCGGTCGCGGAAAAGCCCGGGCCCCTCCCGGTCGCACGCATCGACTTGCCGCCGACGGTCGAAATGCCGGTGCCGGACAAATTGCGCGAGCCCGTAAAGGACGAGCCGACAGGATTGGATATTGGCGAGCTGGCCGATTTTGCCGATCTCGTCGCTCCGCCCGAGCCGGAGCTGCCGCCCGAGCATGCGCCGGCTTCGGTTGCTGAAGCCGCGACAGCACTGCCGGGGGATTTCGGCGCGGAACTCGACGCCTTGTTCGCCGCGGCGGAAACCAAGAAATCGCCGCAAGACGAACCCAAGCAGGAAAGAAAGGGCGGCGCGGAAGCCGATGCTGCCGACGTCGGGATGGATTTCGATCTACCCAGCGAATTCAATCTTGCCGAAGGTGCCGACGAGCCGATTGTCATGGCCGGCAGCGATCTGGACATCGACATTCCATTCGGCGATCTGCCGGGCGAAGTGCCAGCACCCGCGCCGGTTGCGAAGGCGCCAGCACTTGCACCGGTTGCGAAGGCGCCAGCGCCACCCGTTGCGAAACTGCCTGCGCTGCCGAAAGCCGGCCCCGGTGGCTTCGATGATTTCCCGGCGATTTTCGACCAGCTTGACCTGGCTGCGACTGACGTACCCGAAGCGGTCGACGGCACGTTCAAACCGGCGGCTTTGCCGGAAAAACCGGCGCCAGCCGCTTCGTTCCCGACCGAATGGGGCCTGCAGGATTTTGATCTGGGGGGCGACGCAGACGGCAAGCCCGCGGCACCGGCGAAACTCGAGCGCATGTCGGCCGCAGATTTCCTGGCGCCCGAGGTAGACGAATCTGCCGCGGCAAAGCTGAGCGAGACGATGCCGAGCGACGCTTCGGGTGGTCTGCAATTGATGCCGATAGAAGAGGCGGTTGCGCCACAGACGTATCAGAACCCGAGTCACTCCAACGAAGCATGGCTCGATAGCAGCCGGCCTGTCCAGAAACTGAAGGTCGGCACCGGCACCGGGATACAGCGCGTATTCGTGCTTGGCGCGTCCATTGGCGGCCCCGAAGCGGTGCGCGATTTTCTGAGTGCGTTGCCCGCCCAATTCCCGATGCTGTTCGTGCTGGCGCAG
>Ga0207657_10003430_pt1 | contig 16922 bp, 17 predicted proteins | sample KBSC33metaG_FD_184316 | JGI IMG/M metagenome (GOLD analysis project Ga0207657, IMG submission 184316) | Corn rhizosphere microbial communities from Kellogg Biological Station, Michigan, USA - KBS C3-3 metaG (SPAdes) (version 2) | ecosystem: Host-associated > Plants > Roots > Rhizosphere > Soil ... | reverse complement strand
CACGTAGTGCTCGGCCATGAAGCTGAAGATCTCTGTCTGCCGCGAACGCTCGAGCGGCGTAACGCGCACGCCGCGATAACCGACCACGACGTCGAGCCAACGATGCCCACGGACGATTCGACATTGCGGACCGACATTTGAGTCAACGGGAAGGGTCGGAACGGCGGGACAGGCTGGACGGGCTGGACAGCGGGGATTTTCCCGCCGCCTCCAGCCCTTCCTGCCCTTCCTGCCCGCCTGTTCAGAACGCAACGAACAGCGACGCGCCGATCGTCGGCGTCACGTGCACGCGATTGTCGAACGCGAGCCCCTTTCGCTGCGCGAGCACGCGCGCATCGCCGCGGACGCCGATGCCTTTCAGCCCGTGCGGCCGCGACATCAGCAGATATTTGAGTCCGCCGCCCGCGAAGTATCGCTGTCCGGAAGCCGCCAGCGTCTCGCCCTCATGCAGTGCGCGGACGTAGCCAGCGCCGGCGAGCACGAACGGTGTCGTGTTGCCGCCGGTTCGCCGCAACAGATTCCAGACGATGGCGCCGTCGACCGTGTATTGACGCACCGATTCGGATGCGATCAGCGACGGAGCGCCCTCCACGTCCCCGCTGACCGCCGTCTCCAGTCGCGGCCGCGTGTACGACGTTGCGGCCTCTACCTCGAACGCCGGCGTCACCCGCACACCGAACCGCACGTCGATGCCGGCCGACGCCCTCACCTCCGTCGACGTCGAGAACAACGTGAAGCGGCCCGAGGGCGACGTCTCGGTCGCGGCCGCCGTGCCGAGGGACGTGTGGCCAGTCCACGTCACGCCTCCCGCGATCTCGTATCGTCCTCGGTCACCCGGCGCCTGCGCGTGGGCAGTGGATGCGCCGGCAGCGGCGCAGTAAATCGCGCACACGGCGCTGGCGACACGATGCCGCATACCGATCATTTCGGCGCGACCTTGATTTCGATCGCGCCGCTGTCTCCGCCTCGGGGGGCGACGACCAGCCGATCGAGAAAGCTCACGCGGAAATCGAGATCGACGGTCGTGATCGATGTATCGAAGTAGCTGTCCAGGTCCGCATCGTCCAGCGGTTCGACGCGGATGATGTGGGGGCCAGGCGTGAGCCCCGCGATCGAGAATTGTCCCTGATCGTTCAATGTCAGGTTCGCGATCAGATGTCCGGTCGCCAGCTCGAAAGCGACGACATGAGCGCCGAACAGCCCCTCACCACCTTTCGTGACGCGACCAGAGATGCTGCCGGTGGCGCTACTGAAATCGCCGTCGGGATAGATGTCGGAGATGCCGGCCACATCGTCGGGCTTCAGCGCGCGGCCGGTCACCGTTCCCGCCGGAAATGCAATCGGAAACATCACCGCCTCCGCCGCGATGACGCGGCGTCCGCCGTTGGGCAGGAGCTCGGTCTCGCCGATCGCCGAGTGCCCAAGCCCGCTCAGATGCCCGATCTCGTGCAGCGCGATCGTCTCCAGGTCGTATTTTCCGTTCTCCCCCCCGGGCGCAACCGACCACTGAAACGACGTGTTGAAGAAGATGTCGGCCTCCACGAGCGCGCCCGTCGCATCGTCCACCAGAAAATTCGTCGACGCGAGCACGCGGTCGAGATCCGGACGCGGCAGGAATCCGAGGGTCGATCGCCCATCGTCCTCGAGCGGGAGCGCCGAGGTGATCCCGCCGAACTGATACGCGATCGACGCGGTGGGAACGGCTTGCCACGTGCCGAAGGCGCGGCCGACGGCCGCCTCGAAGTCGCTGGAGCTGACGCCCGGAACGCCGATGTCGGAGACGAAATACTGGACAGGTGTTTGCGCCCACTTCAGGGTCACCTGTTGATCGCCGGCCATCACGCCGAACTTCAGGTACGCGAACGCGGGCTGCGCTTGTCCTACGAGGAGACATGCGGCGGTGGCGACGGCGGCGGCCGCCGATCTTCGCCGCGGAGCATGTGAGAACCCGATCATTTCGCGCCTCCCGCAAGCGCGCGTACGCGCTGCTCGAATTCGGCGAGCGCTACTGGATGACGCGAGGCCGCGCCGCGAATAACTGGCGTGGTCGTCGCCACCGGCATCATTGCCGGCGGCGTAACCATCCAACCCGTACCGCCGGCGTTTGGCACCACGCGAAAGACGCCCTGACTCAGTCCCAGCACGTGCGGCACGCTCGGCGCCTGAGCACCGAGAAACACCACCACCTGCTGGTCCACCGCGAACTCGGGCGCGCCGACGAAGATGCTGCGATAGCGTCCCAGGCGTCCGCCGGGCACGCGGAATTCGACGGCCGCGCCGAGCGAGCCCTTCAGGTACTCCTCCACCTCGAGCGACACGATCGTCTCGATGGCGCGATGGTTGTCGGTCCACTGAGCGCGAACCGACACAACCCGGCCGCGCGCGATCGCCAGCGATTCGCGCGAGAGCTCGCCGAGATCGGCCGGCACCAGGACCGTCGCCCGCGCGGACGCGGCGCCAAGAGAGAGCGACAGCACGCACGCACATAACACACGCATCGGTTCCTCCAGATGTGCGCTCGGCTGAAGCCTTCGCGCTACTTCACGCGTCGATCGGCGACGACGCGCAAGATGGCTTCGGCGGCTCGCCGGCTCGCGCCGGTTCCTCCGAGCTTCGCGCGCACCTGCGCGAGCCCCTCACGGATCGCCGCCGCTCGCACCTTATCCGTCAACATCGACACCGCTTCGTCCGCGACCGCTTCTGGCGTGAATGCGTCCTGGATCAGCTCCGGCACGATCGTCCGTCCCGCGATCAGATTGACCATGCCGACGGCGTCCACCTTCACCAGGCGCCGGCCGATGCGATACGTCATCGGCGAGAGGCGATACACGATGACCATCGGCGTATTGTGCAGCGCGGTCTGCACGGTGGCGGTGCCCGACGCGGTGAGCGCGACATCCGCGGACGCCAGGATCGTATCGGTGTCGCCTTCGATGATCGTGATCGGCGGAACGCCGTCACGCGGCGCGTCGAAGAGATGATCGTCGAGATTCGGCGCGCGCGCCAGCAGCACCTGTGTCCCGGGAACACGGCTTGCGATCAATCGGGCCGCCGCCACAAGGCCCGGCAGGATGCGGCCGACTTCGTTCGGCCGGCTGCCGGGAAGCATCGCGATCGTCGGTGCGCCGGGCGAGAGGCCGTGCGCGCGCAGAAAGACGTCGCGCGGCGCCGTCGTCGTCGCCAGATCCACCAGCGGATGTCCGACGAATTCGACCGGAACGCCCGCGTCCCGGTAGATCGCTTCCTCGAACGGGAAGATCACGAGCACGCGATCGGCGATCTCGCGGATCGTTTTCAAACGGCCTGCGCGCCACGCCCAGATCTGCGGGCTGATGTAGTAGACGACCGGAATGCCAAGCCGCTTCACGCGGCGGGCGAGCGGAAAATTGAAGTCGGGAAAATCGATCACGACGAGCGCGTCTGGACGCTCGAGCCGCGCCGCGCGCGTGAGACGCCGGATCGTCTGGTAGGATCGCGGCACTTTGGCGAGCGCTTCGGTCAGGCCGGTGACGGCCAGCCCGCGATAATCGTCGATCAGGGTGCCCCCGGCCGCGGCCAACGCGGGGCCGCCGAGGCCCGAGACAACGGCTTCGCGATCGAGCGTGCGCAGCTCGCGCGTCAGCGCGGCGGCATACAGGTCGCCCGACGGCTCGCCGCACGACACCAGAAGACGGACGCTCAAGCCGTGGGACGTTTGAACAGCGCGGGATCGAGCTGTGTGTTGATCGTGAACGCCGTGACGCGCCGCTCCACCACCCGGCGTCCGCCCTGGCGAATGACGGCGTCGAACGCCACCTGGATACCGTCCACGTCGCGATAATCGGAGTACACCTCTTCGATGAGCGGCTGCTGCGGCCCTGCGGCCACGTACGTCTCCTTCGCGATGAGATTCGTCGTCGGATCGATGTAGAGGATGAACGGATCCGCCCCGGCGGCGGACAGCTCGAGCGCGTGGTGAACGGCGCCCGATTCGTCTTTCGCGTCCGGCATCGCGCGCGCCTGCAGCGTTCCATCGTGCGCGGCCAACAGCGCCGAGATGATGTCGCGGCGCAGCGTGGCTTCCATCGCCCGCACACCCTGTTCAGGAATGTCGTGGATGCCGGCGGGATCGCGGACCCACGCGTGCTGCCCATCGAACACCTGCACCTGCGTGCCCTCCGGCAGCTTCATGTCCACGTGCACGTGATTCGGGTATTGGATGTACGTCGTCGTGTCGACTTCGACGGGTCCGCCTGGCGTCGTCGCCGTGGCCTTGGTGACGGCCTTGATCGTCTTGAGCGCCCTCAGACGGTCGAGCCCCCCTTTGGCGGCGATCACGCGATCGAGCAGCGCCTTCGCGCGCACGGTGTCCGCGAGTGTGGTGGAGGACTGCGACGGCGGTTGATACGAGACGACAGGAATAGAGACGGCTGTCCGATTCCGTTTGGCGAAACCGCCTCCAGCGCCTATCACCGCCCTCTTGGCCCGCTGGAAATTCACGGCGGTGAGATCGAGGTTGTCCGCGTCCACCGTCTCGAACTGCGGGAGACCGATGCCTTTCAGCTGGGTCGCGAACGCTTGCGCGTTGCCGACGAGGACGATCGACAGCCGGTCGGGTTTCAGATACGTGCGGGCGACGCGCTGAATGTCGTCGACCGTGACCGCGTTCACGCGATCGCGGAAGTTCTGCAGGTCTTCCAGCGGCAGGCCGTAAAAGACGACGTTCAACACCTGCATCGCAATCTGATCTGGCGTCTCGATTGTCAACGGAAAGCTGCCGGTCATATACGCTTTCGCGTTCTCGAGCTCCCGCTCGCCGACCCGCTCGCGCTGCAGCCGCGAGAACTCGTCCACGATCAGCCGCACGACCTCACCGGTCGCCTCGGTGCGCGTGTTGGTTTCCGCCTCGATGTCGCCGCTCTTTTCGAGGGTGTCCATGTCGGCCTGCGCTCCGTAGGTGAGTCCGCGTTCGGTCCGCAGCACCTGATGCAGACGGTTGCTGCCCTCGCCGCCGAGAATCCGAATCGCGAGGTTCAGCGCCATGTAATCGGGATGCTTGCGCTGGATGCCGACGTGGCCGACGCGGATCTCGGTCTGCACCGCGTCCGGCTTGTTGACGACGACGACGCGGCGGGTCGGATCCGGCGGCTCGATGTATTTCTCGGGCACGACGTCATGCGAGGGCCAATCGCCAAAGACCTTCTTCGCCGTTGCGAACGCCTCTTCTGCCGTGACGTCGCCGACGATCGCGAGAATGGAATTATTGGGCGTGAAGTACCGTTCGTGAAACGCGCGCAGATCGTCGCGGGTGATGCCAGACAGCGAGTCGATCGTGCCGGTTTGGGGCAGCCCATAGGGATGGAAACCGTAGACGAGGCGATCGAAGACGGCGTTGGCAATGTAGTCGGGATCCTGCGCGCTGACCTGCAGGCCCGAGAGCGTCTGCTGCTTCTGCCGATCGATTTCCTCAGGCGCGTACGCCGGATTGCGCGCCATGTCGGAGAGCATCCGCATGCCGGTTTCGAAGCTGTCCTTCATCACGAGCATGTTCACGTAGCTCAGATCGGTGCCGGCGCCCGCGCCCATGGCGCCGCCGATGAAGTCGATCGCGTCCGCCAATTCCTGCGCCGACTTCGTCGTCGTTCCCTGATCCATCAGCGATGCGGACAACCGCGCGAGCCCGAGCTTGCCCTTCGGATCCGAGGCGCTGCCGGCGCGGACGAGCAGCCGCATGCTGACCGCGGGCTCTTCGTGCTGCAGCACGGCGACGACCTGCAACCCATTCGGCAGCGTCTGCACGTCGTACGGCGGGAAGTTGACGTTTCGCGCAGCCAGGGGACGCGGCGGACCTTCGGTCGGCCAGTGCGCCTGAGCGCGGGCCGTTGCGCCGCTGAGGCACAGAGCCGCAACGAGCGATAGGCCACAGAGGCATGGAATCACAGAGAATGTTTTTCTCATCGCGGCCCACCCTGCCCGCCCTGCCCTAGCTGGCCGCCCTGCCGAGTCCCCGTCTTCACCGCCGGCATGATCGTCAGGACGAGCCGGTTACTCGGCGTGAAGTACGTCTGCGCCACGCGCTGCACATCATCCGCCGTGATGCCCTGGAAGATGTCGAACTCGGCGTCCGCGGTCTTGATGTCGTTGTGGATGACGACCGCGTGCGCGAGCTCCTGCGCCTTGTCCTGATCCGACTGGCGGCCGAGGATGTAGTCGCGCGCGAACTGGTTCTTCGCGCGCTGCAGCTCGTGCGCGGTGATCGGCTCGGCCTTCAATCGATCGAGCTCGGCGATGAGCGCGTCGGCCACTTCCTGCGGCGTGTGACCCGGCTGCACGATGCCGACCGTGTAAAAGAGATTGGGATCTTCGATGAGATTCGCCTGTCCGAACGCGGCGACCGCGAGCTGCTTCTCGTAGACCAGCGCCTTGTAGATACGCGAGCTCTGACCGTCCGAGAGGACCTTCGCGGCGATGTGCAGCGGGTACGAATCCGGATTGCCGTCGAACGTGATGTGGTGCGCCACGACGACGACCGGCAGCGGCCACGCTTCCTGCAGCGTGACGCGCTTCTCCTTCGTTTGGGGCGGCTCCTTCGGGATGTCGCGCGGCACCGGGCGATCGGCCTTCGGCACACGGCCGAGGAACGTGTTCACCAGTTGAAGCGCCTGGTTCGAGTCGAAGTCTCCAACGAGGACCAGCGTCGCGTTCGACGGCACGTAGAAGGTGTGGTAGAAGTCGCGCACGTCCTCGACCGACGCGGCCTCGAGATCTTTCATGCTGCCGATCGTCTGATGCTTGTAGGGATGCGTCGTGAACGCCTGGTCGTAGATGATCTCGTTCAAGCGTCCGAACGGCTGATTGTCGACGCGCATCCGGCGCTCTTCCTTGACGACCTCGCGCTCGTTCGAAAAGGTGTCCTTGTCGATCCGCAGCGTCGCCATCCGATCGGCTTCCAACCAGAGCGTCAGCGGCAGGTACTGCGAGGGCACCGTCTCCCAGAACACGGTTTCGTCGTCAGTCGTGTAGGCATTGCTTTGTCCGCCGACCGACGAGATGTACGACGTGTGCGCTTCGGGATCGACGTTCTGCGATCCCTTGAACATCAGGTGCTCGAAGAGGTGCGCGAAGCCGGTGCGACCCGGTTTCTCGTTCTTCGACCCGACGTGATACCAGACCTGCAGATTGACGATCGGCGTCGAGTGATCCTCGGACAGGACCACCGTGAGTCCGTTCGGCAGCGTCGTGATTTGGTATTGGAGCTTCGGCGGGCGAACCGCCGCGGAGATCTGCGCGGCGCCGCCGATGAGCGCCGCGGCGATCACACCGGCCGCCAGCGCGCGAACAGGACTCTTCATTGTCCGATTATCCCCCACCGCCGCGAATTGGGGTCGTACCCCTTTCCGTCACCTCGCGAGCAGCCGGAAACCGGCAAGCGCCCAGTCGTGGCCGAGAAATTCGAGCGGATCGGCGTCGATCCGCCGCTCGTATCCGGCAAACAGCTCGACCGCGCCGCGCGGCCCGTTCAAGCGCAGACCGGCTTCGGCTTTGCCACCCAGTTGCCGGCCGCGATTGGACAACGTCGAATCGATCAGAAAGATCCCGCCCGTGCCGCGGGCGAACAGACCGACGCGCTCGTTGATTGGACGGCGGACGAGCAGATCCAGATCGCCGCTCCACTTGTAATCCACGGTCGAGTGCTGGACCACCTTGCCGCCGCCGACGGTCACGTCCATCGTGGTCCCCGCAATCGGCACGCGCCGCATCACGCGCACGCCCAGCACGTTCCACGCGATGGGAAAGCGCTTGGGCCGGTCGCCAAGATGACGCGACACATGGTGGAACACACCGGCGATTTCCGTCTCGCCCAGCCGCGCCGATCCAGACGCTTCGAGCGTGTAGTTTCCCTGATTGGGATCGAACGGGCGGAACTCGTTGCCGAGCACCGCCTCGTAGTCGACGAGCATCGAGACCCGGCCGGCGACGTAATCGACGACGTCGAGGTCGCCGCCGAAGTGCGTGTCCCAGACAAAACGGGGGTCGGAGGCATTGTCGGGCGTGCTCGGCGCGAGCTTCGCGGCCGACAGATGAAAATCGTAGCGCGTCAGGAAATCGGGGGAAGCGGGTGCGGGTGCGTATCCTGGCGGCTCCGTCTGTTGGGCGGACGCGGACACCGCCAGTATCAGGAACAGGCACGCGGCGATGGCCGCGCGCCGCATCAGCGATCCGTCGGTGTCTGGCATTCGGCGAGCTTCTCCTCCAATTCGGCAATACGTTGTTCGAGCTCCGCCACGTGCCGCTTCAATTCCGGCAGATGACGAACGAGCACTTGCGTCTTGCGCCATTCACGATTCGGCAGCGACGGATAGCCGGACACGAGGATGCCAGCCTCCACGTTGCCGGTGATGCCGGTTTTCGCGCTCGCCATGGCGCCCTTGCCGACGCGGACGTGGCCGGTCACGCCGACCTGTCCGCCGAGCATCACCTCGTCTTCCACGATCGTGCTGCCGGCAATCCCGACCTGCGCGGCCAGCAGCGCGCGATACCCGACGCGCACGCCGTGCGCGATCTGCACGAGGTTGTCGATCTTCGTCCCTGCATGAATCCGTGTCTCGCCGACGGCCGGCCGATCGATCGTCGTGTTCGCGCCAATCTCCACATCGTCCTCGACGATGACGTCGGCGTGCTGCGGGATCTTGAGATGCGAGCCATCCGGCTGCCGCGCGAACCCGAAGCCGTCGCTGCCGACAACGGCGCCGTCGAGCATGACGACGCGATCGCCGATGATCACGCGCTCGCGCACCGATACATGGGAATGCAGCACGCAGTCGGCGCCGATCCGCGCGCCAGGACCGACGACGACATTGGGGTAGATGATGGTCCGCGCGCCAATCGCCGCGCCCGCGCCGATCGTCACGAAGGGACCGATCGAGACGTCCGCGCCGATCTGCGCGTCGGGAGCGATCGCGGTCAGCCGATCGATGCCGATCGGCGGCGGCGACGCCTGCTGGAAGAGGCGCAGCGCCTGCGCGAACGTGAGGTACGGATGATCGCTGCGCAGGATGGCGAACGGCGCCGGCCTCTCGAGCACGGCCGACGAGGCCAGGATCACCGCCGACGCGCGGGTGTCGCCGAGGCGCGACTGGTATTTCGAGTTGGCGACGAACGTGAGATCGCCGGCCGCCGCCTGCTCGATTCCCGCCACGCGCAGAATCTCGATGTTGCCGTCTCCATCGAGGCGGCACTGCAGGCGGTCCGCGAGATCGTGAAGCTTCAAATCACAGCCCAATCAATTTGAGAATCTGGGAATCTGGGAATCTGAGAATTTGAGCATCCTCACATCCTCACATCCTCAAATTTTTCCTGCCTGTTTCCGTACCTTCTGCAGCGGCCGCGCGTCTTTCAGCGGCAGCGCCGGCTTGCCGGCTTGCTCCCACGCGCCCACGATTACACCGGCGGTCGCCGTGATGGAATCGGCGAGCCGCTGCTCGAGGATCGCATGGGCGCCGGCGAAAAACTTCTGGAAATAATCCTCATCGTACACGTCTTTGCCGGCGCTCGCCGCACGATCCGCGGCCAGCAGCGGCTCCACGAGCTGATGGCTGGCCAGCAGCGCGTCGAAGGCGGCGTCGCGCGCGTTGGTGATCGGCGGTCCCGCCACGGCGTGCAGGACGAGCCGCGCCTCGAAGCGCTCGATCAGATCGCGCTCGAATCGCGCGTGCAGACCTGGTTGGCCGGTGAGCTGACCGTCGTGGTTGTTGGTGGCGTGAAACGGTTGATTCGCGTCCTCGATGTAGTGACTGGCCACGGCGGCAAACAGCACCGTATCGCTCGACGCGTACGGCGATTCGCGCGCGAAGCCCTCGAACGCGCGCCGCAGGTTGCCGAATTCCTCGGCCTCGCGCCACGGAAGCGTCCCATCGCGCTTCAGCGTCGCCATCCCGAACTTCTCGATCGCGGCGCCGTACTCGCGCGGTAGCGCCGTGAATGGGTACGGTCCGAACTCCGGCGCGCCGAAATCGACGAAATGATTCGGATCATCCTCCCAGCCCACGTTTCGCCAGAGATCCGGATCGGTGACGCGCAGCACGAGCTCGTCGCGATGGGCCGTGAAGAATGGCTGCAGCTCCGGCGGCAGCAAATCGATCGCGCGCCGCATGATCAAGCGGTGTCCGGCGAAGCCCCATGCGGATGCCGGCGTCGCCGTCAGCGAGCACAGCAGCAGCGCGAGGATGCCGATGAGCGCGTTTCGCATGCTGGTATATTAGATGGGATTCGGGGTTTGGGATTCGGGATTCGATTCGGGACTCGGGATTCGCGACTCGGGATTCGACAGCACCTTCCGCGCACGGCGTTCATCCTTGGATAATCTGACGCACAGTCTGTTCGCGCTCACGCTCGGCCGGACGCCGCTGGGCCGTGCGGGGCGCGGCACGACGGCGGCGCTGCTCATCGCGTCCAACATTCCTGACATCGACATCGTCGCGCTCGCCGGCGGCGGCGTGTCGTATCTGAAATGGCATCGCGGGCCGACGCACGGTCCGCTCGGCGTTTTCGGTCTGGGGCTGGTGTCGGCGGGACTCGCGTGGGGGTGGCAGCGGTACCGCGATCGAAAAAAAGAGCCGCTTCTGCCGGCGGAGCCGCGGGCGCCGTTCGCCATCCTCGTCGCGATCTCGATGATCGGCGTGCTGCTGCACGTGCTCATGGACATGCCGACGTCCTACGGCACGCGCGTGCTGAGTCCGTTCGATTGGCACTGGTTCGCCGCGGACTGGCTGCCAATCATCGACATCTACCTCCTCGCCGTGCTCGCGATCGGCCTGCTGTTCGGCGCGGCATCAACGGCGGCGCGCCGGCGCAATGCGGCGATCGTCCTCGTCCTCATGGCGGCGAACTACGGCATCCGCGCGGTCGCGCACCACGAAGCGCTCGTCGCCGCGCCGCGGCTGTTCGGATCGCTGCTGCCGGCGGCCTGCGCCCCGTCCACGAAATCGGGGGGGATGCTCGACCGTTGGCCGCGACCCGAACAGGCGGCGACCGCGATCGAGTCTGGCGGGCGATGCCTGGTTGAAATCGCCGCGACGCCGACGTTCCTGTCGCCATTCAAGTGGCGCGTGATCGCGCGCCTGTCGAACGCGTACGAGATTCACGAAGTTGATTTGCTGGATGCGCGCGGTCCCGACGCGGCGGCGCCGCTCGAGCACCTTCGGCGGGTGACGCTGCGGTTTCCGAACAACTGGACGCCGCGCGTGACCCAGGCGGCCGAGACGCGGCTGGGCCGCGTCTTCCTGGGCTTCTCGCGGTTTCCGTCGGCGCGCGCCTTCACGGATCCGACCGGCGCCACGACCGTGCGTTGGAGCGACATGCGATTCGCGGGTGGAATCTTCGCGCTCGATCAACCCGTCGTTCGTCCGGATCCATTCACCGCGGTCGTGCACATCGGCGCCGATGGCCGGGTCGACCGCGAACAACTCGGCCACTGATGCCGCGTCTTGGCGCGCACATGTCTGTCGCCGGCGGTCTGCCGCGCGCGGTCGAGCGCGCGATCCTTCATCGGTGCGAGGCGCTGCAAATCTTCGCGAAGAACGCGAGCCAATGGCGCGGCCGCGAACTGCCGCCCGAGGAAATCCGCGCGTTCCGCACGAGCGTCGCCGCCGCGCAAATCGAACCGGTCGTCTCGCACGCGAGTTACTTGATCAACCTGGCGACGCCGGACCCGGCGCTGCGCGCGCAATCGATGGCGGCGATGGGCGACGAGCTGGATCGCGCCGAAGCACTGGGCCTGCTGGGCGTGGTCCTGCACCCGGGCTGCTACACCGCCGGCAGTGAAGCGGATGGTCTGGCCCTGGTCGGCGCATCGCTCCGCGCACTGCTTCGCGAGCGCCGGCGCGGAAAGACGATGGTGCTGATCGAGCACACGGCCGGACAAGGTACGGCGCTGGGCTGTACGTTCGAGCAGATCGCGGCGATCATCGCGCACACCGGAGGTCATGCGCGCGTGGGCGTGTGCCTCGACACGTGCCACTTGCTCGCGTCGGGCTACGATCTGTTGACCCCGCAGGCGCACGCGGCGACGTTCGCGGCCTTTGGCGCGCTGGTCGGCTTCGATCGGCTGCGCGCGTTCCATCTGAACGACTCGAAAAAGCCTCTCGGCAGCCGCGTGGATCGCCACGAGCACATCGGCCGCGGCCAGCTCGGGCTCGAGCCATTCCGCCGCATCCTGAACGACCCGCACTTTGAGCATCTGCCGATGCTGCTCGAGACGCCGAAAGAGGAAGGGCGGCCCGCGACGCGCATCGCCCTCGATCGCTTCGACGAGGACAATCTCGAGACGCTGCGGGGACTTCTTCGGAGGGCGGGACGGGCTGGAAGGGCGGGAACGGCTGGACGGATCTGACGGCATTTCGCGCGTGCTAGCATTTAGCATGCCGGTCGAGCTCACGCGAGAACATGTTTTGAAGATTGCAGCGCTGGCGAATCTGCGCCTCGAGCCTGCCGAAATCGACCAATTCGCACAGCAGATCGGGCACATCCTCGCCTACGTCGAGGAAGTGCGTCAGGTGGACACGAGCGGCGTCGCGCCAACTGCAGCCATCGTCGTGCGAGCGGCAGTCGATCGCGCCGACGTGATTCAGCCGTGCCTCGATATCGCCGACACGCTCGCCAACGCCCCCGACCCGGACGATGCACGCGAGGAGGGCGGCTTCTTCAAGGTGCCGCGGGTCCTCGCATGAACGGCGCTGCGATCGCCCAGCTGCGCGACGAGATTCGATCCGGCGCGCGCAGCGCGACCGACGTCTGCGGCGAGGCGCTCGCCGGGATCGACGCGCTCAACCCGTCGCTCAACGCCTTCAATACCGTCGCTGCGGATCGTGCGCTCGCGCGCGCCGCGGCCATAGACGCCGACCGCGATCGCTGGCGCGATGCGCCGCTGGCCGGCGTGCCGATCGCGATCAAGGACAACCTGTGCACGAAAGGCCTCCGCACGACGGCCTCGTCGCGGATGCTCGACGCGTATGTGCCGCCGTACGACGCCACCGCCGTCCGGCGCCTCGAGGCGGCTGGCGCGGTGATCGTCGGCAAGACCAACTGCGACGAATTCGCGATGGGCTCGTCGAACGAGAATTCGGCCTATGGGCCCGTGCGGAACCCATGGGCGCTCGACCGCACGCCGGGTGGGTCGAGCGGCGGATCGGCGGCGGCGGTCGCCGCGCAGCTGACGCCGCTGGCGCTCGGCTCGGATACCGGCGGTTCGATCCGGCAGCCCGCCGCGCTCTGCGGAATCGTCGGCGTCAAGCCAACCTACGGCCGCGTGTCTCGCTACGGACTGATCGCATTCGCCTCGTCGCTCGATCAGGTCGGTCCGTTGACGCGAACGGTCGCCGACGCGGCGCTCGCCCTTGGCCTCATCGCGGGCGCCGATGCCGCCGACGCGACCTGCGCGCAGGAGCCGGTGGCCGACTTCACCGCCGCCCTGACCGGCGACATCCGCGGTACGCGGATCGGCGTGCCACGTGCGCTCGTCGGCGACGGCGTGGACGCCGACGTTTCGCGCGCGTTCCAGGCGGCGCTCGAGGTCCTCGCCGCGCGCGGCGCGACGCTGGTCGACATCGAGCTGCCGCATGCGCGCCATGCGATTCCCGTCTACTATCTGGTCGCGACAGCGGAAGCGAGCTCGAATCTCGCGCGGTACGACGGCGTGCGCTACGGCTTTCGCGCGCGGACCGACAACGGAGATCTCAAGTCGATGTACGAGGCCACGCGCGAGCACGGATTCGGTGCGGAAGTGAAGCGCCGGATCATGCTCGGCACCTATGTCCTGAGCGCGGGCTACTATGACGCGTACTACCTCAAGGCGCAGCAGGTGCGCACGCTGATCGTGAACGACTACGACCGCGCGTTCGAGCGCGCCGACCTCATCGCGATGCCGACGAGCCCCACCGGCGCCTTCCGCCTGGGCGAGCGCGTCGCCGATCCGCTGCAGATGTACCTCGCCGACGTCTTCACGGTCAGCGCCAACCTCGCGGGACTGCCCGCGGTGAGCGTCCCGTGCGGCTTCACGCGGAGCGACGGCGCGCCGAATCTCGGCGAGTCGCACCCGATCGACGGCGGGCTGCCGATCGGCCTGCAGCTCACCGGCCGCCGCTTCGACGAGTCGACGATCCTGCGCGTGGCCGACGCGTACGAGCGGGACACGGAATGGTCGAATCAGCGCCCCCCGATCACCAGACCCTGACGCCGGCGCCCGACTGGTGGGCGTCGCTCAGCGACGAGAAGCTGCTCGAGATCCGCATGTGCGATCTGCACCTGTCGATCGCGGGCACCGAGCTGGAGCAGCGCATCGCCGAAGTCAACGCGGAGCTCGAGGCGCGCGGCCTCACCTTCCGGCCGCATTACTGGCTCTCGGACGAATGGTTCACACCCGACGGCGTGCCCGGCATCGCGATCCCCTTCTATCTCGCGCATCCGCGGCTGGCGAAGCTCGAGCTCGCGCAGATGCTCGAAGTGGAAGGCGGCGACCCGGCGTCGTGCCTGAAGATTCTGCGGCACGAGGTCGGCCACGCGATCGACAACGCGTACCGGTTGCAGCGGCGGCCGACGCGCCGGCGGCTCTTCGGCAATCCGTCGACGGAATACCCGGAGTACTACACGCCGAAGCCGTACAGCAAGAGCTTCGTCCAGCATCTGGATCACTGGTACGCGCAGAGCCATCCCGACGAAGACTTCGCCGAGACGTTCGCCGTCTGGGTCGATCCGCACTCGATGTGGGCGACGCGCTACGCGGGATGGCCGGCGCAGCGCAAGGTCGAGTACATGGATCGACTCATGCGCACGATCGCGCACACCCGCCCGAAGGTGACATCGCGGCGCGAAGTGGATCCGCTGCGGCGTCTGCGCAAGACGCTCGGCGAGCACTATCGGCGCAAACGCGAGCACTACGGACTCGATCATCCGGACTTCTACGACAGCGATCTGCGCAACCTGTTCTCGAACGCGCCGGAGTACGCGAAGAACCCGTCCGCTGCACGATTCGTGCGCAAGATCCGAAAAGAGGTGCGCAGCACGGTCGCCAGCTTCACCGACAGCTATCAGTACACCATCGATCAGTTGATCGAGAAGATCGTCGCGCGCTGCCGCGAGCAGAACCTGCGGCTCACCGAATCCGAGGAGGCCACCAAGCATGATTTTTTCGTGTTCCTCACGGTGCAGACGATGAACTACCTGCACAGCGGACGGCATCGGGTGGCGCTGTGACGGTGGCGCGCCTGCGCAATCCCGAAAACCGGAAAATGATCGAATGGCTGGCGGATCATGCGCTTTACACCAGCCCCGAATTCCGCGTTGACGCATTTCATTTATATTCCAGCCGTCTCACCAGTGACGGAAGCGTCTATGCGGTCGAGCGCGAATATCCTTTGGAGAATTCCGATGGCAAAATTGCCGATTGACGATCTGCGGGCGGCCCTGAAGCGGTTGCCGGACTGGCGGCTGGTGGAAGGCCGCGAAGCCATCACGCGCAAATATCAATTTGTGGATTTCGACGCGGCCTTCGCCTTCATGACCCGTGTGGCGCTGTTGGCGGCCAAGACGGACCACCATCCGGAATGGTCGAACGTCTACAACAAGCTGGATGTGACGCTGGCCACCCATGACGCGAATGGCGTAACGCAGAAGGACATCGACCTTGCCATGGCGATGGACGGCTATGCCGCGCTCATGTCGGGCGGAACTAAATGAATTTGTTGGGCCTGATGTTCCAACGGTTGGCGGCCCAGAGCAGGACGCTGCCCACCAGCGGCGACATGATCGCGGCGATCACGAACCACGGGAAGGGCGGGCGCAGCGAAATCTGAGCCGCGTAAGCGACGCCCATGGATGCCAATATCCAGATGAAAATGAACATCAGGTCTTGGCGTTCCGGATCAGATCTTCCACCACGGAGGGATCGGCCAGGGTGGAGATGTCGCCCAGGCTCTTGGTGTCGCCTTCGGCGATCTTGCGCAGGATGCGGCGCATGATCTTGCCGGAGCGGGTCTTGGGCAGGCCCGGGGCGAACTGGATCACGTCCGGCTTGGCGATCGGGCCGATCTCGTTGCCAACGAATTTGCGCAATTCCTCCGCCAGCCCGTCGCTGGGCATCACGTCGGATTTCAGCGTGACGTAGGCATAAATGCCCTGGCCCTTGATGTCGTGGGGATAGCCGACCACGGCCGCTTCCGCGACTTTGGGATTTTCCACCAGCGCGCTTTCGAGTTCGGCGGTGCCCAGGCGATGCCCGGAGACATTGATCACGTCATCGACCCGGCCAGTGATCCAGTAATAGCCGTCCGCATCGCGCCGGCAGCCATCGCCCGTGAAGTATTTGCCCGGATAGGTCTTGAAGTAGGTGTCCGCAAAGCGGCGGTGATCGCCGTAAAGCGTGCGCATCTGGCCGGGCCAGCTTTGGGCAATGCACAGATTGCCGGTGGCGGCGCCTTCCAGCACGTCGCCTTCGGTGTCCACGATCTGGGGGACGATCCCGAACAGGGGCCGGGTGGCCGAGCCGGGCTTCAGGTCGGTGGCGCCGGGCAGCGGCGAGATCAATATCCCGCCCGTCTCGGTCTGCCACCAGGTGTCCACGATCGGGCAACGGCCATCGCCGATCACCCGATGATACCAGAGCCAGACTTCCGGATTGATCGGCTCGCCCACACTGCCCAAGAGGCGCAAAGAAGCGCGGCTGGTCTTCTTCACCGGCGCATCGCCTTCGCGCATCAACGCCCGGATCGCCGTCGGCGCCGTGTAGAAGATGCTGACCTTGTGCTTGTCGATCACTTCCCAGAAGCGCGACGTGGTGGGGTAGTTGGGCACGCCTTCGAACATCAGGGTGGTGGCGCCATTGGCCAGCGGGCCATAGACGATATAGCTGTGACCGGTGACCCAGCCGACATCGGCGGTGCACCAATAGA
>Ga0207657_10003428_pt1 | contig 16927 bp, 19 predicted proteins | sample KBSC33metaG_FD_184316 | JGI IMG/M metagenome (GOLD analysis project Ga0207657, IMG submission 184316) | Corn rhizosphere microbial communities from Kellogg Biological Station, Michigan, USA - KBS C3-3 metaG (SPAdes) (version 2) | ecosystem: Host-associated > Plants > Roots > Rhizosphere > Soil ... | reverse complement strand
TGGCTGGAGTCGAATTGGCCGCGCCGGTTTTAGCTGCGACCATGCTGGTTGAAATTGCCATCTCGCTCATGGGCAAGCTGAGCCCGCAACTTCCCGTGATGAATCTGACGGTTCCCGTCAAGACCATAACGGGCCTGCTGATTCTGGCTGGTTCACTTGCGCTGTGGCCGCGTTTCGTCGAAGCGCGATTCGCGAGTCTTCTCGATTTCGCTGAGCGGTTGATCTCCTCACCTGGTGCGGGAGCCTAGCCGATGCCTGGAGAGCGCACTGAACAGGCAACGCAGAATCGGCGCGATAAAGCGCGTCGTGAAGGCGATATTCTGCATAGCCGCGAGTTGTCCGCCGCAGCAGGAACGCTTGCGGGCGTGATTGCTCTAGGTGCGCTGGGATCTGGTTCACTGGTCGCGTGGCGAAAGACATTTGCGAGCTTTTTGAGCCTGGGAACGGAGTCCTGCTGGGAGTCGGATCGGATTGCCGTAACCCTAAATTCGCTCCGCGGCCTGATGCTCGCGGTGTTTACAGCTCCAATGCTGACCATGGCTGCAGTGGCGGCTGCGGCTCTGGGCATGGGGCTCGTGCAGACCGGTGGAATCCATTTTCATGCGGGTGCGATTGGGTTCAAGCTGGATCGAATTAATCCCGTCGCGAATGCGAAAAATCTCTTTTCGCTACGTGCTGCGGCGCGGTTGGGCAAGTCTCTGATCCCTGCGGCGCTTCTGGCTGCTTTTGCTGTGCAACGAATGGGGCGGCAACTCGCGATTCCGGTTTTCTCGACGGCGAGGCTTGAGGCCATCGGATCCGACGTATATGGATTATTGCTGGCGACTGCGTGGCTGTTCTTCGGCTGGTCGGCAGTTGATTTTGCAGTCGAGTGGCAGAGCCGCGAATCCCGCCTGAAGATGAGCAAGCAGGATTTGCGCGACGAATTCAAAGAGACCGAAGGCAATCCGCAGATCCGCAGCCGTATTCGCGGTTTGCAGCGGCAGATGCGGCGAGTTCAGGTCAAGAATGATGTAGCCAAAGCCGCGGTGGTGCTCACAAATCCCACTCATTTCGCTGTTGCATTGAGCTTTGATTTCACCAGCATGGAAGCTCCCAGGGTGCTGGCCAAGGGAAGAAATTTACTGGCAGAAGAGATCAAGGCAGAGGCTCGCTGGGCCGGAGTTCCGATTGTGGAGAACCCACCACTGGCTCGCTCGCTCTATCGTTCCGTCGAAGTGGGCACAGCGATTCCAGCGGAATTGTACGCCGCAGTCGCTGCGATTCTCGCTTATTTATACAGGCAGCGAGTGGAAGCCGAGATGCAGGAACGCCGCGCCCGTGAAGCAACTGCGCGAGCGCGGATGCAGCAGCCGCTTTCGCCACAGGTGTGGCGCGAGGAACGAGGCAATTCGCCCGTTGAAGGGAGTCCGAAATGAGTTCGACTGCGCTGGCCGCGAAAACGATTCAACAGCAGACAACGTTGCAGCGGCTGGGCGAGTACGCGCTTCCTGTGGGCGCCATCAGCGTGATCTTCGTCATGCTGGTGCCACTCCCGGCGTCTGCGTTGGACCTTCTGCTAGCCCTCTCAATAGCGGCTTCGGTCATTGTCTTCCTGACTGCGGTTCAGATAAGGCGGGCGGTTGAGTTGTCGGTATTTCCGACTCTGTTGTTGCTTCTGACGCTGTTTCGCCTGGCGCTGAACATTGCATCGAGTCGCCGCATCCTGCTGCACGGCTCCGAGGGAACCGCCGCTGCTGGCAAGGTAATTGAGGCGTTCGGGCAATTCGTCGTCGGTGGTAATTACGTTGTCGGCTTCGTGCTGTTTCTGGTGCTGGTGGCAATTCAATTTCTGGTGGTATCGCACGGCGCGGTTCGAACCGCGGAAGTGACGGCGCGGTTCACACTCGATGCGCTGCCTGGCAAGCAGATGGCCATCGACGCGGATATGAATGCCGGCTTGATTGACGAGGCCGAAGCCCGGCGCCGACGCCAGGCGATTGCGCGCGAAGCGGAGTTTTATGGCGCGATGGATGGCGCGGCGCGCTTTAACCAGCGCGATTCTCTTGCCACAATTCTGATCACGGCAATCAACATCATTGCCGGCCTGTTGATCGGAACTCTGCAGCAAGGTATCGATTTAGCCGAAGCGGCGCGGACCTACACAGTCCTCACAGTGGGCGATGGCCTGGTGACGCTGATTCCTTCGCTGCTGGTATCGGTTGCTGCAGGGATCACGCTGACGAGAGCCAACTCGGCGGGAATGCTGGGCGGAGAGATCAAGCAACAATTGCTGGCGCGACCGTCAACCCTCTACATCGCCAGCCTGGTTTCAGGTGCTTTTTGCCTCATACCGGGGCTGCCAAAGATTGCATTTGTGCTGGTGGCCGCGCTGCTCTTCTGGGGTGCACGAAAAATGTCGGTATCTGCCGCTGAAGTTCCCGTTCAGGATACGGCAGCCGGGGAAAAGAAAAAGACAGAACCGGCACAAGCTGCCGAACTGGCCAGTCTGCTGAAGCTGGAAGATCTGACTCTTGAGATTGGTTTCCAGCTGATCCCACTAGTCGACGAGAAACAGAGCGGACAACTTCTGCCGCGGGTTCGCTCGCTGAGGAAACATCTTTCGGCCGAGTTGGGGTTCCTGGTGCCGCCTGTGCACATCTCTGACAACCTGCGTTTGAAACCGCGAGAGTACGTCTTCTCGCTTCGAGGCATCGAGATTGGCCGGTGGCAGACGGAGAATGCAAGCCTGCTGGCGGTGTTGGGCGATCCTGCGAGGCGACCCCTGGCAGGTAAGGAGACGCACGAGCCGGCCTTCGGAGTGCCGGCAGTGTGGATTGGAGCGGCGCTGGAGGATCAGGCGATCGCTGCGGGTTATTCGGTGGTGGATACAACCACCGTGGTGACGACCCACCTGGGCGAACTCGTGCGCCAGCATGCGTGGGAGTTGTTGGGCCGAGCCGAGATCAAGCGGCTGCTCGATTCATTAAACGAAAGCCACCCGAAGCTTCTGGAAGAACTGATGCCGAAGTTGATGACGCTGGGCGAAGTCCAACGTGTTTTGGAACAGCTGTTGCGCGAGCGGGTTTCCATTCGCGATCTGGGAACGATCCTTGAAGCTCTCGTACAGATGGCGCCGCTGAACAAGAGCACCGTTGCGCTGGTTGAATGCGCTCGGCAGGCGCTTGGCAGACGGCTGGTTCAACCCCTGATGGACGTCGACGGACAGTTGCCTGTTCTGCTGCTTGATCCGGCATTCGAAGAGGAACTCCTGGGAACACTCTCACCGGAGACGGCGAATCGGCTGCTCACGGCAGGCGCAGGTAATGGTGTCCCGGTACTTCGCCGTCTTGCCGATTCTTTGAGGCAACTTATCGGAACCGCCACTGCTTCGGTCCCGCCCGTGCTCCTTTGTCCGAGTCCGGCTCGTTATCACGTGAAGCGCTGGCTGGAACCGCTCCTCCCACGGCTTGCGGTGATCTCGGCGGCAGAACTTCCTCCGAGTGTTCGGTTGAGGCCGATGGGGACTGTGCGTTGAAGGGACAAGCGGAAGCAGGAGGGCAGCGATGGCATTGGAATCAGCAACAGCAATGGGCAAACTAAGCCGAAGCCGCGGAGATCGCGCAACCGGAGGTGGCTATCCACCATCGGTTTCCGCTATGCCGACTGCGCCGATCATGAGCGGTGAGCAGGAGCGCCTGCTGCTCGAACATCTGCCGATGGTACGCTTTCACGCCCGGCGCATCCATGAGAAGCTGCCTCAGCACGTAGACATTGAAGATCTGGTGTCGGCTGGCGTGGTGGGATTGATGGACGCTTTCGCGAAGTTCGATCCCGACAAGAAGGTTCAATTTCGTAGCTATGCGCAGTTCCGGATTCGCGGCGCCATTCTCGACAGCCTGAGAACGCTCGACTGGAGTCCGCGCGAGTTGCGCCGCAAAGGGCGGGCGGTAGAGGAAGCGATTCGTGTCGTAACGGCTCGAACGGGCCATGTCCCAGGAGAGTTGGAAGTTGCGAACGAAATGGGCCTGACGCTCGAAAATTATCAGCAGTTGTTGGGGGAGCTGAAGGGCCTTGAGATTGGCACCTTGCATGTAGAGCGCAACGAAGAGTCCGGTGAAGAGGAATTGGCCTATATTCCGGGTCGCCCCGAGGACGATCCCTTGTTTCATTGCCTTCGCGGTGAAATGGAGGATCGGCTTGCGGACGCAATTGCGAATCTCCCGGAACGCGAACGGCTCGTAATGACCCTGTACTACTACGAAGAAATGACCATGCGAGAGATCGGGCTGGCGCTCGGCGTTGTAGAGTCGCGCGTTTCGCAGATGCACGCATCCGCAGTTGCACATTTGCGCTGCGCTCTGAAGGACCTCGCTGCACGCGGAGCATTTAACAGATCGGGAACGGGACGCAAGATGCAGAACACAGGACGCGGGACGGCTTAGGAACTAAGACTCGTGGTGGAGGAGAAGCCCTTGAACGAGAAGACGCTGAAACAGGACGAGATTGACGCACTCTTTGAAGCGGCACGCAGTTCGCGGCCAGAGGCGACGCGCACGGAAGTGCGGGCGCGCGTCGTGCCGTATAACTTTTCTTCAGCGGGGCAAATCTCGACGGAACAGTTGCGCGCCATCAGTATGCTGAACGACCTGTTTGCCCGCAATCTGACGCATAATCTTTCCGCATGGCTCAGAACGCGTTTCCAGGTAAACCTTGTCTCGGCTGAACAAATTCAGTTCAATGATTTCTTACTGCGTATTCCCGAGATAAGTTATGTCGTTTCGGTGCGACTGGAGCCATTGGGAGCGCTGTCGGTGATGCAACTCGATCTTGGATTGGCGCCGCCGATGATCGATTTACTGCTTGGCGGCGAAGGCCATGCAGGACCTCTGCGCGAGCTTACCGACATCGAAGAGTCGATCCTCGGCTCGGTTGTGGAGATTATCTGCCGCGAATTGACGGCTGCCTGGCAACCTGTTGGCCTTAGCTTCAACTTCGAGCGGCGTCAAATGCAGACGCAGGTCGCCCGCGTCATTTCGGTAAATGAAAAGACCCTTTGCTTGAGCTTTGAAATTCGCATGCCGCACAGTTCAGGACTACTTAATCTTGCTTTTCCCGCTGTGGTGGCCAACACCATCCTGCGCAGGCTTACCTCTGACTGGAGCCGCAGGCGACATCACGCCGGAGATACGCGGGCACGCATGGAGGCCCAGGCACGGAGAATACTTTTCGGCTGCTCGCTGCAACTGCCCACGGTGCGCCTGGCTGCAAAGGCGCTTGAAAGCTTGGAGCCTGGAGATGTGCTGCGCCTCGGCCTGCCAGCTAGTGCATTGCCGGTGTTGCGTGTCGGTGGACAAACATTGATGCAGGCGCAAGCTGTACGTCAGGGACCTCATCGCGCCGCACGGATTGAACATCAGATTGCAGTATCGGAATTGACCGGAACCCGAAATTCCGTCCCGGCGATGTCCGGAAGTGCCGCAGTTGAGCAGGAATTGAGGGAGTGGAACCGATGAGTCTCTTCCTGGAATGCTGGCTTCGAGTGGCAACTGATCTATTTCACCAGGCATTGGCTGGGGAGCCGGACCTGATTGAGTTGCAGCCGAAGATCCAAACCAATACCGTTGCTTTAACGAACTATTTTGGCTGCACAGCTACATTGATGGGCGATGAATCGGGAACCTTTTCGGTTCAACTCGACAACGCAATTCTCGACGCACCGCTTCTGGGTGAAGGAGTGGAGCAAAAAGTCAGTTGGGCGGAATTGCTGCGAGAGACATTTGAAGCCGCATGTGGCGAACTACTGGCCAAGGAAGGCAAGAAATGCCGTGTTGATAAAGTTGAGGATTACGTCGGAGAGGTTAGTGAAAGCACTGTCGCCCGCGTCGTTCAGCTTCGTTCTGCCGAGCGCAAATGGGACGTGTTGGTGCGCTGTCAGTTGAGCGCGGCCGCATCGGAACTGCCCGAATCGAAAGGCCCCGAACAGCATGCGGCCGGCCGCGTTGAACATGCCGGTACTGCCCTGAGCGCAGGGTTCGAACTGCTCCTCGATGTTGAACTCGAAGCCTCACTCCGCTTCGGGTGTCGAGAGATGCCGCTAGGCGAGATCCTCGATCTCGGGCCGGGCGACGTTGTCCAGTTGGACCGGCAGGTTGCCGACCCGGTCGATCTGATTGTCGGCGACAAAATTGTGGCGCGTGGCGAGGTCGTCCTGGTGAATGGGAATTTCGGATTGCGCATTTCCGAAGTTGCGGCCCCGAAACAGCGGTTGGAGAGTATACGATGCCTGTTCTGAGCCGCTTCACCAGCCGCATACGACCAGCCGATCTGAATCTTGATCAGACACCGCAGCGCGCGGGATTCGGCGTGGCAAGGGTTGGGCTTGTCTCAACCTGCGCTAATCCGCGCTGTAAGGCGGGCTGGCTGAAGGTATGGCGAAACCGCACTTCGCCCGTATTTGAAGGAGGCTGGTGCTGCAGTCCGGAGTGCACGGCAGCACAAGTCGGCTGGGCACTGCGGCGGGAAATCGAGATGCTGGGCCATGCCGAAGAACCTCGTCGCCATCGTGTCCCGCTGGGCCTTGTCATGCTGGGGCAGGGATGGATCACCGGTACACAGTTGCGGGGAGCGTTGGCGGCACAGCAAACAGCAGGTGGGGGAAGGATCGGGCACTGGCTCACTCGGCAGCAATGCGTGAGTGAACATCTGATTACCAGAGCGCTCGCCCTTCAATGGGGGTGCCCAGTACTTGGACTGGACTCTCACGAGCCGGGATCGGTGGCAGTTTTCCTGCCGCGGCTTTTCGTCGATGCATTTGGGGCTCTGCCACTTCGCTCTGCCGCAGGCAAGTTGCTTTACGTCGGATTCGAACAGCGACTGGATCGGGTGCTCACGCTCGCTATCGAACGGATGACTGATTTGCGCGTGGAATGCGGGGTGGTGCAGGACTCGGTGTTTCGTCCTGCACATGCACGCATGCTGCAGGCCCGGTTTCCGCGAGTGGAATTGATTGAGGCCGTTTCCGAACAGGTATTGGTACAGGAACTGGCGCTCCGCGTGGAACGGGCACGCCCGGTGGATTGCCGCCTGGTGCGGGTGCACGATTGCTTTTGGCTGCGAATGTGGAAGCGGCCGCAACGCGGCCCTTCGCCGGAGATTGAAGCAATAGAAGACTTGATCTCGTCGATCAATCCACTGATGTAGAGTGTCCGCGCTATTCGATTCGTGAGGATTCAACTCGAAACTGGCGAGGTTCACGATTTTGCCTCATTCGCCGATAGGTATATTGTGGAGGGCTCTGGGTATGGGTGAAATTCGAACCTTGATTGTGGACGATTCCTCGGTAATGCGAAAGATTGTGGAGCGGACGTTGCGGCAGGCGGGTCTCGATCCGATGGTGGTGCATGAGGCTTGCAGTGGTACGGAAGGCTTGGAGGTGTTGAAGTCGAAGCAGGTGGACCTGATCCTTTCCGATATCAACATGCCTTCAATGGATGGACTGGAGTTTTTGCGCCAGATACGCTTACAGCAATTGGCTCCCGGTGTTCCGGTCGTGATGATTACTACGGAATCGAGTGAGGAACATGTAAAGGCGGCCATACAGGCAGGCGCACAGGGCTACATCCGGAAGCCGTTTACTGCCGAACAGGTAAAAGAGCGGGTTTTACCACTGGTAAGCGCAGCCTGACATAGAGGAGATGGAATGCTTTTAAACGGAGTGCGTATGACGACCGCGGTCCCGGCTGCAACGCTGGGCGCGACGAGGGAAAGGGTATCCAAGATGGCGATATCACTGCGTGAATCGCTACACCAGGTTTCGGATCCTCGAAGCCTGGATGCGAGCGTGGAAGAGGTCTTTCAGATGATGCTGGGACTCGAATGCCGGCGCGAATCGGCGGTTGAGGAGCGAGAGGCTGAATCGGTGACGGCCGTGGTTGGCTTCGGCGGATTGCTGAGCGGAGCCTGCGTGCTTTCCGCCGGGCGATCCGTTGCGTTGGAAATTGCAGCACATATGACCGGGATGCAGTTTGATGAAGTAGATGACACTGTCAAAGACGGAATTGGCGAGATCTGCAATATGCTGGCTGGCGCGTGGAAGGGGAAAGTACCGGAACTGGCGGCGAACTGCGGGTTGTCAGTGCCGGCGGTGATTACGGGGCGTGATTACAGGCTCCACGTACAGGCGCCGGAGTTCCAATTGCATCATCGCTATCGTTTTGCCGATTCACGCTTCTCCGTGACCATTGTCTGCGACGGCCTGCAGTAGCCAGCGGGCGTCGCCTAAAATGCTCTGACACACGTTAATCTTGCCAGTTGAAGAGGCGGCCGATCTTGGGCCGCCTTTTATCATGGAATGTCCGACGCACTTCTGATGATTTTCTAATCCAACCTGTCCCATTCCGGTCACAGTTCTGCATGCTCTGTCATACGTCGGGAGAAGACGATATGGACAGCGGCTACTACGCGGCAATGACCGGTTTGATCGCACGCAACCAGGCACTGGATACAGCTGCGGCCAATCTGGCGAACGCGCAAACGCCCGGTTATCGGGCGGAGCGGGAATATTTTCGCTCTGTGCTTCTAGGTCCGGATGCGCTGGATTCTCAGTTGGGCAGGACCGTGAACAATTACGGCCTGCTTGGCGGGGACGAACTCAGTATGAAGCAGGGCTCTCTGCAGCCGACCGGGAATCCGCTCGATCTCGCAATCGAGGGAAGCGGGTTCTTTCAGGTTCAGACGGCCAACGGAATTCGCTACACGCGCGATGGCAGCTTCCATCGAGCTCAAGCCGGGCAGTTAGTCACTTCAGCTAGCGAGCCGGTACTGTCTTCGGATGGCAAGGCCATTTCCATCCCGCCGGGCGAGGTGAGCGTTGGCGCAGATGGGACGCTCTCTGTCGAAGGCGGAGCCGTGGCCATCGTAGGTGTGTTCTCGTTTCCGCTCAACGCGAAGCTTACCCCTGAAGGAGCTAACCGCTACGTTGCGCCAAAGGATGTGGTGCCGACAGCAGCGAAGAACTCAAGCATTCATCAAGGAGCACTGGAATCAGCGAATCAGGATGTCATCCAGGGCTCGCTCGACTTGATTGTGATGCAGCGCCAGGCGGAGATGATGCAGCGGGCCCTCACCGTCTTCCATACCGAGTTCAACAAGTTTGCAGCAGAGGACCTACCCAAGGTGTAGCTCCAGAAATTCGAGAATTGAGGAAACCGATGATCCGAGCTTTGTATACAGCGGCCAGCGGCATGAGCGCGCAGCAGATGAACCTGGACACAATTGCGAATAACCTGGCGAACTCTTCAACCACTGGTTTTCGTCAGTTGCGACTGGAGTTTCAGGATATGGTTTACCAGAACCTGGTAACGCCGGGCGCGGCGCAAAGCCAGAATACAGTTTCAGCAGGGTTGCAGATCGGCCTCGGAACAAGATCGGCTGCAACCGAGATCATCTCGTCGCAGGGCGAATTGAACGAAACTCAAAACCCGCTGGACGTCGCAATTGAGGGAGCAGGCTTCTTCCAGGTTCAACGGCCGGATGGAACCATTGCCTATACCCGTGCAGGACAGTTCCACCTGAATAACCAGGGAACGATCGTGACCACGGCCGGCGACCCGGTGATTCCAACCATTACGATTCCGCCGAACGCAACGGCAGTGACGATCACCCAATACGGCGTGGTGAACGCGACCTTGCCCGGCCAGCAGAGCCCGTCGCAACTCGGGCAGTTGCAGCTTGCGACCTTTCCAAATCCCGGGGGGCTGGCCAGCATGGGCGGCAATCTACTACAGGCCACGCTAAGTTCTGGAGATGCGGTGCTTGGAAATCCGGGCGGGACCGAAGGCATGGGATCACTGCAGCAGGGATACCTCGAGAACTCAAATGTCGACGTGGTGACCGAGTTTGTGCAGATGGTATTGGCGCAGCGCGCTTACGAATCGAACTCCAAGGTGATTAAGACTGCAGATGACATGTATTCGCAGATCAATAATATGGTGCGCTGAAGCGTAAGTGGACTTTGAAGAAACTCCAGTTTGACAGCTGACCGGCTGAGGTACAGATGAAGATCGAAAAGCCGAATAACGCATTCGTGTTGCTGATGCTGATAATTTTCTGTGCTACTTCAGCATGGGCGCAGGGTGTTGTTGGCGAGGCACAAAGGACTGGAGGCACGAATGCGATTCGGTTGATTCGGGATCCACACACCGCGTTGCATTGGCTGCTGGAGCGCGATCCGGCTCGACCAGGTGGTCCGGGGCGAATGATTCTTCTGGGCGAAAAGGACAGTTCGCAAATGGAATCACACGGCACCGCCAGGCAAATTTCAGAAATCAATCTGAGCACCCCGCGCCAAGTAATCCGCTCCGGAGACCGACTGGTTATCGAAGAGCACTCGGCCGTAGTGGAGGCTCGTTTCGAATGTGTCGCGCTGGGCCCAGCGATCGAAGGACAGGAGTTTCGAGCGCGGCTTGCAATCGGCGGCAAGATCGTACGAGCCGTGGCCATTGCTCCGGGACTTGCCGTCTTCGCCCCGGATGCTGGGAGGCGGCAATGACGCTTCGTACATTAATCGTGACCGCGTGCCTCCTTGTTGGCGCGGTATCGCCTCTAATTGCCAAAGACGCTGAAGTTGTGGGCCACCAGAAGGCCACACCTCCCGAGATGGCGCTACGTGCTTATGTCGATCGCGTCCGTGCCCAGCAGGCAGCGGAGGTGAAGACACCGGGATCCATCTGGAGTCCCGAAGGCAGGCTGGTTCGACTTGGCACGGATGCAAAAGCAGCGCGACTCCATGATGTGGTTTCGATTGTAGTGACAGAGAGCCTGGCTGCCTCGACTGACGGACAGGTGAAGAACTCACGCGCTTCGAATGCAGCATCGAGTGTGACTTCACTTTTTGGAAAGCTGAGCGCCGGCAACGCGCTTCGCAATCTTGTCGGCATGAATGCTTCGTCCGGCTTGAGTGCGCAGGGACAGAGCAGCACGAATTCGAGCCTGGCGACGACGTTTGGGGCAGAAGTAGTGGACGTGTTACCGAACGGAATGCTGGTGGTTCAGGCGACCCGGCAATTGACCTTCTCGCAGCAGACGCAACTTATTCATCTGCGTGGACTGGTGCGACCGGAAGATGTGAGCGCACAAAATGAAGTAATGTCGACCGCCATGACGGATCTCGAACTGGAAGTGACGGGAAAGGGAATCGTGAACGACTCTACCTATCGGCAGAATCCGCTGGTGCGTTTACTGCAAAAGCTGGTGGTGTTTTGAGAGCGCGACACAAGGGCAGATGCGAAAGGTTGACCGGATGCTCAATTTGAATCGATTCTCATCGCTTCTTGCAGGCTCTGTACTCTCCACGTTCCTGCTGCTATTCCTCACGCCTTCTGCCGCCGAAACCGCTGGATCGCTTGCGCGTGTCAAAGATGTGGCTACCATCGAAGGTATCCGTGACAACCAGTTGGTTGGCTTTGGCCTGGTGGTTGGGTTGCGGGGCACCGGAGACAGCTCGCAAACAGTTTTTCCTGCGCAGACGTTGCTGTCGGTGTTGGAGCGTATGGGGATTACGGTTCCGCAGACTGGCTCGCGTGGCGCCAACAACATGCAGGTCAAAAATATGGCGGGAGTCTTCGTGGTCGCCACGTTGCCGCCCTTCAGCCGTCCAGGGAACAAAGTTGATGTGACGGTTTCCTCGGCAGGTGATGCACGGTCGCTGGAAGGCGGCATTCTGCTGATGACGCCGCTTTACGGTCCGGATGGCCAAGTCTTTGCAGAAGCGCAGGGAGCGCTGGTGCTGGGCGGTTACATGGCCGTAGCAGGAGGCAGCAGCCGGCAGATGAACCATCCCACGACAGCAAGGATCCCGGAAGGGGCCCTCGTCGAGCGAGCGGTATCGCTTGACCTGACACAGATGCACACCGTGACGGTGGTCCTGAACGATGCTGATTTTCATACTGCGGAGCGGATGGCTTCGGCGATTGACCGCGTGATGGGCTCGCCGCGAGCGCATGCTGTTGACAGCCGTCGGGTTGTACTTGAAGCCGGCCAGAACGAGGATGTGGCGGCGCTTCTAGACAAGCTTGAATCCACCGAAGTCGAAGTCTTTCCTCGCGCTCGCGTTGTGGTGAACGAAAGAACCGGCACGGTTGTGATCGGGGGCAAGGTGCGGCTGCAGCCCGTTTCAATTCTGCATGGAGGCCTGTCCGTGAACGTGATTGCGACGACGCAAGTGTCCCAACCTGAGCCATTTTCCGCCGGAACTACCCAGGTGGTTCAGCAGACCAGTGTCCAGGCTCAGGACAAACCAGTGAACCGTATAGACCTGAAAGAGAGCGCTACCGTCGAAGACCTAGTGCAGGAACTGCAGCGCACCGGTGCCGGGGCCCGGGACGTGATTTCCATCTTGCAGGCGATGAAAGAGGCCGGTGCTCTGGAAGCAGACCTCCAGGTCCTGTAGCCAGACCTGAATGTCGGGGAGGAGGGAGTTCGAATGCAGGTCGGATTTGAGAGTTGGAGGGGGAATGAGGCGCAAACGGGACATGCTCTATCGCCGCGCCTGGTGCAGGCGGCTCAGGAGTTCGAAGCGCAGATGATGAAGGAGCTACTGAAACCGATGACCGGCCAGGATGCCCTCACAGGCGAGGAAACGGAAACTGGCGGAGACTCTGGTGCTTCCGGTGCCTTGGGCGAGTTCGCTTCGCAGGCATTGGGGCAGGCGATCAGCCGGAACGGCGGATTTGGAATCGCCAACCGAATTTTGCAGGAGCTTTCCCGTTCGGCTCATTTATCTGCAAATCGCAACGCCGCAATCAGCATGCACGAGAAAAGTGCAACAAAGGCGGCGGAATGACTATTGTGATTTGCAGTCGTGCCGATAAGCCAGTCAAGGAGCAATGCGCATGGATATTCGCAATAGTCTGGATGGATTGAAATCGCTCTTCGGGGTGGAATCTACGGGACAAGTTGCAACTCGGCCGACGCACTACATTCGGCCAGATGAAACTGCCATTGGAAGCGATCGCGCGACCTTGAGCAGCGCTGGAAGCGAGGTCTCACAGGCAGCGCACCAAGACGGTGTGCGCATGGAGAAGCTGGCATCAATCCAGGCTGCAATTGCAGCAGGAAACTACGATGTGCCCGCTGCTGCAGTCGCAACAAAGGTTATAGACGCCCTGCTGGGCGGCCAAAAGTAAACCGCGGCGCTTTAGGTTAACGGCCACACGGAAAGGAAGAGTTCGCATGCGGGAAGCGAAGATCACGCAACCGGTTTGTTCGGCATTGAAGACGCTGGTGGCTGAAGCAGCGAGGTCGCTGGCAAAGCTGGATGCGGAACGGCTGGAAGAGCTTGCGCTTTCCTGCGAGGCGCTCAATCGCGATGGATTTCGCGGCAAGCATCAGCCGACTTTAATTGAGGTGCGTGAGGCAAGACAGGAAATGGCGCTGTTGGCTAAGGTGCTGGAGGCGACGCGAACGAACGTGGCGGTGATGAATAGGCTGCGGGAGCTGCATGCGAGGCGCGCGGAATACTTTGTCGATCACCAAGCCAGGACGAGTGCGACGGAGGTTCTCGATGGGCTCCATTAATTCCGCATTCAGCATGATCACAGCGGGCCTCAATGCCGATCAGGCGGCTCTCAATGTGGTTTCGAACAATGTGGCGAATGCCAACACTGCCGGTTACACCAGGCAGGTTCCTGTCTGGCGGGAAGACGCCCCAGTCAACATCAGCGGAATGACGTTCGGCACCGGAGCTTCGGTCACCGGAGCGATCTCCGTGCGCGACCGCGTATTGGAGCAGCGCCTGAATCAGCAGGAGCAATTGGCTTCAGCCTCGGGATCGAGGCTGGCGGCGCTCAACACCATGGAGACGCTCTTTACGCCCAATTCAGGATCTGCGGGGGCAGCGGCGGGAGACATTGGCAGCGACATCACGGGCTTCTTCAACTCGTTTTCATCTCTCGAGGCCGATCCGGCAAATAACGCCTTACGGGAAAACGTGCTTTCTGCCGCCTCCAAGCTTGCCGGCGATATTTCGAATGGCGCGGCAAGTCTTACCGCGCAGAGAGCATCGCTTGATCAGGAAGCCGGTGGTATTGTGAGCCAGGTGAATGCATTGACTGCGGCGCTCGGCAAGCTGAACCTCCAGATCCAATCGCTTTCGCCCGGCACGGATGCAGGCACGCTTGAGGACCAACGCCAACAGGATTTGCAACAACTCTCGCAGCTCATCGGGATCAACCAAGTCCCTACAGAGAATAATGGAATTGCGATTACTACCACTTCGGGCCAGCTTTTGGCATCGCAGGGCACAAGCCAGCAGCTTACGAGTGGATTGTTGGATGGGGTCACGCATTTTTTCCTGGGAACGCAGGATATAACCGACCAGCTTACGGCGGGGGGCGGTTCACTTGGCGGTATTCTCACTGCGCGCGACGTTGATATTCCCAAAGTTCTCAGCTCACTTGAAGAGATTGCATACGACATCTCCACCGCAGTGAACCAGCAAAACAACCTCGGTACGGATGCAAACGGTGCCACATCTGCTGTTCTCGATCCAACTACGGGTTCGCAGAGCCTCGACATCTTTGCACCGCCGTTAACGCTTGTCGCGAACGGCACGACAAAGCACGATGTATCCGGCGCCGCGCTTGCCATGCGTGTCGTCATGACGGACCCTAGCCATGTTGCCGCGTCGAGCACCACAGAGGGCATCGGGGGAAATTCCAACGCCATCGCGATTGCCGACCTGGCAAGGACCCTCAAACTAGACGGGAAGTCGCCATCCGATTACTATGCCGGCCTGGTTACGAATCTGGGCTCGAAGGTCTCGCAGGTACAAACGGAGAATACGGCACAAATCGCATCTGTAACTCAGTTGCAGACGCAGAGAGACGCACTTTCAAGTGTGAATCTTAACGATGAAGCGTCTGCGCTTACTTTGCTTGAACGTAGCTATCAAGCGGCATCGCAGGTTTTTGCGATCATCAACTCGATCATGGCATCGGCGCTGAACCTCGGAGAGCGGACGAGCGTTTCGTAATTCTGATAGGGCACGGCGCTCCGGAGCAAGCCCGACGACTGTCAACTGGAAGCAAGGAGTAAAGCATGCGAGTCAACCCGAACTACGTAACGAGCCTTGCCGTGGCGCTCAATGCTTCCCAGGCAACTGAGCAGCATTTGAGTGAAGAACTATCGAGTGGTGTGCGCGTCAACTCGGTAGGCGAGGATCCGATCGCGGCTGGCCAGAATGTGATGCTTCTGAATCAGATTCGTCAGGACGACTCATTTACGCAGAGTGCGAACCTTGTGACCGGAAGATTGCAGGTTGCTGACGCCGCACTTGGCAGTGTTGTTTCGCAGTTGACGAGAGCCATTTCTCTCGCCATCGGCGCCGACAACGGGACAAGGAGCGCGAATGACGTTCAAGCTGCCGCAAACGAAATTGCTGGAATTCGTGACGAGATAATGGCCTTGGCAAACACGAGCTACCAGGGCCAGTACATTTTTGCCGGCACGAACACTGCCTCTGTTCCGTTCACAACGTCCGGTTCCACGGGCCCGGCGACGACGACCTACAGTGGCGATAATAACCTGACATATTTGAGGCTGCCGAATGGACAGCAGATCCAGTTGAATGTGCCGGGGAATCAAATCTTTCAGGGGCCAGGCACTACGGATGTGTTCGCAGCGCTCAACAATCTAATTGCGAACTACTCCAGCGGTACGGTCGATCAGGCGCAAGCGGCTGTCGATACTCAAGCATTGACCTCGGCTCTCAATTATGTCTCGCAGCAACGAGTGTTGATCGACAATTCAATCACCCGCCTCGGCGCCGCCTCGGACGCAGTGACAAACGAGAAGACTCAACTCACAGTAGCTCAAACAAATCTGATGCAGGCAGATATGGCTCAAGTAGCAACACGTCTTTCCCTAGCCGAGACACAGCAGACGGCGCTCCAGGCAGTATTTGTTCAACTCAGCTCTGCTTCAAACAGTCTATTCAGTAAGCTCTAGTTTTCCATCTAGTCTTTGATCCCAGCCGCGAAGTGCTGCCTGACGTTCGGCCTTGTTGGGCTGCAAACACCATGCGCGGGCGTCTATACTCAGTCCAGTAGGAGACGTCGTGCTGGCTCCCCTTCGATTTGTGTGGAATGCGACTCGCGGACACAGATTTGCGCCTTGGCGCAGCGAGTATCTGAAGTGGCGAGTTGAGACATATTCCGGCAAAAAGGCCGAAACACTAACCACGATGGATATTCTGGGATTTGTGTGGTCTTCGCGGTGGGAACTGTTGAATTTTCTGCTCTGGACCGGCCGCCTGGACAATGAAGTTAGGCGGCGTGGATAGTGATGGCGCGCGCACTGTTCGCCTCTGACTTCGCAAAGCCGCTTGCGTCTAATTCTGAACATATGAGAAGTTTTCCTGGAATTAAATCCGGCGTAGCGCGTTTGCTGATAGTAGCGAGTTCTTTCTTACTTTTAGCGGCCGCATTTTCCGCCGCCCAAGAGTTGCCGCCGGTTGAACCACCCAAACCGATGCCAACCTCGCAAAATGATTCGGCAACCCTGCACATAACCACTACCGAGGTGTTGGTGCCCACGTTAGTGGAAAAGAAGGGCGGGGGAGTGGTTTACGGTTTGAAGCCGGATGATTTCGCCCTGGAGGATAACGGAGTTCCACAGAAGATTCGTGTTCAGGAGGAGATGGATACCGCCCCGGTTGCGTTGGTCTTGGCAGTCGAGCAGGGTGGTGCGAGCGTGCTGGAATTCGATAAGTTCGCCAAACTGGGACCGCTGCTGGACATGTTTTTAACCGATCCGCAGAGCAAAGTTGCTCTCATGGGCTTTGATTCTCGCCCGCATCTCATCTGCGACTACTCCCGATCAAGTGAGCGGGTAAATGATGCGCTCATTCACATGGCCCCCGGCGACGGTGGGGCGGCAATTCTGGACA
>Ga0207657_10003425_pt1 | contig 16935 bp, 17 predicted proteins | sample KBSC33metaG_FD_184316 | JGI IMG/M metagenome (GOLD analysis project Ga0207657, IMG submission 184316) | Corn rhizosphere microbial communities from Kellogg Biological Station, Michigan, USA - KBS C3-3 metaG (SPAdes) (version 2) | ecosystem: Host-associated > Plants > Roots > Rhizosphere > Soil ... | reverse complement strand
TTCATCCGCGCGAACCTGCGGACCGTTCCTGCAAGCCGGTGCGGATCCGGCGTTTCGCCACGCGCCACTTCTCGCAGCAACGGTTCGAGGCTTCGCCATTCCAGGCGGATCTGCTCGTGATCCTGCATCAACTGACTGGCGGCGTCCTCCAGGTCCTTCTGCCCGGAATGGCGCAGCAAGGGAACAACGTGCCTCTCCTCGTCCTCGTGATGCAGGGGCGCAGCGACGGTGAAGTAGCGCAGGACATCGAGCGCCGCCTGACGCGCTTGTTCATCCACGGCATGGGTCAGGAGATACCGCTGCAGCCGCTCGAGAAGCTCCAGCGAGCGCCGCAGGCGATCGTGGCACGCGTCGAGCATCTCGAAGGGCTCGTCGAAGCCGGCTGCCGGGCTCTCGAAGCCGGGAAGGGACTTGGTGGTGGTCATCTGCATGTTTCCCCTGCAGGAAGCTGTCCTGCGTGCGCGTCGTGGTCAAACAACCTTCACCTCGGAGACGGTCAACCGGAAGCAAGCCCGAGGACTGCAAGGCCCAGGACCGGATGGACAACGCCGCGAAGACGCTCGTAGGACGGCCGGAATCCCGGCGCGAGCGGTGCGAAGCCGCGAGGCGAGGAGCGCGGCGGCTCCTCAATGGTCAGCAGTGTTGCCATGGCGATGTCTTGTCTGCGACGAGCGATGTTGGAGACGCCACGCGATGGCGGACCCGCCAACCGTGGCAGCGAACACGGCGATGGCAATGGCATTGCCGGCGGCGCCCTTCATCAACGCGGAGGCGTCCAGGGGAGCACCCAGCAGGCGCAGCGCAAGCGAACCGTGGAGCAGGGCCAGGGGAACGTAGAACAGCCACCTGTAGCGCACCTTGACGCGCGCGATGGCAGGCAGGACGACGGGCGCGTGTCCGAGCACCATGCTGAAGACGAATCCGAGGGCCACGCCATGCAGGGCGGCGTCCCGAAACGGCAGCCCCACCGACGTCGCGGCCCACGCCGCGCCAGCGACGAGCAGCCAGAAGTAGCCCATCAACAGGCACAGCGCCATGTAGCGGCTCAGTCCGGGCGCCCTGACCGTGCGCCATGCGATGTCGAACGTCAGCAACCAGGTGGCCAACCCTGCCAGCGACAGCCCGTAGAGGATGCCGCCGGGCACGGGCACCAGGGCCGAACTGGCAGCTCCGAGGATCAGCAGGCAGACGGTCGCGTGAAGTGCCGGCGCCGCGCCGCGGCGGCGGCGCATGACGCGCGTCATCTCCAGGCGTTCCGCGGCGACGGTGAGAACCAGGAATGCCAGCCACCAGGCAATGACGGACTCCGCAGGCCCTCCAAGGGCGTGAAGAAGGCAGCCGACGGCCCAGGCGACCGCGGCGACGAGCAGCAGGATCGTGTGGTCAGCCTTCTGCCGCAGCACGATGGTCGAGTTGACCACGATGAACGCGGCCGCCGCCACGACCGCGAGCCAGGCGGCCGGCGGCTCCCAGCCGTTCAGCGCCAGCGCTCCGGCGCTGGCGGATGCCACGGGCCCCGCGAATGCCCAAGGCCGCTTGACGGCGACTGCCCGCTCGATGGCGATCACCGAGCCCATGAAGGCGCAGATCATGAGAAACGCATGGTCGACCGCGGCTGCACCCGACCAACGGCTTTCCGTCCAGGGCATGCCGACACCGGCCCGCAGCAGGCCGCCCGAGATGCCGGCGATGAGCGACGCCAGGATGAGCGTCGCCAGCAGGATGCGCAGCGTCCAGGCGCGTCGCGAAGGGGGCTTGGCGTCGCGCACGGTGAAGTTTCACCAGCCCATGAAGGCTTTGGCGCGCGCGCTCATGCGCTCCGGGGTCCAGGGCGGCTCCCAGACCAACTCGACCTCCACGCGCATCCCTGGGCCGGCCAATTTGCCCAGTTCGTCCTCGACCTCATCGAGAATGACATCCGTCACCGGGCAGGCGGCAGACGTCATGGTGATCGCCGCATGGATGCGCTGGTCATCGACGTCGATGCCGTAGATCAAGCCGACGTCCACGATGGTCAGCGCCAGTTCCGGGTCGACGACGCGATGAAGCGCAGTGAGGATCGAAGCGCGAAGCGCGTGCGGACCAGCGTACGGGTACGGGAGAGTGTCGGCGGTCATCAAGCGGTGTCGCCCGGGGTGGGATGCGGGTTGGCGCGCCCACTCGTCGTGGGTGGATAAGATTCATCGTGTATGAATCAATTCTAGAAGTCGCGCGCCTGCGACGCTTGACCCGGATCAATCGCCAGATGTCGAGCACCTCCCGACTGGGCCGCCAGCAGGAGAGCCTCGATCTGCCTGTCCTTGGCGCGCCAGAGCGCCTCGAGCCAGCCGTGGAAGCGTTGGCGAAAGGCGTTGTCGGCCGCGTAGTCGCCAGTGCAGAAGTCCGCGGGGATGGGAAGCTGGCTGACGCGCACGATGACCCGATCGCCCTGGCCACAAAGGAACTGCCAGAACGTCGGCGCGCCGGCGGGATAGACGATCGTCACGTCGAGCACCGATCGGAACCGGTCGCCCATCGCCTCGAGCGACATGGCCAGCGCGCCCGCCTTGGGCCGCAGGAGATGTTCGTAGGGCGCCGATTGCGCCGCGTGCTTGGCCGTCGTGAATCGCGTTCCCTCGGGGAAACTCATCACGCTGGTGGGCACCAGGCGGAACCGCTCGCAGGCCAGGCGCGTCGCGTTCCGGTCCTGCAGACGCAACTCCGGGCGCCTGGCCAAGGCCGACTTGCCGTGGCGCCGCAAGAAGGGGAAGTCCAGCGCCCACCAGGCGAGCCCGATGACAGGCACATAGATCAGTTGCTGCTTCAGGAAGAACTTCAGCATCGGCACGCGCCGGCTGAGCACCTGCTGCAGAACCAGGATGTCGGCCCAGGACTGGTGGTTGCAAAGCACCAGATACCAGCCGTCGCGCTGCAGTTGATCGATGCCCTGGACATCCCAGCGCCGGCGGCTCGTCAGGTGCAGGATCGCGCCGTTGCAGGCGATCCAGGCCGTCGCGATGCCGTTCAGGAGCGGATCGACGCGCTTTCTGACGCTGCGGACCGGCAGCACCAGCTTGATGATCGAAAGCGTCAGCAGCAACGCGCTCCAGGACAGCGTGTTGGCCACGATGAGGACGAGGGCGATCGAGCCCCTGGCAAAGGCGAGAAAGTGAAATCTCATTGTTCTGCGTGCGGAGGACGGTCGACCATTCTGCGCAGGGGCGAGCGCGAGGTCCCTGCGCCAGATCAGTGTTCGAACGGATCGTCCGTCCCTGGGGCGACCACCGATTGGTCCGGGTACTGGCCGCGGCGGCGGCGGTCCGGCAGATGCTTGACCGGCGTCAACAGTCGTCCAGTCAGTGAAGACGGCACTATATGTAGTGTCTAGGATGTCGCCTGACACTAAATGTAGTGCTCCAGGAGATGCCCAATGAATTTTTCGATCGCGACCGAACCTTCCCATGTGTTCAAGAGAAGCGGGGTGGTCAAGCCTTTCGACCTGCGCAAGATCGCCAGTGCCATAGCGCGCGCCGGGAAGGCCACCGGCGAACTCGGCGAGGAACAGGCCGACGAACTCGCCGTGCGGTCCGTGCTGCCGAAGCTTGTCGCGCTGGGCACGATCACGCCCCACATCGAGCAGATCCAGGACGCCGTCGAAGCGGCGCTGTACGACGCCGCCCATCGGGCCACGCTCAGGGCCTACATCATCCACCGCGAGCAGCACCGCAGGATGCGGCTGGCGCGCAGCAGCCTCGTCGATGTCGAGGCCTCGATGAACGAGTATCTCGATCGGACGGACTGGCGCGTCAATGCCAATGCGAACCAAGGCTATTCGCTCGGCGGCCTCATCCTGAACGTCTCCGGCAAGGTGGTCGCCAATTACTGGCTGGATCACGTGTATCCACCGGAAGTGGGCCAGGCGCACCGCGACGCGGACCTGCACATCCATGACCTGGACATGCTGAGCGGCTATTGCGCCGGCTGGTCACTGCGCACGCTGTTGCGCGAGGGTCTCAACGGGGTGCCGGGAAAGGTGGAGGCCGGGCCACCCCGGCACCTGTCCAGCGCGCTGGGCCAGGTCGTCAACTTCCTGGGAACGATGCAGAACGAATGGGCGGGCGCGCAGGCGTTCAGCTCCTTCGACACCTATCTGGCGCCTTACGTGCGCAACGATCAGCTGGGATACGACCAGGTGCGCCAGGCCATCCAGGAGATGGTCTACAACCTCAACGTGCCGTCGCGCTGGGGGACCCAGACGCCGTTCACGAACCTCACCTTCGACTGGGTCTGTCCGGAAGACCTGCGCGAGCAGGTCCCCGTCGTCGGCGGTCGCGAGATGCCGTTCGCCTATGGCGAGCTGCAGGCCGAGATGGACCTGATCAACCGCGCCTACATCGAAGTCATGAGCGCGGGCGACATGAAAGGCCGGGTGTTCACGTTCCCCATCCCGACCTACAACATCACGCCCGACTTCGATTGGGAGAGCCCCAACGCCGAGCGCCTGTTCGAGATGACGGCCAAGTACGGCCTGCCGTATTTCCAGAACTTCGTGAATTCGGAACTCAAGCCGAACATGATCCGCTCGATGTGCTGCCGGCTGCAGCTCGACCTGCGAGAGCTGCTCAAGCGAGGCAACGGCCTGTTCGGATCGGCCGAGCAGACCGGATCGCTCGGCGTCGTGACCGTCAATTGCGCGCGCCTGGGTCATCTCTTCGCGCACGACGAGCCCGGCCTTCTGGCCCGCCTCGACGAATTGCTGGACCTCGGCCGGCAGAGCCTGGAGATCAAGCGCAAGGTGATCCAGCGCTACATGGACCAAGGGCTGTTCCCCTACACGCGACGCTACCTGGGAACGCTGCGGAACCATTTCTCGACGCTGGGCGTCAACGACATCAACGAGATGGTGCGCAACTTCACGCACGATGCGCACGACATCACGACGCCCTGGGGACACGCGTTCGCGGCGCGGTTGCTCGATCACGTGCGGGCGCGAATGCTGCAGTTCCAGGAGGAGACGGGGCACATGTACAACCTCGAGGCGACGCCGGCCGAGGGAACGACCTATCGCTTCGCCAAGGAGGACCGCAAGCGGTTCCCGGGCATCCTGCAGGCAGGAACCGAGGCCCATCCGTACTACACCAACTCCTCGCAGTTGCCGGTCGGGTTCACCGCCGATCCCTTCGAGGCGCTCGAGCGCCAGGACGAGCTCCAGCGCAAGTACACGGGCGGCACGGTGCTGCATCTGTACATGAACGAGCCGCTCTCGAGCGGCGCGGCGTGCCGCGAGCTCGTGCGGCGGGCGCTGACCCGTTTCCGGCTGCCCTATGTCACGGTCACGCCGACGTTCTCCATCTGTCCTCGCCACGGCTACCTGGCGGGACGCCACGACTTCTGTCCCACCTGCGACGACGAACTTCTTGCCCGCAAGGAGCGCGCCCTCGCCTGAACGATGCGGCCCGCATCGGGCCACGGCGGGCTCGACCGCCTTCGAGCCGACATCCGAACCCCCAGGAGATCCCATGAGCACCTTCCCCCAACGGGCCGCCGGCGAGCTGCTGTCCGACGAGGAACGACAACCCTGCGAAGTCTGGACCCGCGTGATGGGCTACCACCGGCCGGTGGCATCGTTCAACACCGGCAAGAAGGGCGAGTTTCTGCAGCGCCGCCACTTCGAGGAGGATGCGTGCGACCTCGGGCGGCGCCGCGCCCAGGCGCTCGCCGCGTGACGATGCCGTCGCCGGCGGCCGCACTGCGGGTGGGCGGCCTCGTGCCGTTCACCCAGATCGACTTCCCCGGCCGGCTCTCGGCGGTGGTCTTCGTGCAGGGCTGCCCCTGGCGCTGCGCCTATTGCCACAATCCGCACTTGCAGGCACGCGACGCCATGCCCGAACGAACGTGGGCCGACGTGCTGGAATTCCTGGCGCGCCGGACCGGCCTGCTCGACGCCGTCGTCTTCAGCGGCGGCGAGCCCACCATCGACCCGGCGCTGCCCCGCGCCATCGACGACGTCCGCGCACTGGGCATGAAGGTCGGCATCCACAGCGCAGGGATGGCGCCACGCCCCCTGGCGGCCGTGCTGCCTGGCGTCGACTGGATCGGCCTGGACGTGAAGGCGCCCCTGGATGACCGGAAGCGGCACGACCTCGTGACGGGAGTTCGAGGAGACGTCGCCAAGGTGCGCGAGAGCGTCCAGGCCGTGCTGCGCAGCGGCGCGAGGCACGAGTTCCGGACGACGGCGCATCCGGCGCTGCTGGACGACGCCGCGCTGCTTCGGATCGGCCGCTCGCTGGCCTCGATGGGCGCCCGCGCCTATGCGTTGCAGGTCGCGCGACCGGTGACCGACGCCGGCGTTGCGTTGGCCACCGTCGCCCGCTCGTATCCGGCGCCCGCGACCCTGAAGCGCCTCGCAGACCTGTTCGAATCGTTCGTGGTGCGGCGCGACTAGCGACGCCAGGCAGCGTCCCGGAGCCGGCCAAGGCCGCTCAATGCGACATCATCACGGGCACCGTGGTCGCAGCCAGGACGCGACGCGAGACGCTCACCTGGCCGCGGTCGCCGAAGCGCGAGGGCCCGTAGGCGCCCATCACGATCAAGTCGCAGTCCAGGTCCGCGGCGCGTGAGAGCATGGACGATGCGATGTCGCCGTCGCACGGCTCCAGGCGGACGACGGCCGACACGTCGTGCCGCTTGAGCCAGGAACGCGCCCGCGCGAGCCGCTCACTCAGGCGATCCCGTTCGTCGCTTGCGTTGCGGTGCCATCCGACCAGGTGCACATGCGCCGCTCCTCGCAGCAGCGGCAGCGCATCGACGATCGCGCGGGTGGCTTCGCGGCTGCCATCCCAGGCCACGAGAATGCGCTTGCCCAGTGCGGTATGTGCATCGGCGCCTTCATGCGGCAGGACGAGGATCGGCCGTGCGCTGGCGAGGACGGCCTCCTCGATGAACGACGCGTCGAAATCGCCGTTGTCCGCCGCCGGGGGTTGGGTCAGGATCACGAGGTCGCTCGCGTTGACATGGGCAGCGAACGCCTCGCGGCAGTCGGCGTCCTCGACCATCGTCACGAACGATCCAATGCCCGCCTCGGTGCAGGCACTGTCGAATTGGCGCATGGCGCTGGCCGCATGCGCCAGCTGCGCCGTGTCGCCGGACTGCGCAATGCAGTCGACTCGGGTCGGCGCGACGCCGACCAGGTGGCAGCGGGCCGCCAGTCCGAGGGCGACGGCGGCCCGGGTGCGCGCGGCGCACTCCGGCGTGTCATCCAGCAGGGTCAGGATGCTTCGGTAGGTCATGAGGTATCGGGGCTTCTCAGAGTGCCTGGATCGCGGCGAGGAACGCGGGGTCGTCCTGTCCGAGCGTCGCGGTGCGCTTGACGATGCGGCCCTCGGAATCCAGCAACTCGATCGAGGTGGAATGGTTGAATTCGCCGCTGGGCAGGCGGCGGTACTGGACACCCAGCAGCGCAGCGATGCGGCGCACGTCCGCGTCCGGGCCGCGCACCAGGCTCCAATGCGCGTCGCAACCGTGCTTGATGGCGGTTTCCTTGAGGACCGCGACGGTGTCGCGTTCCGGATCGAGCGACACCATCACGATGTGAACGCGGTCGCGCACCGCAGGCTTGAGCGAGCGCACGGTGTGCGCCACGGTCTCGAAGAGAATCGGACAGACCATCTCGCACGAGCTGTAGAACATGCTGACGAGGGCAGGATTGCCGCGCAGCGAGGCGAGCTCGAAAGGGTGGCCGTCCTGGTCCACCAGGGCTGCTCGAAGCTGGTAGAGCGAATCGCCGGGCAGAGCGCCGACGGCGGCGCGGCCGGGCGTCGCGAGCGCGACACCGGCCAGGCCGGCGGCGCCAAGAAGGCCGTAGCGCAGCGCGTCGCGGCGCGAGACAAGGGGCAGGGCAGAGGAGGTCATCGGAGGGTTCCGGGGAGTGTGCGGGCGCATCGAAATCCCAGCGAGCTGGTCGATTCGGAGGCGGCCAGCGACGACAGCAGTGCGATGCGCATCAGCACCGCGAAGTTGTCGCGGTCGACGATGCTGATGGCGCCGGCACCGCAGAACTTGAGTCGATCGGGATCGCCTTGCGTGCGGCTGTCGCCGGCGATGAACAGGGCATTGAAGTCGTCGACCCATTCCCAGACCAGGTCGTTCAGGTCGTGCACGCCGTAGGCGTTGGCGGCGCCGCCGACCGGGGGCGGACGGCGCGAAGCGGGTCGCTCGTACCAGGACAGGATGCGCTGGCGCCACGCGGGGTCGGCGCGGGCATCGCGCCGGGTCTCGTCCGCCGCGGCGGCGTATTCCCATTCGAGCCAGCTTGGCAGCCGCGCGACTTCGCTCTCGCAGAACGCCTGCGCGGCGAACCAGCTCACGCCCGTGACGGGGCGGCGGTCGGCGTCATCGATGGCGGGCGGATCGTCCACCGCGGGGCCGTCGGCCAGGTAGGCGGCGTCCGCGAAGACGGCCGGCGCCTGGCCGCGCCGCCATTGGGGATGGCTCACGAGAAACGCCCTAAACTCGCCGCGCGTCACGGGTGTGGCTCGCAATTCGAACGAGGAGACGGTGGTGGTGGCCGAAGAGTCCGGCGTGGCGCCTTGCGGCAGCACGCTGGTGAAGTCGCCGCCGGGGATCCGGACATACTTGGCGGCGGCCGCATCGGCCACCGCGCCGGCGCCCGCGCCAGCCAGCGCCGCGCCGAGTGCGGCCCGCAGCAACAAGTGGCCGAGCATGGCCGGTCGATCAGTGCGCCGGCGTGGCGGCGGCCGTGGCGGGCTGCGCACGAACCTGCTTGACGTCGTCGGCCGAGATCCGGCCGCCCGGGTTGCCCCAGGAATTCAGGACGAACGTCAGGATGTTGGCGACCTCGTCGTCGTTGAGTTGGCTCATCGGCGGCATCACCGAGTTGTATTCGGTTCCATTGACCGTGACCTTGCCCGTCAGGCCATGCAGCGGGATCCCGATGGTGCGATGCAGGTCGGTGGTCAGGTAGTCCGACTTTGCCAGCGGGGGAAAGACGCCCGGAATGCCGGCGCCGTTGGCCTGGTGGCAGACCGAGCACGTGCCCGTGAACAACTGCTCGCCCGCCTTGATCTGCTCTTGCAGGGTGAGCGTGCCTTTCTCCGCAGAGGCGGTGGCAGCCGTCACGGCATTGAGATTGGGCCGCGAACGGTCGCCCAGGTAGACCGAGTCGAGCTCCTTGCCCGAATAGATCGTCTTGTCCTCCTTGCCATCGACCTTGAGGATGGCCAGCGCGCCCTTGTTGAACGCGCGGAAGATCGAATGGTCGACGAGCACGTAGCTTCCCGGCACGCGCGTGCGGAACTTCGCGATCGCCGCGCCGCCCGCGGGGATGAGCGTGGTCTGGACGTTCTTCTGGACGTTGGTGCCGCCCTCGAACCGGACTTCGTCGAAGATCGCGCCGATGACGTGGAAGCTCGATACGAGGTTGGGACCGCCGTTGCCGACGAACAGGCGCACCGTCTCGCCGACATTGGCCTTCAGCGCCTTGTCGCCGGTCAGGGAGCCTTCGCTGCCGTTGAACAGGACGTACGTGGGACGCTCGTCGATGGCCTTCTCCATGTCGAAGCCCTGGTTGCCCTTCTCGCGGTACTTGCCCGTCGTGTAGAAGTCACCCTGCATGACGTAGTACTCGTGGTCGACCTTGGGCATGCCCTGAGGCGGTTCGACGAGGATCAATCCATACATGCCGTTGGCGATGTGCATCCCCACCGGCGCGGTCGCGCAGTGGTAGACGTAGATGCCCTCGTTGAGCGCCTTGAACGTGAACTGCGACTCGTGGCCCGGCGCCGTGAAGCTCGATGCCGCGCCGCCGCCCGGCCCGGTCACGCCGTGCAGGTCGATGTTGTGCGCCATCTTGTTGGCGGGGTTGTTCTTCAGGTGGAACTCCACGGTGTCGCCCTGGCGAACCCGGATGAAGCTGCCCGGCGTGGTGCCGCCGAAGGTCCAGAACGTGTAGCTGACCCCTTCGGAGATCTGCTTTTCCTGCTCGATCACCTCGAGATCGACGATCACCTTGGCCGGGTAGCTGCGGTGGATCGGCGGGGGTACGTTGGGCGGGCTGGACAGCACGGCATGGATCGGCTCGCCCCTGGGCGGTCCGAAGTCGCCCGGGTGCGCCTCGGCGGCCTGGGCCAGCGGCACCGCCGCAAACAATCCTGCCAGCCCCAGCGCGATGCATGCGCGGGTCGGTGTCATCGAGATCATCCGGAAGCCCATTTCAGTTCCCTCTTGGCGTTGGTCGTGTGAGTGAGGCCGACCTTAGTTGCCGTGACCCCAGTGGCCATTGATCGCCATCAAGGGGACAGGCAACGAGTCGGCATTCCTGGCGCCCGGATGTCTCTGCGTGCTGCCTTTGCGGTGGGTCAAGACCGCGTTGGAGCAATCTCTCTAGTGTGCGGCGGCATGGAATTCCAAGCGCACCGAATCGACCCGACCTTCCTCGCAACCCTGCACCGTTCGCATCTGCGTCCACTGGCGCTTCAAGGCGTCTCGTACCTGCCCATCGTCCAAGGGGGGATGGGTGTGGGGGTTTCGGGGAATCGTCTCGCGGGAACCGTGGCGTCGTTCGGAGGGATCGGCACCATCAGCGCGATCGACTTGCGCCGCCTGCATCCGGACCTGATGGATCGGACGCGGGGCAGGGGCGTCGGCCCCGACGTCAAGGCAGAGATGGAACAGGCCAACCTCGAGGCGCTGGGCCGCGAGATCGCCGCGGCACGGGCGCTGTCCGGCGGTCGCGGGTTGATTGCGGTCAACGTCATGCGGGCCGTCAGCCAGTACGCGCAATACGTGCGGCATGCGATGGAAAGCGGCATCGATGCGGTCGTCGTCGGCGCAGGACTGCCGCTCGACTTGCCCGACCTGGCAGCCGACCATCCGAACGTCCTGCTGGTGCCGATCCTGTCCGATTCACGAGGCGTGCAGCTCGTCGTGCGCAAATGGGAGCGCAAGAAGCGCGCACCGGACGCCATCGTGCTCGAACATCCGGGCCTTGCGGGGGGGCACCTTGGTGCAGCGACGATCGCCGACCTGAAGGATCCACGCTTCGACTTCGAGCGCTGCATTCCGGAAACCCGCGCGGTGCTTCGTGCCGCCGGGATCGAGAACACTCCGATCATCGCCGCCGGCGGCGTGCGCTGCTGGGAGGACATCCGTCGCCTGCAGGATCTGGGCGCCGCCGCGGTTCAATTGGGAACGCCCTTCGCGGTCACCTGCGAGGCGGATGCGCACGAGGCGTTCAAGAAGGTGCTCGCCGAAGCGCGCGACGAGGACATGGTGGAGTTCACCAGTGTCGCGGGCCTGCCGGCGCGAGCCGTGCTGACGCCCTGGTTGAGCACCTATCTGCGCGCGCTCGCCCGTCTCCAGGAGGCCGCGCATGTCAAACCAAGGTGCACGGAGGTCTTCGACTGCCTCGCCCAGTGTGGCCTGCGCGACGGCAAGCCAGCCTGGGGACAGTTCTGCATCGACCATCAGCTGGCCGCGGCGCTTCGGGGAGATGTGCGCCGCGGGCTCTTCTTTCGCGGAAAGGGAGAGCTTCCCTTCGGCAAGGAGATTCGCTCCGTGAGCGAGCTCCTGCTGCGCCTGATGACGCCTCTTGTGCCAGGCGATGCCTTGCCTTGATGCGGATCAACACCGGTGCGGCACGGCGTTTCTACTATAGATGCATCTCAAATGCAGCTTTAGTGAACCTACCAGGAGAGCCCATGGCCCCCGATCTCGCACCCAAGTCGATCGTCGACGTCCGCAACATCGCACCGCGCGACCGTCATCCCCTCATCTTCACCACCTTCCGGGCATTGGAGACCGGCGACACGATGGAGCTGGTCAACGACCACGATCCAAGGCCGCTGTACTACCAGTTCCAGAACGACGCGCCTGGCTCGTTCACGTGGGCCTACCTGGAAAGCGGCCCGCAGACCTGGCGGGTGGCCATCACGCGAATCGCGCCAGAGCAGCCTGAATCGAGCGGCTCGTGCTGTGGCGGCGGCTGCAGCGGCGGCCGCGCCTGATCGCAACTCATCAACCTTCACGGGAAGACTTCCATGACTAGCAATTCGAGGCTGTGGCGATGGCTCGGCCTGATCTTCGTGCTGTCGTTCGGGGCGCTCGGCTACCTCGGCTGGCAGATCTACCTGGCGGCGCCGCCGATTCCGACGACGGTGTCGACCAGCGATGGCAAGGTCCTGTTCACCGGCGAGGAGATCCAGAAGGGCCAGCAGGCCTGGATGTCGGTCGGCGGCCAGCAGCTGGGTACCGTCTGGGGGCACGGCGCGTATGTCGCGCCGGACTGGTCCGCGGACTGGCTGCACCGCGAGGCGACGGAGCTCGAGGCGCTGCGCGCCAGGCAACGTGCCGGCGCCCTGGTGCCGACCGCGGAGCAACTCGCGGTCGTCGACGCGAACCTCAAGACTGAAATGCGTCGCAACACGTACGACAGCGCCACCGGCACGATCACGGTCTCGCCGGAGCGCGGCCAGGCCATCCAGGCCGTCCAGAAGCACTATGACGACCTGTTCGGCACGGAGCCGTCGCTCGCCAAGCTGCGCGAGCAATACGCCATGACCGACGGTGCGATGCCGGCCAAGGAAGACCGCAAGGCGCTCGCCGCGTTCTTCTTCTGGACGTCGTGGGCCGCCGTCACGGATCGCCCCAACGAAACGGGCCTGTCGTACACGAGCAATTGGCCGCATGATCCGCTGGTCGGCAACACGATGAGCGAATCGGCGGCCATCTGGTCGATGGTCAGCATCATCCTTCTCCTGGCCGGCATCGCCGCCATGCTGTGGGTGCACGGTAGCGCAGCCCATGAACCGTCGACGAAGCCGCTGGCCGCCGATCCTTTCCTGAGCGTGAAGGCCACGCCCTCGATGAAGGCGACCCGCAAGTACTTCTTCGCGGTCATCGGCCTGATGCTTCTCCAGGTGGGAATGGGCACGATCACCGCGCACTATTCGGTCGAAGGGCAGTCGTTCTTCGGCGTCCCGCTGGCCGAGGTGCTGCCGTACGTCGTCAGCCGGACCATCCACACGCAGGTGGGCATCTTCTGGATCGCCACCGCCTGGCTGGCCACCGGCCTGTACATCGCGCCGCTGCTGTCGGGTCGGGAGCCCAAGTTCCAGAAGCTGGGCGTTGACGTGCTGTTCTGGGCGCTGATCGCCATCGTCGTCGGTTCGATCGCGACCGGCTGGCTGGGGACGATGCAACACCGTGGCGTCGATTTCAGCTTCTGGATCGGCAACCAGGGTCTCGAATACACGAGCATGGGCCGGATCTGGCAATACCTGCTCTTCATCGGCCTGATCCTGTGGGTGGTGCTCCTGGGCCGCGCTCTCTGGCCGGCGCTGATGAAGCCTTCGGAATCGCGCGGCCTGATCGCCATGGTGTTCCTGTCGGCGACCTGCATCGGCGGCTTCTATTCGACGTCGCTCGTGTGGAACCAGCACACGCACTACTCGCTGATCGAATACTGGCGCTGGTGGCTGGTGCACCTGTGGGTCGAAGGCTTCTTCGAGGTGTTCGCCACCGCGGTGGTCGCCCTGATCTTCACCAAGCTGGGCCTGGTTCGTCCGCAGAGCGCGAACCGTGCGATCGTCGCGGAGACCATCGTGTTCCTGTTCGGCGGCATTCTGGGCACGCTGCACCACCTGTACTTCACGGGCGCGCCGACGTCGGTGATCGCGGTCGGTTCGGTGTTCTCGGCCCTTGAAGTCGTGCCGCTGACGCTGATCGGGCTCGAAGCGCTGCAGACCTACAAGCGGTCGCAGGCGATGCCCTGGCTGGGTGCCTACAAGTGGCCGGTGATGTGCTTCGTCGCCGTCGGGTTCTGGAACACGGTCGGTGCCGGCCTGCTGGGCTTCGCGATCAATCCGCCCGCTTCGCTGTACTACGTGCAGGGCCTGAACATGACGGCGGCCCACGGACACGCGGCGCTGTTCGGGGTCTACGGCATGCTCGGCATCGGCCTGATGCTGTTCTGCCTGCGCGGTCTCTACGCACGCGGCCTGCACATCGACCGCATCCTGAAGCCGGCCTTCTGGTCCCTCAACGGGGGCCTGGCAATGATGGTGTTCCTGTCGATCCTTCCGGCCGGCATCTACCAGGCCTGGGCCTCGATCGACAAGGGCATGTGGTACGCGCGCTCGCCCGAGATCGTGCACTCGTCGGTGATGGAAACGCTGGTGTGGATGCGCGTTCCCGGAGACATCGTGTTCGCTGGCGGCGTCGCTCTGCTGGCCTGGTACGCGCTGAACCTGCTGCGTCGCCCGACCCAGCCGGTCACGGTCGTCGCCGGCCTGCCGCAAGCCACGGGCCGTTGAAAGAAGGGAGCCGGCGCAAGCCGGCTTCCGTTTCGACATGAGACTGACCACGTTCACCGACTACAGCTTGCGCGTGCTGATCTACGTGGCAACGAAAAGCCTTCGCCGGGCGACCATCGGCGAGATCGCCGCCTCGTTCGACATTTCGCAGAGCCACCTGACCAAGGTCGTTCATCTGCTGGGCCGCAAGGGCTGGCTCGCCACGGTGCGCGGGAAAGGGGGCGGCGTCGAGTTGGGGATGCCGCCTTGCGACATCGTCGTGGGACAGGTGGTCCGCGCCATGGAGGGCGAGCTGGTGGCGGCCGAATGCTTCGGCACCAGCGAGTGTTCCATCGCACGGGTCTGCCGCCTGCGCGGGATTCTTGCCGAGGCGGTCGATGCGTTCCACGCCGTGCTGGATCGCTACACGCTGGCAGACCTCGTCGCGGACGACTCGGCGTTGGCCAGGGTGATGTTCAAGGACCGCACCATCGTCGGCACTACCATGGGGATTCCACTGTGAATGCATCCGTACAGCCATTGCATCTGCGAGCGGCAGAGCCGTTCCCGTACTCGGGCCCTGACGAGCTCAAGGGGCCGATCGAAGCCGCACTGCGGCGCGTGTCGGACCCGGAAGTCGCGATGAGCATCGTCGACGTCGGCCTCGTCTATGGCGTCGAGGTCGATCATCGCCAAGTGCACGTTCTCGTGACCGCGACGTCTGCCGCGTGCCCCGTCATCGACGTCATCGTCGATGACATCTGGCACGAGCTTTCCCGCGTCGTTCCCCAGTCGCTCGCGCTTGACGTGGAACTCGTCTGGGAGCCGCCCTGGCTGCCCGCGCGAATGAGCGAACGCGCCAGGCAAATCATGGGCTGGTGACCGTCACCGCTGGGGGCCGGCCGAGAGCACGATGAACTATCTCGCAGTCAGAACTTTCCACGAAACCTGCGTCGCGCTTTCAGTGACGGGCTTCTTCATCCGCGGCGGTGCAAGCCTGTGCGGCGCGCGCTGGGTGCAGGGCAGGGCAGCGAAGACGCTGCCGCACGTGGTCGACACCGCGCTGCTCACGTCGGCGATGGTGCTCCTCACGATCCTGAAGCTAAATCCGTTCGGCGCGCCATGGCTGGTCGCCAAGATCTCGGGGCTCGTCGTCTACGTCGCGCTTGGCGTCGTCGCGCTTCGTCCCGGACTGCCGCGGCCCGTTCGGCTGCTGGCCTGGGTCGCGGCCTTGACCACGGTTGGCTGGATCATCTCGGTCGCGTTCACCAAGAGTCCCCTGGGATTCCTGGGCGGCCTCTGACGGACGGCATGTCACCCGACCGCGCGGCGGTCGACATCATCGCGCGGCGTGTCCCAGGCGAGCAGAAATCTCCAGGAACAGCGACAATGCTGCAAATGATTTCTGAGCAAAATCAAAGAGTTAGCCCGGCGCAGAGCCCCTGGCGCCTCTCCGTGGCGCCGATGATGGACTGGACGGATCGCCACTGCCGCTACTTCCATCGCCTGATCACGCGCAGCACGCTGCTGTACACCGAGATGGTGACCACCGGGGCGCTGCTGCATGGCAACCAGCCGCGCCATCTCGATTTCAGCGACGAGGAGCACCCCGTGGCGCTGCAGCTGGGCGGCAGCGAGCCCGATGCGCTGGCGGCGTGCGCCAGGCTGGCGCAGCAGTGGGGCTACGACGAGGTCAATCTCAATTGCGGCTGCCCGAGCGAGCGCGTGCAGCGCGGGGCGTTCGGCGCCTGCCTGATGCGCGAGGCCGAGCTGGTGCGCGACAGCGTGGCGGCGATGCGGGATGCCTGCACGCTGCCGGTGACGGTCAAGCACCGCATCGGCATCGACAAGATCGAGAGCTACGAGTTCGTGCGCGACTTCGTCGGCACCGTGGCGGCCGGTGGCTGCAACGTGTTCATCGTGCACGCGCGCAACGCCTGGCTGCAGGGCCTGAGCCCGAAGGACAACCGCACCATTCCGCCGCTGCGCTACGAATTCGTCTACCGCCTGAAGCAGGACTTCCCGGACTTCACGATCGTGCTGAACGGCGGGGTCAAGGGCGACGAGGAAATCGCTCGCCATCTGGAGCACGTCGATGGCGTGATGATCGGCCGCGAGGCCTATCACGACCCCTGGTGCATGGCCGACTGGGACGCGCGCTTCCTGGGCGGCCCCGCGCTCGAGCGCACGCGCGAGGACATCGAGGCCAGCATGGTCGAGTATCTGGAGCGGCTGCAGGCGACGGAGCACCACTGGTCGCAGGCCTCGCGCCACATGCTGGGGCTGTGGAACGGCGTCAAGGGCGCGCGGCGATGGCGCCAGGTGTGGTCGGACCACAAGATGAAGACGCTCGCGCCTGCAGAGGTGTCGCGCCTCGCGCACGTGGGCGCGGAGCGCGCCGAGATCGCGGCCTGACGGCTGCGTTCAGGCGTTGCTCAGCGCCTCGTCGATCTTGTCCTTGACGCGATGCAGCCCGCGCAGCAGCGAGGTCTGGTCGAGCATGGCCTGAGGCGCCAGCTTCATTGCCACGTCGTCCAGCTGCGCCGGATCGTTGACGATCGTGTGGGCGAGGGCGGACAGCACGCAGATGTAGCGGTGCGAGACGCGCGGCAGGCGCATCGTCGTGTGGATGTTGATGTGGTGGCGC
>Ga0207657_10003422_pt1 | contig 16945 bp, 15 predicted proteins | sample KBSC33metaG_FD_184316 | JGI IMG/M metagenome (GOLD analysis project Ga0207657, IMG submission 184316) | Corn rhizosphere microbial communities from Kellogg Biological Station, Michigan, USA - KBS C3-3 metaG (SPAdes) (version 2) | ecosystem: Host-associated > Plants > Roots > Rhizosphere > Soil ... | reverse complement strand
CACCCTCACAAAAGCTGTCTATGTCCCTGAGCGTCTTACCCCGGAGGAGATCACAGGGCTCTTGCGTGGCACAAAGGCGATTTATGTCTTCGGGCGAATTGAATATGTCGATGCCTTTCGTCGCCAGCGCTTCACGAGCTACCGGCTGAGATACACGGGCCAGTACCCACCCCCGCTCGAAATGACTCTCTCCTTCTGCGACCGTGGAAACTACACTGATGAAAGCAACGAAGATTAGAGCGCCGGCCTGTCGCCACCACCTAAAGGATGGTTTGCTATTTCTGTCAAGTCCGGGATAATCGCCCCCACAAGGGGGAGGGAGAAGGCCGGCTAATCGGCCGCCGCCCCTTCCAGCGTATCCAGCTCCGTGGCCGGATCAAGTCCGGCCATGACGTCAGCCGAGCTCGCCGTCGAGGACATCCAACTCCATCTGCCGCAACCGCTTCACCTCGTCCCTCAGCTTCGCGGCCTTTTCAAACTCCAGGTTCGTCGCGGCTTCGCGCATTTCGCGTTCGAGGTCCTTGATCACGGCGGCCAGGTTGGCGCCGACTTCCACCTTCTCCTTGCCGTCCTTGCCCTTGCCGATCGAGATGGTGACGTGGTCCTTCTCGTAGACGGAATCGACGATGTCCTTGATGTTGGACTTGATCGATTGCGGGGTGATGCCGTGCTCGACATTGTAGGCGGTCTGTTTTTCGCGGCGGCGGTTGGTTTCGGCCAGGGCGCGTTCCATCGAGCCGGTGATGCGGTCGGCGTAGAGGATCACGCGGCCGTCGACGTTGCGGGCGGCGCGGCCGATGGTCTGGATCAGGCTGGTTTCGGAGCGCAGAAAACCTTCCTTGTCGGCGTCGAGGATGGCGACCAGCGCGCATTCGGGGATGTCGAGGCCTTCGCGCAAGAGGTTGATGCCGACCAGCACGTCGAAGGCGCCCAGCCGTAAATCGCGAATAATCTCGATGCGCTCGATGGTGTCGACGTCCGAGTGCATGTAGCGCACGCGGATGCCCTGCTCGTGCATGTATTCGGTGAGGTCCTCGGCCATCTTCTTGGTGAGGACGGTGACGAGGGTGCGGTAGCCGGCCTTGGTGACGGAGCGGATTTCGTCCACCACGTCGTCGACCTGGGTCTTGGCCGGGCGGATCTCGACCGGCGGGTCGATCAGGCCGGTGGGGCGGATCACCTGTTCGGCGAACACGCCGCCGGCCGCTTCCATCTCCCACTTGCCGGGGGTGGCCGAGACGTAGACCGATTGCGGGCGCATGGCGTTCCACTCCTCGAAGCGGAGCGGGCGGTTGTCCATGGCGGAGGGCAGGCGAAAACCGTATTCGGCCAGCGTCGCCTTGCGGCGGAGGTCGCCGCGATACATGGCGCCGAGCTGGCCGATGGTGACGTGGCTCTCGTCGACGAACACCAGCGCGTTGTCGGGCAGATATTCGAACAGCGTCGGGGGCGGCTCGCCGGGCTTGCGGCCGGTGAAATAGCGCGAATAATTCTCGATGCCGGCGCAGGAGCCGGTGGCCTCCATCATTTCGAGGTCGAACAGGGTGCGCTGTTCGAGGCGCTGCGCCTCGAGGAAGCGGGCGGCGCCGTTGAGCTCCTGCAGGCGGGCCGCGAGCTCCTGGCGGATCAGCTTGATGGCGCCGTTCATGGTGGTGCGCGGCGTCACATAGTGCGAATTGGCGAAGACGCGGATGGAGAGCAGGTCCGACGCCTTCTTGCCGGTGAGGGGATCGAATTCGGCGATCGATTCGATCTCGTTGCCGAACAGCGTGATGCGCCAGGCGGCATCCTCGTAGTGGGCGGGGAACAGCTCCACCGTATCGCCGCGGACGCGAAACGTGCCGCGCACGAAGCCGGTGTCGCCGCGCTTGTATTGCAACTGGGTGAGGGAGCGGAGCAGCTCGCGCTGGTCGACCTGCTGGCCTTTGCGCAGGTCGAAGGTCATGGCGGTGTAGTCTTCGACCGAGCCGATGCCGTAGATGCAGGAGACCGAGGCGACGATGATCACGTCGTCGCGTTCGAGCAGCGCGCGCGTCGCCGAGTGGCGCATGCGGTCGATCTGCTCGTTGATGGTCGATTCCTTCTCGATATAGGTGTCGGTGCGCGGCACATACGCTTCCGGCTGGTAGTAATCGTAGTAGGAGACGAAGTATTCGACGGCGTTGTCCGGGAAGAAGCTCTTCATCTCGCCATAGAGCTGGGCGGCCAGCGTCTTGTTTGGCGCGAGGATGAGGGCGGGGCGGTTGGTCTGGGCGATCACCTGCGCGGCGGTATAGGTCTTGCCCGAGCCGGTGACGCCGAGCAGCACCTGGTCGGTCTCGCCGTTCTCGATGCCTTCCAGCAGGTCGGCGATGGCGGTGGGCTGGTCGCCGGCGGGCTGGTAGGAGGTCACCAGCTTGAACGGGATGCCGCCTTCCGACTTGCCGGGGCGCGCCGGGCGGTGCGGCTTCCAGGCCTCGTTGCCCTCCACCTCCTTGCGGCCGTGCAGGATGATGTCCTCCAGCGCCTTGACGGTCGCCGAGATGCCGACATTGCCGACCTCGGTGCCGATGGTGGCCGGCTGCTGGTTGCGGATGGTGATGGTCGAGCCGACATTGCTGCGGCCGGTCGAGGGGCGGTGCTGCGGGGAGGGAACGTGGCCGAAGCCGGCCTGCGGGGCTTCGCCAAATCCCTCGAGGTTGGTCGGGCGGACCACCGAATTGGCCTTCGACTTCGGCGCCTTGAGGCTCATGCCGGTGGCGGCCGAGCGCTTGCCCTTGGCAGCGGCGCGATGCGAGGTCTGCGCCTTGCCGGGCACGATCGAGTCAGCGGGCCGGTCGGGAGCCGGCTCGATGAGGTCGGCGCCAAAGCCACGTGACTCGGCCTCGGCGGCGCGGCGGGCGGCGTTGTCCAGGGCGCGCTTGTTCTTCAGCCGTTCCTGCGGCAGGCGCTTGAGCTGTTCGGCCTCGGCCTTCTCGATCTCGCCGATGAACTCGTCGATCGAAAACTCGGCTTTTCCTGGTCGTTTGGGGGCTGGGGACATGGCGCTATCCAGGATGCACGGGAGTCGTGCCGGCAGTGTGGCACGAAGCACTCTAGATAGGCACGCTGTCAAAAAATGTCAGCAGGCCGGACCGAATACCGCCGGGGAACGCGCCAGGGCCAGACGCATCTTTCGGAACATTAATGTTTCCAGATGTTTCCGGCGAGAACCAACAGTGCCGCATGACGTTATGGTTGCTTAGACACCAACGAACGAGACATCTCATGCAGAAGACAATTGCCGCGATCTGCGCCGCCGCCGTCAGCCTCACCATGCTCGGGACGGCGCTCCCGGCGAATGCCGCACCCGCCGCGGGGACGGCCCGGCTGCTCCAGGTGGCGATGCACAGCGATCACCGGCCGCCGCCGCGCTTCGAGCGCCGCGGGAGCTATGCCTACTATAACGGGCATCGGGGCGACCGCCACTATCACCGCGGCTGGCGGCAGTACAATGGCTACTGGTTCCCGCCTGCGGCCTTCGTCGGTGCGGCCATCGGCGCCGCCATCCTCGGCGGCATCATCCACAACTCCACCCGTCACTGAGTTGATCGGTCGATGAGGCGGCCCCGTTCCGAGCTGGGATGGGGCCGCTTTCCTGTGCGCCTCGCCGGGGCGGCCAGCTTGACCCGGTCGCAATGCCGGCGTTCCCTGCCCGGGCTTCGATGAACGGCCGGGAGGGCGGCGATGCAGTTCGACCATGTGAATATCCACGCGCGCGACCAGGAGGCGATGCGCGATTTCTTCATTGCGCTGCTCGGCGTGCGCGTAGGCTGGCGGCCGGGCTTTGCCTTTCCCGGCTACTGGCTCTATCTCGGCGAGCGGCCGGTCATCCACCTGCAGGACAAGCTGCCATCGAGCGGGGAATCCGGCGCCGGGTGGGTGGATCACCTGGCCTTCGTCACGGATGAGGATCCCGAAATGAAGCGCGCCCAGCTCCGGGCCCTGGGGATGGTGTTTGCCGAGACGCGCCTGCCGGATACCGACATCGCGCAGTTCTTCGTGCAGGGGCCGGAAGGGATCAAGGTCGAGCTGCAGTGCCGCAGGCTGCCGGCTGCCCCGCGCTAGTGGCGCGGCGCCGGTTCGGCCGCTTCCGGTTCGTGGCTGCCGGCCGGCAGATCGACGCCGTCGGTGCCGACAGGCCCGCCGAGATAGATGACTTCGTCCGGGGCGACGTGGTGCACGGGTTCTTCGCCGGGGACCGCCCCCGGTTCGCCTGGTTCGCCCTCGGCGGCCGGCGGGGCGTCGACGGTGCCGAGGGCCACCTGCCAGCGCACGGCGTACATGCGCGTGCCGAGTTCGGTGATTTCCAGCAGCACGAGGCGGAGTGCGTCGCCGATGCCGCCCAGTTCGGCGGCCGAGGCCGGGCTGATCCGGCCGACCTCGGAAACGAGCTTGTCGAACGCGGCGATCTCGGCGCGGATGTCGGTGCCGGTCTGCTCGATTTCGACGAGGGTCGCGGCATCGACGGATTTTTGGGCCACGACCTTGTCGGCGAGGTCGTGGGTCTCTGCCGCCCGCCGCCGCCAGGCGTCGATCTTGCCAGCGAACAGTTTTAGCCGTTCGCTCAATCCGGCGATGTCTGAAGCTGAGTGTTCCATACGCTATCAACGCCGAAACGGGCGGTCCGTTGCGTCGCCGGCGCGCGGCGCTTCCGCGACAAAAAAACCCGGCGGCCTTGCGGACGCCGGGTTGCTGGCTGGATCGGCGAGTCTAGAGGATAGCGACGATCCGGTAGCTGCGCGGGCTGACGATCACCACGTCGTCCTGGCTGGTCACGAAATAGAGATAGCCCCGGTACTGCGGGTAGAAGAATGCGATCTCGCGCGGCACGGGGCGCAGGCGGAAGTGGCGCGGTACGACCACGCCGGGGCGGACATCGAAGAACGGCCGGGCGAAGCGCGGGAAATCGTAGGTGCGCCGGAAGTCACGGAACGAGCGATGGTCGCGGCCGCGGTTGAAGCTTGGGCCGTTGTCGTTGCCGCGGTCGAAGCTTGGGCCGTTGTCATTACCGCGGTCGAAGCCGCCATTGTCGTTCGAGCCGCGACCGTTGTCGAAGCGCCCGCTGCTGTTGTTGTCGAAATTGTCGTTGTTGTTCATGTCGCCACGGCGGCGCCAATTGTCATTGGTCGCCGGACCATTGTCGGGCGGTGGCGTGACATCGGTCTGGTCGCGCCGCTGACGGGTGGTGTCGCGCGGCGGCGGCGGCGGCGGCGTGGCAGTGCCGGCCGCGGGGGCAGGGGCGTTGCCCTTGCCCGCCCAGGGCGAGGTCGCGGCGGGCTTGCCGGCATCGCCCGGCCTGGTGGCCCAGGGACTGCCGCTCCGCTTGGCCCAGTCGAGACAACGCGCGTCATTCTGCAGCGCCGGGTCCTTGCAGTTCAGGCCGTCGGGGCCGGCACTTGCCGCCAAGGCAGGCGCCGTCATGGCCATGGCGCCCAGCAGCGCGAGGGCGGCAAGGCTCAACGAAGAGGTGTGCATTTAGAATTCCTGTCTTGAAGGTCGGTGTTGGACGTCAGTGGTGGTCCCAACCCGCGGGGGCACGTCGGGGTTCCGCAACCGTTGCTTGGCGGGGCAAATGAATCGCGGCAATCCTGCAGGCGTGGAACCATGCTTGTTGCGCACAATTAAGGCAGAACAGCCGATAAATTGTGCAGGCGCTGTGGCGGCCTCGCCGCTGCAAAGCTGCCATGCAGCGCCTGCCGGCAGGGGTTTAACCACTCGTTAACCATAATTCTGCCTACGCTGGCGCACCGGTCAGGCCCGAAGGAGAAGAGAGATGCCCGCCCCCCGTAGCGAAACCACCGAGACCGCCATCCGCGAGCGTGCCTATTACCTGTGGGAACAGAGCGGCCGGCCGCCCGGCCGCGACGCCGAGTTCTGGGCCAGCGCGGTCGCCATGTTCAAAGAACCGGCGACGCCGGGCGCCAAGCCGAAAGCGGCCAGGGCCGCCCGGCCTGCGGCGGCCAAGGCGGCCAGCATCGCCAGCCAGCGCACGCCGGCAACCAAGCTCCCGCCGGTCGCCCCGGCGGCGCGCAGCTCGAAGGCCCGCGCCGTCAAGGCCTGACAGCGGCACGCGAACGCGCGAGAGGCCGCGGAGCAGCGCCGCAACAGCCCGCACCGGCTGCGGCCACCCCGGCCACTACCGTGGCCTTCTCCGCTCAAATCGCTCCACCGGAGCGATTTGCCCCTGGCGCGTCGCTCCAAAGCCCCGCAAGGGGGAGGGGCGATAGAGCTTCGCCCTCGATACCGAGGGCTCCAACATCTCGCTCTTCCTGTGGCGACAGCGAACGCCCGTTCAGCGGTGGTTCAGCCGCGCCGGGCTTTGCTGCACGGGCGGCGCGCCGGGTCGGGCGCCGCGGTCTTGTCCCTGGGCCGTGCCGGGGTCATATCGTTCCGTCAGGGGTCGCCTCGATCCCCGGTCGCGCGTCCCTGCCCCTGACGGGCGGGGGGCGTCCGCTGCCGTACTGCTCGAACCAGGCAACGAAAGGGAATGCCAATGCGACTTCTCGTCACTGCCTTGCTCCTCGCCGCCTCCAGCACCGGGGCGTGGGCACAAGCCACGCCGGCTCCCGCCACGGTCAATTTCACCGCGACGGCCACGATGCCCTCGCTGAAGGACAACAAGCTGAACGACTCCTTCAAGGTCGGCATTACCGATGCGCAGGTCGAGACGACGCTGCTGCTGACCTGCCAGGCCGGCCGCTCCACCCTCATCGTGTTCCACTCCGACCGCGCCTGCGAGGTGTCGGGGAATGGCTCGATCGTCAATCCGGCCAACCAGGCCAAGCTGCCCCGCACCCAGTATGTCGGCGGCTATACGGTAAAGGCCGACGGCAGCACCGACGGCAGCACGATGTCGATCAATTATCTCGCCGTCGGCAAGGTGCCGGCGTCCACGACGCAGTTCTCCGGCTCGATGAACCTCAAGCCGGAAAATACCTCGACCGGTGCGGCGGCCATTCGCGATGCCGTGCTGAAGAAGATCAATGCCGACAATTCGTCGGGGGCGGTGATCGACCAGCGCGTCGATACCGTCGACATCTCGCGCCTCTACATTCCCTCGGCCGGCCTGCCGTCCGACAAGGGCTGCACGTGGAGCGGCAACATGGTCTTCGCCTACCAGACCAATTCCTGGTTCATGGACCTCAAGGGCAATTGCAACGGCAAGGATTATGAGCTCAAGGGCAACATGCCGTGGACCAAGACGCCCAATGTCGACGCGCAGACCCAGTATGACCTCACCCTGACGCTGCCCTCGGCGGCCGCGGTTTCGGACGATGCGCTGTTTGCCTCGACCGATGGCAATGCCGATTTGTTCGCCACGGTCGATGGCGTCTCGGGCAAGATCATCATGAAGGAATCGAACTACGTCACCACCAAGGTGGACAACGTCGATACCAACACCCCCAGCCAGGTGGATGCCAGCGGCACGCTGACCGGCACCAACATTCCGCTCGATACGGTGCGCTCGCTGGGCGTGCTGTTCGGGCTGCTGTCGGAAAACCTGTTCGGCGCCTGACGCCTTCCACTAGTCCGGATCCGGGACCCTCGGGCCCCGGGTCAATCGGCTCGTAGCGGTTGCTGTTAGCGCTGTCATCGCCTAAGACGTTCACCGCCGCGACGGCACACCGGCGGCAGCGAACGAAGAGGCTCGACCATGGATTATCGGAAACTCGGCAATAGCGGCGCCATCGTCACCGCCTACTGCCTCGGCACCATGACATTTGGCGCGGAGGCCGACGAGGCGGCGTCGCACGCGCTGCTCGACGACTATTTCGCCTGGGGCGGCAATTTCATCGATACGGCGGATGTCTATTCCAACGGCATTTCGGAGCAGATCGTCGGGCGCTGGCTGAAGGCGCATCCGAGCGAGGCGAAGACCGCCGTCGTCGCCACCAAGGGCCGTTTTCCGGTGACCGACGGGCCGAACAATATCGGGCTGTCGCGGCGCCATCTCAACGCGGCGTTGAATGACTCCCTCAAGCGCCTCGGCATCGAGCAGATCGACCTTTACCAGATGCACGCCTGGGACGCGCTGACGCCGCTCGAGGAGACGCTCAGGTTCCTCGACGACGCCGTATCGGCCGGCAAGATCGGCTATTACGGCTTTTCCAATTTCCTCGGCTGGCACATCACCAAGGCGGTGCATCTCGCCAAGGCCAATCACTGGGCCGCCCCGATTACCCTGCAGCCGCAATACAATTTGCTGGTGCGCGAGATCGAGAGCGAGGTCGTGCCGGCCTGCGCCGACGCCGGCATTGGCCTGTTGCCGTGGTCGCCGCTCGGGGGCGGCTGGCTGACCGGCAAGTACAAGCGCGACGTGCTGCCGACCGGGGCGACCCGGCTGGGCGAAAACCCCAATCGCGGCGGCGAGGCGTTCAAGCCGCGCAACGCGCAGGAGCGGACCTGGGCGATCATCGATGCGGTCGCGGCGGTCGCCAAGGCGCATGGCGTCAGCGCGGCGCAGGTGGCGCTGGCGTGGGTTGCAGCCCAGCCGATGGTGACCTCGGTGATCCTCGGCGCCCGCACGCGCGAGCAGCTCAAGGATAATCTCGGGGCGGCAGGGCTGACCCTTACCGCCGAGGATTTCACCCGGCTGAACGAGGTCAGCGCGCCGCCGGTCGGCGACTATCCCTATGGCAAGGGCGGCAGCAACCAGCGGCACCGCAAGCTCGAAGGCGGGCGGTAAGCCGGGTCGGCGGCTGCCCGTTCGACGGGCGACGGGGGCGAGTCCCCGCGCCCGCCCTCAGTTGGAGCGCAGGGCGCGCGCGATGGCGGTGACAAGCTGCTGCTCGAAGAACGGCTTGTCGAGCTTGGGAAACACCATGTTGCCGGGCGGCAGTTCGGCATAACCGGTGGCGATAAGGATAGGCAGGTTCGGCCGCTCGCGCCGGATCGCCTCGGCGAGCTGCACGCCGGTCATCTGCGGCATCGCCTGGTCGGTGATGACGAGGTCGATGGCCGGCTCGCGCGCCAGGATTTCGAGCGCCTGCCTGCCGGAGCCGGCCTCGAACACCTGGTGGCCGAGGTCCTCGAGCATGGCGGCGGTGTTCATCAGCACGAGGCCGTCGTCGTCGACGGCGAGTACGGTGAGCGCCGGCGACGGCACCGTCGCGGCAGCCGACGGCGATGGCAGCTCGGCCGTGGCCAGGGTGGTGGCATCGGCGACCGGCAGCCAGATCTCGACCGTGGTGCCGCGCCCCACTTCGCTGTGGAGGCGCAAGCGTCCGGCGAGCTGTTCGGCCGTGCCGTGCACCATGGAGAGCCCCAGCCCGGTACCCTTTCCCACCCCTTTGGTGGTGAAGAACGGCTCGGTCGCCCGCTCGAGCGTCGTGGCATCCATGCCGGTGCCCGAATCGGTGACCGACAGGCAGACATAGGGTCCGTCCGGTAGGCCGGTTGGGTGGGGCGTGCCGACCAGTTCGTGCCGGGCCGCGATCCTGAGCGTGCCGCCATTGGGCATGGCGTCGCGGCCATTGACCGCGAGGTTGAGCAGCGCCAGCTCGAGCTGGTTGGAATCGGCGAGCACGGCGGGCAGGCCCGGGACGAATTCGGTTTCGATGACGATCTGCGGGCCGAGTGAACGCTGCAGCAGTCCCATCATCCCCTCGACCAGTCCCGGCAGCTTGATCGGCGTCGGCACGAGGTCCTGCCGCCGGGCAAAGGCCAGCATGCGCTTGGTCAGCGCCGCACCGCGCTCCGCCCCCTGGACGGCGTTGTCGAGGAGCTGGTGCATGCGGGGGTCGTCGGGCAGGCGCCGCTTCAGCATTTCGAGGCTGCCTATCACCGCCATCAGCAGGTTATTGAAGTCGTGCGCGATGCCGCCCGTCAACTGCCCCACCGCATCCATCTTCTGCGCCTGGAAGAACGCCTGCCGCGCCTCCTCGAGGGCCTTCTGCGTCGCCAGCCGTTCGGTGATGTCGCGCGTGACCTTGGCGAAGCCGATCAGCGTTCCGTCGGGGTCGCGGATCGCATCGATGACCACGCTGGCCCAGAACCGGGTGCCGTCCTTGCGAACCCGCCAGCCTTCCTTTTCGAACCGCCCCTCTTCGGCAGCGATCCGCAGGGCGCGCGCGGGTTCGCCGCCGGCGCGGTCTTCCTCGGTGTAGAAGCGGGAGAAGTGCTCTCCGATGATCTCCTCGCGCGTATAGCCCTTGATGCGCTCCGCGCCGAGGTTCCAGGTGCTGATCTGCCCCTGCGGATCGAGCATGTAGATGGCATAGTCGGTAACGCTTTCGACAAGCCTCCGGAACTGCTCCTCGCTGCGCCGCAGCGTCTGCTCGGCGTGGCGCCGTTCGGTGAGGTCGCGCGTCACTTTGGCGAAGCCGATGAGCGTCCCGTCGGGCTGGCGGATGGGATCGACCACCACATGGGCCCAGAAGCGGGTGCCGTCCTTACGGACGCGCCATCCCTCACCCTCGAACCGGCCCTCGCTCGCCGCCTTTGCGAGAACACGCTGCGGCAGGCCGGCGGCGCGGTCCTCGGCCGGATAAAAGCAGGAGAAATTGCGCCCGATGATTTCCTCGGCGCGGTAGCCCTTGAACCGCTCGGCCCCGGTATTCCAGCTCACCACGGTGCCGTCGGGGTCGAGCATGTAGACGGCGTAGTCGGTCAGCGCGTGGACGAGGACGCGATAGCGGTCTTCCTCGGTTATCGTGCCCACGGCGTCAGGCGTCGCTGCGAGGTTCTGCATGGGTGCCTGAGGCTCTTTCCTCTCCGGAACAAATCGATCCTCAGAAACTGCCGAACGCCCGACAAGACGAAAGGTTGCCCAAAATGCGGCAAGCTGTCTCGGCCGCGTCCCGATTGCCGACGGTCGCCGAAACGGCGCCGGTGAGCGCATGCGGAGAGGTGGGGTAGGGAGCCGGTAGAGCTATTTGTGCTTGCCGTGCCCCATATGGCCGTGGCCGATGTCGTCGAGATTGACGAGGCTGCCATTGTCCTGGAAGGGGCTCGCATCGGTGTCCTCGTCGTCGTTGCCGCCGACGAAGTCGATGGCGGCAGAGCGGACCCAGCCGCTGTCGGTGTCGGAATCGTCGAGGTCGTGGACGTAGCAATAGCCGGCCTGGCACTTGCCGATCGCCACGTCGTCGCCACGGTCGATGGTATCGATCTCGGCGCCGTGGGGGGCGTCGTAGACGCTGGTATCGCTGGCCATGCTGGGGGCGGCGAGCGCCGCGACGGCCGAGCCAAGGAGCAGTGCCGAGGCAATGGTGCCGGTGAGGAGGGTGGTCCGGAGGCACATTTTCAGGATCCTTTCTCGAGGCGGGGTGGCGTTTTCCGTTGCCCCATGACGCGTCATTGCCGCTGAACCCGCACTGAACCCCGGGTTCAGCCTGCCGCTTCGAGGCATTGTCGAGGGCGGTGCGAGCGGCTATCACTCGCCGCGTTCTTGCCGGGGAGGATCGAGTGGCATTTCTGTCCGATGCACTGGGGCGCGTGGCGCCGTCGCAGACGGTGGCGATCAGCCAGAAGGCGCGGGAATTGCAGCGTGCGGGGCGCGACGTCATCGCGCTCTCGGCGGGCGAGCCGGATTTCGACACGCCGCAGCACGTCAAGGATGCCGCGATCCGGGCCATGGAAGCGGGCAAGACCAAGTACACCAATGTCGACGGTATTCCCGAGCTCAAGGAAGCGGTCGCCGCAAAATTCCGGCGCGACAACGGGCTCGACGTGACCGCGGCCGACTGTTTCGTCAGCTCGGGCGGCAAGCAGATCATCTTCAACGCGCTGCTGGCGACGCTCAATCCGGGCGACGAGGTGGTGGTGCCGGTGCCCTATTGGGTGAGCTATCCCGAGATCGTGCGGTTCTGCGGCGCGACGCCCGTGTTCGCCCGCGCCGACGCGTCGACCGGCTTCAAGCTGACGGCAGCGGCGCTCGAGGCGGCGATCTCGCCCGCCACCAAGTGGCTGATCCTCAATACGCCCTCCAACCCCTCGGGCGCGGCCTATACGGCAGAGGAATTGCGGGCGCTGGCGGCGGTGCTGTTCCGCCACCCGCACGTCCACATCCTCACCGACGATATCTACGAGCCGCTGGTCTATGACGGCGGCAAGTTCTCGACCATTGCCGGGATCGAGCCGGCGCTCAGGCCGCGCACCCTGACCATGAATGGGGTGTCGAAGTCGCACGCCATGACCGGCTGGCGCATCGGCTACTGCACCGGCTCGCGCGACCTGCTCGCGGCGATGACCAAGCTGCAGGGGCAGTCGACGAGCTGCCCGGCCTCGATCTCGCAATGGGCGGCGGTCGAGGCGCTCAACGGGCCGCAGGATTTCCTCAAGGACTGGCTGAAAGTGTTCCAGCGGCGGCGCGATATGGTGGTCGAGGGGCTGAATGCGGCGAACGGGATCGACTGCCTGACCCCGGCCGGGGCGTTCTACGTCTTTCCATCCTGCACCGGGCTATTGGGCAAGACCAGCAAGGGCGGCCGCAGGCTGGCGACCGACGAGGATTTCGTGCTGGCGCTGCTCGACGAGGCTGGCGTGGCGCTGGTGCACGGCGCGGCCTTCGGGCTGCCCGGGCATTTCCGGCTGAGCTATGCGGCCGCCGATGCCGAGCTCGAGGAAGCGGTGGCGCGGGTGCAGGCGTTCGCGCAGGGCGTGAGCTGAGGGGCAGCAGGGGGCTTGTCCGGAGCCGCGCTACTCCTCTGAGTCCGCCGCCAGCAGCCACGCCTCGACCTCGTCCAGGTCGGCGGAAAACTCGTAGCCGGTATTGCCGAACACCGGTTTGAGGTCGGCGTCGGCGCGCAGCATGTAGCCGCCATGCGCGATGATCTGGGCGTTGCGCTTCTGCGCGACCAGCAGGCTGAGGCCGAGCCGCCGGGCGAGGCGGCGCACGCGGCGTTCGAGGGCGGCGGTGGAGTTGGCGCGGCCCACGCTCAGGTCTCGATCGCGGCGCCGGGGCGGGCGCCCCATTCGGCCCACGAACCATCGTAGACGGCGACCGTCCTGGCTCCGGCGATCTCCAGCGCCAGCGCCAGCGCCGCAGCGGTGATCCCCGAGCCGCAGGTGGTGATGATCGGCCCCTCGAGATCGACACCGGCCTCGGCGAAATGCTGGCGCAGTACCCTGGCCGGCAGCATCTCGCCATTGGCGACGAGATCGCCCGAGGGCACATTGAGGCTGCCGGGGATATGGCCGGACCTGAGGCCGGGGCGGGGTTCGGGTACCTCGCCGCGGAAGCGCGGCGCCGGGCGGGCATCGACCAAGGTCGTCTCGCCGTCGCGGCGGCGCCGGTCGACCGCGGCGAAGTCGACCACCGCGCTGGGATCGAGTTTGGCCGCGAAATGGGCGGGGGTGCGGACCACCGCGCCCTTCTGCAACGGCCGGCCTTCCTGGCGCCAGCGCGCCCCGCCGCCGGCGAGAATTCTGACGTCCTTGGCGCCCATGGCGAGGAAACTCCAGCGCACGCGCGGCGCCGAGAACAGGCCCGGCTCGTCGTAGACGACGATGGTCATGCGGTCATTGATGCCGAGAGCGCCGACCATGCGGGAGAAGTCGGCGGGCGTCGGCAGCATGTGCGGCAAACTGGTGGTGCGATCGGCGATGGCGTCGATGTCGAAGAACACGGCGCCCGGAATGTGGCTCGCCAGGTATTCGGCATGCGCGTCGCGGCCGGCGTTCGGCAGATACCAACTGGCGTCGACCACCACGATCTCGGGGTGCCTGGCGCGCTCGGCCAGCCATGCTGTGGAGACAAACCAGTCGGACAACGTCGTTCCTCCACATTGGAGCGATCAGTGGGTGCTCCAAGCCTTTGACTCTTCGCGCGATCGAACCGGAAGAGTCTGACGACATTTCCCGGATCGCGCTCAGCCCGGCGCCGTGACGACGCCGTCCCCTGTCAATTCGCTGAGCGCCAGCGTCTGGTCAAGGTGCTCGGCGCGCCAGGCGAGGAGTTTTTCCGCCAGCGCCAGCCGCACACCCCCGTAAGCGGGGTCGGTGCCGACATCGTGGAGGCAATGCGGATCGCTCGCCAGATCGAACAGCAGCGGCGGCAGGCCGGCGAAATGCACGTATTTGTGCTGCCGGTCGCGGATCACGGCGAGATTGAGCCGGGTGGAGGGGAGGCCGAACCAGCGCTCCGCCTCCTGGGTGGCGACATCGCGAAAGTCGAACTCCCAGCCCACGGTATCGCGCCAGCCGGCCGGCTGCTGGCCGGCAAGGAACGGCGCCAGCGAGCGGCCATCCGGGTGGTGGCGGGGCGAAGTGCCAAGGACGTCGAGCACAGTGGGGAAGACGTCCACCGATTCGGTGAACACGTCGACCTTGCGGCCGAAGCCGGCCGGCATGCGCGGGTCGCGGATGATCAGCGGGACGTGCTGGCTTTCGTCGTAGCAGCCGCCCTTGCCGAGCAGCCAGTGGTCGCCGAGCATTTCGGCGTGGTCGGAGGTGAAGACGATGAGCGTGTTGTCCCACGCGCCGCTTGCCTTGAGGGCGGCGAAAGTCCGGCCGAGCTGGGCGTCGACCTCGGCGATCATGCCGTAATAGGTGGCCTTGATCTGGCGGAAATCGGCCTCGGAAAAATCGCGTACCAACCCTTGGGCGCCGGGCACGAAGCTTGGCTTGCCGGCCCGTTCGAGCGTGTAGGCCAGCAGCGGGTGCACCGCGGCTTCGGCGTCGGGCGTCGGGGCGCGCCAGAAGCCGTCGACGGTTTCGGGAGCGTGCAGCGTGTTGTAGGGCGCCGGCACGATGAAGGGCGGATGCGGGCGAAGGAAGGAGAGGTGGGCAAACCAGGGGCTGGTGCCCGGCTGCTCGCCGAGCCAGCGGATGAATTCGTCGGTGAGGAAAGCTGTCTGGGTCTGGTCGGCGGCATAGCCGGGCGCGGCAGGTGAGACCGGTTCGGGCGGCGCGCCGACCGGCCAATGCCGCCGGCGCGGGTCGAGGACGAGCCCCTGCGCTTTGAGCCAGGAGAGCCAGATCTGTTCGTCCTCGGGTAGTTTCACGCGCACCGTAAAGCCCGGCAGGATGCCTTCATAGCTGGTGAGGGCCGGATCGCCGGGCGGCAGGGTGCGCGGATCGGGCGACTGGTCGGTATAGCCGAACAGGGTCGGATCGTAGCCGGCGCGGCGGGCGGCGCGGGCGATGTTGTCGAAGCGGTCGTCGAGCGGGCTGCCGTTGCGGCAGACCCGGTGGTTCATCTGGTAGAGGCCGGTATAGAGGCTGGCGCGCGCCGGCGAACAGGGCGCGGTGCTGGCAAAATGGTTGAGAAACGCCACCCCGTCAGCGGCGAGCGCGTCGAGGCTGGGGGTCTTGACCAGTGGATGGCCGGCATAGCCGGTCGCCGCGCCGCGCCACTGATCGGCGGTGATGAGCAGGATGTTGAGGGGCGGTGTCATGCGGGGTCAGTCAGGGTGATGGGGCCAGGTTGGAGCGTTTTCGGTCGCGACTGGGGCAGGGAGCAGCAGGTACAGTGCCGGTGGCAGGACCCCCACCCCTGACCCCTCCCCGCAAGGGGGAGGGAGACGATGGAGCCGCGAGGTTCATTGCCCCTCCCCCTTGAGGGGAGGGTGGCGGCAGCCGGGTGGGGGTCCTTCCGCCGGCACTGAGTGGGTGGTGGGTACCCCCACCCTTGATCCCTCCCCTCAAGGGGGAGGGAGACGATGGGGTCGAAAGCTGGGGGGCCGTGGTGGGTACCCCATCCCTTGCCCGGCTGTCTTTGCCGCTCGCCGCTCAATTCGGCAGGATCAGGATATCGCTCGAATTGAGCGAGACCTCGATCCGCTGGTCCAGCGCGGGCGGCGGGGTGTGGGTGTCGTTGAAGGTGTCGAGGCTGAGCATGTTCTGCCCGAGATCGACCTTGAGGCGGATCACCGAGCCGAGAAAGCTGACCTCGGCGACGCGGCCCTGCAGCACCACGTCCTGCCCGTTCGGCTTGCCGAGGGAGACCGCTTCGGGCCGCATGGTCAGCGCCAGCGGCGCGTTGGCGGCGGCGCCGGGGGGGAGGGCGGCAAGCTGGAACGCCTGCCCGTCGACCGCCACCGAGCGATCGGCAACGTTCAGCACGGTGGCGTTGAGCGTGTTGAGGGTGCCGACGAAGGTGGCGACGAACCGGGTCGCCGGCCGGTTGTAGACCTCGAACGGGGTGCCGACCTGCTCGACATTGCCGGCGTTGAGCACGACGATGCGGTCGGAGATCGACAGCGCCTCCTCCTGGTCGTGCGTGACGAAGATGGTGGTGACGCCGAGATCGCGCTGGATGGCGCGGATCTCCTGGCGCAGGGAAACGCGGATCTTGGCGTCCAGCGCCGATAGCGGTTCGTCGAGCAGCAACATACGCGGTTTGGGCGCCAGCGCCCGGGCCAGCGCCACGCGCTGCTGCTGGCCGCCCGACATCTCGAACGGGTAGCGCTTGCCGTAGCCGGACAGGCCGATGAGCTTCAGCATTTCCTCGACGCGGGCGCGGCGCTGCTCGGCCGGCATGCCGGCGATCTTCAGCCCGAAGGCAACGTTGTTCTCGACATTCATATTGGGGAACAGGGCATAGGCCTGGAACACCATGCCGATCTGGCGCTGGTTCGGCGGCAGGGCGGAAATATCCTTGCCCTCGACCAGGATCGAGCCGCGAGTGGGCCGCTCGAAGCCGGCGATCATTCTCAGTATGGTGGTCTTGCCGCAGCCGGAGGGGCCGAGCAGGGTAATGAACTCGCCCTTGTTGAAGGCGAGGTTAGCGTCCTTGACCACCGGGATGCCGCCGAATTCCTTGACCAGGTCGGCGAGGCGCAGGAATTCGGGTCGGCGGGGCGCGGCTTCGGGCATGGGCTCAACTCGGCGCGGTTTTGGGGGCGAAACGGGCGAGCAACTGGATCATGCCCATCGCGACCCAGGTGAAGATGAACGAGATGATGGCGAGCGCCGCCGGCTCGTAGGCGCGGTTGGCGCCGACGTTCTGCATGTAGACGCCGAAGGCCGGACGGTTGAGCAG
>Ga0207657_10003421_pt1 | contig 16945 bp, 13 predicted proteins | sample KBSC33metaG_FD_184316 | JGI IMG/M metagenome (GOLD analysis project Ga0207657, IMG submission 184316) | Corn rhizosphere microbial communities from Kellogg Biological Station, Michigan, USA - KBS C3-3 metaG (SPAdes) (version 2) | ecosystem: Host-associated > Plants > Roots > Rhizosphere > Soil ... | reverse complement strand
GCACCGAGCTTCCAGCTCAGTGAGCCGGTCTCGGTGCCGAAATCGTGCGAACCGCGGAAGCCGGCTTCAAGGGTGTGCGAGACGACCTGCTTGAGCGGCGGATCGGAAATCAGGAACGCCGCGATCGTGCACGGATGGGCCGGATCGGCGCATCCGAGTTCGAGCGGCGTCGGGGCGCGATTAGCCTCGGAATAGCCGGCGTAAGCACTGAGGTCGGACGTGATCTTGTAGGTGCCGCCGATCATCGGGTTGAACCGCGTATAGGTATCGTTGCCGTTCAGCGCGCTGCCGATCTGATCTTCGAGACGGATGTTGGCGACATTCAACCGGCCGCCGGCGGTGACGGCGAAATTCCTGGTCACGTCGAAGGTGTCGAGCAGGTACAGGCCGTTGTAGAGATTGGTGGTGCGCAGCGAAACCGGTCCGATCGAAACCGGATCGCCGGACGGACCGAGAAATAGTCCTGCGCCGCTGACCACATAATTGGGAGCGATCGTTCCGATTTCGGCGCTCGCGTTGAACCGGGTGACGCCGTAATCGACGCTGGTTCCGATTACGAAACGATTGCCGTGGCCGAACAGTTCGTCGGTGTTGGTCGCCTGCAACGTCATGCCGACGCTGGTCGAGCGCGTGCTGGTTCGGTCAAGTTCGCCAAGCAGCGCGCTCGCGGCAAACGGATTGGCCAGTTGCGCCCCATTGAGACCGTTGGCCGGCGTCGTATCGTCGCCAAAACAGAGCAGCCCCGGATCGCTGGCGCAGGGCTGCGCGCCGGTCGGGTTTCCATCCACGCTGCGATGGTTGAACACGCGCACATGCGCATTGCCTTCAAGCGTCCAGGTCGGCGTCGCCTCGACCTTTCCGGTCAGGTTGAGATACGCCGCCTGATTCCGCGAGGTCTGCGGCGTGGTGTAGTCGTTGGCGTAGCGCTGTTGCAGTAGCTCAACCGGCACGGTCGCAGCGGCGCCGAAATTATTCTCGGCAGCGCCCATGTTGATATGGAATTCGCCGTTGTCGGTCTTGTAGCCGACATCGCCGTAAAAGCGCCGGATGTTCGCCGGCGAGAAATCGCGAAAGCCGCCATCGCGCAGCCCTTCCAGCGCGCCATAGACCGCAAACTTGTCGATCTGCTTGCCCCATTGCAGCGAACTCTGGATGCGGCCGTAGGAGCCGCCCATCGTATTGATCTCCGCGCCCTGATAAGTGAAGCCGTCCTTCATCTGGACGTTGACCGCCCCGCCCAACGCGTTAAGGCCGAACGCCGGATTGTTGGTCGCGACACCGACCGAGCGGATGGCAGCGGTCGGAATCAGGTCCCAGTTGACGTTATCGCCGAACGCTTCGTTGATGCGCACGCCGTTCTGGTAGACCGCAAGGCCTTGCGGCGTCCCGGCAACCGGCGATGCAAGGAAGCCGCGAAATTCGACATCGGGCTGAAACGGATTGCCGGCGACTTCGCTGATGTTGACGCTGGGCACGCGCTGACGCAGGGCGTCGGCAATATTCAACGATTGCGCCGCCTCGATTTTTTCCAGATCGACGATGGTGACGTTGGCCGGCACCTTGTCGATATCGATACCGTTTCCGATCAGCGGCGTCGTGGCGAACACGTCGATGGTCGGCAAGGTGTTGGAAGCCGCAGGTGGCGCAGGAGCGGCAGGGGCCGGCGCGTTTTGCGCCTGCGCACGCCCGATCGCGAGCAGCAGACATGCCGTCGAGACCAGCGATACAAATCGTGGATCCATGACCACGCCTCCCCCGACAAAGGCGATCGGATCGCCGCCCCTATCTGAGAACGATGCTAAGGCGCAGCCGAACGATCTCCATCGCCAAAAGGGCGTAGGGGTGCGGGATTATTTGGCAGCAGAATCGGGAAAAATTCCCGATGACGTCATGCCGCGACGGGCGCCGTCGCGAGCCGATTGCCGCGTCCTGGTCCAGCCAAAAATACTCATGAATTCATGCTGTTGGGCACCACCGCCTCGACCGTGACGCCGCCGCTGGATACGACCGTCATGGTGCCGCCAAGCGCCATCACCCGCTCCCGCATCCCGATCATGCCAAGCCCAAGTTTATGCTCCGATGGCAGGCCTTCACCGTTGTCGCTGACGCGCACACGGGCAGCCCTGCCGACGCGCCCAGCTCCGGCAACCGGCTCGATCGTCACGCTGACCTGCGTCGCGCCGGAATGGCGAAAGGCATTGGTCAGCGCTTCCTGCACCACGCGATAGATCGTCAGTTCCGCCGTCTCGCCAACGGGCCCAAGCGATTGCGAGATTTCGGTCTCAACCGACACGCCAGGATGGGCATCGCGCCAAAACCGCACCAGCGCCGCCAGCGCCTCACTGAGTCCAAGTTCGCTAAGGCCCGCAGGCCGCAGTTTATCCAGCACTCGGCGATTGAACTGTTGCAGCGCGTTGACCTGCTCAAGCATCGCCGCACCGTGTCTCCGCAATCCGGCAACATCGGGTTTGGCGGCATCCGCCATCCGCATCAACGATGTCGCATGCGCGCGTAACGCAAATAGATACGGGCCAAACTCATCGTGCAGTTCGCGGGCGATCTCCTTGCGCTCGACGTCCTGCAGCGAAACCACCCGCTCGGCGAGCTGCTGCTTGTCCGCGACGGCATCGCCCAGCGTCCCGGCCAGGTGATTCAGTTTCTCGCAGATCGCGGCGATTTCCGCCGAGCCGGTCGGCGTGACGCGGGTGTCGTAGCGGCCCGCCTCGATGCCTGACATAGCGTCCGCCAACGACTGGATCGGCGTCAGCGCCCGGCTGACCACGAGCATCGTCAGGATCAGCAAGGCCGCGGCGATGACCGAGCCGACCTCAAGCTGCGTCACGATGCCATCCCAGATTTCGGCGATCTCATCGCTCGGATGCGAGGCGATCAACAGGGTTCCGTATGATTTGCCCTCGACGACGATCGGAACACGGACGCTGGTCTGTTCCGGCCGCACCATGGTCACGAACCATTCCGGCGGCGCATCGAACCGGCTGTCGGTCGCGGCTGCGCCATTTGGCTCCATCGCAGTGGACGCGCCGTCGCGGGCGCGCGTGACGCTGACGTGGCGCAGCTTTTGCAGTCCTTCGACGAGCCCCGCCAGCTTGGCCTCGGGATCCGGGCTGCTCTTCAGATCGGCAATCGAGGCATCGATGAATTCGCGTGCAAGGCGAATGACGCTGTTGTCTTCCGCCTGAATCCGCGGCCCGGCTTCCAGCACCAGCCGGCCGATATTGATGGCGAGGCCCAGCACGAGCACCAGCGCGAACAACAGGTTCAGGCGCATCCGCAGGGAAGTTTGCTGCCACATCCTCTCGTTCCGGTACGCCACCGCGCCGCACGCCCCGGCGGAGCGTTGACAGCGGAAAACAGCGACGATCTAATCGACGGTACAGTATTTTGACGCGATATCCATATCCACGCGAGAGCCTCGTCGATCGTCATCATGGCAAAACCCAAGGCGAAAAAGCTTCGTGTCCTGATCGTCGACGATCATCCGATCGTGATCTCCGGCTGCCGCGCGATGCTCGCGGACGATCCGGATGTTGTCATCAGCGAAGCCGCCGACGCCGACAGCGGAGAAGCAGCGTTCACGACTGAAGCGCCCGACGTCTGCGTCATCGACATCAACCTGCCGGGTGTCTCCGGTTTTGAACTGGCGCGGCGGATCCTGCGGCGCGATGCGGATGCGCGCATCATCATGTTCAGCATGAATGACGATCCCATCTTTGCGGCGCGGGCGATCGAAGCCGGCGCCAAGGGATATGTCTCGAAATCGGGCGACCCCAGCGATCTTGTCAGCGCCATCCGCGACGTCGGCAACGGCGGCACCTTCCTGCCGCCGTCGATTGCCCAGAGCCTGGCTTTTGCCGGGCCGGCCTTTGCCTCCAGCCGGTTGGCAAAACTGACTTCGCGCGAGATCGAGATTCTGCGCCTGCTCGGCGCCGGGAAAAGCCTGTCCGAAATCGCCTGGATGATCAACGCGTCCTACAAGACCGTGGCCAACACGTCATCGATCATTCGTCAGAAGCTCGGCGTCCGCACCTCATCCGAACTGGTGCGCGTGGCGATCGAATCCCGGCTGGCCTGAGCAGCAGTTCAGGCGTGGGTGATGCCGGAGAGATACCCGGGCACGCGCGTTCGTACCTCTTCGGCAATCTGCTCGACCATCGCCTTGCTGCGCGCGCCGCGCGGCGGCGGCAACGCAATTTCGGCGACGATGCTGGCGGGCCGCGTCGACAGGAAGAACAGCCGGTCGGCCAATTGAATGGCGTCGCTCAGATCGTGGGTCACCAGCAGCGTCGTGACCTGCTCCCGCTGCGTCAATGTCGTGAGTTCCTCGCGCAATCGCGCGGCGACGGCCGCGTCGAGAGACACGAACGGTTCGTCGAGCAAGAGGAAGTCCGGCCGCACCGCGAAGGCGCGCGCGATCGCCACGCGCCGCGCCAGACCCAGCGAAAGCTCGCCCGGATAGTGCGATAAATGCGAACCGAGCCCCAGCGTCTCGATCAGCTCGCCGAGTTGATCGAGGGATTCATTCGCGGGCAGCACAAGACGGATGTTGTCCGCCACCGTTCGCCACGGCAACAGGCGCGGTTCCTGAAACACGATGCCCAGGCGGCCGCGCCCCGGAATCCGCCGCTGTCCGATAAAATTCGGATCGAGGCCCGCGGCGATGTGCAGGATGGTGGTCTTGCCGCAGCCGGAAGGCCCGATCAGCGCCCCAAACGAAAAGGCATCGAGCTGCAAATTCAGGCCGCGAATAACCTCGACCGGTTTTCCTTCGGCCGACGCGTAGGTTTTCGTATCGATGCGGATCTCAAGCGGCCCGGCGGCGCCATCGGTTCGTGCGTCGTTCAAGCGGTTGCACCAGGAATGTTTCAATGGCGAGCATAAGCGCGACGAAGGAGATCGCATAGCTCAAAATCCGCGTCATATCGAACAGCGAGAACGACGAGCCGAGAACGAAGCCGACGCCGTTGGGCCGTCCCAGCAGTTCGACCACCAGCACGATCTTCCAGATGATCGACAGCCCCGAACGCGACACCGCCGCAAGATACGGCGCCAGTTGCGGAATCACCACGTTGCGCAGCTTCGATTGCCAGGTGAACTGAAACGCCTGCGCCATCTCATCCAGATTGGGGTCGAGCGAACGGGCGCCCTCGCGCGTCACCACGATGACGTTGGGAAGCTTGTTGAGCGCCACCGCGATGATCGCCGCGGTCTCGTTGAGGCCGATCCAGATGTAGGCGAAAATGATGATGACCAGCGCCGGCAGATTGAGCAGCACGACCAGCCACGGATCGGCATAGCGATCGATCAGCTTCGAGCGGCCCATCGCATAACCGCCGGCCACGCCCAGCGTGAAGGCGATGGCGAACGCCGCCGCCACCCGCGCCAGCGTGCAGGCCATCTGAAATGGCAATTCGCCCGATCGCGTATCGACGACAATCGCTTCGCCGACACTCATCGGACTTGGCAGCAGCGGCGAGTGCACCAGCCATGCGATCAGCGCCCACAGGCCTAGCAGCGCCGCCAGCGAGAGAACCTTCGCCAACGCTCATCCTCCAGGTGATGAACGATGATAATACATGCCTGCGGGAATTTCCTTCACAGACCCCAGCAACGCCGGGCCGGCGATGTCGGCCAGCGTCCGGAACAGCATCCGCGCATCGGCTTCTTCCGCTGGAATGGTGCGGCGCGGGACGCCTTCCCGCGTGCGGTCCCGGTACGCCAGGAACGTCGCCTGATCCTCGGCCTGCATCAGCGGGCGCAACGCCTCCCACTCGGCATCGGATTGCAGCAGGATGTCGTTGGCCTTCTGCACAACGGTCAGAAAGCGTTCGATGGCATCCTTGTGGCTTGCCGCGAATTTCTCCGAGAACACATAGCCGGTCAGCGCCAACGGCTCCTTCAAGCCAAGCTCGGTCTGGGCCTCGCGCACGTCGTAGAGCTTGCGATAGCCGCGCGCCTCCAGCCGCGCGCAGAAATTCCAGTAATTGAGGTTGGCTTGCGACTCGCCTTGCAGCGTCTTCTGGAACATCAGCGGCGGCGCGCCGTATTGCAGCGTGACATCGCGTTTGAGATTGAGCCCGCGACGGATGGCGGCGGCTTGCACGATGAGCCAGCTCTTGTCGAGCGGGCCGCCCGCAATCGACAAGGTCTTGCCCTTGAGGTCGGCAAGGCTGCGCAGCGACGCATCCTGCCTGGTCATGATCGCGCCAATCGCCGTCGAATACGGATAGAATTGCAGCCGGGTGCCCAACACGCGCTCACGCGCCACCCACAACCAGTCCACCACTGCGACATCCACCGAACCGGCGTTGAGCGCGAGCTTGCCGGCATCCGCCGACGACATCTCGGTGAGCTTCAGGTCCAGATTGGCGGCGGTGGCAAGTCCATGCCGCTTGATGACGTCGAGCTGCCAGGCAAAGGTGCCGGTCTTCTGCAAGCCGACGCGCAGCGTATCGGCGGCAAAGGACGGAACGGCTGCAAATACCAGAGCGACGGCAACCACAATTCGAAGCATGCTGACCATTTCCCAAGATGTCTGTCTTGTCTTGCATCGACGTTGCCGACGCTGACGGGTAATGCCGCCTCCATCCATCATATGCCAGACAAGATCGGCGCCGCCGAATCGATTTAGCGGCGTTTCGCCGCCCCGCCCGTCTCTGTCGGCTTGTGATCCGCGCTGTCGGCCGAGACGCCGGTGCTGGCGCGCTTTTTCGGCACCGGCAAACTGATCTTGCCGATCTCGATGACCGCCTTGTTGCGGCTGAACAGCTTCAACTTGCGCAGGATCTCCGTGACGTGGGCCTTGACGGTGGACTCCGCGAGCTTGAGTTCCGTGGCGATATGCTTGTTCTGATAGCCGCGACGGATCAGATCCAGCACGCGAAGCTGCTGCGGCGTCAGTTCCTGCAAGCGCTGACGCAGCGCCTGGGTGAAGTCCGCATCGCCACGCTCGCCAGCGACGACGAAATTCTTCGGCACGGAGACCGAGCCGCTCAGCACGCAGTCGATGGCCAGCGCGAGTTCGCTCTTCGAGGTCGATTTCGGCAGATAGCCGGCCGCACCGAGCGACAGCGCCTCGCTGACGACCTGCTGATCTTCGTGACTCGAAACGATCGCGACCGGCAATCGCGGATAAGTTTCACGCAGCCGCATGAATCCGGAAAACCCGGTTGCATCCGGCAGTGACAAATCGAGCAGCGCCAGATCGATGCCCTGCTCGTCGGCGAGAATATGCAAGGCACCCTTGATCGACATCGTCTCAAAGATAATCGCATCCGGATGCGCCAGGCGCACGGCATTGCCCAACGCTTCCCGGAACAACGGATGATCGTCGATTATCAGGAAGCTGGTCATCTCCCCACCTCGGGGTCAGCGCGACCGATGGCATCGCCAAGGGACCGCGCACAGAAGCGCCACTCTTGTTAAGTGGATTTTGCATTTGCGGCGCATTGTCCGCAAGTCACGACGGACCACTAGTTCCCCGCAGGAGATTGCACAGTCAAGAGATAAGCGTAAACCTCATTAAGCTGCTTGTCGTCGAACACGTCCTTCCATGCCGGCATGCCTTTGGCCGGACGGCCTTGATGGACGGTCTTCCAGTAGGTGTCGCGCATGTCGTCGCCATATTTCAACTTGAGGCGGCGAAGATCGATGTGTCGTTCGCTTTGCACGGCGTCCGGCCCATGGCAATGCGCGCACGTTCCGTTGAATGTCTCACGCCCGGAGGTCACCGCCTCGGAATCGTTCTCGCGACTTTTGATGATCTCTGCGGTGATCGGCGCCGGCGACGCCGCGGTGGTCGCGTCGGCCAGCACCAGCCGCCCCGCAGGCGCGTCCGCCGAGGCCAGTTGGACCAATGGCTGCACGAGCGCCGTGAGTTTCACCGGTGTATCGGCGGGCATGCCGTATTTTTCGGTGAGGCCGGGAATCATCGCCTCCACCTGCGGGAGCACCGCATCGACCTGATCGCGCAATTCGGTCGATCCCTTGGCAAATCCGATGGCGACCGGCCACAGCAGGCCATCGCCGTCCGCGCTCTGGATGTCGTACTTGCCGCTGTACTCCGTCTTGTTGAGCCAGCCGGCAACCGGCCCCCAGACGAAAGCGACATCGACCTTGCCCTGATCCAGCGCCTTCATGCCTTCTTCGGGGCTGAGCACCGTGACTTTTTCAATCTCGTCGCGCTGCGCCAACAGATTTTGCGGCGTGGTTTGATACTGCACGGCAACGCGCAATTGCTTGAGGTCGCCGATGCCGGAAATCTTGCGGCCCTTCGCCGTCACCAGCGCATAGCCTTCCTTGACGATCGGCTTGGAGAATATCACCGCCGGCCCCATGAAATCGGCACTGGGCGTCAGTCCGATCATGGCATCGCATTGCTTGCCGAGCAGCGTCACCCGCACGGTGCGCTTGCCGAAATACGACTTGTACCAATCGTAGACCACCGGCCGGTCGAGCGCCTTGCCCAGCGCCTGCGCGATCTCGAGATAGAATCCCGGAGTCGTCGCATTGTCGCTGGAAAACGGCAGGTTGGTCGGATCGGCGCAGAACCGCAGCGGTTGTCGTTCGTCGGCGCCGGCCTGTGAGGCCGGCGCCATGAGTGCAAGAACAACGGCAAGAGCCGAGATGCTCGCAGGGGCGAATGAGGTTCGGATTTTGAGAGACGTTCCGTCCCGGCCCGAGAGATTTGCAAGCATTCCCGACTCCCTTGGTTGAGTTATTGCAACGCGAACACGAACAGCGAACCACCTTCGGGGGCAGCCGCCGTCATCTTCTTGCCGACCTCGCCAAGGAACGCCGGAAGAGCTGCGGTACGGCCGACCACGATGGCGACATACTGCTTGCCTTTGACCGAGTAGGTCACCGGACCGGCGCCGATGCCGGAGCCGAGATTCTTGTGCCAAAGAATCTTGCCGTCCTTTGCATTGATCGCCCGGAACTCACCATGCAGATTGCCAGCGAACACCAGGTTGCCGCCCGTCGTCAGCGTGCCGCCGTTGAAGGGCAGGTCTTCCTTGATGCCCCACACCTTCTTCTGCTTGACCGGATCCCAGGCAACCAACTCACCCAGGAATCCGCCCGGGCCTTCCTTGGTCGGGAATTCGGCGCCGAGGTAGAACACGCCGCGCTTGTAGGAGACGTCACTGACCGACCAGTCCATGCAGACGTTGTTGGTCGGCATGTAGACCAGTCCGGTGCCGGGATTGTACGACATCGGCTGCCAGTTCTTGCCGCCGATCAGGTTCGGACAAATGTCCTTCGCCGGATGGCCCGGGCCGGGGCGCTTGTCGGGATCTTCGACCGCACGCATGGTTTTCACATCCCATGACTTCGCCCAGTTCGTCGATGCAACGAACTTCTCCGCAGACAGCACTTTGCCGTTCTCGCGATTGGCAACGAAGAAGAAGCCGTTGCGATCCGCCTTCATCAGGGCCGGCACGGTCTTTCCATCGATTTTCAGATCGGCCAGCACGTTCTCGTTGACGCCGTCATAGTCCCAGGCGTCGGCGGGCGTGGTCTGGATGTGCCACTTGATCTTGCCGGTGTTCGGATCGAGCGCCAGCGTCGTCGACGTATACAGGTTGGTCAGCTTGCCGAAGTTGCCGTCGCCGGTCGAACGCACGCCGGTGTTCCACGGTCCCGGATTGCTGGTCCCCCAGTAAACCGTATCGGTCTTGGCGTCGTAGGAACCGACCAGCCACGGCGCACCGCCGCCGTGCAGGCCGGTGTCGCCCTTCCAGGTGTCGCTGCCCGGTTCGCCGGGCGCGGGCGTCGTGAAGGTCTGCCACAGTTGCTTGCCGGTGCTGACGTCGAATGCCTGCAGCGCGCCGCGCACGCCGTACTCACCGCCGCCGAAGCCGGTGATGACCTTGTCGCGCACAACCAGCGGCGGCGAGGTGATGACCGATCCCTGTTTGTAATCGACCACCTTGGTGGTCCAGAGCTCCTTGCCGGTCTTGGCATCAAGTGCGGTCAGCTTGCCATCGAGACGACCGATGTACAGCTTGCCGTCGGCATAGGCGACGCCGCGATTGTTCACGTCACAGCAGGCATACTGCAGCACATCATCGGGAATTTCTGGCTCATAGGTCCACTTGCGTGCACCGGTCGCCGCGTCGAGCGCGTAGACGTACTTCGGACCCCAGGAGGTCGTGACGTACATCGTGTCGCCGATAACGACGGGAGAGGATTCATTCGAGCGCAGCGAGGCGAGTGAAAAGGAATAAACCAACGAAAGCTTGCCGACGTTCTCGGCGTTGATCTGCTTCAGCGGACTAAATCGCGTATTGGCGTAGTCATGCCCTGCAACCGCCCATTGATTGGAATCGGACACCGCCTTGGCGACGGACTCGTTGGCGGTCGCGCCAAACGATCCTGCGGCCACGCTGGCGAGAATCGAAACGCCAGCCAAGAAACCCCTGCTCCTCAACCTCATCTGCTTCCTCCCAATGTTTGCTTTCGCTGCGTTCGCAATTCGACGAACTGGATCCGCAGGGCGTATTTGCAAAGCGCCGATGGGCGCGAACCGCAGCCGCGCCATCGTGATGGAATTACAGCATCGGATTTTCGTCGCCAGTATAGGCGGAAGGTAGTAGTCCCGTTATATTCGGGAATTCGTCCCGACTTCGGACCTCATGGTATGCGTTCACCGGCGAAGACTGACCGCGCTCTCGCGTCGCCTTACGCACATCGCCGGCGCGTACAGGACGGCGGATCTGTAACGCGGACGACAACGGCAAAGTCGCTGCTGCTGATGATGCTTTGTGCGTTGGCCTGCGCGACGGCAGGTCATGCGGATGAGATCGAAACCGAACATCTGTTCGGCTTCACGACCGGCAGCGACGTCGGCAATGTCGGCGAGCGGGAATTCGAAGGATCGACCACCGCGCGACTGGCAAAGCGCTCGGGAACGTACCGCGCCGCCACGCAGATGTTCTCCGCCGAGTTCGTGCCGCTGCCGAACCTGCGCACCGAATACAGCACGACGATCGCCGCCCACGACATCGTCGGCGTCAGCGGCTTCGACAACCGCAGGCAATTCGCGGTCGAAGGTTTCTCCGCGGATTTTCGCTACCGGCTGCTTGACCGCGCGACGGCTCCGTTCGGCTTTGCAATTGGTGCGGAGCCGCATTGGTCACGCATCGACGAAGCCTCAGGCGCCGCCGTTCGCCAGTACGGCAGCGACTTCGTCGCCGCATTCGACAAGGAGATCGTGCCCGACCGCATCGTCGCGGCCTTCAACCTGCTCTATCAGCCCGAAGTATCGCGCGCGAAGGCGACCGGGCAGTGGTCGCAGGAATCCACCTCGGGCATCGCTGCCGCGGTGATGGCGCAACTTTCGCCGGGAGTGTTTTTCGGCGCCGAAGGCCGCTATCTGCGGCACTATGACGGGATCGGGTTCGATGGCTTTGACGGACATGCAGGCTTTCTGGGCCCGACGCTCTACATCAAGCTGTCGCCGCGCGCCTGGATCGCAGCCGCCTGGAGCGCGCAGATCGCCGGCCGCGCAACAAATGCACCTGGGTCACTGGACCTGGTCAATTTCGAACGGCATCAGGTGCGCTTTCTGTTCGGCCTGAATTTCTGAGCATAGGTCGCTTATCGCGCCGCAAAAAATGCTGCACTGCAAATCGCCGCCGCGCTCCTTTCCGCTCCACCGCGTCACCGTCTGGTTCCCCAGCAGACTGAAGAAGTCGTCACACGACCTGTCGCTCGCGGGAAACTCTAGGGGAAATCAACCGCTTAAGCGATACTTGCCTACTACCAAGATCGCTGTTGCCAAGTGACATGGGGCTGCCTCTAATTGGAACAATTCAAGAAATGGGAGGATTACGTGTCAACAGTGAAGCTCACAGTGAATGGCCGGGCGGTTTCGGCGGAGGTGGAGGATCGCACCCTTCTGGTCCACCTGCTGCGCGACCATCTGAACCTGACCGGCACTCATGTCGGCTGCGACACCAGCCAATGCGGCGCGTGCGTGGTTCATGTCGACGGCCGTGCCGTGAAGTCGTGCACCATGCTGGTCGGACAGGCCAACGGCGCCAACGTCACCACCATCGAAGGAATTTCAAAGGGCGACGAACTGCATCCGATGCAGGCGGCGTTCCGTGACAATCACGGTCTGCAGTGCGGCTACTGCACTCCCGGCATGATCATGTCGGCGATCGACATCGTCAATCGGCACGGCGGCCAGCTTGATGAAGCGACCGTGCGGCAGGAGCTGGAAGGCAACATCTGCCGCTGCACCGGCTACCACAACATCGTCAAATCGGTGCTCGACGCCGCGGGCCGCATGAAGGTGTCGGCTGCAGCGGAATAGCGACTGCAGGCGATCGTTCCAACCAATTCAAAGCCGCCGCACTTCGATGGGAAACGGCGGAAAACACTCCGGTAGGGAGAGAGAACATGGGCGTTGAGGGTATTGGCGCAAGCGTAGTGCGCAAGGAAGACAAGCGTTTCATCACCGGCAAGGGCCGATATGTGGACGACATCAAGCTGCAGGGCATGACCCATGCGCAGTTTGTCAGAAGTCCGCACGCCCACGCGAAAGTAAAGGGCATCGATTCATCCGCCGCGCTGAAAATGCCCGGCGTCGTCGCGGTGTTGACCGGCCAGCAGATCGTCGACGACAAGGTCGGCAACCTGATCTGCGGCTGGGCCGTCTCGTCCAAGGACGGCACGCCGATGAAGATGGGCGCGTGGCCGGCGATGGCGCCGGAGACCGTGCGTTTCGTCGGACAGGCCGTTGCGGTCGTCATCGCCGAAACCAAGAACCAGGCCAAGGACGCCGCCGAGGCAGTCGTGGTCGATTACGAAGAACTCCCCGCCGTCGCCAACATCCGCGCCGCGATTGCGCCGGGTGCGGCGCAGTTGCATCCGGAAGCGCCGGGCAACGTGGTCTACGACTGGGCAATCGGCGATGAAGCCGCCGTCAAGGATGCCTTCAGCAAGGCCGCCAACGTGGTGACGCTCGAACTCACCAACAACCGGCTGGTGCCGAACGCGATGGAGCCGCGCGCGGCCATCGCCGAATACAACGATGCCGAGGAGCACTTCACGCTCTACACGACATCGCAGAATCCGCATGTCGCCCGTCTCGTGCTCTCTGCGTTCTACAACATCGCGCCGGAGCACAAGCTGCGCGTCATCGCACCCGATGTCGGCGGCGGTTTCGGATCGAAGATCTTCATCTATCCGGAAGAGATGGTGGCGCTGTGGGCCTCCAAGAAGGTCAATCGCCCGGTGAAGTGGACCGGCGATCGCACCGAAGCCTTCCTGACCGACGCTCACGGCCGCGACCACGTGTCCAAGGCCGAACTGGCATTCGACAAGGACAACAAGATCCTCGGCCTGCGGGTGAAGACCCACGCCAATTTCGGCGCCTACATGTCGCTGTTCTCGTCGTCGGTGCCGACCTATCTCTACGCGACGTTGCTGTCGGGCCAGTACAATATCCCGGCGATCTATGCCGAGGTGATGGGCGTCTACACCAACAGCTCGCCGGTCGACGCCTATCGCGGCGCCGGGCGTCCCGAGGCGAGTTTCCTGATCGAGCGTCTGATGGAAACGTCAGCACGGCAGTTGAAGGTCGATCCGGCCGAACTGCGGCGCAAGAACTTCATCACCGTGTTCCCGCACCAGACGCCGGTCATCATGGCGTATGACACCGGCGACTTTAATGCGTCGCTCGATGCGGCGCTCAAGACCGTCGACTATGCCGGCTTCCCGGCGCGTCAGGCCAAGGCCAAGAGCGAAGGCAAGCTGCGCGGCATCGGCTTCTCCTGCTACATCGAAGCCTGCGGCATCGCGCCCTCGAAGGCGGTCGGCAGCCTTGGTGCCGGCGTCGGCCTGTGGGAATCCGCGGAGGTGCGGGTCAATCCGGTCGGCACCATCGAGATCCTCACCGGCTCGCACAGCCACGGCCAGGGCCATGAGACCACCTTCGCCCAGTTGATCTCGGAACGCCTCGGCGTTCCCATCAGCCAGGTTCAGATCGTGCATGGCGACACCGACAAGGTTCAGTTCGGCATGGGCACTTACGGCTCGCGCTCACTGGCAGTCGGCGGTTCGGCCATCATCAAGGCGATGGAGAAGGTCGAAGCCAAGGCCAAGAAGATCGCGGCGCATCAGCTTGAAGCGTCGGAGGACGACATCGTCATCGAGAACGGCGAGTTCAAGGTGACCGGCACCGACAAGTCGATCGCGCTGCCGATGGTCGCGCTCGCGGCCTACACCGCGCACAACCTGCCGGACGGCATGGAGCCCGGCCTGAAGGAGAGCGCGTTCTACGATCCGTCGAACTTCACCTTCCCGGCCGGCACCTACATCTGCGAGATCGAGGTCGATCCCGGCACCGGCAAGACATCGTTCGTCAACTTCGTTGCCGCCGACGATTTCGGACGCCTGATCAATCCGATGATCGTCGAAGGCCAGGTCCACGGCGGCCTGACCCAGGGCATCGGACAGGCGTTGCTGGAAGGCGCGGTCTACGACGACAGCGGCCAACTCGTCACCGCGTCGTTCATGGATTACGCCATGCCGCGCGCCGACGACGTGCCGACCTACAAGCTGCAACACACCACGACGCTGTGTCCGGGCAATCCGCTCGGCGTCAAGGGCTGCGGTGAAGCCGGCGCCATCGGCGCGTCGGCGGCGGTCATCAACGCCATCACCAATGCCATCGGCAATAACAAACTCGAGATGCCGGCGACACCCGATCGGGTGTGGCACGCCATCCACGGCCAAGCGTAAGGAGGACGCACCATGTACGAGACCCATTATCATCGCGCCTCCAGTGTCGAGGACGCCGCCGCATTGTTCGCCAAGGGCTCCGACTCGAAGTTCCTCGCCGGCGGGCAAACCCTGCTGCCGGTGATGAAGCAACGGCTCGCCGCCCCCACCGATGTCGTCGATCTCGCCAGGATTCCGGCGATGATCGGCGTCGAGGTGAGCGGCGATACCGTCACCATCAAGGCGGCAACGACGCATTACGACGTCGCCACCAACACGGCCTTGCAGAAGGCGATCCCTGCACTGGCAGCCCTCGCCGGCATGATCGGCGATCCGGCGGTGCGCTATCGCGGCACCATCGGCGGTTCACTCGCCAACAACGACCCGGCGGCGGATTATCCCGCGGCCGTGCTGGCGCTCAACGCCACGGTGAAGACCAACAAGCGCAGCATCAACGGCGATGATTTCTTCAAGGGCCTGTTCACGACGGCGCTGGAAGACGGCGAGATCATCACGGCGGTCTCGTTCCCGGTCCCCGCCAAGGCCGGCTACGCAAAATTCCGCCATCCGGCTTCGCGCTTCGCACTGACCGGCGTGTTCGTCGCCAAAGACAAGGCCGGCAACGTTCGCGTCGCAGCCACCGGCGCGTCCTCGAGCGGCGTGATGCGCGTTCCGAGCATCGAGCAGGCGCTGAAAGCAAACTGGTCGGCGTCCGCACTCGACGGCATCAGGATCTCCGCCGACGGTTTGCTGTCCGATATCCACGGTGCGGCCGACTACCGCGCCAACCTCATCAAGGTCATGGCGCAGCGCGCCGTGACCGAAGCCGGATAAAGAGCTCTCCCGCAGAGGACCACTACGGCGCGCCGCAATGCGCGCCGTTTCTTTTTGAGCCCGGCATTCGGTGTCTTTCAGCAATCGCAGTATCCCGCATACCCGGCCCTAGACGCCTTTCCGATGGATCGACGCATAGCCCACACCACCATCGTCATTCCGGGCTCGCTCGTGAAGAACTCGCGCCCCGGAATGACAGAGTGGGAGCGATTCAACTCAACTTAAAATGCTCCAAGGCCACGCCTGCCCGGCAGGTCGCACGATTCTCTCAAAACATGTATTGACAATATATCTTTAAGGAGAGAATGTTTGGCCCGCGGGATAACCCCGCGGCAACACTCAATCGAACAGGGACGTGGTTGCGATCCTGTCTCGAACCACCACGCGCAACCGATGGAGTTATGATGTCTCAGCTAGCTGAAGCTTCGGTCGCGAAGGAGATCGATGTCCGTAGTCTCATTCCGGCGCAGCGACATGCCAAGATTTTCCAGCTTGTCGGCGAACTGGCGGCGGGCACGTCGTTCGTTCTGGTCAACGACCACGATCCGAAGCCGCTCTACTACCAACTCGAGGCCGAACACCCGAACCAGTTTTCCTGGACCTATCTTGAAAAGGGCCCGGCGGTCTGGCGCGTCGAAATCGGCAAATTCCCCAAGGCCGCGTAACACAGCCCGCCTGAGGAATTCACTTCTGGGCCGACGCGGGAGTATTTCGCGTGATGGCCTCATGACAAGCAACAAGAAACCACCGCTCTGATCCAGCCGCAGGTGGATCGGATGGCAAACTGGAATCGAGAGCGCCGGCAGACCATCGCCGGCGCGCCATTTTGAAAGGAATGCCGCCGTGGTCGGCGTCGCACTTTCGCGCTGGACGATGTCGTATTTCGCAGCCGCGCTCACGTCGCTGATTGTCGCCGAGGGCCTGATGGCCGCCGGCTTTGGATATCCCGCGGCGTCGATTGCCGCACCCGAAACACTGATCCTCGTTCACATCGTCACCATCGGCTGGCTCAGCCTGCTGATGTGCGGCGCGTTGTTTCAATTCGTTCCGGTGCTGATCGCGCGGCCGCTCTACAGCAACATGTTGCCGCTGCCGACACTGGGGCTTCTGCTAGCGGGGCTGCTCGCGCTGCTGCTCGGATTTCTCCAGATGGCGGGGACCGTCCCCCCGCACGCCGGATATTTCGCGGGCGCGGCGATCCTGCTGGCTGCGGGCTTCGGTCTCGCGCTGTGGAATCTGGGGCGTACGCTATGGGCCGCGCGACCGTTGCCGCTGCCGGCGCGGTTCGTCGTGGTCGGACTGTGCTGTCTCGGCGTCACGGTTTTTCTCGGTATTGTTTTCGCGCTGGTGCTCGGCGGCATCG
>Ga0207657_10003420_pt1 | contig 16946 bp, 19 predicted proteins | sample KBSC33metaG_FD_184316 | JGI IMG/M metagenome (GOLD analysis project Ga0207657, IMG submission 184316) | Corn rhizosphere microbial communities from Kellogg Biological Station, Michigan, USA - KBS C3-3 metaG (SPAdes) (version 2) | ecosystem: Host-associated > Plants > Roots > Rhizosphere > Soil ... | reverse complement strand
CGAGGCGCGCGAGCGGCACGCGGTAGGGCGAGCACGAGACGTAGTCGAGGCCGAGCTCGTGGCAGAACGCGACGGAGCGCGGCTCGCCACCGTGCTCGCCGCAGATCCCGAGCTTCAGGTCCGGCTTCACGCCCCGGCCACGCTCGACGGCGATACGCATCAGGTCGCCCACGCCGTCGCGGTCGAGCACCTCGAACGGGTTCCGCTCGAGCACGCCGTGCTCGAGGTAGTAGGTGAGGAACTTGCCCTCGGCGTCGTCGCGCGAGAAGCCGAGCGTCGTCTGCGTGAGGTCGTTCGTGCCGAAGGAGCAAAAGTCGGCGATCTCGGCGATCTCGTCGGCGCGGACACATGCGCGCGGAAGCTCGATCATCGTCCCGCAGCTGTACTCGACGTCGGCCTCTTCGGCGGCCACGCGCTCGGTGAGCTCACGCAGGCGGCGCAGCTCCTCGGCGAAGCCGACGAGCGGGTGCATGATCTCGACGAGTGGCGCCTCGCCCGTTCGCTCGGCGACCGCTCGTGCCGCGCGGACGATGGCGCGCACCTGCATCTCGTAGATCTCGGGCCACTGGAGGCCGAGGCGGCACCCACGCGTGCCGAGCATCGGGTTCGCCTCGCGGAGCTGCTCGATCCGGCGGCGCATCGCCTCGGACGTCGCCTCCTCCGCGGAGGGAAGGAACTCGTGGAGCGGTGGGTCGAGGAGCCGGATCGTGACGGGATACCCGGCCATCGCTTCGAAGATCCCCTCGAAGTCGCCCTGCTGGACGGGCAGGAGCAGGTCGAGCGCCGCCCGGCGTGCCGGTTCGTCGGCGGCGAGGATCATCTCCTGGACGACCGGGAGCCGATCGGGCGCCATGAACATGTGCTCCGTGCGGCAGAGCCCGATGCCCTCGGCGCCGAACTCGCGGGCCTTGGCGGCGTCGGCTGGCGTGTCGGCGTTCGCACGGACGCGCAGGCGACGGGAGTCGTCGGCCCACCCGAGGACGGTCTCGAAGTTCTCGTCGATCGCGGGTGGGACGAGCGGCACCGAGCCGACGATCACGCGACCCGAGCTGCCGTCGATCGTCAGCAGGTCGCCCTCGCGTAGCTCGACCTCCCCGATGGTGACGGTGCGTGCGGCCGTGTCGATCGACAGCGCTTCGCAGCCGGCGACGCAGGGCTTCCCCATGCCGCGCGCGACGACTGCGGCGTGCGACGTCATCCCGCCGTGGGCCGTGAGGACGCCGGATGCATGGATCAGGCCGTGGATGTCATCGGGGGTCGTCTCCCAGCGGACCAGCACGACGTCCTCGCCCGCGCGGCCGCGTTCCTCGGCGAGGTCGGCGTCGAGCACGATCGCCCCGGACGCCGCCCCCGGTGAGGCGTTGAGCCCGGTCGCGACGACCTCGACGTGCGCGTCCGGGTCGATGCGCGGGTGGAGCAGCTGGTCGAGCTGGCCGGTGTCGATCCGCGCGACGGCTTCCTCGCGGCTGACGAGGTCCTCCGCCGCCATCTCGACCGCGATCCGCAGGGCCGCCTGCGCCGTGCGCTTGCCCGTACGGGTCTGGAGCAGGAAGAGCGTGCCGTCCTCGACGGTGAACTCGATGTCCTGCATCTCTCGGTAGTGCTTCTCGAGCCCGTCGAGCGTGTCGACGAGCCGTGCATACGCATCGGGGAGCAGCTCGCGCATTCGGTCGATCGGCTCGGGGGTGCGGATGCCCGCGACGACATCCTCGCCCTGGGCGTTGACGAGGAACTCGCCGAACAGCGCCCGCTCGCCGGTGGACGGGTTGCGCGTGAAGCACACGCCCGTGCCCGACGTGTCCCCCTTGTTGCCGAAGACCATCTGGACGACGTTCACTGCGGTGCCGAGGTCGTCCGGGATGTCGTAGGTGCGACGGTAGACCCGAGCGCGCGGCGACTCCCACGAGTCGAACACCGCGCGGGTCGCGCGCTGCAGCTGCTCGCGGGCGTCCTGCGGGAACGGCGAGCCGGTCTCGCGCTCGTAGATCTGTTGATACGTCGCGATCAGCTCGCGGAGGTCGTCGGCGGTGAGCTCGACGTCCTGCCGTACGCCGCGACGCTCCTTCAGGCTCTGCAACTCGCCCTCGAAGAGGTGCCCATCGACCCCGTCCACGACCTCGCCGTACATCTGGATGAGCCGCCGATAGGAGTCGCACGCGAAGCGCGGGTTTCCCGTGGCGGCGGCGAGACCGTCCACCGCGACGTCGTTCAGGCCGAGGTTGAGGATCGTGTCCATCATCCCCGGCATCGAGATCGCCGCCCCCGAGCGCACCGACACGAGGAGCGGGTCGCCGGGGTCGCCGAATCGCTTCCCTGCGCGCTCCTGCAGCCGCCCGACGTGCTCGTCCATCTCGGGCCAGAGCGCCTCCGGCGGCTCGCCTGTCCGCATCGTCTCGCGGCAGGCGTCGGTCGTGACCGTGAAGCCGGCCGGCACGGGGATCCCGAGCGCGGTCATCTCGGCGAGGCCGACGCCCTTCCCGCCGAGCAGGTCTCGCCCGCCGGGGGCCTCCTCGTCGAATGCGTAAACGAGACGCATGGCCGCGATCCTATGTACAACGCACGCTTTCCGGTGGAGCGCTACGAATGGTCTCCTGGTGCGACGCGTTGCGATCATCGCGACCGCAAGCGGATGCGGCAAAACCACCTTCGCGCGTGCGCTCGCCGACCGGCTCGGCGTGCCGTTCACGGAACTCGACGCGATCCACTGGCAGGCAGGATGGCTCGAGCTCGACGCCGCCGAGCTGCGACGCCGTGTCGAACCACTTGTCTCCGAAGAGGCGTGGGTGATCGACGGATCGTATCGAGGCAAGCTCGGCGATCTCGTCCTCGCCGAGGCCGACACGATCGTGTGGCTCGATCTCCCACGGAGCGTGTGGCTCCCGCGACTCATATTCAGGACACTGCGGCGCATCGCGCTGCGCGAGACGCTCTGGAACGGGAACCGCGAGTCGCTGCTGCAGGCCCTCGCCGGCCCCGATTCGCTCTTTCGGTTCGCCCTTCGGAGTGCGCCCCGCCGCCGTCAACGCTATCCATCCGAGCTAGCCCGCTTCCGCGTGGCCCGTCTTCGCACCCGGGCCGAGGTGAACGCGTTCCTCCGGCACGCGGTGCGCTGATCCGCAGTGCGTCAGCGGAGCCGCGAGCGAAGCTCGGCGACCCATGCAGCGGCCCGCAGGCCGAGCCAGATCGGTGTGAGCACGACGTAGAAGACCACCATCGCGACGCCGAGCGCCCACCACCAGATCGCCCAGTACCGGACCGGGACCCAGCCCTTCTCCGAGAGGTCACGGCGGATCCCGCGCGCCAGCAGCCCGTACTTGGCGTTCGGCGAGGTCACGCCGAGGCCGTCTCCCGACGCCGGTGGCGCTCGGCGACGAGCCGGATGATGCGCATCGCGGTTTCCTCCACCGAGAGATCGGACACGTCGATCACCGGGCAGCGGAGCCGCCGGTGGATCCGCGTCGCAGCCTCGAGCTCCTCGAACACGACCTCGAGGTCGGCGTAGCGACGCCGCGGGCCGCCCATCGAGCGGACGCGCTCCTCCCGGATCTCGACGAGCCGCTCGGGATCGATCGTGAGGCCCACGATCTTGACCCGGTCGATCTCGAAGAGGTGTGCCGGAGGATCCACGCCGCGCACGATCGGCACGTTCGCGGCCTTGTGCCCGAGGTAGCCGAGGTAGATCGAGAGAGGCGTCTTCGACGTCCGCGAGACCCCGACGAGGACGATGTCCGCCTCGTCGAGGCCGCCACCGATCCCGTCGTCGTACCGCACGGCGAACTCGATCGCCTCGATCCGCTTGAAGTACGTCTGGTCGAGCGGCGCCCGCACGCCGGGCTCCATCCGGGCGGCGACACCGGCGACGCGCGAGATCGACTCGATCGGATGACCGAGCAGGTCGCAGTAGTGGACACGCGCGCGGCGGCACTGACGCCGCATCTCGTCGCGGAGCCCCGGCTCGACGAGCGTGTACACCATCACGGCCGGACGCCCCCGGGCTCGCGCGACCGCGAGCGCGAGATCCTCGATCGACTCGACGCGCGGGTGCCGCACCTCGTCGAACAGAAGGTCGGGGAACTGCGCCTCGAGCGCGAGGACGAGACGCGCCGCGGTCTCCCCCGTCGAGTCGGACACGATGTGGAGCTCGACGGGAACCTGGTCGCTCACGGCCCGGAGCCTAACGGCGGGCGATCGGCGCCACGCGCGCCCCCGTGAGCTCGACCAGATCCGTGGGGGCGAGCTCCAGCTCGAGCCCACGACGACCGGCGCTGACGTGGATCGTCTCGTGGTCGAGCGCCGACGCGTCCACGACGGTCGGCAGTGTGCGCCTCTGACCGAGTGGGCTGATGCCGCCCGCGACGTAGCCGGTCGCCCGCTCCGCGGCCGCCGCCTCGGCCATTCGCGCCCGCTTCCCCAGGGCGCGCAGGTCGAGCTTCGCCTCCACGGGCACGACGGCGACGGTCAACGCGCCGTCGACGTCCGCGACGAGCGTCTTGAACACCCGTGCGGCCTCCAGGCCGAGCTTCTCGACCGCCTCGAGCCCGTACGACTCGGCACGCGTGTCGTGCCGGTACTCGTGCACGATGAAGGCGACGCCGGCACGGGTCGCAGCCACGATCGCCGGTGTGCCCTTCCCCGCCACGCGGGCGAGGGTAGCGTTGCCGCATGACCGACGTCACGATGGACAAGATCGTCTCGCTCGCACGCCGGCGCGGGTTCGTCTTTCCGTCGTCGGAGATCTACGGCGGGCTCGGCTCGTCGTACGACTACGGTCACTACGGCGTCCTCCTCAAGGAGAACGTCAAGGCGCGCTGGCTCGAGGCGATGGTGCAGGAGCGCGACGACATCGTCGCCCTCGACTCCGCGATCATCCTCCACCCGAAGATCTGGGAGGCCTCGGGCCACGTCTCGGGGTTCACCGATCCGCTCGTCGACTGCCGAACCTGCAAGAAGCGCTTCCGCGCCGACCACCTCGGTGAGGAACAGTGCGGGAGAAAGCCCAGCAAGCGCCCCGGCGAGACCCCGGACTGCGATCTCACCGAGGCGCGCCAGTTCAATCTGATGTTCGAGACCCGTGTCGGGCCGGTCGAGGAGACGGGCCAGCGCGTCTTCCTCCGACCCGAGACCGCCCAGGGGATCTTCGTCAACTTCAAGAACGTCGCGCAACTCGCCCGACGGAAGCCGCCGTTCGGGATCGCGCAGATCGGCAAGTCGTTCCGCAACGAGATCACTCCCGGCAACTTCATCTTCCGGACGCTCGAGTTCGAACAGATGGAGATGGAGTACTTCGTCCCACCGGCCGACGCCGACGAGTGGTACCGCTACTGGGTCGACGAACGCGTGGGCTGGTACGTCCGCTACGGGATCCGCCCCGAGAGCCTGCGCGTGCGCGCCCACGACGCGGAGGAGCTGTCGCACTACTCGAGTGCGACGAGCGACGTCGAGTACCTGTACCCGATCGGGTGGTCCGAGCTCGAGGGGATCGCGAACCGGGGCACGTTCGACCTCACCGCCCACACGAAGGCGTCCGGAACGACGCTCGAATGGGTCGACGGCGGGAGCGGAGAGCGGTACGTCCCGGCGGTGATCGAACCCGCGGCGGGCGTCAACCGCGCCATGCTGGCGTTTCTCTGTGACGCCTACGACGAAGAGACGGTCGGCGACCGCGAGCGGACCGTCCTGCGGCTCCATCCCGAGATCGCTCCCGTCAAGGTCGCGGTGCTGCCGCTCGTGCCCCGGGACGCAGGAATGGCCGAGCGCGCGCGAGCGCTCCATGCCGAGCTCCGGCGCGTCATGGTTGCCGAGCACGACGACGGTGGCCAGATCGGCCGCCGCTACCGGCGCCAGGACGAGATCGGGACGCCATGGGCCCTCACGATCGACGAGCAGACGCTCGTCGACGAGACGGTCACCATCCGGGACCGGGACTCGCTCGCCCAGGATCGGATCTCGATCGCGCGGGCCCGCGAGCATCTCATCGACCGGCTCGCGGCGCCGTGGAGCCCGCCTGCGCGGGCCGCGACCTCAGATGCTTGAGGATACAATCACCGCGCGATGGCTCTTGCGCCCCTCATTTCGCCGGCGCTCGCATCCCTCGGTGATCTCCGGCCGCACGATGGCCTCCTGACGACCGGCGAGCTCGCGCAGCTCGCGGTCGACATCTTCGAGCGGGGCGACATCTGGGAGCCGCTCGTCCGAACCGACGCGGAGCAGCGCCGCTACGAGCTGATCTACGAGGACGAGCAGCTCGACGCCTGGGTGCTCTCGTGGATGCCCGGGCAGGGAACCGGGTTCCACGACCACTACATCTCGGGTGTCGGCCTGTGCTGCGCGCGGGGCGGCGTTCGCGAGGATCTCCTCGTGTACGGCGGCCCGGATATCGAGCTCCAGCTCCGACCGGGCGACACACGTCAGGGTGGGCCGGGGTACATCCATCGGGTGCGGCACCAGGTGGGCGAGCCCGCCGTCACGATTCACGTCTACTCGCCGCGGCTCGACTGGGTCGGCCAGTACCGGCTCGGCGCGAACGGCCTCGTACGCCGCGAGGTGCGACCGGGCAGGAACGAGCTGACCGACCAACTCATCTCGGAAGGCGCGCTCGAGCACGTGCTCGAGCGGTTCTGAACTTGCTCGCGAAGCAAGTTTCCGCAGAGCGGAATCCCGCGCTCGGATCCCCGCCTTTCGGCGGGGCAGATCCCTGAGGGCGTCCCCTTCGGGGCCGCAACTGTCTCGGGCCGTGGTCGCATGGCGGGTCGAGAAGCCCTGTGTCGCCGGGACGTCGTCGCGCACCTAGGCTCTCGCTCATGGGTTGGTTTCGCCGGCGCCGCGCAACGACGCCTGCGCGAGACCGTAACGAGCACAGAGAGTCCGTCGACGTCGGCGGGGAAAAGCTCGTCTTCTGGAAGGCGAAGTCGGAGGAAGTGGAAGGCGAGATCTACGGGCCGGTGTGGATCGCCGATGCGAACGACCCGAACGTCACACTCGACGAGCACGACGCGTGGCTTACCTGGGAGCACGCCGAGGAGTTCGCCCGGAAGCGCGGCCTCCCGATCGAGGACGTGTGAACCGAGGCTCCCCGTTCGGGCGACCGGTCGAGCCCGTCGATCAGCAACGCTGGATCTGAGAGAGGAGAGCTTGCTCGTCAAAGCGGGGCCCTTCCCGGCGCTGGATACTTGACCCGTGCGAAGTGGGTCACCGTGCCTGTTCGATCATGTGGCGCTGCCAGTACGGGACATCGCACGGAGTCGCGCGTTCTACGAACGGGCGCTGCGGCCCTTCGGTGTCAAGGTCGTCGAAAGTCCGTCGGGGCTCGGCTTCGCGCTCGGTGATCAAGACTTCTGGATCGGGGAAGGGGACGTGGCGGCCGGTTCGGTGCACATTGCGTTTGCCGCGCCAGACCGCGAAACGGTTGATGCGTTCCACGCCGCAGCCGTCGAGGCAGGAGGGGTCGACAACGGACGACCCGGGCTGCGCCCTCGCTATCACTCCGGGTACTACGCCGCCTTCGTCCTCGACCCCGATGGGAACAACGTCGAAGCTGTCTTTCACGGCGATCACTGACGTTCGATACCGGCGTGCTCCGTATCACAGCCGGGCCAGGACGTCCGACATCGAAGAGACTCTCTTCCCGTAGCGTCGAATCCCGAGGCAGCCGTTCGTCCAAGGAGTGAAAGGCAGCCCGAGGTGGCCGCCGCGAGACAAGGGAGGGCGGAGATGGCGCGGTACCTGATCTCGTTCGATGACGGTTGGATGACCTTCCCCCGGGAGGAGCTTCCCGACGTGGCCAAGGCCGCGCTGGAGGTGGTCCACCAGGCCCAACGGGCCGGCGTGTGGGTGTATGGCGCAGGGCTGGAAAGCCAAAGGGCGACCATCGTGGGCACCGACGGGGTGGTCACGGACGGCCCGTTCCCGGAGACGAAGGAGATCATCGGTGGGTTCGCGATCGTCGATGTGCCGTCACGCAAAGAGGCGGTCGAGTGGGCTGCCAAGATCGCCGTCGCCTGCCGGTGTGCGCAAGAGGTACGGGTGATCCTGCCGGACCCGCCAGGGCTCGACCAGGGTCTCCGTTCGGGCGCTGTCGGCTCGTCAACCTGACCTCGCCGCTACAGGCATGTCGGCGCACGACACCCGCCGGGAGCGCGACGCCGTGCTATGCGGACAGCGTTCGCAGGCGGAAGCCGCCGTGGTGCTCGTACGACGACGTCACGACCGCGAGCGCGTCGCGGGACGCGCGATCGTCGATCCCGAGCGCCGGAGCGTCCGCGATCGGTGAGCCGAGGAGCGCCCGCAGGCCCCCGAGTCCCGCCGGCGAGAGCCCGATACCACCGTGGTCGCATGCTGTGCACACCGCACCTCCTGCCGACGGCGAGAAGGCGACGATCCCTTGCTCCGCACCGCATTCCACGCAGTTGTCCAGATGCGGCAGGAAGCCCTCGAGCCAGAGCAGCTTCAGCTGGAACGAGAGGACAAGCGGGTCGAGAGCAGGCCTCCTGCTCGGTTGCGGCGCCTGCGAGTCCAGCGCGTCGAGAAACCGCGTCAGGGCAAGGAACGCGCGATCGTTCCGCTCCTCGTCGGTGTAGAGCCGTAGCATCGCCTCCAGGCCGACGAGCCCGACCTGGAGGCGATACGGGTCGATGCGGATCGCGTCGTGCGAGCGGACGAGCGACGCACCGGTGACCGTGCCGAGCTCGCCGCGACCGCGGTGAATCGAGAGCTCGACATGCGAGAACGGCTCGAGCCGGCCGCCGAACCGGCTCTTGGTCCGACGAACGCCCTTCGCGACCGCACCGATGCGACCGCTTGCGAGGCTGTAGACGTGGAGCACGCGGTCGGCCTCCCCGAACGCGAACGATCGGAGCACGACCGCCTCGGTGATCGTCGGCACGGCCATGGCTCGAGTGTAGGCACGAGGCGAGACGGCCTCGGGACCGCCGACTCGGCCGCCACGGTCCACGCGACCGACGTATCCGAATCTGCACCAACTCAGCCGCGGACGATGTCTGCGCCACCACCCCGGGTCCGTCGAGGCGCGCACATCGCAGGCGTGTCAATTCGGGACATGTCGTACCACCCCACGCCCGGGCCGCCGACCTCCTCCCCACGGCTCATAGCCTAACTGGACAACTCAGACGAATGGGAAACGAGACAGCGCCGACTTCGTGCCCATTCGTCCACAGCTTCGGCCCTGGGGTCGAGCTCACATCGTCTGGCAGCGCGGACAGAGCCACGTGCCGCGCCCGCCGACGACGATTCGTTCGATCGGTCTCCCGCAGCGGTCGCACGGCTCCCCAAGCCGTCCGTACACGTGAAACTCGTGCTGCATCCCGCCGCCCTCGCCGTCCGGCGTCACGTAGTCGCGGAGCGTCGAGCCGTTGAGCTCGACACCGCGCCGGAGTGCCGCGCGCACCGCGCGATGCAGGTGCGCGATCTCCGGTGCGTCGAGCTCGCCTGCGGGGCGCCGCGGATGGATCCTTGCGCGCCAGAGCGCCTCGTCGGCGTAGATGTTCCCGATGCCCGCGATCCTGCGCTGGTCGAGCAGAACCGCCTTGATCGGCGCTCGCCGCCCCGCGACGATCCGTGCGAGCCGCGCGCTCGTGAACGACGGCGCCAGCGGCTCGGGCCCGAGTCGGGATGCGAGGTACGGCCGGAGGTGGCCGTCGTCCAGGAGCTCCCAGGTGCCGAAACGACGCACGTCGCGGTACCCCACGGCGGCGCCCGTGTCCAGCGCCAGCGTGGCGCGCCGGTGGGCGTCGGCAGGAAGGTCGCCTGCAGGAAAGTGGAGTAGCGACCCAGTCATCCGGAGGTGCACCACGAGCGTTCTGCCACTCTCCAACCGCCACAGGAGGTACTTACCGCGCCGCTCGACGGCCGCGATCCGCTCACCCACGAGCGCATCCGCCACGAGGCTCGGCGAGACGGGCCGCGTCAGCCTGGGGTCGACGATCTCGGCGCTCGCGATGGTCGCGCCTTCGACGAGCGGCGCGATCCGGCGGCGGACGGTCTCGACCTCGGGCAGCTCGGGCACGGTCGCATCGTACGGACGACGACCGGCCCTCAGGCCGCGTGCGGCCCGCGCCGACCGTCGAGCGACGCTTCATCCGCACGGCGCGCTTGCGTGTCGCCAGAGGCTTCGCTCTCGGCCTCGGCTCGATCGGCGGCTGCGGGGGTGGTAGGCCCCGCGACAGGAGGCACGACGAGCTCCATCCCGGCCGGCAGGACGATCTCGGAGTCGACTTCGTGACGGTCACCCCTCATGCTCCACCTCCTCACTCCGCTGACGACATCAAACGTCGTCGAGTGGCTCCGCGGACGGGATCGACCCGTACTCGTGCGGTGCGGCTTTCCACACCAGGCGGCCGTCTACGATCCTCGGGTGCCCGGCCGTGTCCCGCGATTCCTGCTGCACGTCGAAGGCGCGGTGGTCGCCGTCGCCGCAGTCGCGCTCTACTTTCATCTCGGCTACCCGTGGTGGCTCCTCGTCGTCCTCGCGCTGGCGCCCGATCTCTCGATGTTCGGCTATCTCGCCGGTCCGGTCGCCGGATCGCTCGCGTACGACCTGGCCCACACGTACGCCCTCCCGGTCGCGCTCGGCGCCATCGGCGTGCTGGCCGGTGCCGACGCTCCGGTGCAGGTCGCCCTGATCTGGATCACGCACATCGGGGTCGACCGTGCGATCGGCTACGGCCTGAAGTACCCCTCGGGATTCAAGGACACGCACCTCCAGCGCGTCTGACGGGACTACGCCACGATGTCGAGCACGATGCCGTGGTCGGCGGGCGCCCGCTCGCCGATCTCGTAGGCCGCCAGCACCGCCGCCGCGGCCCGCTCGGCGGTTTCCTCGGTCCGCGCGTGCACCTCCGCGAGGTCGTCCCCCTCGAGCACGGTGTCGCCACGCTTTGCAAAGCAGAGGACGCCGACAGCATGGTCGATCGGATCGGCCTTCGTGCGGCGCCCCGCGCCGAGCTCGAGCGCTGCGACGCCGACGTCGAGTGCACCGAGACGGGTCACGACACCGTCACGCGGAGCCGGGACGACCCGACGGACGGGCGCCTGCTCGAGTGCGCCGGGGTCCGGATCGCCGCCCTGGGCGTGGATCCACCGCTCGTACACCTCGAGCGCGCTCCCGTCGTCCACGGCCGCCTCGGCCCGGCGACGCCCTTCGTCGAGATCGATCCCGAGGTCGGAGTACGCGAGCAGCCGGGCGGCCGCCTCGAGGACGAGCTCGGTGAAGTCGGCGGGGCCGTCTCCGCGCACGGTGTCGCGGGCCTCGTGCACCTCGAGAGCGTTCCCCACCGCCCGTCCGAGCGGCTGGTCCATATCGGTCAGCAGGCACGTCACCTCGCGGCCGGCCATCGTCCCGATCTCGCGCATCACCTCTGCGAGCACACGCGCGTCGTCAAGGGTCTTCATGAAGGCCCCGTCGCCGACCTTGACGTCGAGGACGATTGCCTGCGCACCGGCCGCCAGCTTCTTCGACATGATCGAGCTCGCGATCAGCGGGACGATGTCGACTGTCGCCGTGACGTCCCGGAGCGCGTAGAGCTTCTTGTCGGCCGGGACGAGGTTCGCGGTCTGACCGACGATCGCCATGCCGACCTCGCGGAGCTGCTGGATCATCTCGTCGGTCGTGAGCTCCACGCGGAACCCCGGGATCGACTCGAGCTTGTCGAGCGTGCCGCCCGTGTGACCGAGGCCGCGCCCCGACATCTTCCCGAGCGGCACGCCGCACGCCGCGACGATCGGCCCGACGGCGATCGACGTCTTGTCCCCCACGCCGCCGGTCGAATGCTTGTCGACGACCTTGCGGCCGAGGGCTGCGCCGAGATCGAGCGTCTCGCCCGAACGGATCATCGCGTCGGTCAGCGCGTGCGTCTCCGCGGGGGTGAGCCCCTGGAAGTAGACCGCCATGCACCACGCGGCCAGCTGGTAGTCGGGCACGTCGTCGCGGGCGTAGGCGAGAATCAGCTCGGCCAGCTCGGCGGCGTCGTGCTCGCCGCCGTTGCGCTTCTGCTCGATCAGCTCTGCGGGACGCATACTCGCCACCCGGTGTCCGACTTCAGTCGGACACCTGTCGTCCCGCCTTCGTCGCGACGAAGATCGACGACGCTCTGCGGGTCCGGATCGGCAGGTCGTAGGGGCCGGGATCCTGCGGCTCGTCGGCGTCGAGTGAGGCGACGAAGCCGCGCACGAGTTCGTGGTCATCGATGATTACCCACCCGTCGGCGTCTCGTCGCTCCACGCGCTCGAAATGCCGTCCGATGAGCTCGGCGCCGTTTTCGCGGCTGAACGTATGTCCCCACTTGGCCGCACCGGCAACGGCGCGGAGCTCGGCCATGTGATGCTCGGCGTTCGTGACTGTGACGAGGCGGCCACCGGGTCGGAGGACGCGTGCTAGCTCGGCGAGCCCCGCGTCGATGTCCGGGAGATGGAAGAGCACCCAGGCGGCGACGACGCACTGGAACGTTCCGTCGCCGAACGGGAGACTCTGGGCGTCGCCGACGCGTGCATCAACACCTCGTTCCCGTGCGAGTTCGACCATGCGCGGCGAGATGTCGACCATCACGACTTCGCACCCCAGCTCGGTCGCGATTCGGGCCGCGAGCTCTCCAGGCCCGCCGCCGACCTCCAGCACGCGTGCCGGCGTTACCTCAGCGACGGCGTCGAACGCAAGAGCGCGGGGGTCCGGCCCGTCCGCGTTCTCGTAGAGCGACCGTCGCGCCTCGAGGTTGTCCTCCGTCGCGTACTGGCGCGCGACCGCCTGCGGGTCGTCGATCTTCACCGCTCGACGATCGCCCGGCCCGGCGCGCCCTTGCCGGGATGCTTCGCGCCGAGCCAGGCGGACACGGTCGCGCCGACGTCACCGAACTCGCCGTCCTCGTGGATGCGCCCCGCCGCGTTCTTCCCCGCTGCGTACGCGAGGAGCAGTGCGTGCTCGCGCGAATGGTCGGTCGACGGCGTCGTGGGATCACAGCCGTGGTCCGACGTGAGAATGAGCAGGTCGCCGTCCCGGAGCGCGTCGAGGATGTCGGGCAGGCGACGGTCGAAGTCCTGCAGGCAGCGGTGGAAGTTCTCCGGGTCGTTGCGATGGCCCCAGAGCTGGTCGGTCTCGACGAGGTTGACGAAGACGAGCCCCGAGTCGATGTTCTCGAGCAGCTCGATCGTTCGGTTGATCCCGTCGACGTTCGACTTCGTCGGAAAGGACTCGTCGATGTCGCACCCGGCGAAGATGTCCGAGATCTTCCCGACGCCGTAGATCGTGTGGCCCGCGTCGCGGATCGCGGTCAGGTAGTTCGGCCGTCTCGGCTCCAGGGAGAAGTCGTGCCGGTTCGGCGTCCGCTCGTAGTGGCCCGGAGCTCCGACGAACGGACGCGCGATGACGCGGCCGACGGCGTGCTTGCCGGTGAGGATCTCGCGCGCGACGCGGCAGCCTGCGTACAGCTCCTCGAGCGGGATCGTCTCCTCGTGGGCGGCGATCTGGAAGACCGAGTCGGCCGACGTGTAGACGATCCACTTCCCGGTGCGCTGGTGCTCCTCGCCGAGCTCCTGGATGATCTCCGTGCCGGATGCGGGCTTGTTGCCGAGCACACCGCGCCCCGTCCGGTTCATGAACGGGTCGATCACCTCGTCGGGGAAGCCGTACGGATAGGTCGGAAACGGCGTCGCCGTGACGACGCCCATCAGCTCCCAGTGACCCGCGGTCGTGTCCTTCCCCTTCGAGCGCTCGAGCAGCCGCCCCGCGACGGCGGGCGCGTACGGCTGCGGCGGGCAACCCTCGAGCGGCTCGACGTTGCCGAGGCCCAGCGCCTCGAGGTTCGGGAGATCGAGGCCGCCGACCGCGCGCGCGACATTGCCGAGGGTGTCAGATCCCTCGTCGCCCCAGTCGGCGGCGTCGGGCAGCTCCCCCGCTCCGACGGCGTCCAGCACGATCACACAGGCACGCGGCACAGCGAGCTATCCTAGTCCGCCGATGGACACCGTCATCAGCCTGCTAGAGCTCCTCGTGTACATCGCCGCGATCCTCGGGCTCTCGATGTTCGTGACCTGGGCGGTCGTCAAGGTCTCGCCGTCCGAAAGCGCGAAGGAACAGCGCGCCCAGGAGAAGGGCGAGGCAAAGGCGTAGCTCAGACCATCGCCCGCTCGACGTCCTCGAGCGGCGTGTAGGGCAGGCCGTGCGCCTCGGCGACGGCGCGGTAGGTGAGGTTGCCGGCGAGAGTGTTCACGCCTTTCGCGAGCGCCGGGTCGTCGGCGATCGCGCGCGAGAGCCCGCTGTCGGCGATCGCCTCGACGTACGGCAACGTGACGTTCGTCAACCCCTTAGTCGAGGTGACCGGCACGGCGCCGGGCATGTTGGCAACGCAGTAATGGACGATATCGTCGACCTCGAAGACCGGGTCGTCGTGCGTCGTTGCATGTGAGGTCTCGAAGCACCCGCCCTGGTCGATCGCGACGTCGACGAGCGCCGAGCCGGGTCGCATCAGCGAGAGCATCTCACGCGTCACGAGCTTCGGCGCGACGGCACCGGGGATGAGGACGGCGCCGATCACCATGTCGGCATCCGGCAGCACCTCTTCGACCTGCAAGCGGTTCGACATCGCGAGCGTCACACGCCCGTCGAGGGCGATCTCGAGCTCGCGCATCCTGTCGACCGACTTGTCGAGCACCCAGACGTCCGCCTGCATCCCGAGGGCGATGATCGCGGCATTCAAGCCGACGACCCCGCCGCCGAGCACGACGACCTTCGCGGGCGGCACGCCCGGGACGCCACCGAGGAGGATGCCGCGGCCGCCGTGCGCCTTCTCGAGCGCCCACGCGCCCATCTGTGGCGCGAGCCTGCCCGCGACCTCGCTCATCGGCGCGAGCAGCGGCAAGCGGCGGTCCGCCGTCTCCACGGTCTCGTATGCCACGCCGGTGACGCCCGAGTCGAGCAGCGCCCGCGTGAGCGGCTCGTCGGCGGCGATGTGGAGGTACGTGAAGAGCGTGAGACCCTCGCGCAGGCGCCCGTACTCGGACTCGATCGGCTCCTTGACCTTGAGCAGGAGCTCGGCGGACGACCAGACCTCCTCGACATCCGCAAGTCGCGCCCCGACAGCGGAATAGGCCTCGTTGGCGAAGCCCGACCCAACTCCCGCGCCGTGCTGGACGACGACCTCGTGGCCGCGCTGCACGAGCTCGAGCGCGCCGGCCGGTGTCAGCGCAACGCGATACTCCTGCTGCTTGATCTCCTTCGCGACCCCGATCCGCACGGCGCGCGGGACGATACCGCACCATCGTGCCGGGAGCGATCAGCCGGCCGCGAGTCGCCCGGCGGCAAACGCCGCTGCGAAGAACCAGGGATCGTCGCCCGGCCCGCGCCCCATGTGGGACAACGGCAGGGGCGCGCAGGCAGCCTCCCATCCGGCGGCGTTGACGTCGACGATCTCGACCCCCTCGGGTGGCTCGAGGCCGATCGGCCAGGCGACGCGGACCTTCCCGAGGCAGAGCGCGAGGGCCGAGCGTGTGTGGTGCGAGAGGCCACGATGGCGCGGCCGCTCGTCCGCGAAGGACACCCGAGGCGCCACGACCGGCAGCGCTCCGAGGGCGGATGCGGTGTTGGCGGCGTCGGCGACGGCGAGCCCGCCGTGGCCCCACCGGGACGCCGTGCCGACGATCCCGGGGCCGATGCCGCACACGACGACCTCGGCACCGCGGCCGACCGCCTCCACGAGCGCCGCGGCCGCCGTGACGCACTGGAGGTCGCCGTCGAGACATGGGGAGACGGCGATCGTCGTGTCGAGGAGCCGGCGTGCCTTCAGGATCCGAACCGTGTCGGAGAGAGAGACCGGCAGCGCTCCACCGCCGAGCTGCACGTAGGCGACACGCCGGCCCGCGAGCGCCGCACAGACGGGCGCCAGCTGGCTGTGGAGGCCGAGACACACGACCGGTAGGCCGTCGAGCCTGTCCCTTTCCGTTCCCGCGTCGGCGTCCTCCTCGGCGAACCGCGCCGCGACCTGTCCGGGCGCGTATGGAAGCGTCATCACGTGGGCGCCGTCCTCGACGGGGAGCTGCAGGCCGCGTGTGAGGTTCGCATAGAGGACGTCGAAGCCGCCCGAGCCAAGGTCCAGCTCGACCGCCCGGCCGTTGACGAGCACGACGTCGCCGACCTCGACCTCGCCCGTGAGCCGCGGGTACCCGATGCAGGGCGCGCCGTCGACCTCGAGCCGCACCAGCCCGTCCAGGCGCTCACCGACTGCCGTCACGTTGCCCCAGCGCAGCCCGAGCGGCATTAGGGGCCTGTCCGGAAAGTGGTCGCGACGGATGGCACGCGGCACGTGCCGCGAGGCAAGGACGCAGGGAGCGCCAATATGCGGACATATTGGCGCGACTGAGGACGCCGCATCGCGGTGCGTGACGCCTGCAAGCCGCTCTGATCCACTTTCCGGACAGGCTCCCTAGCCGGCCTCGCGGGCGGCGTCGACGAGCGCGAGCGTGACGTCGACCATGCGCTCGAGGTCCTCGATCGCGATCCGCTCGTCCGGCGTGTGGATGTCCGTCATCCCGTTCGCGAGGTTGACGCACTGGAGGCCGCGGGCGTTGAAGACGTTCGCGTCGGCCGCGCCGCCCGACAGCCCGAGCCTCGCGGCGTAGCCTGCGTGGGCCAGCGCCTCGACCGCGAGGCGCACCGGGAGATCGTCGTCGCGGAACCGGTAGCCGCGGTACTTCTGCTCGACACGGGTCTCGAGGCTGCATTCCGAGAGGCTCGCTGCGAATGCTGCGGCGTCGACGATCTGCTGCACCACCTCCGTGACACGCGCGTCGTCGTGCGAGCGCACCTCGGCCTCGAGCGAGCAGCGCTCGGGGACGACGTTCCGGGCCGTACCGCCCCGTACCAGGCCGACGTTCGCGCTCGTCACCTCGTCGATCCGGCCGAGCGGCATGTCGACGATGGCCCGAGCGGCGGCAAGGACGGCGGA
>Ga0207657_10003417_pt1 | contig 16948 bp, 15 predicted proteins | sample KBSC33metaG_FD_184316 | JGI IMG/M metagenome (GOLD analysis project Ga0207657, IMG submission 184316) | Corn rhizosphere microbial communities from Kellogg Biological Station, Michigan, USA - KBS C3-3 metaG (SPAdes) (version 2) | ecosystem: Host-associated > Plants > Roots > Rhizosphere > Soil ... | reverse complement strand
GCGTTTACCTGCCTGACCACGAGTGGCCGTCGGACAAGGCGGATCAGCCCGTGCTTGCCCCCTGGCAGCACGCGGGTTACCAGCTGATCCTGAGTGTGCCTATCTTCCCGAACCCTCCCACGATCAAATCCTATTCCGGCCCGCCTGAACCGGGACACAAGTCCTATCAGCTAGCCGACTACCCAGATGCGGTAGCGGCACTCAGGCGAGGCGCGTAACTCGTGGCGCAGCGGCCCGGCAGCGGTGGCCCGCATCGTCAGCGCCGCTAAGGACGATGAGGCCGAACGGGCCGGGTGCAACTTTCCGGGTATGGTCCCCGTTAGCTCACTATGTGACGTGGCGCCGGACGGCGAGAGCCGTGGCCATCATGGCGATGACGGTCGCGCTGGGCACGACCGTTTCTGCCGCGCCCGTCGCCGGGCCAGCCGCCGGGCCAGGCACCGGGGCCACGGTCAACATCGACGGTGCTGATCCCGGGCCCGCCTTTCAGGGGATCGGCGCGATTAGCGGCGGCGGCGGCAACTCCAGGCTGCTCATCGACTATCCGCCAGGTGAGCGCGCGCAGATCCTCGACTATTTGTTCTCACCGCACTTCGGGGCCGCGCTGCAGATGCTGAAGCTGGAGATCGGCGGCGGCGGTTTCTCCTCGGACGGTTCGGAACCCTCTGTCGAGCCCGCCAGGGGCCAGCTGGACTGCGGGGCCGGCTATGAATTCTGGCTGGCCCGCCAGGCCCTGGCGCGCAATCCCGCGATCAAGCTGTACGGCCTGCAGTGGTCGGCTCCGGCCTGGGTCCGCGACCCTCACGGGGGCCTGTGGAGCCGTGCGGACGTGGGCTACGTCGTCGACTGGCTCCGGTGCGCCCGGCGAAACGGCCTGGCCGTCAGCTACGTCGGCGGCTGGAACGAGCACTACCTGGGCACCGGAGGCCAGCAGGCCTGGTTCGTGAACCTGCGCACGGCGCTGGACGCCGCGGGGTTTACCCGCACCCAGATCGTCGCGGCCGACGAGGCTCCGCAGATGGCCGAACGGTCCGGGCGGGTGCGATATTCTCCGCTGCTCGTCTCGCGGACCGTCGCCGACGGGATGGTCACCGATCCGTCCTTCGGCCGGGTGGTCAGCGTCCTGGGCCTGCACGACAGCTGCGGCCTGCCCACGACCGGGTACCGCTGCGTCGTAGCCGCCCCGGCCCGGACCCTGGCGGCTCGCACCGGCAAGCCGCTGTGGGAATCCGAGCTCGGGGCCACCCCCGCCACCGGAACCAATCCCGCGCTTCCCGGGCCGGGCGGCCTGGCCCGCGCGCTCGACGGCGCCTACGACCAGGCCGGGATCACCGGAATCTTGGTGTGGCCGCTCATCGACGCGATCCCGCCGGATCTCCCGCACGAAAACCGGGGCCTCGTATGGGCTGACCGGCCCTGGGACGGCTACTACCGGGTCACGCCCCTGACCTGGGTGATCGCGCAGACCACTCAGTTCACCGCTCCCGGCTGGCGCTTCGCGGCGGGGGCGAACGGCACCTTGCCCGCCGGCGGCTCGTACGACACGTACCTGGCGCCCGGCCGCTCGGCCTGGTCCATGGTGGCGCAGACCTCCGTGGCCGGCGCGGCGCAGCAGATCACCGTCCGCGTCAGCGGCGGGCTGCCAGCGCGGGTGGTGCACGTGTGGAGCACCAGCCTGCGCGGGCCCGCCCAGTTCATCCGGCGCGGCGACATCATCCCTGACCAGGGCGCCTTCACCGCACTGCTGCGCCCCGGGTACGTCTACACGTTTACCACGACCACCGGGCAGTCGCGGGCAGGCGGCCGCACGCCGCCGATCCCGGTCGCCGGGCCGATGCCGATCCAGTACACCGCCACGGCGGACGGCGCCGGCGTGGCGGAAATGCTCGCCCCTGTCGACGGATCGTTCGGCTACGTGCACGGCGTGCTGACCCAGACGGCGGCGGGGGAACCGGTGGAATGGAAGTATCCCGGCCGGTCGCCCGCCCCCTACGCGATCGTCGGCGAGAACACCTGGCGCGACTACACGGTCTCGGCCCGCGTTATCCTCCCGGCGTCCGCGAGGGGATCCCCGCCACCCGGCGCCATGCTGATCGCGCGGTTCCAGGGGTTCCGGAAGTCCGCCATCAGCCGGTTCCGGGGCTACGAACTGAGGGTCCGCGGCAACGGCGGCTGGCAGGTCGTGGCCAACGGCCCGGCCACCGTGACGCTCGCCTCGGGACGCGTCACCGCCGCCCGCTCCTACACGCTGAGCCTGTCCACCCGGGGCAGCATCATCTCGGCGCGGATCGACGGCGTCCTCGTGGCCTCCGTGACCAATCGGATGTACCGGTACGGGCCGGCCGGGCTGGGAAGCCTCGGATACTATCCGGTACGCTACCCCGGCTTCACCGTCCGGCCTCAATAGACTGGCCCGGGCCGCGGCCTGGGTGCTGAACGACCGGGACGACGAGGAGCGTGATCGTGGACTACGCCGATGCCGTGGCTGCCTTCTTCGTGCCCCGCCAGGAAGGCACCGAATTGCCCGTGGCCGTCACCGGGGGCAGTCCCGCGCGCCGGCTGCGCGACGCCTGCGAACCGGTGGCCATGCACGCGGTCTGGAACCGGACGACGAACGAGCGGCTGGCCCAGCTTGGCCTGGACTTCCTCACCAGCTACGTCGGCGGGCGGGGCGCCTCCCTCGGGGACCCGGCCGGGGCTGTCGTCGCGGCCGCTTTCGCCTGGTTCGAGCCTGGCCTCGTGGCTGGCTTGTGGGAAACCGCGCGGAACGCCGTGCCGCCCGCCCAGCTGGCACTGGCCCGCGACGAGGCAACGGTCGCCAGCTTGCGGGAGGTCCTGGCCGGTGAGGACCCGGCCGAGGTGGCGAGCCTGCTCACGGGCGCCGCGGAGGCCGCCGACGGCATGGGCCGCCCGCTGTTCAGCGGACGGCGCGCCGACGGCCGCCCGCGCGATGCCGTGCACTGCCTGTGGTGGGCCTGCGGCCTGGTCCGCGAGCACCGCGGCGACAGTCACGTGGCCGCGGCGGCCGCGGCTGGCCTGGACCCGGTCGAGATGAACATCCTGACCGAACTGTGGATCGGGATGCCGCTGCTGTCTTACACCGCGACCCGCGGCTGGGCACCCGACGTCATGCAGCGAGCGGTCGCCCGGCTGGAGCGCCGCGGCTGGGTCCGCGACGGCGCCCTCACCGGCGAGGGGCTGGCGGAGCGGCTGAGCATCGAGCAGCGCACCGACGCTCAGGAACAGCCGATCGTCGCCGCGCTGGGCGACCGGCTCGATGAGGTCTGCAGCCGCCTGAACCACTGGGGGCAGCTGTGCATCGAGGCCGGCGCGTTCCCTCCCGACATCCTCAAGCGCGCCGCCGGCTGAGGGTCGGTCAGCCGGTCACCGGGTCGATCGGGGTGAGGGTTCCGAGCCGCTGCTCGATCGCCTCCGCGACAGCCAGGCAGCGAAGCTCGGTGTATTTACCGCCCATGACCTGGACGCCGACCGGCAGGCCCTCGGCCATCCCGGCGGGTACCACCGCCGCCGGGGTGCCCAGCAGGTTGGCCGGAAGGACCGGGCGCATCAGCTCGAGGGTCGCGATCGCGTTGTCGAGGCTGGCGATGTCGAAGTCCAGCGGGAAGGCGGGCTGGGTCCAGACCGGGCTGAGCAGCACGGGGTACTCCTGGTACCACAGGCTCCAGCGACGCGCTAGCCCGTGCCGGGCGGTATGCGCCATCGCCCAGGCGGCGATATCCGATTCGGGCAGGTAGCCGAGCGCGTAGTCGAGGAACTGGCGGCCGCCCGGGCCCATGAGCTCATCCAGCACCGGTTTCATGACCCGCAGGTCAGCGATGAGGATCGTGCTCCACAACTCGAGCGCCTGCTCGTAGTCGGGCGGTGTGGCCTCGGTGACCTTGAAGCCATCGTCCGCGAGCGCGTCGGCGGCACGGCGGACCGCCGCGGCCACCTCCGGGTGGGTGCTGCCGCCCGGCGGCTCGGGCAGCACGGCGACGGCCGGACGTTCGCCGGGGGCTAGGTCGGTGAAGACCGCTGGGACGCTCAGCGGGTCGCGCGGATGCTGACCCGCCATCACGGTGAAGGCGGCGCGGACGTCGGCGACCCGGCGGGCCAGGACCCCTTCGACGGCCATGAGCTGGAAGGAGATGTTGTAGTCCTCCGGCGGGATCACGGTCGCGGCGGCCACCGATCCGGTGGAGGGCTTGATCGACGCGACGCCGCAGCAGTGCGCCGGATTGCGCAGGGATCCGCCGAGGTCATTACCGAGGCCGAACGGGCTCATCCCGGTCGCCAGCGCCGCGGCTTCACCGCCGCTCGACCCGCCCGCGGTGCGCTGCGGGTTCCACGGGTTGCGGGTCAGGCCGTGCAGGAAGGAGTCGGTGTGGACCCGCAGGCCGAAGTCGGGCAGGTTGGTGCGGCCCAGGGGAATGGCGCCGGCCGCGCGCAGCCGTTCCACCTGCGGGGCGTCGACCGAGGCGACCGCCTCAGCCAGGGCCGGGATCGCGTGCGTGGTCGGGGTGCCCGCCACGTCGATGTTCTCCTTGACCGTGAACGGGACGCCATGCAGCGGGCCGAGCCGAGCGCCGTCCGCCACCGCCAGGTCGGCCGCGTCGGCGGCCGCGAGAGCCTGGTCCGCCAGCAGACGGACGATGGCGTTGAGGTGAGGGTTGACCGCCTCGATGCGGTCCAGGTGCGCCTGGACGACCTCGCGGCTGCTCGCCTCGCGGTCGCGGATCATGGCCGCGAGTTCGACAGCGCCCTTACGCCACAGTTCGCTCATGCCTTCCCCTCCGGTTGAGATCGAGGCAAACGTAAGCCATCGGATGGATCACCGTAAAGGGGGCGACCTGTCAGCAGGGTCACCAGGCCAAAGGCGAGCAGGCACAACCCGGCTCCGGCCCCGGTGACCGTGGACGGGGCCGTCGCGGAGGCCAGCCCGGTTGCCAGGGCCGCGGCCGCTACCCCGATCAGCAGCACGCCGAGCAGCCGCAGCGACCGGTTGGCCAGGGTCGAGGCGAGCGGGAAGAAATGCACGCCGACGCCGGCGCAGATCCACGCCGGGATCCACCGGTCCTGCCCGGTCGTTCCGAGCACGGCCGCGCCGGCTCCGAGCAGGCCGAACTCCAGGCCCACGATGATGCTGTACCGGCGGCGGACCTCGGGGTCGGCCATGACCCGCAATCGTCCGGCCGTCCGCGCGGTCAGCACGATCCCCGCCGCGGTGAGCAGCACGGCCAGGCCGGCGCCTACGGCCAGCGGGGCAACCAGCCATGACGGCGGGGCCGCCTGTCCCCAGCCGAACCAGACGAACGCGAAGAACCCCTCGACGGCCACGGTGACCCCGCGGTCGCGCCCCGTCGGGAAGAAGCTGGTCTGGTGGTCCGTCACCGTCGCGCTCCGGCTACTGACGCCACGGCATGTGCTGGAGTGTCCAGGTGTTGCCATCGGGGTCGGCGAACGAGGCGTAGAAGACGCCGCCGAGATCCTCGACCGGGGCCACCTCCACGCCCCGCTCGACCAGCGTGGCGCGGGCGGCCTCGATGTCGCTGACGACTAGGTGCAGACCGCGCAGGCTGCCCGGTGGCATGTCGAACCCGGGGATTCCTGAGACCAGCGAGATCGAGCATGCCGAACCCGGGGGCGTCAGCTGGACGACCCGTACGCCGTCGGCGGGCCGCACGTCGACATCCACACCGAACCCGGCCCGTTCGGAGTAAAAGGCCTTGGCCCGGTCGATGTCGCTGACGGGCACCAGCACGAGCTCGAGCAGGAAACTGCCGGGACGCACCGGGAGCACCGGGTCAGCCGGGCGATCGGGTTCGGTCATGGCATCACGATAACGACCCGGGGCAGCCGAGAGCGGGATGGTCCTGAACCGTACGGCCTCGTCGTCCGTCTGTTGACATAGAGGCCTTTACGAACCGGGGATGGGCGGGGATGCGGGTCAGGGGCAAGCCGGCGATCGAGACCGGGCCGCCGCTGCTGGAACGAGAGGCGTCCTTGGCGCTGCTGACCGAGTACGCGGCACAGGCCGCCGGCGGCGAAGGACGGCTGGTCCTGCTCAGCGGCGAGGCGGGAGTGGGGAAGTCGGCGCTGGTCGAGCGGCTGTGCCGGGATCTGCCGGATGCTCGCTGGTCGTGGAGCATGTGCGACGGCCTGTTCACGCCGCGCCCGCTCGGGCCGCTGTTCGACCTGGCGGATCAGCTCGGCGGCGCGCTGCTGGAGCGCGGCCGGGCCGGGGCCGACCGCGAGGAACTGTTCCGCGCGCTGCTGGGCATCCTCAGCGCGCCGGGGGTGCTGGACGTGGTGGTCGTCGAGGACATCCACTGGGCCGACGAGGCCACCCTCGACCTGCTCCGCTACCTGAGCCGTCGGCTACGCGGCGCCGCGGTCCTGCTCATCGCCACCTACCGGGACGACGGCCTGGCCGCCGCTGACCCGCTCCGCGTCGCGCTGGGCGATCTCGGTTCGCAGCGGGCCACCCGGCGCGTCGGGCTGGTGCCGTTGTCCCCCGGGGCGGTGCGGACGCTGGCCGGCGCGAGCAGCCTGCCCGCGCCCGACCTGTACCGGCTGACCGGCGGGAACCCGTTCTACGTGACCGAAGTGCTGCGGGCCGGCGTGGAAGAGGTGCCCCCGTCGGCACGCGACGCGGTGCTGGCGCGGGCGGCGCGGCTCGGCGACGGGGCGCGCGAGGTGCTGGATGTCGCGGCGCTGACCGGTGCCCGGATCGAGGCGCGGCTGCTGGAGTCGGTGACCGGGTGCCAGCCGTCGGTCCTCGACGAGCTGCTGGAGAGCGGCCTGCTGGTCGCCGACGCCGCGTGGGTCCGGTTCCGCCACGAGATCGCCAGGCTGGCGGTGGCGCAGGCTATCGCGGGCCACCGGAGCCAGGTGATTCACGGGCTGGTGCTGGCCGCGCTGCGCTCGTTCGGCTGCGACGACGACGCTCGCCTGGCCTTCCACGCCGAGGCGGCGGGCGACGGCGTGGCGGTACTGCGGTACGCGGCCGCCGCGGCGCGCCGGGCCGCCCGGCTGAAATCGCACCGGGAGGCCGCCGCGCAGTACGAGCGCGCGCTGCGGTTCGCCGCGAGCGCGGATCCGCTCACGCTCGCCGGGCTGTACGAGGGGCTCGCCGACGAGATAGCGCTGCTCGACCGGTGGGACGACGCCGAGACCGCGGGGGAGCGCGCGCTGACGCTCTGGCGCGAGGCGGGCAACCGGCTGCGGGAGGGAGACGCGCTGCGGCGGCTGTCCCGTATCAGGTGGAACCTGTGCCGTGGTCGCGAGGCCGTCGACGCGGCCGAGGCCGCCGTGTCGGCTCTGGAGCCGCTCGGACCCAGCGTCGAGCTCGCCCGGGCCTACGCCACCTTCGCCAACCAGCGCATGCTGTACGCCGACTACGACGTCGCCATCGACCTGGCCCGCCGGTCCCAGGCCCTGGCCATCCGGTTCGGCGCGACGGACGTGCACAGCGACGCGCTCAACACCGAGGCCGCCAGCCGTTCGGCCCAGGGCCTGGACTGGGCCGGCCAGATGCGCGAAGCGCTCGGCATCGCGCTGGCCGGAGGCCACCATCACGAGGCGGGGCGCGCCTACACCAACCTGTGCGGAATCCACGCGGGCAAGCGGGAGTTCGCCGAGGCCGAACGGTACCTGGAGCCGGGCATCGCGTTCTGCGACGAGCACGACATCACCACGTTCGCGATCTGCCTGCGCGGCGAGCACGCCAACGTGCTGGAGCGGACCAGCCGCTGGGACGCGGCCGTCGCGCTGAGCACGGAGATCCTGATCAAGGTCGGCCCGTCCCCGGCGAACGGGCTCTGCTCGCTGATCCGGCTCGGCGTGATCGGGGCCCGGCGGGGCGAGCCCGGGGCCTGGGGGTACCTCGACGAGGCGGCCGCCACGGCGGACGAGGCCGGCGAGCCGCAGAACCAGGTACCGGCCCGGCTGGCCCGCGCCGAGGCGCACTGGCTCGAAGGCGAGCTGGACGCGGCCCGGCGCGAGGCCGAGCTGGCCCACGACGTGTGTAGGACCACCAACGGCTGGCTTCGCGGCGCGGTCGCGGTCTGGCTGCGCCGCCTGGGCTCCCCGCGTTCGGAGGAAGGTGAGGTAGCCGAGCCGTACCGGCTGGTGCTCGACGGCGACCCGGCCGGCGCCGCGCGCGCCTGGACCAACCTGGGCTCACCGTACGAGGCCGCGCTGGCCCTGGCCGAAACGCCGGACGAGGAGGCCTTGCGCGAGGCCCTCGGCATCGTCATCGGCCTGGGCGCCCGAGCTGCCGCCCAGGTCATCAGGCAGCGCCTGCGGATGCTCGGCGCCCGGTCGATCCCGGCAGGCCCGCACGCGGCCACCCGGAAGCGGCCGTTCGGGCTGACCCGGCGCGAGCACGAGGTTCTCGACCTGATCTGCGCCGAGCACACCAACGCGGAGATCGCCGCGAAGCTGTTTCTCTCCGTCAAGACCGTGGACCACCACGTTTCAGCGGTACTCGCCAAGCTGGGCGTGCCGACCCGGGCCGCCGCCAGGCGCGTCGCCCAGTCGGCCTGACGGCGGAAGAATTCGTCCCGCCCGGCGGAATTTGTTGAAGTATTCAGATCTATACAGGGCCGTGACCGCGCTGTCTCATTCTAGACGACCTTCGCCTCTTGACCGGGAATGCGGCGCAGAGGTCGAATAAGGAAACAGGACCATGTCATCATTACTCGACTAATTCCTTGACGTGCGCCTGGAGCGGGTCAAGGACGTGCGCCTGGGGGGGTGAGCGAGCTGGATGAGCTGCAGTCTGAGGATCCGAGACAGATAGGACCGTACTGGCTCGAACGGCGGCTGGGCTCGGGTGGCATGGGCCGTGTCTATCTGGGCCGGTCGCCGGGAGGGCGCCAGGTAGCGATCAAGGTAATCCGGCCGGAACTGGCTGAGGACGCCGATTTCCGGGCCCGATTCGCGCGGGAAGTGTCTGCCGCCCGGAAGGTCAGCGGCATATTCACGGCTTCGGTCGTGGATGCCGACCTGAAAGGACCGGTGCCCTGGCTGGCGACGTCTTATATCGCCGGGCCGTCGCTCGCCGACGCGGTGGCCACCCGCGGGCCGATGCCCGAGTCCTTCGTGCTGAGGCTAGCCGCGGGATTGGCCGAGGGCCTGAGCGCGATACACGCCGCCGGCGTGGTGCACCGTGACCTGAAGCCGTCGAATGTCCTTCTGGCCGACGACGGGCCACGGCTGATCGATTTCGGGATCTCCCGGTCCATGGAGGCCAGCGCGCTGACTCAGACCGGCACGGTGGTCGGCTCGCCCGGGTTCATGTCACCGGAACAGACCCAGGGCCGCGAGGTCGGACCGCCCAGCGACATCTTCAGCCTCGGCGCCGTCCTCACCTTCGCCGCCACCGGCGAGGGACCGTTCGGGCAGGGGTCCACGGTCGCGCTGCTGTACCGGGTGGTCACCAGCCAGCCCAACACCGCCAGGCTGCCGGGCGGACTCCGGCCCCTGGCCGAGCACTGCCTGGCCAAGGATCCGCGCCAGCGACCGACAGCGGCTCAGCTCCTGGCCGGGCTGAGCCAGCACCCCCCGGAAAGGGTGCAGATGGCCTCGCGGCCGGAGTTGCACCCCGCCTATGACGAGCAGCCGACGCACACGCAGCGCGCCTGGGACCGGTCGGCGGCGGAGCCGGAGTCACGCTTCGACCGGCCGGCGGTATCGCCCGTGCCGCCCGGGGACAGGCGGCCGGCGGCACCCCCGCGTCGCCGGCCGCTCCGCCGGGGCTGGCTGATCGCCGCGGCCGCGGCCGCCGTGCTGGCCTCCGTCGGGGCCGGGGCCTTCGTGGCCGGGAAGATCGGGCCCGGCCATGGCGGTGCCCCGCCCGCCCCGGGCAGCACCAGTCCGGCCGGTGCCACGTCGCCGGTAACGTCGCCCGCGGCCAGTACCCAGCTCCCCGGCGCGGCCGCCATGGCGACTCTGGGCTCCTACCTGGCCCGGAGCGCCTCCGTGCGGCCAACCGTCCAGGCCGCGATCAACGGCGTGCAAGGGTGCTCGGAAAGCCCGGCGAGCGGAGAAGCCACCCTCCAGCATGCCATCGACACCCGCCAGGACATCCTGAACGCGCTGCCCACGCTCTCGGTGTCCGGGCTGCCCAGCGGAACCCAGCTGGTCAGTACCCTTACCACCACGATGCAGGATTCGATCGCCGCCGACAAGGACTACCAGAGCTGGATGAAGGATGTCGCCAGCTCGGGAAGCCCGTGCGGATCAGACCCCAGCCAGGACTCGCATTACGCCGACGCCGTGAACGTCTCCGGCTCGGCGACCACCGCGAAGAACGCCTTCGTGGCCCTCTGGGACCCCATGGCGCCTCGCTACGGGCAGCCGGTCTATTCAAGTACGGGATTCTGATGCGCCGGATCGCATGGGCGCTACCCGTGGCGGCCGTGCTGATCTGCGGCTGCGGCGCCGGGGCGTCGGCGCCGCAGGCCACGAGCCAGCCACCGTCCCCGGCTCCGGCCTCTCACCAGAGCCAGCCGGCCGCAAGCCCGCCCAGCGCGAAGCCGGCGCCGGGTAACAGTGCCGCTTCGGCCAAGCCGCAGCAAGACGGCACCAGCGGCGGCCCGGAACTGTTCCGCCCGAACCGCACCGGGATCCTCAGTGGCAAGGTGGTCGCCGTGGACCCGGGCCACAACGGCGGGAACTTCGCCGCTGCCTCGGTCATCGGCAAGCTGATCTGGAACGGCCGGGAAACCGAAACCTGCGACACCACCGGTGCGCAGACCGACGGCGGCTACACCGAGGCCCAGTTCAACTGGAACGTCGCCGTGTACCTCACCGCCGACCTGCGCGCGGAAGGAGCGACGGTCGCGCTCACCCGCACCAGCAACACCGGGGTGGGACCGTGCGTCACCGAGCGCGCCGCGATCGGCAACCAGGTCCACGCCAACGCGGCCATCTCCATCCATGCCGACGGAGGGCCGCCCGGCGGGCGGGGCTTCGCCATCCTGGAGCCGGTCGGCGACGGGCGCAACGACGCCATCATCGGCCCCTCCGTGAGCCTCGGCGCCGACCTGCGGTCCGCGTTCGCCAGCGGGACCGGGGAGCCGTTCAGCAGCTACGACGGAACCGACGGTATCCAGCCCCGTGACGACCTGGCCGGCATCAACCTATCCACGGTTCCCAAGGTGTTCATCGAGTGCGCCAACATGCGCAACGCCACCGACGCCGCCCTGGTCACGTCTTTGCGGTGGCAGGTCACGGCCGCCCGCGCGATCGCCGCCGGGCTGACCGCCTTCCTGACCAGGGCCGGCTAACGCCCTGGCCGGGCCGCACCATGGCGATGATTCGCGGCGCCTGCCACAGGCCCGCGACGATCGTCGTGAGATGGCCGATGGCGCGTACCTCGAGCACGCTTACCTGGGCGCCTGCCTGTCGCATCGGCCCGAGGTACGGCGCGATGTCGTCCAGCGGCGCAATCGTGTCGCGCCGTGAGCTGACGAAGACGAACCGGCAGCCATCGAGACGCCCGAACTGCGGCCACTGAAGATCGGCCCATGCCGCTTCGAGCCGGGGCAGCGACCAGCCGCGCAGTACGTGCTGCCGCCGGGCCCCGTCCAGCCGCCACATGCCCTGGGCAATGTCGCCGCCCGTGTTGAACACGCCCCAGCGCAGTGCGGGAATAGCATCGCCGATGCAGTTATAGAGGATGAACGATCCCAGGCTGCTGCCGAAGAAGCCGAACTCGGTCACGCCTTCCGACCTCAGCCTCGATATCTGCGACTCGAGGTCCTTGCGCATCGCGGAGATGAGATCACGGAGAATCGCCGGGTCGGCGGCCATGAATACCGCCGTGGTCGTCTCGTAGGCCATGACGTGGTAACCCGCGCGGCGGAGTCGTCGTATCGCCCATCGCAGTGTGGAAATGGAGGTGCCGTACGGGCAGATGAAGATGATCGCGGGGGAATCCCGCGAGGCGGCCCTGAACTCCTCGCTCCGGTAGCCGCCGGCGGGGACGAGATCGCGGTGCCGGGCGCGCTGGCCCGCCCCCAGGTCCCCGCTCACATCTCGGCCGGGCGCAGCGCGCGCTGCACGTAGGACTCCGCCTGTGGCTGCCAGATCTGCCAGAGGCCCGCGAGCTGCCCGATCGGGTCGTCGTGCCAGTCGACCCGCAGGTCGGTGACCGGCCACGGCACGGATCCGGCGATGACCATTCCAGCCGAACGGACCGGGGAAACCTCGCCTCCCGCGGCCAGGCCCGCCCGCAAGGCGGCGAGCAGCCGGTCGCCGAGGCTGGCGCCTGCCGCGTCCTGGAACGTGGCGAGCATCGCCGCGGGAACCCCCCGGTCGGCGAGCAGGTTACCCGCGGCGGCGGCACCCGGCGCGCAGACGTCGGCCGCATCGCCCAGCGTCAGCTCGCCGGAATAGCAGGCCGAACCGCCCGCCGCGTCCACCACCGCGAGCTGCCGGTACGCGATGTCCCCGGTGCGGGCCGTCAGGGCAGCGAGCGCGTCGCTGGCGGCCGCGCCGCCGGCCATCGTCTCGAGCAGCGCCTCGCGCAGCCTCGGGTCGGTCGTGCTCTGGCTGCACACCGCGCCGGCCCCGGCCCGGACCGCGGCGCACCGCGCCGCCACCGCCATGCTGGCCGACGCGATGACGGCGCCCACCGCGCCGGTGCGGTCGCAGCGGCCCACCAGTGAGAACGTCATGGCCGGACCGCTACCACGGTGACCTCGACCAGCCATTCGGGCCGGGCGAGCGCGGACACGACCAGGCCGGTGAACACCGGGTAGACGCCCTTGAGGTGACGTCCGAGCACGCGGTACACCGCCTCGCGGTGCCGGATGTCGGTGAGGTAGACGGTGCAGGACACCACGTGCTCGACGGACGCCCCGGCCTCGGCCAGCAGCGTCTCGACGTTCGTCATCACCTGCTCGGCCTGGGCGGCGGGATGGCCGGCGTGCACGCTCTGGCCGGTATCCAGGTCCTGCGGTACCTGGCCGCGCAGGTAGACCGTGTTGCCGGCCACCACCGCCTGGCACAGGTCGTTGTCCAGCCGCTGCTCGGGATAGCTCTCGGCGGTGTTGAACGGCCGGATCCGCAGGTGACCGCCGGCGGTGATGGACTCCCTCATTTGCGCACCTCGTCGGCGACCGCGGTGTACCTCGACACGAGGTCGAGCGGGCCGCTGAAGTCGTAGTTGTTGTAGACGGCGAGCAGGTGCGAGAACGGCGGCGACTGCGCGAACAGCTGGAAGGTCAGCCGGTGCCCGGCGTAGTCGGAGTTAAGCAGGTCGCGGGCCAGCACGAAGAGCTTGCGGCGTTCCTCAGCCGGGATCTCGCCGATAGTGAAGTACTTCCGCAGCCAGTCGCCGGCGCCGGGGGAGTCGAACATGGCCTTGCTGGGCATCAGGCTGACCTGGCAGCCGCATAGGTCGCGGACGAGGTGCATGACCGCCGGCAGCTGGGAGGAGGCGAAGACCCGGCCCGCGTACATCATCGGCTGATTGGGCATCAGCAGCCCGCCCGGGCTCGGCTCGGCCAGCTCGATCGCCGCGGTCAGGTGCGCGTTGATGCCCTCCCGGTAGCACGCGATCTGCGCAATCTTCTCCCGCACGGCCTGGTGCATGGTGACGCCGGTAGACCGGGCGCTGGCGTAGGCGACGCCGAGGAGGAAATCGGCGAAGCGCAGGTAACGCTGGACGTACGGGAAGATGCTGTACCGGTGCAGGGTCGCGCGGATGAACGCGGCCGCCTTGGTATGCCGGTAGAAGAAGACGTTCTCCCAGGGGATCTCCACGTCGTCGAAGACGATCATCGTGTCGATCTCGTCGTACCGGCTGGTCAGCGGGTAGTCCTCCGGGTCGCGCCGGTCGGCGAAGGCCGACCGGCAGATGTGCTTGATGCCCGGGGCGCCCATGTCGGCCAGGAATCCGACCGCGTAGTCGGACAGGACCTCGTTGTTCCACTCGCCGATCGTCGGCTTCACGAACGCCTGGTTAGCGTAGGCCGCCGCGGTCTCGAACTTGGCGCCGCGCACCACAATGCCGTTGCCGGTCTCGCCGGCCACGTGCAGCAGCACGTCGGGATCCTGATCCTGCGGCCGCAGGGCCCGGTTGCCCTTCGGGTCGGTGTTGGCCGAGACGTGGAACGGGTCGAGCAGCTGGGCGCGCCGGACGTGGCGGGCGATGTTCGCGGAGAACGCCGGGTCGATCTCGTTCAGTACGTTCTGCCCGTCGAACAGCGACCACATCTCGCCGACCGTCTCGTCGCCGACCCGGGTGACCACGCCGCCGGCGTCGTCGAGGATGGCGTCGACCGTGTCCCGTTTGGCCCGCCAGTCGTCGCGGGTGCGCGGCGGGCGCGAGGTGGTGGCGCAGCGTTCCGCGGTCTCGTCGTCGGTGTAGGTCAGCAGTCCGGCGGTTCCGGCCTCGTGAGCCAGATCGTAGATCCGCGCGCGGACGCTCACCATCGGCGCGAACGCCGGGTGCGTGGCCACGTCCGTGACCTGCTCGCCGTCGATCCACACCTCGCGGCCGTCGCGGAGCGACTCGATGTAGTCCTGGCCGGTTCGCAGCACTGTTGGTTCCTCAGCTCTCGATGATTTTCGGCCGAGCGTACCATTTGAGTAGACTGTTGGTATAGTTCACTGGCATGGGAAATGAGGCTCCGGATCAGGCTTTCGCCGACGTCGGGGAGGTCATCGCGGCGAACCTGCGCCGGCTTCGCACCGCCCGCCGGATGTCGCTGGCCACCCTCGCGGCCCGCGCGGACGTGGCCAAGGCCACGCTGGCCAACCTGGAGCAGGGCCGGGGCAACCCGACCATCGAGACGCTGTGGTCGCTGGCCCTGGGGCTCGGCGTGGCCTTCAGCGACCTGCTGGAAGACCGGCGGGAGACGACCACCGTCGTGGTCCGGGCCCAGCAGGGTGCCCGGGTGCGCGGGTCCACCCCCGGCGGTCAGCTCGACCTGCGGCTGCTCGACCGGGTCGAACGCGGCGGCCTGGTCGAGGTCTTCGACCTGTTCCTCCCGGCCAGGACCGATCACCTCGGCAGCCCGCACGGCGCCGGCGTGGTAGAGCGGGTGTTCGTGCACGCCGGGACGGTCACGGTCGGCCCGGTCAGCGAGCCGATCACCCTCGGCCCGGGCGACTACGCCCGGTACAGCGGCGACGGCCCGCACGTCTACCGCTCGGCCGGCGAGGACGTCCACGGCATGCTGCTAGTCGTATACCCGCCCGCCTAGCGGGCTAGCACCGGGACCGCAGCACGCCGGACCCCGTCCGCTCGGCGGGGCTAGGCGTCCTGGGCCGAGGGGAACCGGGGCGGGCGCTTCTCGGTGAGCGCGGCCGCGCCTTCGACGACGTCGGGGCCCATGAACGTGAGCATCTCGTAGGCCGCGGACTGGTCGAAGATCGGTCCGGCCATCTTGAGCCAGTTGTTCAGCGCCCGCTTCGTCCACCGGATCGCGGGCTGTGAGCCGGTGGCCAGGCTGTCCGCGACCCGCAGCGCCTCGTCGAGCACCTGCTCGCGGGGAACGGCCTTGCTGACCATGCCGAGCCGTTCGGCCTCCTCGCCGGTGACCATCTCGCCGGTCAGCAGGTAGTAGCGGGCCTTGGCCATGCCGCAGAGCAGCGGCCACAAGATCGCGGCGTGGTCGCCGGCGGCCACGCCGAGCCGGACGTGACCGTCGCCGAGCCTGGCGTCGAGGGCGCAGATCGAGATGTCGGCCAGCAGCGCCACCACCGTGCCTGCGCCGACGGCGACGCCGTTGATCGCCGAGACGACCGGCTTCTCGCAGTTGATGATGTTGTAGACCAGATCGCTCATCTCGCGGAGCATGTGCGCCACGCGGTCGTGATCGCCAGCCATCCGCCGGACCATGTCCAGGTCGCCGCCGGCCGAGAACGCCCGGCCTGCGCCGGTGATCACGGCGACCCTCGTCTCCGGATCGGCCGAGACCTCGGCCCAGACCCGGGCGAGCTCGCCGTGCATCTGCTCGTCGGCGGCGTTGTACTTATCCGGCCGGTCCATGGTGATGAGCAGCACGCCGTGGTCCCGGCGTTCGAATCGGAGCTGCTCGTACTCGGAGAACTTCACGGACTGCTCCCTGGGTTCAGCTCATCGTGAGGCCGCCGCTGACGCTGACGGTCTGGCCGGTGACGAAGGATGCCTCATCTGAGGCGAGGAACGCGACGACGTTGGCCACGTCGTCCGGCTGGCCGAGTCGCCGGAACGGGATCGCCCTGGTGAGGGCCTCCCGCAGCTTCGGCCCCGCGAACGAGGCGAACAGCGCGGTGTCGGTCGGACCGGGGCAGACGCAGTTGACCCTGACCTGATGGCGTGCCATCTCCCGGGCCAGCGACTTGGTGAAGGCGATGATCCCGCCCTTGGCCGCGGAGTAAACGGCCTCGCCGGACGAGCCCACCCGGCCGGCGTCCGAGCCGAGGTTCACCACCGCCCCGCTGCCCCGTTCGGCCATGAGCGGCAGCACCGCCTTGCAGGTGTGCAGCACGCCGTACAGGTTGACGGCGATCGCGCGGTCCCAGTCTTCCGGGTCGGAGTCGACGAACGAGCTGGCCTTGTCCCAGCCGGCGTTGTTGACCAGGACATCGACGCGCCCGAACTGCTCGACGACCCGGCCGACCATCGCCTGGACGCCCTGGCGGTCGGTGACGTCGGCGCGGATCGCGATGGCGCCCGGCAGCGCGTCCGCCGTTTCCTTGGCGCTGGCCTCGTCCAGGTCGGTGACGACGACGGTCGCCCCCTCCGCGGCCAGCTTGCGGGCGATCGCCTGGCCGATGCCCTGCCCGCCACCGGTCACGATCGCGATCTTGCCGTCGAGCCTGCCCATCAACGGCTCCTCTCTGGTCCGTGGCCGATCCTCGCGGTCGCCACCGAACTGAATCTATAGTCGCGTGTGCGGCCGCCAGCGGCCGCACCGGAAGGAGGACAACGATGCAGGTCGGGCTC
>Ga0207657_10003416_pt1 | contig 16948 bp, 14 predicted proteins | sample KBSC33metaG_FD_184316 | JGI IMG/M metagenome (GOLD analysis project Ga0207657, IMG submission 184316) | Corn rhizosphere microbial communities from Kellogg Biological Station, Michigan, USA - KBS C3-3 metaG (SPAdes) (version 2) | ecosystem: Host-associated > Plants > Roots > Rhizosphere > Soil ... | reverse complement strand
GCGTTGTAGCGCGAGATCGAGCCGCACGCGACGATGCGGCCACGCAGTCGCATCGCGCCGACGGCTGCCTCGAGCGTCTCGCCGCCGACGTTGTCGAAGTAGACGTCGATGCCGTCCGGTGCGAGCTCGCGGAGCGCCTGCCGCGTCTCCGTCTCGCGATAGTCGAAGGCGGCGTCGAGCCCGAGCTCGTCGAGCCACTCGACCTTCTCGGGCGTTCCGGCGCTGCCGATCGCACGCGCGCCGCGAACGCGCGCCAACTGCGCCGCGACGCTCCCCACGGCTCCGGCCGCCCCGGAGACGAAGACGGTGTCGTCCTCTCCGACGCCGCCGATGTCGTCGATCCCCACGTACGCGGTGAAACCGGTCATGCCGAGCACGCCCAGCGAGGTCGAAACGGGCGCAACCGCCGGGTCGACCGCGCGCACGCCCCGCCCGTCGAGGATCGCGGCCTCGCGCCAGCCGAGGTCGTGCTGCACCCACGCACCCTCCGGCCAGCGATCGTTGCGCGAGGCGATGACCTGCCCCACCGCGCCCCCGCGCAGCGGCTCGCCGAGGGCGAACGGCGGGACGTAGGACTTCGCGTCGTTCATCCGACCCCGCATGTACGGATCGACCGAGACGTAGGCGTTGCGAACGAGGATCTCGCCGTCGCCGGGATCGGGCAGTTCCACCTCGGCGAGCTCGAAATCCGATGTGACCGGCGCCCCGCGCGGGCGAGCGGCAAGGCAGATCTCCCGCGACGTCGTCGGCACGCGACGATCCTACGCCCTACTCCCCGTCCTTACGAAATCCTCGCAGAAAAGGGCTACCCTCCCGCGCGGCCTTTGTCGATCGGGCGCCGGCCGAGCCTGAGACCGCTCCGCGCGTACAGGACCTCGGTCGCCGGCGCCGAAGGGAGTTGCATGCGTCGTTTCCGAATTCTCATCCTTGCCGCGGCCGCGTGTGTCGCGGTCCTCGCCGTGGCGTCCAGCGCGCCCGCCGGCGACTTCGCCGAAGGGCCTTGTAGTGGCGAGCCGGCCAAGCTTTGCCCGACGGCCACGGTTGGCCAGCCGTACACCACCACCTTCGCGCTCAAGGAGCCTGGCGACTGCGGCCCGAGCTTCGCCGTGAGCTCCGGCGCTTTCCCGCCCGGGCTCACCCTTGCGAGCGACGAAGGCGCCGCGCGCGGCACACCGACTCAGTCCGGGAGTTTCACCTTCTACATCTCTGTGTCGTACAGCTGCGGGCTGAAGAGCGCCTCCGACCAGCAGTACACGATCAACGTCAATGCAGGCACTCCGCCGAAGCCGAAGCTGACGGTCACGACCCCGAGCCTCCCGGACGCGAACTTCAACCAGCCTTACACCGCGCCTGTGCTGCAGGCGTCGGGTGACACCGTGAACTCGTGGACGCTCGCTGGGGGCGCCCTCCCCGCGGGCCTCACCCTCGCTGCGAACGGCGTCATCTCCGGCACGCCGACCCAGAGCGGCACGTTCAGCTTCAACGTCCAGGCCAACGGCAACGGGACGAGCGACACGCGCGGCCTCTCGATCTTCGTGCTCGCGCCGCTCGAGCTGCAGTCGCTGGTGGGAAAGAAGCCGCCGACCACCGGATGGACGGCGAAGACCACGGTCAACAAAGCCCTCACGACCGGCGTGAAGGCAGTCGGCGGCAGGGCCCCGTACACGTTCACGTCCGCAGGCGCGCTCCCGCCGGGCGTCACGCTCGATGCGGCCACCGGCGCCGTCACGGGCGCGGCGACGTCGTCGGGCAAGTTCGCCTCGACGATCACCGTCACCGACTCCACCGGTGCGAAGGTGTCTGTCCCGTGGTCGTTCAACATCCTGCCGCTCATCGACTTCGCCAAGGGCAAGGGGCTGCCCGCAGGGACGGTTTCCCGCCTGTACTCGGCCAAGTTCCCGGTCACGGGGAAAGAGGCTCGCACCGCGCAGTTCGCGATCGCGGGCAAGATCCCGCCCGGCCTCGAGCTCGACGAGACCACCGGCCGCCTCACCGGGACGCTGCTCAAGGCCGGCAACTACCGCATCCGGGTATTCGCCTTCTCCGAGACCGGCGCACCCATCAGCAAGCTCTTCGTCATCAGGGTTCGCGCGTAGCGCACCCCCAGCTCGCCCGCCCGGGACCCTTCCCGGGCGGGCGAGAATGGGCCGGGTGACCTCCCTCCGCGGACAGCTGCTCGTCGCCGGGCCGGCCCTCGTCGATCCGAACTTCCGGCGGACCGTCGTGCTCATCGGGGAGCACGGCGACGAGGGCGCGATGGGCGTCGTGCTCAACCGCGCCTCCGAGACGCTCGTCGAGGACGCGGTTCCGCCGATGGCGACGCTGACCGCGCCCGACGAGCTGGTCTATCTCGGCGGCCCGGTGCAGCCGGAAGCGGTGGTCGTGCTCGCCGACTTCGCCGACGTCGAGCAGGCGGAGGTAGCGGTGGTCGACAGCATCGGATTCCTCCCCGGCGAGATCGAGGACACGAGCGCGGTCGGCGAGCTCCGCGGCGTGCGCGTCTTTGCGGGCTACGCGGGCTGGGGGCCGGGACAGCTCGAGGACGAGGTCGAGGAGGGTGCCTGGATCGTCCTCACCGCTCGGAGCTCCGATGTCTTCACGGCCGCGCCGGAGAGGCTCTGGCGCGATGTCCTCCGTCGCGAAGGCGGCGCGCTCGCCACTCTCGCGCTGCTTCCGGACGATCCACGGGTCAACTGAGCGGCGCACCGGCCGCCCGAGCGCGGATGTAGCAGGCTAAACGTAAAGGATTCGTTCGGAAACGCCCTCCGGGAATGACACGGGCCGCTCGACCGTTCACACTCTCAGAAGTTCCACCGCGCCGCACAGGCGGAGCACTGCTGCGGCGCCTACCTCACAGAACACTCACACACCGCGCGGGCCGCCCTGCGCCGCGCGCACGAAAGCAGAAACGAGGAGACTTGGAGACCAGCATCATCGAAATTCCCGCACTGGACGCGTTCGCCGCGGAGGCGGAGGAGCGCGGCAAGGTCGAATCGACCGAGCTCGACGCCCTTGTGCTCGAGCACGAGCTCGACGAGGACGCCATCACGGCGTTCAAGACGCTCCTGGCCGAGCGCGGTGTCCAGCTGCCCGCGGCCGAGGAAGAGGAGGACTTCGAGCTCGATCTCTCGCCCGGGAGCGGTCCGGTCACGACCGACTCGCTCGGCATGTTCCTGTCCGAGATCGGCCGCTACCAGCTGCTGACGGCCGCCGACGAGATCGCGCTCGCAAAGCGCGTCGAGCGGGGCGACCTCGCGGCCAAGGAGCGGATGATCAACTCGAACCTGCGGCTCGTCGTGTCGATCGCGAAGCGCTACCGCGGCCACGGGGTGCCGTTCCTCGACCTGATCCAGGACGGCGTCATCGGCCTGAACCGCGCGGTCGAGAAGTTCGACTACCGCAAGGGGTTCAAGTTCTCGACGTACGCGACCTGGTGGATCCGCCAGGCCTGCCAGCGCTCGGTCGCCAACCAGTCCGCGACGATCCGCGTGCCGGTGCACGTGCAGGAGCGACAGCAGAAGCTGAATCGCGCCCGCCAGCGCCTCGAGGTGAGCCTCGGCCGGCAGCCGACGATCGAGGAGCTCGCGAAGGCGACGGGCCTCAAGCTGCACCATGTGCAGGAGGCGCTCGACGCCGTCGAGGCGTCGGTTTCGCTGAACCAGGCCGTCGGCTCGGACGGTGACGGCGAGCTCGGCGACCTGTTCGCCGACCGCACCGCCGCCGACCCGGTCGAGGAGGCCGACGAGTCGTTCCAGCGCGAGCGCGTCCGCTCCGCCCTCTCGGGCCTGCCCGAGCGCGAGCGCCGCGTTCTCGAGCTCCGGTTCGGCTTCGACGGCCAGGAGAGCCTGACGCTCGAGGAGATCGGCCGTGTGCTCGAGCTCACCCGCGAGCGGGTGCGCCAGCTCGAGAAGTCGGCGCTGACCCGCTTGCAGCACGCGCTCGACCACGACGCGCGGCCCCTTCGGAGCCGCCGCGACCTCGCCGAGTCCGCCTGAGCAGTACCCGCCGCGACGGGGTTCCGCTTCTGCGGAATCCCGTCTTGCGGAAAGAATGCTGCTACTTTCCCATCGTTCAATCAGAGCGTGGTCCGGTCGTGCTTGTTCTTGCACCTTCCTGCCCGTTCGTGAGTCAAGGCAAGGAGGTGTTTTAGACAAATGGCAACCGGAACCGTGAAGTGGTTCGATGACGCCAAGGGGTATGGGTTCATCACCCCTGACGACGGCGGCAAAGACCTCTTCGTCCATTTCAGCGGCATCACGGGCGAGGGCTTCAAGTCCCTCCCCGAGGGCGCGAAGGTCGAGTTCGTAGCCGAGCAGGGTCAGAAAGGCCCGCAGGCGACCAACGTCGTCCTCGCCGGCTGATGCGCTACCCCGGGCGCGCCCTCCAACGCGGGGGCGCGCCCGGCCCAACCACTGGAGACGAGTGGCAGACAACGAGGGCAAGGTCGAGATGCAGGGCGAGGTCGTCGAGGCATTTCGCGGCGGCATGTACCGCATAGCGCTCGACAATGACCACGAGACGCTCGGATACGTGTCGGGCAAGATGCGCCGCTATCGCATCCGCATCAACCCGGGCGACAGGGTGACCGTCGAGCTCTCGCCGTACGACCTTACGCGCGGCCGCATCACGTTCAGACAGCGCTGACCTTGTTCGCGAGTGGAAATCCGCAGAAGCGGATTTCCACCGCTCGGATCCCCGCCTGCGGCGGGGCACATCCCTGAAGGCGTCCCCTATCGGGGCCGCAACTGCCTCGCGTGCGACACCCCTGGCTCGCGCGTAGGGTCTTCTGCGTGCGCGAGACGCCACCCGTTCTCTGGACGCCCGATGCGGCGCGGGTCGAGCGGGCCGCGATCACCAGGTATGTCCGCTGGCTCGCGGAGACGCGCGGCGTCGAGACACGTGGCTACGAGGAGCTGTGGCGCTGGTCGGTGACGGACATCGAGGCCTTCTGGAAGTCCGTCTGGGAGTTCTTCGACGTGCAGGCCTCGGAGCCGTACGAGCGCGTGCTCGGATCGCGCGCGATGCCGGGCGCGGAGTGGTTCCCCGGTGCGCGCCTGAACTACGCGGAGCACGTCTTCCGGCGGCGCCCCCCGGAAGCCGTCGCGGTCAGGCACGCCTCCGAGCTCCGTCCCCTCGCCGAGACGACCTGGGGCGACCTCCACGAGCAGACGCGACGCTTCGCGGCAGCGCTTCGCGGATCGGGTGTGGGCCCAGGGGACCGGGTCGTCGGCTACCTGCCGAACATCGTCGAGGCGGTCGTCGCCTTCCACGCGTGCGCCAGCCTCGGCGCGACCTGGTCGAGCTGCTCGCCCGACTTCGGGCTCCGGAGCGTCGTCGACCGGTTCGCCCAGATCGAGCCGCGCGTCCTGATCACGGTCGACGGCTACCGCTACGGCGGCCGTGACCACGAGAGGCTCGAGGTCGTGCGGGCGCTGCAGCAGGCGATGCCCTCGGTCGACCGGACGATCGTGCTCGGCTACCTCGACCCGGAGCCGTCACTCACCGACCTCCAGCGGGCCACGAGCTGGAGCGATTTCGTCGCAGAGGGCGGCGACGAGCCGCTCTCGTTCGCGCAGGTGCCGTTCGACCACCCGCTGTGGGTGCTCTACAGCTCCGGGACGACCGGCCTGCCCAAGGCGATCGTGCACGGGCACGGCGGGATCCTGCTCGAGCTGCTCAAGCAGCTCACCTTCCACGCCGACGTGCAGGAAGGCGACCGCCTCCTCTGGTTCACGACGACGGGCTGGATGATGTGGAACTTCCTGAACGGCGGGCTGCTCACGCAGGGATCGATCGTGCTCTACGACGGCAACCCGGGCCATCCCGATCTCGGGACGCTTTGGGATCTCGCCGAGCAGGCAGGCGTCACGTGCTTCGGCACGTCGGCGAGCTTCGTCGCCGCCTGCATGAAAGACGGAATCGCACCATGCGAGGGACGCGACCTCTCCCGGCTCGACGCGGTCGGCTCGACCGGCTCCCCGCTGTCACCCGAAGGCTTCGACTGGGTGTACAACCGCCTCGGCCCAGATATCTGGTTGTTCTCGACGTCGGGCGGAACCGACCTGTGCACCGCCTTCGTGGGCGGCGTGCCGACGCTTCCCGTGTACCGCGGCGAGCTGCAGGCGCGCGCGCTCGGCGCGAAGGTCGAGGCATGGAGCGCAGACGGCGGGCCTGTCATCGGCGAGGTCGGAGAGCTCGTGATCACCGAGCCGATGCCGTCGATGCCGATCTCACTCTGGGGAGACACGGACAACGCGCGGTACCGGGCGAGCTACTTCGAGACGTTCCCCGGCGTGTGGCGGCATGGCGACTGGATCGAGATCACCGACCGCGGAACCGCGATCATCACCGGTCGCTCCGACGCGACGATCAACCGCGGCGGCATCCGGATGGGAACGGCGGAGATCTATCGCGCCGTGCTCGCGCTCGACGAGGTCGTCGACGCGCTCGTCGTCGACCTCCCACGCGAGGGGACGCAGGGATACATGCCGCTCTTCGTGGTGCTCCGACCCGACGTCGAGCTGGACGACGATCTGGTCGCGCGGATCAGGACGAGAATCCGCGAGGACTGCTCTCCACGACACGTCCCCGACGAGATTCGCACGGTGCCGTCGGTGCCGCGAACGCTGTCGGGGAAAGTGCTCGAGGTCCCGGTCAAGCGCATCCTGTCGGGTGAGCCGGCCGATCGGGCGTTGAGCCGCGACTCGCTCGCCGACCCGGACGCGCTGCGGCCCTTCGAGGTGCTGGCCGAAGAGTGGCGCTCGTAGGGGACTGGCACACCGGGTGCCTGTCCCCAGTGACGCGCCGCCTCACGGGGAGCGTGGCATGTCGCGAGCGTCGCTTGGGTCAGGCACGCTGCGCGTGCCAGACCCCGATAGAGCGCCCGAGCAGCGCCTCGAGCCTGCGGTTCGGCTCCGTGAATGCCTCGGCGAGCGCGGCGCGGGTCTCGGGGCGCATCGGCTCGTAGTCACGGTCGAAGACGCGTGGGTACTCCACGAGCTCGTGCGGTGCGGCGCCGAGGAACGCCAGGATCGAGGCGTACGTCTCGGCGGGCCTCTCCCCCAGCTCCTCGGTCGCCACGACGAGCAGCTGCTCGCGCGGGTAGACGGCGAGCCATCGTTCGAGCTGCTCCGCGTAGCGCCCGCGCGCCGAGTAGGTGTGGTCCCACCATGCGCGACTGAATGCTCGCGGGTCTGCGGCCAGTCGCTCCGCCTCACCGCGTGTTCGTTCCTCCTCGGCGGCGAGCGCGTCCTCGAACGAGAGCGGCTCGCGGCCGAGCGCCACCTCGTGCTGGTACTGCGAGTAGGCGCGGTCGACCGGGTTGCGCACGAGCGCGATCAGCTTTGCGCCCGGGACGAGTGAACGGGCGCGCTCGGGCGCGAGCGGGTGGAAGAGGTAGCTCGGGCTTGCCTCGCCCACGAGCTGCTCTCCCGCCCGAAGGGGGAACTGGCCCCGGTACCAGGCCTCGCCGCGCCACCAGTGGCGGTCGAAGAAGCTGACCTCCTTCCAGGAGGGCCCGGTGATGCCGGGGTGCCAGCGGAGATACGCGTACAGCGCAGTCGTCCCGGCCTTCTGGGCTCCGATCACGAGGAAGTCCGGCAGCGGCCGCCAGCGCGAGGTGGCGCGGCCGTAGGTCCAGATCGCGTTCCGGACGACCTTGCGAACGGGCTCGGGGACGCGCGGAATCGACTCGGCGGGCAGGCGGCGCACCGGGAAACCGTAGTGGGACTGCGACCTCGTCGACGGGTGATCTGAGACGATCCAGGAACGAAGACGAGGAAGGGGAAGGCATGGCCGAGGACACGCTCACCGTCACCGACAACCGCACCGGGCGCGAGTACACGCTGCCGATCACCGACGGGACGATCCACGCGACCGACCTTCGGCAGGTGAGCGCCGAGGAGGGTGACGGCGGGCTCATGTCGTACGACCCCGCGTACCTCAACACGGCCTCTTGCCGGAGCGCGATCACGTTCATCGACGGCGACCGCGGGATCCTCCGCTATCGCGGCTACCCGATCGAGCAGCTGGCGGAAGACGCGACGTTCCTCGAGACCGCGTACCTGCTCCTCGAGGGCGAGCTCCCCACGGCCACCCAGCTCCAGGCCTTCGAGGACGAGGTGCGCTACCACACGTACGTCCACGTGAACGTCCAGAAGTTCCTCGAGGGCTTCCGCTACGACGCGCACCCGATGGGCATGCTGCTCGGCGCGGTCGGCGCACTCTCGACCTTCTACCCGGACGCGAAGGAGATCGGCGACGCCGAGAACCGGCATCTCCAGCGTGTCCGGCTCGTCGCGAAGATGCCGACGATCGCGGCGTTCGCCTTCCGCCACTCGCGCGGGCTGCCGTACGTGCTGCCGCGGAACGACCTCGACTACATCGGCAACTTCGTCAACATGACATTCGAGATCGGCGGGCGCCACGAGCCGAACCCCGTGTTGCAGCGGTCGCTCGAGATCCTCCTCATCCTCCACGCCGACCACGAGCAGAACTGCTCGACGAGCGCCGTCCGCAGCGTCGGTTCGTCGCAGGTCGACCCGTTCTCGGCGGTCTCCGCCGGCATCGCCGCGCTCTACGGGCCGCTCCACGGCGGGGCGAACGAGGCCGTCCTGCGGATGCTGGACGAGATCGGCGACACGAAGAACATCCCCGCCTTCATCGAGCAGGTGAAGGCCGGGCACGGCCGGCTGATGGGCTTCGGCCATCGCGTCTACAAGAGCTACGACCCACGCGCGAAGCTGATCAAGCGCGTCGCGGACGACGTCTTCGAGCAGACGGGTCTCAATCCGAAGCTCGAGATCGCGCTCGAGCTCGAACGGATCGCGCTCGAGGACGAGTACTTCGTCTCCCGGAAGCTGTACCCGAACGTCGACTTCTATTCAGGGCTGATCTACCAGGCGATGGGGTACCCGACGGACTACTTCACAGTGCTGTTCGCACTCGGCCGCCTGCCCGGCTGGATCTCGCAGTGGGAAGAGCATCTGTCCGACCCCGAGCAGAAGATCTCGCGCCCACGGCAGATCTACACCGGCGAAGGCGAGCGGCCGTACGTGCCGAGAGCCCGGCGCGGCTGAGATCCCCGGCGCGCGCGCCGAGCTTCGGTAGTTCCCCACACCAGACGATCAGCGGACGCGCCGATGGCGCAGCCGCCGCCGCACGGGACGCTCCGGGAGAGAACAGTCCCGGAAGGAGCGGCGATGAGCACGAGCGCGATCGTCGAGGCCCGGTCGATTGTGAAGACCTACGACACGGGCGCGGTCCGTGTCGACGCGCTGCGCGGCGTCGACCTGACGCTGGAGCGCGGCGAGATGGCGGCGATCATGGGACCGAGCGGCTGCGGCAAGACGACGCTGCTCAACTGCCTCTCCGGCCTGGACGCCGTCGACGCGGGAGAGGTGGTCATCGAGGGGACGTCCCTCGGCGAGATGTCCGACCGCGAGCGCACCGACTACCGCGCGCGGCACATGGGGTTCGTCTTCCAGTTCTACAACCTCATGCCGGTCCTGACCGCCGTCGAGAACGTGGAGCTGCCGCTCCTCCTCGCGCGCGTCGGCGCGAAGCCGGCCAGGCAGAAGGCGCTCGACGCGCTCGAGCTCGTGGGGGTCGCCGACCGGGCCGGGCACGTCCCGGACGCGCTTTCGGGCGGCGAGCGCCAGCGGGTCACGATCGCCCGCTCGCTCGTCAACGACCCCGCGATCGTCTGGGCGGACGAGCCGACCGGCGACCTCGACTCCGAGAACGCGCAGGAGATCGTCGCGCTGATGCGCCGGCTGAACGTCGAGCGGGGGCTCAGCTTCCTCATCGTCACCCACGACATCGCCGTGGGGCGCAAGACCGACCGGATCATCCGCATGCTCGACGGCGTCGTCGTCGAGGAGCAACAGCTGGAGGTGCCGCATGTACTCGCGGGTCACGCTGCTTGACGTCGACACGCTCCGCACGGACGTCGACGAGGTGCTCGAGCAGTTCAAGGACGGCGTCATGCCGAGGGTGCGGGAGGTCCCGGGCTACGAGGGCGTCGTCGTGATGCTCACCCCGGAGGGCAAGGGCATGATCGTGAGCTTCTGGGAGAGCGAGGAGGCAGCCGAGGCAAGCGCCGGGCTCGCCGCCTCGCTCGTTGAGGAGTTCGTCACGATCTACCGGTCGCCCGCCGGCCGTGAGCACTACGAGGTCGTGTACGTCGAGCCGCCGAAGGTCGCGATCGAGGCGTGAACGAGCTCTTCGGGATTCCGCTCGACACCCTGCTCCTCGTCCTCGCGATCGGGCTGGGAATCGCATGCGGGATCCTTGGGGTGCTGGCGATCCGCAACCCCGTCCTCGTCCGGCTCGGCGTGCGCAACTTCGGCCGGCGTCGCGCGCGGACCGGGCTCATCGTCCTCGGGCTGATGCTCGGAACCACGATCGTCGCCGCGGCGCTCGTCACCGGCGACACGATGAGCCATACCATCCGAACGACCGCGACCGCCGCGCTCGGCGAGTCGGACGAGGTGGTCTCGGCGAAAGGCGCCGTGGACGACATCCCGGGCGACCTCGGCGATGCGAGCGGCGTCAGGTGGTTCCCGCAGACGGTGGCCGGCGAGATCCGGTCGAGCCTCGGGCCGCAGCTCGCCGACGGCGTCCTGAACGTCGTCGTCGACAACACCGCGATGTCGAACCCGCGGACCGGGAAAGGCGAGCCGAGCGCGATGCTCTTCGGCGCGGATCCGTCGCAGATGGAGGGGTTCTCGCCGATCGTCGGCTCCGACGGCAAGGAGGTCTCGCTCGCCGATCTCCCCTCCGGCGAGGCGTACCTCAACACCGACGCGGCCGACGAGCTCGGCGCCCGGCCGGGAGACACGGTGATCGCGTATCCGGCGGGCAACCCGGCCTACCTGAAGGTCCGCGACGTCGTCGAGTTCAAGGGCGCCGCGACCGCGGACGCTGCGGTGCTCCTGCCGCTCTCGGAGGCGCAGATCCTCTACGGACGCTTCGACGAGGTGCTCGGCGTGATGATCTCGAACCGCGGGACGGGATCGAGCGGCGTAACGCTCTCCGACGAGGTGGCGCAGAAGCTCGGGCCGACCCTCCAGGCCCACCAGCTCGAGATCAAGACGATCAAGCAGGACGCGATCGAGGCCGCCGACGAGGCGGGGAGCGCGTTCATGGCGTTCTTCACCACCTTCGGCTCCTTCTCGATCGCCGCCGGGATCCTCCTCATCTTCCTCATCTTCGTGATGCTCGCCGCCGAGCGCCGCGGCGAGCTCGGCATCGCCCGCGCGATCGGGACGAGGCGCGGGCATCTCACCGAGATGTTCACCTTCGAGGGCGCCGCGTACGACCTCGTCGCCGCGGCCGTCGGCGCGATCCTCGGCGCGATCGTCGCGTACGGGATGGTGCTGCTCATGGCGCGGGCGTTCGGCGCGGAGGATGCGGACGCGGGGCTCCAGGTGCAGTACGCCTTCACCTGGCGGAGCCTCCTCATCGCGTTCGCTCTCGGCGTGCTGCTCACCCTCGTGGTCGTCGCTTTCTCTGCCTGGCGGGTGAGCACGATGACCATCGCGACGGCGATCAGGAATCTGCCGGAGCCGCCGGTCGTGCGCCGGCGCCGCAGGGTCGTGCTCGGCGGGGTCGGCCTCGCGTTCGGCGTCCTGCTCATGGTCACGGCCGGGAACGCGGCGACGCCCCTGATGCTCGGAGTGTCCCTTGCAGTCGTCAGCCTCGTCCCGTTCGCGCGCCTCGTCGGCATCCCCGACCGGATCGCCTACACCGGTGCGGGGCTCGCGATCGTCGTCCTGCTGATGCTTCCGTGGAGTATCTGGGAGTCCGTCTTCGGGCAGCTCTCGATGGACTTCTCGACGTGGATCGTGTCGGGGCTGATGATCGTGATCGGCGCCGTCTGGGTGATCGTCTACAACGCCGACCTGCTCCTCGGCGGGGCGATGGCGGTCTTCGGCCGCATCAAAGCGCTCGCCCCGGTGCTCCGGATGTCGATGGCGTACCCGCTGCGAAGTCGTTTCCGCACGGGCACCACACTCGCGATGTTCACCCTTGTCGTCTTCACGCTGGTCACCGGCTCCACGTCCACCGGATCCTTCCAGGCCGCCCTCAACAACGTCGACACTTTCGGCGGCGGCTTCGACATCCGTGCCGGCATGGGCGCGCGCGCCTCGATTCCCGACATGCGTGCCGAGATCGCGTATCGCCTCGGCACGCGGGCGGTCGACTATCCCGTCGTCGCGAGCCAGTCCGTCCTCGCCGTCGAGGCGCGTCAGCTCGGCACCGGCCGTCCGTTCGAGGAGTACCACGTGCGCGGGCTGGACAGCTCGTTCCTCTCGCATACCGACTTCCAGCTCGGCGCGATCGCGCGCGGCTACGAGGACTCGCGCGACGTCTGGATGGCTCTGCAGGAGCACGTGGGGCTCGCAGTCGTGGACAGTCTCGTCGTGCAGCGTCGCGATCAATTCGGCTTCAACGTGATGCCGTCGGATTTCAAGGTCACGGGCTTCTACGCCGACGAGGGAAAGCCGTTCGACCCGGTGCCGGTGGAGGTGCTCGACAAGCAGTCGGGCGAGAAGACGAAGCTCATGATCATCGGCGTCCTCGCCGACTCGGCGCCGTTCGAGATGAGCGGCATATCGGCCTCCCAGTCGACGCTCGCCGCTGCTTTCCCGGGACGCACGGATCCCACGATCTACTACTTCACGGTCGCCCCCGGCGTCGATCCGGGCGCCGCGGCGGACCGGCTCGAGGGCGCGTTCCTCTCGAACGGACTCGAGGCCGAGTCGATCCAGAAGGTCGTCGACGACTCCATGGCCGCCAACAGGACGTTCAACCGTCTGATCCAGGGGTTCATGGCACTCGGGCTCGTCGTCGGGGTGGCTGCCCTCGGCGTCATCAGCGCACGGGCTGTCGTCGAGCGACGGCAGCAGATCGGCGTGATGCGGGCGATCGGATACCGACGCACGATGATCCAGGCGGTGTTCCTGCTCGAGTCGTCGTTCGTCGCGCTCACGTCGATCGTCGTGGGTACCGCGCTCGGGCTCCTCCTCGGCTGGAACATCATCCAGGACTCCAGCAAGTCCCCGAGCTGGGCGAGCCTGCACATGGTCGTGCCCTGGGGCGACCTCGTCCTGATCTTCGTCGCGGTCTACGCGATCGCGCTGCTCGCGACGCTCGCGCCGGCGATCCGTGCCTCTCGGATCGCTCCGGCGGAAGCGCTCCGCTACGAGTGAGCCCTGACCACGCCTGAGGTGCGGCGAGCGATTTCCTCGCGCACTCGCGGTGCGACCTCGGTCCCGAAGAGCTCGATCGCGTGCATGAGGCGATCGTGCGGAATCGATCCCACCGAGAGCTGGATGAGGAAGCGCTGGTGGCCGAAGATCTCGTGCTGGAAGAGGATCTTCTCGACGACGTCCTCCGGCGAGCCGACGAAGTTCGCGCCCCGCCGCGAGCGCGCGGCGTCGAAGGACTGGCGGGTCATCGGCGGCCAGCCGCGCTCACGTCCGATCCTGTCCATCATCGTGGCGAACGGGCCGTACGAGATCTCGACTGCCTCCTCGGCCGTGTGCGCAAGGAAGCCGTGCGAGTTGATGCTGAGGGCCGGCGGCTCGTGCCCCGCCTCGCGAGCGGCACGACGATGCAGCTCCGCGAACGGCGCGAACCGCTCGGGCAGCCCGCCGATGATCCCGAGCGCGAGCGGCAGCCCGAGCGCGCCGGCGCGGACCGCCGACTCGGGCGTCCCGCCGACGGCGATCCAGACCGGGAGCGGTTCCTGGAGCGGCCGCGGGTACACGCCGCGATCGTCGAGCGGGGCACGGAGCTCGCCCGACCACGTGACGCGCTCCTGGTCGCGCACGGCGAGGAGCAGGTCGAGCTTCTCGGCGAAGAGCCCGTCGTAGTCGCGTAGGTCGTGGCCGAAGAGCGGGAACGACTCGACGAACGAGCCCCGTCCCGCCATGATCTCCGCCCTGCCGCCGGAGAGCAGGTCGAGCGTCGCGAAGTCCTGGAAGACGCGGATCGGGTCATCGGAGCCGAGCACGGACACGGCGCTCGTGAGGCGGATCCGCTTCGTGCGCTCTGCCCCCGCGGCGAGCACGACCGCGGGCGACGAGACGGCGAAGTCCGGACGGTGGTGCTCCCCGACACCGAAGACGTCGAGCCCGACGCGGTCGGCCAGCTCGATCTCCTCGAGTAGCTGCCGGAGGCGTTCGCGCGGCGTAACGGTGCGTCCCGTCTCCGGGTCTGCCGTCAGCTCGGCGAAGGTGTAGATGCCCAGCTCGAAACGTTTTTCTTGCATACGCAAGTAATGTATCAGGGGATCTGCGAGGATTCGTCGCGTGGAACAGGTTCGGATCGACCGATGGCTCTGGGCGGCCCGCTTCTTCAAGACCCGCGGAGCTGCGACCGACGCGGTGCTGGGCGGCAAGGCGCACGTGAACGGTGTCCGCGTGAAGCCCTCGAAGGATGTCCGCCCAGGCGACCGCCTGGAAGTGACGATCGGCGACGCCCGCCGGGAGCTCGTCGTCCGCGGCGTCGCCGAGAAGCGCGGGCCGGCATCCGTCGCGGCAACGCTCTACGAGGAAACGCCGGAGTCGATCGCACGGCGCGAGCAGCATGCAGCGGCCCGTCGCCTTGCGCGGCCGCTCGGAGCCGACCTCGGCGCGCGGCCGACGAAGCGCGACCGCCGCAGGCTGGACGCACTACGGCGCGCTCAGCGCCGCTAGCGTCCGTCTGCGCGCCGCGACGACGGCCACCAGTTCCAGCGGCCGAGGATCGCCATCAGCGACGGGACGAGCAGGGCGCGGACGATCGTCGCGTCGATCAGCACCGCGAGCGCCACGCCGACACCGATCTCCTTGACGACGACGATCTGGGAGGTCGCGAACGCGCCGATCGCGACGCAGAACAGCAGTGCCGCGGCGGTGATGATGCGACCCGTGCGCTCGAGCCCGACCGCGACCGCCTCCCGGTTCGGCGCGCCCCCGTCCCACGCCTCCTTGATCCGCGTCAGCAGGAAGACGCCGTAGTCGGTCACGAGGCCGAACGCGATCGCAAAGAGCACGACCGGCTGCGTCAGCTCGATCGCGCCCTGGCTCCGGTAGTGGAGCAGCCCTTCGAGGCGGCCGTCCTGGAAGACGAACACGAGGATGCCCATCGTCGCCGACAGCGTCAGCACGTTCATCACGAGCGTTTTCACCGGCAGGACGAGGGAGCGCGTCGCGAGCCAGAGCAGGACGAACGTGACGACGGCGAGGAGCGCGGCCGCGAGGGGCAGGAGCGAGCCGAGCGAGGCCTTCTGGTCGAGGAACTGGGCCGTCGAGCCGCCCACGAGCGCGTCGGCGGGGAGCGAGCGCATCTGACGGACGAGCCGCTGGGACGCGGCGTCGAGGAACGGCTTGCCCGACGACGCTGTGACCAGCCACACATCTTCGGCGAGCCGGCGCGGCGGCTGCACCACGGGCGCCTCGACAGCGCCTGCGTACGCGCGCGCGCCGCTCTCGGACCCGCGCACGACGGCGAAAACCGGCGACAGGGAGGTCGGCGGGAACTCACGCCGGAGCGCCGCGTCGACCACCCGCGACGAGAGCTGCGGTGGCAGGACGGAGGCGTCGATGCCGGTGAAGCGGACGCCGAGGAACGGCAGCGAGAGTACGACGAGAACCGCCGTGGCCGCGACGGCGACGGGAACCGGTCGCCGCATCAGTGCCTGCGCGAGCCGGTACCAGCCTCCGCGCTCCCCGCTCGCCGCGCGCTCGGCGGCGCGTCGCCAGCGGCCCGGAGAGAGGGCGTTCACCCGCTCGCCGAGCAGCACGAAGAGCGCGGGCAGCACCGTCAGCGCGATGAGCCCGGCGAGGGGAGCGACGGCTCCGCCGGCGATGCCCATCGAGCGCAGGTAGCCGAGCGGGAAGATCGCAAGCGTCGCGACCGCAGCGGCGACCGTGACCGAGCTGAACGCGACCGTACGGCCCGCGGTGGCCATCGTCCGGCGCACGGCTTCGGGGCCAGGGCCATGGCGCGCGAGCTCCTCGCGGTAGCGCGAGACGAGGAGCAGGCTGTAGTCGATCCCGAGGCCGAGGCCGATGCCCGTGACGATGTTGAGCGCGTACGACGAGACGGGCATCGCCAGATCGAGCAGGCGCAGCAGGAGCAGCCCGCCGAGGATCGTGAGCGCCCCGCAGACGATCGGCAGCAGCGCGGCGACGAGGCTCCGGAACACCCACAGCGTCAGGAGGAAGAGCAGCGGGAACGCGATGCGCTCGGCGAACGCGAGGTCGTCCTGTATCTGGCTGTTCACTTGGGTGGTCGCGAGCGCCGCTCCGCCCATCGCCACGCCTTCGATCGCGCCGAGACGCTCGTCGACGCGCTGCGCCGCGTCGCGCCAGACCCGCTGCGACACGTCGGCCCTCGCGTACGCGGAGAGGAGCGCCGCGGAGCCGTCGCGCGAGCGAAGCGACGCCGCCACCACCGGGAAAGCCGGCTCCGACCTGATCGCCGCGGCAACGGCCGCCAGCCGCTCGTCGGTCGGCCGGCGGACGAGCACGAGCACCTGCGGCACGGCGGAGAGCCCGGACGCGGCCTCGACCGCGCGCTCCGCGCGGATGCTCTCGCTTCCCCCCGCCACGAAGTCGTTGGAACCGCGGCCGAGCAGCCCGGGCGCCTGGAGCCCGACCGCCGCGGCGACGATCGCGAACACGACCGCCCCTGCGAGCACGCGGCGGGGCGCGCGGATCGCCAGGCCGCCGAGGAACTGGAGCATCGATGTGTGGGTTAGCGGTTTCTCATGACCCGCGCATCGGTGATCCTCCCCCGACGTCCACGACCCCGAGAACGAGGCGACCGGCCCGCCGGGCCGGTCGCAGGACTTCGTCCATAGCGGGGGCAGGATTTGAACCTGCGACCTCCGGGTTATGAGCCCGGCGAGCTACCTGACTGCTCCACCCCGCGTCGCGGCCACTATCGTAGCACC
>Ga0207657_10003415_pt1 | contig 16949 bp, 11 predicted proteins | sample KBSC33metaG_FD_184316 | JGI IMG/M metagenome (GOLD analysis project Ga0207657, IMG submission 184316) | Corn rhizosphere microbial communities from Kellogg Biological Station, Michigan, USA - KBS C3-3 metaG (SPAdes) (version 2) | ecosystem: Host-associated > Plants > Roots > Rhizosphere > Soil ... | reverse complement strand
AGCACTTGGAGATCGCCGATCGTCATGACTGGAGCCTCGCGCTTGCCGTCCTCAACCAAGCGTTCGCGAAGTCGCATCGCTCGACCGGACTAAGGGGCGAACGGGCGAAGCGGCGATCGGTTCCCCGCGCAGGGCGCGCCGCCAGACGGCGGCCTTTCCTCAGGCTTGGATGGCCTGCGATGGCGCGCGCCGCTAGGGGCGGAACACCAGTCGCGCGGTCGTGCCCGGCCCGCGCTCAAAACAGATCTCGCCGTGCAGCTGGCTCGCCAGGCTCTGCAGAATCCCCTGGCCAAGCGATCCAGACCTGGTCTGCGCGAAATCGTCCGGCAGGCCGGGACCGTCGTCGGCGACGGTCAAGGCGTAGTCGCCGCGTTCAACCGTGAAGTCGATCTGGATCGCGCCGTCCGAGCGCCCTCGGAACGCATGCTTCAAGCTGTTGGTGACGAGTTCGGCCACGATCAGCGAGACCGACATCAGAGCGTCGAGGCTGAGGACGATGGCCTGGGCCCTGACGGTCAATTGAATGTCCGGCGTGTCGCTTGCGGCGATCAGGTCGCGGCAGAGAGCGTCGAGGTAGTGCTCGACCGCCTGATCGACGGCCGTCGGATCGTGGAGGCGACGATGGACGCCCGACATCATGTCGAGGCGCGTCTGCGCCGCCTCCAACGCAAGCGCGCCGGGGCTGTCCGCCTTGAGGGTCTTGCGCCGGAGCCTGAGCAGCGCCGCCACGAACTGCAGGTTGTTGGCCACGCGATGCTGCAATTCCCGGAACAGCGTATTGGCGTGCTCCCGGGCCTCGGACAGGTCGTTGATCGCCAGGTTGAGGGTGCGGATCACATAGAGTTCGAGGGTCGCCGTCAGGACGAAGATGGCCATGGTGATCACGTTCGGGGTGGCCAGCACGAACGTCCCGTATGGCGGGAAGAACATGACCCAGGCGACCACCGTGCAGATGGCGGCCACCAACAGGCCGATGCGAATCCCGCCGAAGAGACCCGCGAGCAGAATCGCCGGCAGGAAGGTCATTGGGCCGAAGCCCTCGCTCATGCCGCCGAGGCCCCAGCGTAGGACAGACGCCAGCAGGAAAAAGGCGCCGCCGGCCGCGAGGCCCAGAGCGGGCCGGTCACGCGGCAGTCTTCGGAAGGGCGATGGTCGCGTCATGGCCCGCCTGCGCCGCGATAGGGCCAAGCTCGCTCCGCGCCGCCCGCGGCGCGCCGCGCGGACGGCGCGGCGATCCAGACGGACAGAGCCGGTGGCGTGAATCGACGCTTGCCGCTGGGCTTGGCCTGGCGTTGCATAACGACCATCGCCTCCTCGACCTGTGATGTCGCGCCGCGGTCTTGTGGCGCAGCTGCAGGGTCGGCACATGTAAGGCCTCGCGAGGAATGGCGCTACGCTGCCGGCAGCGGCGACCTGGTCCCACGCGGCCGTCAACACAGCGCCGCTGGGCCGCGGGGCCGGCCTTGCGGGCGATGGATGCTTCGCGCGCCGCGGTGGTGTCGGGCGATAGGGATGGCGGTGACAGTGGCAGAGGCGGAGCTTGAGGTCGTACTTGCCGGAATTCGCGCGTGCCGGGCCTGCGCCGGCGAGTTCGATCACGTGCCGCGGCCGGTCGTGCGCGCGGCGCCCGAGACACGCCTTCTGATCTGCGGCCAGGCGCCGGGACGGCGGGTGCACGAGAGCGGCGTCCCGTTCGATGATCCGTCGGGCGACCGCCTGCGCGGTTGGCTGGGCGTGGATCGCGAGACCTTCGACGGGGACCCACGGATTGGAGTCGCCCCCATGGCGTTCTGTTTTCCCGGGACCAGTCCCCAGGGCGGCGACTATCCGCCGCCGCCGCGTTGCGCGGCGTTGTGGCGGGCCCCGCTATTGGCCTGCCTGCCCAATGTGGAACTGACCCTGCTGGTGGGAATCTACGCGCAGCGCTGGGCGTTACGGGCCGCCGCCAAGGCATCGATGACCGCGACGGTGGCCGCCTGGCGCAGCTATGGACCTGCGGTGATCCCCTTGCCGCATCCATCGTGGCGCAGCACGACGTGGCTGCGGCGCAACTCCTGGTTCGACGATGAGCTCGCGCCCTATTTGCGGACCCGCGTCGCCGAGGTCCTGGCCGGCGCCGCGGACGTTCCGGATCCGTCGGCGCCGCCGCCGCGATAGATCGGGCCTGACGCCGTCGCCTCGGCGCCGGCCGTGAGAACCGCCGGCGTTACGCGTCGGCCGCCCGAAGGAGATCAACCGCCTCGTCGACCGACCGGGTTGAACGGCCAAGCGTGAAGAATGGCCGCCGAGCATCGGGGACCGCGGCCGTCATGACGCCCTCCAGCGCTGGAGGGCGGAGCCCAGATGCATGGCGATGTGGTCGGTCTTGCTGCTCTTGATCTCGTACTGCGGGATCTCGGGACTCGCGTGATGGGTATGGCCCTTGTAGTCGACGTCCTGCGTGTGGACGCGGACGATCGTGCCGCTGACGCGTCCCGCCTCCGAGTTCCAAACGACCCGGTCGCCCACCTTGAACCGCTCAGCCATCGTGACCGTCCGCGGGCGACGGCGCCGCCGCGCGATCGGGTCCGACGTAGCTGGACCGCGCGACACGGTCGATCAAGCGGGAGGCCGCGTGAAGGATCAGGGGGTGATCCATGAGGCCTGGCTTGGGCGAGAAACACGCGGCCATCGCAAGAGCGATCTCGGCCTGCCGAGCGGGGCGGTCGGCGAGCAAGGCGGCCAGCAGGTTTTCGAGCGCGATCACCTGGACCCGAAGCTGGGCCAATTCAGCCTCGTTGAGCCGCGGCGCGTGGCGCAGTCTCGGCTCGCTGGAACCGGCGCGCTTCTGCGGCCCCTCGCAGAGGGCGCCGCCTTCGTCGTCCCACCTCAAGAGCGCGCGGGCATGTGACAGCGGCGGATCAGGAGAGCTCGGCCGTTTCGTCACCCCTGGCTCCTTAGGTCATCCCACTTCAGGTCCAGCGCCTCGCGGCGACTTGCCTGCATCCGGGCGGGTCGGGTCAAGGGTCTCGGGCGATCGCGCGGCCACGGCTTCCTGGGGGCCGCAGGGCGTCGCGCCGCCCTCGTCTTCCCACCTCGCCAGCACACGCTGGCGCAGCGGTTGATCGTCCCGCGGCGGAGCCGTTCCGCGCAGCCGGGTGGGGTTCTCATTGTCTGCCATAGCCAACCTCCGATCGATCCTAGGTTCACCGCCGCACGGCTGCGCCGAGCGGCGTCATCCGGCCTTGTCCATCGCCTCCTCGAACGCGAGTTCGGCGCGCAGTCCTTCCAGATCGCGATGGACGACCGCCACCGCCAAGTCCGTCTCGCCGCGCCGATAGGTGACGGTGCAGTCGTTGGCCTCCAGGCGCCCGTCGATCTTCGCGTTGTCCCAGCCCTCGGCGTGGCCGATGTAGGCCAGGCTGAAGTCGTACTGCTCGGTCCAGAAGAAGGGCACGCAATCGAAGCGTTCGCGCTGACCGAGCATGTTGCGTGCAGCGGTCTGGCCTTGCCGCCCAGCGACCACCCAGTGCTCCACGCGAATATCCTCGCCGGTCCGCCGGTCGGGCCAACGGGCGATGTCGCCGGCGGCGAAGACGCCTGGGACGCTGGTCTCAAGATAGGCGTTGACCTTCACGCCGCGGTCCAGTTCGAGGCCCGCCCGTTCGGCCAGCGTCAGGTTGGGCCGGACGCCGATCCCCGCGACGATGAAGTCGGCCTCGAGAACCTCGCCGGTTTTCAAGGTCACCCCGCGAGCGTCCAAGGATACCGCGGTCGTGCCGAGATGGAAGGTCACGCCGTGTCGCTCGTGCAGCCTGCGGATATGAACGCCAAGCTCGTCACCGAGGATCCGCCGCATGGGGATCGCGGCGGGGGCCACCACCTGCACCTCGACGCCGCGCGCGCGCAGCGAGGCGGCGACCTCCAGGCCGATGAAGCTTGCGCCGATCACCACCGCGCGCCGTGCGGCGGAGCCCTCTGCGGCGAGGGCTCGGCTGTCGGCGCGGGTCCGCAGATAATGGACATGCGGCAGGTCGTCGCCGGCGCCGAGTCGCACCGGTTCCGCGCCCGTCGCCAGCAGGAGCGCGTCGTAAGGGTAGCGGGCGCCATCGGTGAGTTCGACGTAGCGCGCGGCCGCGTCGATGCCGCCGACGCGGGCGTCCAGTCTCAGCGCGATGTCATGGGCCCGGTAGAACTCGGGTGGGCGCAGCGGATTGGCGCTGTCGGGCGATGCGCCGGCGAGAAAGCCCTTGGACAGATTCGGACGATCACAGGGCGGCGCGGGGTCGGCGCTCAACATCGTCAAGCGCCCCACATAGCCTTCGCGCCGCAGCGTTTCGGCCGCCGCCTCGCCGGCGGCGCCCCCGCCGACGATCACGATGTTCTCGGGCAGGCCGGAGCGGGGCGGCAGTGATCGCCGCGGAGCAGGTGCGCGCCGCGCCCGAACGCGCACCAGGCCGTCGGCCTGCTCCACCTCGAAGCAGGGTATGGGGTTCAGGGCCGGGGCGCGCAGGGGCTCGCCGGTGCGCAGGCTGAAGCAGGCGTGGTGCCAGGGACAGCGCACGGTGTCGCCCACCAGGAGGCCGTCGGCCAGCGGCGCGCCATAGTGCGTGCACACCGACCCGACGGCGAACACCTCCTCTCCGCGCCGCGCCAGCAACACCGGCTCGTCGCCGAGGCGGCCCGAAAGCATTGCCCCGTCCGGCAGGCGGCTCAAGGGCACGCCGTCGGCGAGGTCCAGTGTGGCGAGATCGGCGGTTTCGGAGCTCATGGGAGCCCTCCTTCTGGGGCGTCCAAGCCCCCGTGGCTGAAGTCACGCCGTGGCTTGACCGAGCGCGAACGGGCGGCCGGCCTCGACCGAAGCGGCCGTCGCGGGCGCGCCGATCACCGCCCCGGCGCCTTGGCGGGCGTCGTCTTGCCGCCCAGGAACTCGGTGAGGACGACGGCCTGGTTGTGACGCTCGTCCTTTGCGCCGTAGATGAGCGTCGTGGGCCCTGCGGCGACGATTTGGCGCAAGGTCTCGACGGCGGGGTTGCCGCGCAGCTCGGCGAAATAGCGGCGGCGGAATTCCGCCCAGCGCTCCGGCCTGTGATCGAACCATCGGCGCAGGCCCGTGCTGGGCGCCACGTCGCGGATCCACACGGCGTCCGCCAGGTCCAGCCGGCTTAGGCCCCGCGGCCACAGCCGATCCACCAGGACACGCTGGCCATCCTGCTCGAGGTCACGCGCCGCGTAGGCGCGTTTGATGTGGATCTCGGATCGGACTGAGCCGCCAGTGCTTCGGTGGCTGGGCGGCGCCGGTGAGGGCTCGGGGATCGCCGTTTGCATCTGTCAGCTCCCATTCTCCGCGGATCGATGCGCGCGTCATGATTGAAGAGTGCGCGAAAAGCAGTATGGTTCATATTTCTTTTGTCGAAATGTCGGGAACGTTACCCGCGCTCGGACCTTCGGGTGACGTCCCCGACGCCCTGGAGCAAGCATCATGTCGACACAATCGAAGGCCGGCGCCGTCCGCGAGGCGGTGGGCCTGTTTGGGAATTCAGACGCCCTGCAGGGCGCCATCGACGAACTCCTGAGCTCGGGCTTCGATCGCGCGGACCTCAGCCTGCTGGGGTCCGAGGACGCCATCGAGAAGGTGGTCGGCCACGCCTTCAAGCGCACTGACCTGGAGGACAACCCCGCCACGCCGCGGGGCGTCTACGTCTCACCCGACGCGGTTGGGACGGCAGAGGGCGGTCTGATCAGCGCCCTCGCCTACGTCGGCGGGGTGGCGACAGCCGGGATGATCGCCCTGGCCGGTGGCCCCCTGTCCTTGATCGTCGTCGGGGCCGGACTTGCGGGTGGGGCCGGCGGCCTGCTGGGGGCCGGCCTCGCCAAGATCGTCGGCGACGCGCGCGCCGCGGACATCCACAGCCATTTGAACGCGGGCGGCCTGCTCCTGTGGGTGCGCACCTGGAACCTCGATGACGAACGGCGCGCCGTCGGGATCTTGGCCAAGCACTCCGGTCGCGACATCCATGTCCACGCCCAATCCGCATCCGGCGCGCCGGCGCCGCTCAGTCCGGCTCAGTAGGACGCGCGCGGCGAGCTTGAGCGGAGCTGACGCGAGCCTCATCGACGGCTCAGGCTCCCGCGACGTCATCGCCATGCGCCGTGAATAGGGCGCCGACCATGACCTGCGCGTCCTGCTGAATTCTCTGCAGATGCTCGGCGCTCTGGAAGCTCTCCGCATAGATCTTGTAGACCGGCTCGGTGCCCGAGGGGCGCGCCGCGAACCAGCCGCTCTTCGCGACGACCTTGATCCCTCCGAAGGCGGCGCCGTTGCCCGGCGCCGCGCTCAACCTGGCTTCGATAGGCTCCCCGGCGAGCTGGGTGGCGGTGAGCGCCTCGGGCTTGAGGTCGCGTAGGCGTCCCATGTCCTCGCGCGTCGCCGGAGCGTCGATACGCTCATAGTAGGACGGGCCAAGATCATGGGTCAGGTCGGCGTAGAGCTGTCCGGGGTCGCGCCCCGTGCTGGCGGTGATCTCGGCCGCCAGCAGGCCAAGCGCCAGGCCGTCCTTGTCGGTGGTCCACACCGTCCCGTCGCGGCGCAGCAGCGAAGCGCCGGCGCTTTCCTCCCCGGCGAAACCGAGCGAGCCGTCCAGCAAGCCGTCGACGAACCACTTGAATCCGACCGGGACCTCGACGAGCGGGCGGGCGAGCTTCGCGGTCACACGGTCGATCAGGCTGCTGCTCACCATGGTCTTGCCGACCCCGCACTGCGCGCCCCATTGGGGGCGGTGGGGAAACAGGTAGGAGATCGCGGCCGCCAGATAGTGGTTGGGCGGCATGAGACCGCCGGTGCGGGTCACCACGCCATGACGGTCGGCGTCGGTGTCATTGCCGATCGCCAAGTCGAAACGGTCCCGAATGGCTATGAGCCGCGCCATGGCGTAGGGCGACGAACAGTCCATCCGGATCCTTCCGTCCCAATCGGCGGGCATGAAGCCGAAGGTCGGGTCGACTTCGTCGTCGACCACCGTCCCCGCCAGGCCATGCCGCTCGATGATCTCCGCCCAGTAGTGCACGCTCGCGCCGCCCAGCGGGTCGACCCCGAAGCGGACGCCTGATCCGCGGACGAGGTCGAGATCGACCACGTTCGCAAGATCCGCCACGAAGCGTGTCAGATAGTCATGGCGATGCACGCAGGCCGCGCGCCGCGCCCGCGCCAGCGGCGTCCGGCGCACGTCGGCCAGGCCTCGTTCCAGCATCTGGTTGGCGGCCTGTTCGATCCAACGCGTCGCGGCGACGTCAGCCGGCCCGCCGCTGGGGGGATTGTACTTGAAGCCGCCGTCCTCCGGCGGGTTGTGCGACGGGGTCAAGACGATGCCGTCGGCGTGTCCGCCGACCCCGGACCGGTTGTGGGTGAGGATAGCGTGTGAGATCGCCGGCGTGGGCGTATAGCCGTCGCGATCGTCGATCATCGTGGCGACGCCGTTGGCGGCGAGCACCTCCAATGCCGTCTCGAAAGCGGGACGAGAGAGCGCGTGCGTGTCGATCCCGACGAAGAGCGGACCGTCGATGCCGGCGCGCTTGCGATAGCGGCAGACCGCCTGGGTCATCGCCAGGATGTGGGGTTCGTTGAAGGCGTTCGCGAACGCCGAACCGCGGTGCCCTGAAGTCCCGAATCGAACCCGCTGTGACGGGTTGGCTGGATCCGGCTTCCCGTTGAAATAGGCGTCGATCAGCCGTGACACATCGATCAGCTGGCCGGGATCGAGCCGTTTACCGGCCAGGGGACTGATGCGCGCGCTGCTCATGCCGCCTCACCCGGGGACCAGGGACGCGGTGTTCGAATCTCGTCGAACAGACCTCGCATTGGATTCGCCTTTCATTGGCCAGCTGTGAGCGACCGGCGGCAGCATAGTAGGACGTGCTCCTTCGAACGCTATCACATCGTGGAACGATATAATAAGCCGATCGGCGACGGCCCCGTGCGACGCTCCGAAAGATTTCCGCATGGATCATTGCAACGCTAAGGGTCACCCAGCGTTCTAATGCTGGACGGACAATACTTGTTTCCGTCGTCCCTCTGAAAAAACGCCGCTTCGACTCGCCGCAGGGCAAGGGCGGCGGAAAGGTCTCGATGGCCTCCCGTCTGCGCCGCGCCTTGGGGCTGAAGTCGGCGACTTCGCCTTGGATCGATACGAATGCGATCCGATCGATGCTGTTCAGCGTCGAACGGCTCGAGGAGCACGCCCGCAGCCTGGCGGCCTCCCAGGACGTGAGCCCGCAGAGGCCTCGCGGTCACCGGCTGCTCGACCGGTTGACCGACAACGAGGCCAGCCTGATCGGCGCCTACCAGTCCATATGCGGCGCGGTCGGCGAGGGCGCGGCGATCACGCCCGCCGCCGAATGGCTGATCGACAATTTCCACCAGGTCGAGCGGCAGATCCGCCAGATCCGGTCGGACCTGCCGCCACGCTATTACCGGGAACTCCCATCGTTGGCGCACGGCCCCTTCGCGGGCCTGCCGCGGGTCTTCGAAATCGCCTGGGCCTTCGTCGCCCACACCGACAGTCGTTTCGACGTCGATGTGTGGACCAGCTTTGTGCGCGCCTACCAGAAGGTGCGGCCCCTGACGATCGGCGAGCTCTGGGCGTCGGCCATCACCCTGCGGATCATTCTGATCGAGAACCTGCGGCGGATCGCCGAGCGGATCGTCGACAGCAGAGACGATCGCCGCCGGGCGGACGAGCTGGCCAACCGCCTGCTGGGCGCCGGGGGCCAAGCCGCGGAGCCGGGCAAGGTGATCCTCGCCGAGCTCGACAAGGGGCGTCTGTCCGATGCGTTCCTGTTGCAGCTCGTCTACCGCCTGCGCGACCAAGGCCCCGCGGCGACGCCCCTGCTCGCGCATCTCGATGAGCGTCTGGCGGGGGAAGGAAAGACCGTCGACGCGTCCGTCAACGATGAGCAGCAGAAGCAGGTTTCGGCCAACGTCACCGTTCGCAACATCATCACCAGCATGCGTCGCATGTCGGACGTCGACTGGACGGAGATCTTCGAACACGTCAGCGTTGTCGACACTGTGCTCGCCGACGGCTGCGGATTTGCGGAGATGGATTTCCCCACCCGCAACCTCTACCGGACGGCCGTCGAGGAACTCGCCCGCGGATCCGGCCTCAGCGAACTGGAAGTGGCGCGCCGCGCGGTGCTCGCCGGCGCCCAGGCCGCGCCGGACGGTCCGGAGGGCGACGCGCGCCGGGCGGACCCCGGCTACTACCTCTGCGCGGGCGGCCGCGTCGAATTCGAGGCCGCGATCGGGTTCAAGCCGCGCCTGCAGGTGGTCTTTGGCCGGTTCTATCGCGCGCTCGGTATCGGCGGCTATATCGGCGCCGGCGCGGTTGTCGCTGCACTCCTCCTGGCCCTGCCGATCCTGTTCCACGCCCAGGCCCGCCCGAGCTGGATCTGGCTCGGGGTGCTAGGCACCCTGGGCGCCATCCCGGCCCTCGATGCGGCGGTGGCGCTCGTGAACCAGGGGGTGACCCATCGGTTCGGGGCGACCCCGTTGCCGGCCCTCGAACTTGGCGAGGGCGTGCCCAAGCACCTGCGCACCCTCGTGGTGGTGCCGACGCTCCTGACGACGCCGGAGTCCGTGGCCGCCCAGGTGGCCATGCTGGAAATCCACCATCTTGCCAGCCGGGCCGGCGACGTCCAGTTCGCCCTGCTGTCCGACTGGACCGACGCCGCGACGGAGGAGGTCGAGGGCGATCAGGCCCTGTTGCAGATCGCCATCGACGGGATCGCGCGGCTCAACCAGCGACATGGCCCTGCGCCGGGAGGTGACCGGTTCCTGTTCCTGCACCGTCGCCGCGTTTGGAACGAGAGTCAGCGGCGCTGGATTGGCTGGGAGCGAAAGCGCGGCAAGCTCCACGAGCTGAACCGTTGGCTGCGCGGGGCCGCGGACACCACGTTCGTCAGCTTCGGCGGCCGTCCGCCCCGCGCGCCGCAGGGCGTCCGTTATGTGGTGACGCTGGACGCCGATACGAGACTTCGGCGGGATTCGCTGCGCCGCCTGATCGGCAAGATGGCGCATCCGTTGAACCAGCCGCGGTTCGACCCCGTCGCGGGTCGCGTCGTGGAGGGCCATGCGGTGCTGCAGCCTCGCATCACCACCGCCCTGCCGACCGGGGCCGAGGGCTCGGTCTACCAGAGGGTATTCTCGAGCATGAGCGGCATAGACCCCTATTCCGCGGCCATTTCCGACGTCTACCAGGATCTGTTCGAGGAGGGCTCCTACGCCGGCAAGGGCATCTACGTCGTCGACGCCTTTGAAGCCGCGCTCAAGGGCCGCACACCCGACTCCACCCTGCTCAGTCACGACCTTTTCGAGGGGGTGTTCGCCCGCGCGGGCCTGGTCTCGGACGTCGAGGCGGTGGAGGCCTACCCTGCCCGCTATGACGTGGCCGCGCTTCGCTATCATCGCTGGGCGCGCGGGGACTGGCAGTTGCTTCCCTGGATCCTCGGATGGTCCGGCCTGCTCGGCAAGACGGCGACGCGCTCGGCCGCCATGCCGGCGAGCGGGCGCTGGAAGATGATCGACAACTTGCGGCGCACCCTCTCGCCGATGACCTGCTTGCTGGCGCTCCTGGCGGGTTGGCTGCTGCCTTTCGATGCCGCGGTCGCCTGGACGCTCTTCGTCCTGGGGACGATCGTGCTGCCCAGCTTCGCACCTGCACTCGCCGGAATACCACCCCGCCATGCGGGGCTGAGCTTGCGCAGCCACTTCCGGGCGGTCGCGTCGGATTTTCGGCTGGCCTTCCTTCAATCGCTGCTGATCACCGCCCTTCTGGCGCACCAAGCCTGGCTGATGGGCGACGCCATCGTACGAACCCTGTTTCGCCTGTTCGTGAGCCGTCGAAACCTCCTGGAATGGACGCCCGCCGCGCAGGCCACGATCGGCCGCTTCCCGACGACGCTCACCTATTATCGATGGATGGCGGGCGCGGCGCTGACCGGCTTGGCGGCGCCCGTCGCGGCCTGGATCTCGGGAGACAGGACCTGGCTTCTCGCGGTCCCGTTTTCGATCCTGTGGATCGCCTCCCCGGCGATCGCACGGTGGGTGAGCCAGCCTTCAATCGAAGGGGCGAGGCCGGCGCCGAGCGCGGCGGACACACAGGCCCTGCGATTGATCGCGCGCCGGACCTGGCGGTTCTTCGAGACCTTTGTCACGGCGGAAGATCACATGCTTCCGCCCGACAATTTCCAGGACGACCCGGCTCCGGTCGTGGCGCACCGAACCTCACCGACCAACATCGGCCTCTATCTGCTGTCCACGGCGAGCGCGCACGACTTCGGTTGGCTCGGCCTCGCCGACACCGTCGGGCGCCTCGAGGCCACGCTCGCGACGATGGGCAGCCTCGCCCGCTTCCGCGGGCATCTCTACAATTGGTACGACACTCGCGACCTGCGTCCGCTCGATCCGCAATATGTGTCATCGGTCGACAGCGGCAATCTGGCTGGACACCTGATCGCGCTCGCCAACGCCTGCGAGGAATGGCGCGACCTCGCCGCGGCGGCGAGCCTGCAAGGCGTCAACGACGCGCTCGACCTGATGGCCGAGGAACTCGATCTCATGCGCGACCGACGCCACATGGAGACCGTCACCTTGCGGCAGCTCGACGACGCCCTCGCCGCCCTGGTGGCCGAAGCCCGACAGCCCCTTGGGCCGTCCCATGAGATCACCGACCAGCTCGCGTCCCTGGCGACAACCGCCGACACCTTGGTCGACGTCACCTCGGCGTTCACCCTCGAACGGGGCGACAGCGCGAGTTCCGATTTGCTGTTTTGGGCGCGAGCCGCGCGCGCGTCGATCGCCAGCCACCAGCGCGACCTGACCAGCGCCGGCTCCGGCGCCGAAAGCCTCTCGTCCCGGCTCAGCGCGGTCGCCGCGACCGCTCGCGACTTCGCGCTGGCGATGGACTTCGAATTCCTGCTCGACCCGCAACGCATGCTGCTCTCGATCGGCTTCCTGGTCCCGGAAGGAACACTGGACGAGAGCTGTTACGATCTACTCGCGTCCGAGGCGCGCCTGGCCAGTTACGTGGGCGTCGCCAAGGGCGATCTTCCCACGCGGCATTGGTTCCGGCTCGGCCACGACGTCACCCCCGTCGATGACAGCGCAGCCCTGATTTCGTGGTCAGGGTCGATGTTCGAATATCTGATGCCCTCGCTGGTCATGCGCACGCCGATCGGCAGTGTGCTCGAGCATACGAACCGCGTGATCGTCCAACGGCAGATCGAATACGGGAAGACCCTGGGCGCCCCTTGGGGTGTCTCGGAGTCCGCCTACAATGCCCGCGACCTGGAATTGACCTACCAGTATTCCAACTTCGGCGTGCCGGGTTTGGGGTTGAAGCGCGGGCTGGGCGACAACGCCGTCGTCGCGCCCTATGCGACGGCGCTGGCCGCCACGGTCGATCCAACCGCCGCAGCGCGAAACTTCGAACGGCTGGTCGCCGAAGGCGGCCGTGCGCGATACGGCTTCGTCGAAGCGTTGGACTACACAGCGCCCCGGGTGCCTCAAGGTCAGACCGTCGCGGTGGTCCGCGCCTTCATGGCCCACCACCAGGGCATGACGATCGTCGCCATCGCCGACGCCCTGCTCGACGGCGCCATGCGCCGCCGCTTCCATGCCGAACCCATGATGCGATCGGCCGAGTTGCTCCTGCAGGAACGCATGCCGCGCGAGATCGCCGTGCAGCCGCCTTGGGCGAGCGACGCGACCTCAGCGGCCCGCGTTCGAGAGTGGGATACGCCCGACGCCGCGCGCCGCGTCGATCCCTACGCGGCGACGCCGGCGACACACCTGCTGTCCAACGACCGCTACAGCGTCATGCTGACGGCCGCCGGCGCGGGATACAGCCGATGGGGCGACCTGGCGATCACCCGCTGGCGGGAAGACGCCACCTGCGACGACTGGGGCTCGTTCATCTATTTCCGGGACGTCGAGAGCGACGCGATCTGGTCGGCCGGCGTCGCGCCGTGCGGCGTGGCGGCGGACCACTACGCCGTCACCTTCAGTGCGGATCGCGCCTCCTTCTCGCGGCGCGACGGCGAGTTGAACACGCTCCTCGATGTGGTCGTGTCCGCCGAGGACGATGCGGAGGTTCGCCGCGTCACGATCACCAACACGGGCAAGCGCACACGCGATCTCGAGGTGACGTCCTACGCTGAAGTCGCCATCGCCCCGCAGGCCTCCGATCTGGCCCATCCCGCCTTTTCGAAAATGTTCGTGCAGACCGAGTACGTCCCGGACCTGGAGGCCATCCTGGCGACACGGCGACGGCGCGCGCCGGACGAGCCTGAAGTCTGGGCCGCACATCATTCCGTGGTCGAGGGCGAGGGCGTGGGCCGGCCCGAGTTCGAAACCAACCGCGCCCGTTTCCTCGGTCGTGGACGCAGCGTACGGAGCCCCGCCGCCGTGATTGACGGCCGGCTCCTGTCCAGATCGGCCGGAACGGTCCTCGATCCGATCTTCGCCCTTCGCCGCCGTGTGCGCCTCGCGCCTGGGGCGACGGTCCGCATCTCCTTCTGGACCATGGTCGCCGACTCCCGCGGCGGGGTCGTGGATCTCGTCGACAAGACCAATGACGTGAGCGCCTTTGATCGCGCCGCGACCTTGGCCTGGACCAAGGCGCAGGTCCGCCTGCATCACTTGGGCATCGATCGGGGCGAGGCAAACCTCTTTCAGCGCCTGGCCGGGCGGCTTCTCTACGCGGGGCCAGGGACGCGATCCTCGTCCGACGTCATCGTGCGAGGCGCCGGCGCCCAGGCGGGGCTCTGGCCGCACGGGATTTCCGGCGACCTGCCGATCCTCCTTCTGCGCATCGCGAACGCCGACGACATCCGGATCGCCCATCAGCTGCTTCAAGCCATGGAATATTGGCGCGATCAGCGCTTGGCTGTGGACCTCGTCATCATCAACGAGCGCGCCTCCTCCTATGTTCAGGATCTGCAGAGCGCTCTGGAGGCGTTGGTGCGGGACAGCCTTGCGCGGCCATCCTCGACGGCGCCGGAGGTCAAGGCCGGGGGCGTGTTCATCCTGCGCGCCGACCTGATCTCCCCAGAAGCCCGCGAGCTGTTGGGATCGGTCGCCCGTGTGGTCCTGGTCGCCGAGCAGGGCGGCTTGGCGGAACAGCTCGACCACACCTCCCAGGCCGGCGATTTTGCGCCGCCGGTCCGAAAGCCTCGCGCGCCGAGTGAGCCGCAGGGGCCAGCCGCGGCGCGCCCGCAGCTCGAATACTTCAATGGCCTCGGCGGCTTTTCCGACGACGGCAAGGAATATGTGACGCTCCTCGGCCCCGGCCAATCCACGCCCGCGCCCTGGATCAACGTCGTGGCGAATCCCCAATTTGGCTTTCAGACCTCGGCCGAAGGCAGCGGCTTCACCTGGTCCGTCAACAGCCGCGAACACCAGTTGACGCCTTGGTCGAACGACCCGGTCACCGACCCGCCGGGCGAGGCGCTCTACCTGCGCGACGAAGAGACCGACGATCTCTGGTCGCCGACGGCCGCGCCGATCCGGGAAGAGGCGAGTGTGCACGTCGCGCGGCACGGCTTCGGGTACAGCCGCTTCGAGCATGAAGCGCATGGCGTAGCCTCGGACCTGCTGGTCTATGTGCCGTTGGCGGATCCGATCAAGATTTCGCGCCTTCGGCTGCGCAACACCACGCGGCGGCGCCGGCGGGTGTCCGTCACTGCCTATGTCGAATGGGTGCTCGGGGTTTCCAGGCCCGCGGCTGCGCCCTTCGTCGTCACCGAACTGGACGCCCAGACCGGCGCTCTCTTCGCGCGCAACGCCTGGAACCCGGTGTTCGGGCCGCGTGTCGCATTCCTCGACTTGGCTGGGGGCCAAACCGCCTGGACGGGGGACCGCCGGGAATTCATCGGTCGCAACGGGACATTGGGCGACCCGGCCGGCCTCGCCGCGGGCGCGCGCCTGTCAGGGTCGGTCGGCGGTGGCTTCGATCCCTGCGGCGTGTTGCAGACGGTCGTCGACCTTGCCCCGGGCGGCGAAACGGAAGTCGTCATCCTGCTCGGCGACGCGGCCAGTCGCAGTGAAGCGACCGAGCTGATCGCGCGATACCGGGAGGCGAATCTCGACGCAGTCCTGAACGACGTGCGCGGACATTGGGACGGCGTGCTCGGGACGGTCCAGGTCAAGACCCCAGACCGCTCGATGGACATTATGCTGAACGGCTGGCTGCTCTACCAGACGCTCGCCTGCCGCCTCTGGGCCCGCTCCGGATTCTATCAGGCCAGCGGCGCCTACGGGTTCCGGGACCAGTTGCAGGACGGCATGGCGCTGGCCGCGATCCGTCCCGCCTTGACGCGTGAGCACCTGATCCGCGCCGCGGGCCGTCAATTCGCCGAGGGGGACGTCCAGCATTGGTGGCTGCCGCATTCGGGACAGGGCGTGCGGACCCGGATCTCCGACGACAAGGCTTGGCTCGCCTTCGCCGTCGCGCATTACGTCGAGGTGTCCGGCGACAGCGGGGTCCTGGACGAGGTCATCCCGTTCCTCGATGCGCCGACCTTGACCGCCGAGCAGCACGAAAGCTTTTCGACGCCGGTGATCTCGAAACGCGTCGCGACCCTCTATGAGCATTGCGCCCTGGCGCTTGAGGCAAGCCTCGCAGTGGGACGGCACGGCCTTCCGTTGATGGGCGGCGGAGACTGGAACGACGGGATGAACCGGGTCGGAGAAGGCGGTCAGGGCGAAAGCGTCTGGCTGGCCTGGCTGCAGTACGCCACCCTGACCGACTTCGCCCGGCTGGCGGACGCGCGGCGCGATGCGGCCCGCGCCGGAGCCTGGCGCAAGCACGCCGCCGCGCTGGGCGACGCGCTCGAACGGGAGGCCTGGGACGGTGACTGGTATCGGCGCGCCTGGTTCGACGATGGCGCGGTGATCGGCTCGGCGGCGAACGCGGAGTGTCGGATCGACTCGATCGCGCAGTCTTGGGCGGTGATCTCGGGCGCCGCGCAGCCCAAGCGCGCGGCGCACGCCATGACGGCGGTCGAACGTGAGCTGATCGACGAGGACAACGGCCTGGCGCTGCTGTTCACGCCGCCGTTCGATCACACCCCCCACGACCCAGGTTACATCAAGGGCTATCCGCCGGGCCTTCGTGAGAACGGCGGACAATACACCCACGGCGCGCTCTGGTCGGTGATCGCCTTCGCCAAGCTCGGCGAAGGAGACAAGGCGGCGGGCTTGTTCGCGCAGCTGAACCCCATCAACCACGCGCGAACGCGGGCCGAACTGCGTCGCTACAAGGTGGAGCCCTATGTGGTCGCCGCCGACATCTATTCTGCGCCCGACCAACTCGGTCACGGCGGGTGGACCTGGTATACGGGCTCCGCGGGTTGGATGTATCGCGCCGGCGTCGAGAGCATTCTGGGGCTGCGGCTCGAGGGCGCGCGGCTGTATGTCGACCCGTGCATCCCCAAGGACTGGCCGGGTTTCGAAATCACCCTGCGGCGGCAAGCCATGCGCCTGCACATCACGGTCGAAAACCCGGCCGGCGTGTCGCGGGGCGTGGCCTCCGCGCGCCTGGACGGCGTCCTGCTGGCCCAGCGTCCTCTCCAGATTGAGGTGGCCGGCGACCACCGGGTTCACGAGCTCCGGGTCACGCTGGGGTGATATGAGTTGACGGTGGCGACCCAGGGTTGGGCCAACTGAAGGAGCAAGGCACGACCGGCGCCCAAAAAAATGACGGCTTCTCTGTCGATCCGCCAAGTCATCGAGGCTGGACCGAAAATGCCCTCGACCGATCCGGCGGCCCGAGCCCGGACGGAATCAAGAGCAGTCTCTAGGTCGCTTTCGGAGACCAAATGCGCACCCTTCGAAACGAACGGGGATAGGATTGATCCACGCGTCTGTGCAGACTATCGCAATTCAGCAAGTCAAAGCCTTCCAAACGTTGTCG
>Ga0207657_10003414_pt1 | contig 16951 bp, 16 predicted proteins | sample KBSC33metaG_FD_184316 | JGI IMG/M metagenome (GOLD analysis project Ga0207657, IMG submission 184316) | Corn rhizosphere microbial communities from Kellogg Biological Station, Michigan, USA - KBS C3-3 metaG (SPAdes) (version 2) | ecosystem: Host-associated > Plants > Roots > Rhizosphere > Soil ... | reverse complement strand
TTTCGTTCTCAAGCGGTTGGCCATCGCGATCCCCACCCTCCTGGTGCTGATCATCCTGTCCTTCGTCTTGATGAAAGTCGCGCCGGGCAACCCGTTCACGGGTGAGAAGAACCTGCCGCGCGACGTCCTCAACAACATCTATGCCCGCTACGGCCTGGACAAACCCCTGTGGCAGCAGCTGCTCGAGTATGTCTGGAACATCGTGGCGCATTTCGATTTCGGGCCGTCGTTCAAGTACAAGGACCGCTCGGTCAACGAAATCATCGCGCAGGGCTTCCCCGTCACCCTGACCTACGGCTTCTGGGCGTTCATCGTCGCCGCGGGCATCGGAATCAGCATGGGCGTCATCGCCGCGGTGAAACAGAACAGCTGGATCGACTACTTGGCCGTAGGCGTCACCATCGGCGGGCAGGTGATTCCCAATTTCGTGCTGGCGCCGATCCTGGTGCTGGTCTTCACGCTGTGGCTGCATTGGCTGCCTGGTGGCGGCTGGAACGACGGCAAGTGGAACTACGTCGTGATGCCGGTGATCGCGCTGTCGGCGACGTACCTCGCCAATATCGCGCGCATCACCCGATCGTCGATGCTCGAGGTGCTGCATTCGAACTTCATCCGCACGGCGCGCGCCAAGGGCCTGCCGGGATGGAAGGTGGTGATCAGGCACGCCCTCAAGCCGGCGCTGCTGCCAGTCGTATCCTATCTCGGGCCGGTCTTCGTCGGCATGATTACCGGCTCGGTGGTCGTCGACCTGTATTTCTCCACCGGCGGCATCGGCCAGTGGTTTGTGAACAGCGCGCTCAATCGCGACTATTCGACGATGCTGGGCGTTACTATTCTGCTCGGCGCGCTTACCATTGCCGGCAATCTCGTGGTCGACGTGCTCTATGCATGGATCGATCCGAAGATCCGATACTAGGAGCCAACGCTTATGCTGGCTGAGACACGAGTGGAGACCCCAACCCGCAGCGCCGAGCCGGAGCTGGCTCCGGCGGCGCCGATCAAGGGCCGCTCTCTGTGGCAAGATGCGGGGGCCCGCTTTGTCCGCAACCGCGCCGCACTGGTCAGTGTGATCGTGCTGGTCACGATCGTGCTGTTCACCTTCGTGGGGCCGTTCTTTGCCGCCTGGTCGATCGAGAAGATCGACTGGAGCATCATCGGCATGGTGGCGCAGAAAGGGCAGCCGTCGCTCGCCACCGGACACTATTTCGGCGCCGACGAAGTCGGGCGCGATCTCTACTCGCGCGTCATCCAGGGCACGCAGATCTCGTTGGCCGTGGGTATCCTCGGCTCGGCCGTTGCAGTGATCGTAGGCACCCTCTACGGCGCCGTCGCCGGCTATTTCGGCGGGCGCCTCGACAGCGCGATGATGCGCTTCGTCGACATCATCTACTCGATCCCGTTCCTGTTCATCCTGATCCTGATGCTGATCATGTTCGGCCGCTCCTTCGTCGTGCTGTTCATGGGTATCGGACTGATCTCCTGGCTGGGTATGTCGCGCGTCGTGCGCGGCCAGACGCTGACGCTCAAGAACCGCGAGTTCGTCGAGGCGGCAATCGCCACCGGCGTCAAGCCGCTGGCGGTCGTGTTTCGTCACATCGTACCGAACCTGCTGGGCATCGTGGTGGTTTATGCGACACTACTCATCCCCGAGATTATCCTGCTCGAGAGCTTCATCTCGTTCCTGGGGCTTGGCATCCAGGAGCCGAACACGTCGCTCGGGGCGCTGATCTCCGACGGAGCGCAGACGATGCAGTATGGCGAGCTCTGGCAGCTCGGCTTCCCACTCGCTTTCTTCGTGGTCATTCTCTTCAGTTTCTTTTTTGCGGGTGACGGGCTGCGCGATGCGCTCGACCCGAAGGACCGCTAATGCCGCTACTCGAGGTCAAGGATCTGTCGATCGGGTTTCACATGCCCGGTCGCGATGTTCAGGTCGTCAACAAGGTCAACTTCTCGCTCGAGCAGGGCGAGACGATGGCCATCGTGGGCGAGAGCGGTTCGGGCAAGACACAGACGGCATTCTCGCTGATCGGTCTCCTGGCTAAGAACGGCTACGCATCAGGGAGCGTACTGTTTGAGGGGCAGGAGATCCTCGGGCTCGCAGAGGCCAAGCTCAACAAGGTGCGGGCCGAAAAGATCGCGATGATCTTCCAGGACCCTATGACCTCGCTCAATCCCTACATCCGAGTGGGAGAGCAGCTGGTCGAGGTGCTGATCCTGCACAAGGGGATGAACAAGGCCGCGGCGCAGGCCGAGGCCATCCGCATGCTCGATGCGGTGAAGCTGCCGGACGCGCGCAATATCTTCACACGCTACCCCCACGAATGCTCCGGCGGCATGCGTCAGCGCATCATGATCGCGATGGCGCTGTTGTGCCGTCCAAGACTGCTGATCGCCGACGAGCCGACCACGGCGCTCGACGTCACGGTCCAGGCGCAGATGCTCGAGCTGTTCAAGTCGCTGACGGCCGAGTTCGGTACCGCGCTCATCATCATCACCCACGATCTGGGCGTAGTCGCCGGATTGGCCAACCGCATGATGGTGATGTATGCCGGCCGCGCCGTCGAGACGGGGACCGTCGACCAGTTGTTCTACGATCCGCGTCACCCCTATACGCTGGGTCTGTTGAACTCGACGCCGCATGTCGAAGTGAAGACCGAACGGCTCAACTCGATCACCGGTGCGCCGCCGAACCTCGAGCACCTGCCGCGCGGCTGCGCCTTCCATCCGCGCTGCGCCTTCCGCTTTGAACGCTGTTTCAGCGACGTGCCGCAACTGCTTGAGTTCGGCGAGGGTGACCGCAAGAAGGCCTGCCATTACGCCAGGTCGCTCGTCGCCGAGGAGAATGCCGCGTGAGCATCGATACGTCGTCCGAACTGCTCCGCGTCGAGAACCTCAGCAAGACGTTCTCGATCGCGGGGGGCATGTTCCGTCCCAAGCTCAAGCTCAAGGCGCTGCAGGACATCTCATTCTCGATCCAGAAGGGCGAGACCCTCGGCATCGTCGGCGAAAGCGGCTGCGGCAAATCCACGCTCGGTCGGTGCATCCTGCAGCTGCTCAGGGCCGATGAAGGTCGCGTGCTGTGGCTGGGCAAGGACCTGCTGTCGCTCGACTCCGAATCCATGCGCAAGAAGCGGCGCGAGCTGCAGATCATCTTCCAGGACCCCCAGGCCTCGCTCAATCCCCGCATGACGGTCGGCGAGATCGTCGCCGACCCGCTGAAGACCCTGGTGCCAGAGCTCAATGCCGCGCAGCGGCGCGAGCGGGTGATGGCGATGATGGAGTCGGTCGGGCTGCAGCCCGAGATGATCAACCGCTATCCGCACGAATTTTCGGGTGGGCAGGCGCAGCGCATCGGTATCGCCCGGGCGCTGATCAGCGAACCCAAGCTGATCGTCTGCGACGAGCCGGTGTCGGCGCTGGACGTGTCGATCCAGGCGCAGATCCTCAACCTGCTGAGCGAGCTCAAGGACCAGTTTGGGCTCACCCTGATCTTCATCTCACACAATCTGTCGGTGGTGCGGCACGTCTCCGACCGTATCCTCGTCCTCTATCTGGGCCGCATGGTCGAGCTCGCGAGCGGGGACGATCTCTACGACGATCCCAAGCACCCCTATACGAAGGCCCTGCTGACGGCGGTGCCGATTGCCGATCCGAAGCGAGCGCGGCTCCGAAACATCGACGCGCTGACGGGCGAAATTCCGTCGCCGATCAACCCGCCCTCGGGCTGCACATTCCGTACCCGTTGCCGCTATGCCATCGGGATTTGCGCCGAAAAGCGGCCGCCGCTCGAGACCGCGGGTGGCGATCGGCTGGTCGCCTGCCATCGCTGGCAGGAGATCGACCACATGCCAGGCATGGAGTCGGCGGCGGAGCAGGCCTAGCCCGTCGATCCGCCGTGGTCGGCTGCCCGCCGGCTGGGCGCGCCCGCAATGACGCGCCGGCGACGATCGGGACCGGCGTAGGTTTCGGCGGCGACGAAAGGACGCGGCGATGACTTGATGGCATCGAGGCGCAGCTGAATGTGTTGTGCCGAAAACGGCTTGCGCAGAAATTCGGTGACCCCGGCATCGCGCGCGGCTGCGATTAGAGCCGCCGACGGGGCAGCTGCCATCATGATGATGGGCAGGTGCCTGTTGGGATTCTGTTCCGCCTGCCGCAGCTCGCGCAACAGGAGGAACTCCTGGTCGCTGCACATTCCCGCATCGACAAGCATCAGTCGATAGGAGCGGCTGGCTAGCGCCCGCTGAGTATCGGCGGGGTTGTGGGTCACGTCGACGAGACGGATCTTCAGCGTGCGCAGCATACCGGCGACCAGTTCAGCCATATGTACTGAGGGGTCGGCTACCAATGCCCGGGTGTCGGCGGTGGTCTTGAACATGACTGCATTTGTGGGTCTCTGTACTTGCGATAGCGTTAATTCACCGGGGAAGAACTGCCTGTGGGCTTGCGACAAAAGCGCGCCCCGGACGGGCGGAGAACGTTGACACAGGTGGGTTTTGCCTCTATTCGTCCGCCCACTCCAAAGGGCGCGCGGCGCCTCTTTTTATTTCGTTCTGAGGTTGCACCGATGAAAGTCGCCAATTCACTCAAGGCCTTGATGGGGCGGCACCGCGCCAACAAGCTCGTGCGCCGGCGCGGCCGCGTTTACATCATCAACAAGGTCGACAAGCGCTACAAGGCTCGCCAGGGCTGAGGTTTCAGCCGCAAGTCTGAATGCAAAGGCCCGCTAAGCGGGCCTTTTGTTTTGCCCGCTAGGCAGCAAACGCCGCCAGTACGCGGATCCATGAGCGGATGCCCTTCTGGAAGCTCTTCAGATTGTACTTCTCGTTGGGTGAGTGAATGCGGTCGTCGGCATTGGCGTAGCCGATCAGCAGGGTGTCGAGCCCGAGGATCCGCTTGAAGTCGCCGGCCACCGGGATCGAGCCGCCCGAGGCGCGCAACGCCGCTTGACGTCCCCACTCCTCGGCAAGCGCGGCGCGGGCCTGCTGCAGGAACTTGCCGGTGGTGGGCACCGACATCGCCGGGCTGCCGCCATGCTCGTGGAACTCGACCGAGCAATCGGTCGGAATGCGCGCGCGGACATGGGCGCGGAAGGCAGCGCGGATCTTCTCGGGGTCCATGTCGGCGACCAGCCGGAAGGAGATCTTGGCGCTGGCCTTGGCGGGGATCACGGTCTTGAAGCCATCGCCAGTGTAGCCCCCGATCATGCCATTGATCTCGCAGGTCGGTCGCGACCAGGTCTGCTCGAGCACCGAGCGGCCCTTCTCGCCGGCTGGGATCGACAGACCCACATCCTTGAGGAAAGCGGCCCCGTCGAAGCCCAGGCTCTGCCAGCTCGCCATGGTGGTGGCGTCGACCTCCCGGACGTCGTCGTAAAAGCCCGCCACGGCGACCGAGCCGTCCGGGTTGCGGAGACTCGCGATGATATCTGCCAGAACCTGGTTGGGGTTGCGTGCGGCATTGCCGTACATGCCCGAGTGCAGGTCCTTGTTGGCGGCGGTGATGATCACCTCCTCGCCCACGAGGCCGCGCAGCATGGTGGTGATCGAGGGCGTCTCGGGGTCGAGCAGATCGGTGTCGCACACCAGCGCCACATCGGCCGCGAGCTCGTCCTTGGCCGCGGCGAGGAACGGCGGCAGGTTCTTGCCGCCGGACTCCTCCTCGCCCTCGAGGCAGAGCGTCACGTTGATCGGCAGGCGCCCGGTGGTCGCGCGCAGCGCCCGGCAGGCTTCGACGAAGGTCAGCAGCTGGCCCTTGTCGTCGGAAGTGCCGCGGCCGACCAGGTGAACGTCGCCATTGGGCTGCCTGATCTCGGTCAGCTCGAACGGATCGGTCTCCCACAGGTTCAGCGGGTCGACCGGCTGCACATCGTAATGCGCGTAGAACACTGCCTTGGGCCCGACGACCTTGGGCGCATGCGCGACCACCACCGGGTGGCCGGGAGTCGGACGCGCCGATGCGGAGAAGCCCTCCGAACTCAAATCAGCGACCAGCCAGTCGGCGGCGCGCTGGCACTCGGCCTTGTACGCCGGATCGGTCGAGATCGATTTGATCCGGATCAGCTCCTTCAGGCGGTCGAGGCTCTTGTCCATGTGCGCATCGGCGTAGGCGAGGGCGCTGTCGAGTTCGGTTCTGCTGAGGGGCATCGTTTCGATCCGTTCGATTTTGGCCCGGGTTACGCCGCAGCCGGCAACAAGGCAAGCCCGGCGCGTCAGGCGTCGACTACCACATAATCGTCTTCGACGCGCACCGGGATGGTCTCGGCGCGATAGGGGCCTTCGACGATGCTCTGTCCGGGCTCGACATGCACCGGGAAGGCGCGGGCGCGTGCCTTGATGACGGTGCAGAACGATCTTCCAGTCTTGATGTCGAACTCCCAGCCGTGCCAAGGGCAGCGGATGATCTCACCGACGCGGGAATAGGCATAGTCGCCGGGGATGGTCGATTGCAGCAGGCCGGTCACGACGCCGGCGGCGAGGCTGCCGCCATTGTGCGGGCACTTGTTGAGCAGCGCGAAATACTCGCCCTTGACGTTGAAGACGACGATGGCCCGCCCGTCGACGTCGATCAGCCGTCGCGTCCCGGGCGGAAACTCCGCAGTGGCGGCGACAACGTGGCTCGGCATCAGAGGGCGTAGACCTTGCGGGCGTTCCCGGCAAAGAAGGCGTCGCGCTGCTCGTCGCTGGCGGGGAACATGATGACGCGCGACGGATCGTCGAAGTCCCAGTGCGGATAGTCCGACGAAAAAAGCAGTCGGTCCCAGCCGAGCGATTCGAAGATGTCGGCGAGGAAACGGCGGTTCTCCGGCTCGTCCATCGGCTGGCTCGTCCACCAGACATTGCGTTTGATGTAGTCGCTCGGCTTGAGCTTCAGGTGCGGCACCTCGGAGCGCAGGGTGTCGAAGGCCTTGTCCAGCCGCCACATCAGCGACGGCGCCCAGGTGAAACCTGACTCGACGAGAACAAGCTTGAGCTCCGGCCAGCGTTCGAACACGCCTTCGAGGATGAGGCTGACGAGACCGGATTGGCTCGTCTGCGCATGGCCGACCATCTCCTCCATGTAAAAGCTCGGCCAGCCGACATTGCTCACCGGCCAGCCGGAATTGCCGAAGGCATGGATGCCGACAGGCAGGCCGGCCTCTGTGGCGGCGGCGTAGATGGGCCAATAGCGCTTCTGACCGGGTAGTGAAGAGGTGCGCGAGAGGAGCAGGACCTGGACGAAGCGGCGATCCCCCGACCAGTGCCGGATTTCGTCTGCAGATGCCTGGGGGTCTTCGTAAGGAACGACGATCGAGGCACGCAGCCGCGGCTCCCTGGCGAGCCAGATCTCGGCCTGCCAGTGATTGATTGCCCGGCAGAGCGCCGCGCTGTGCGCGAGGTTGCGGACGCCCTGCGACTGCACCAGCGGATTGAGCACGCCGACAGCAATGCCGTTGCTGTCGAGATGATGCGACGCCAGGAACGAGGGCGACGATCCTTGCGGTCCGCCCTCGGGCGGGTAGGCGTCGCGGCGCGAAGCGTTGGGCTGGCTCTTGTGGTACGGCGCGCCGGTGACGTAGTGCGTCTGCCGCAGCGCCCCATAGGTCCTGTAGTGCTCGATCCATCGCTTCTCGAGCCATGGCTCGAGATCGGCCATGGATCGTACCGCCGGATGGATGTCGCAGTCGACGATGTCGGCAGGGCGGTCCATCAGGCCGGCACCTCGACGCTCGCCGCGATCCGCGGGTAGGTGGCGAGCGGATTGGTCGCGCTGATGCGGTCGCGCAGCGCGTCGGGAATACCGGGGTGGAAGACGTCCGAGCCGGTGAACTGGGCATGCGGGTAGTCGGTCGAGAACAGCAGCACGTCGTCCGAGCCGATATGGTCAAGCACGCGGCGCAAATGATCCGGGTTGGCTGGAGCATCCGTCGGAGTGAGCGAGAAGCGGACCTGGTCGCGCACGATCTCGGCGGGCGAACGGTCTGCCCAGGGAATCTCGAAGCGCAGGCCGCCCCAGTATTTTGCGATGCGCCAGAGCAGGGCGGGCAGCCAGGTCCAGCCGGATTCGAGCATCACTACCTTGAGGGTGGGGAAGCGGTTGAACACGCCTTCGGTGAACAGGCTGGTGAGCTGGTACTGGAAGGTCTGGGCATTGGCGACGTAGTCCTCCAGGTAGAAGCTCGGCCAGCCCAGCGCCGTCGGCGCGTTGCGCAGTTCGCTGCCTGCGTGCAGCGCGATCGGCAGATTGTATTTCACGGCTGCTTCGAACAGCGGCCAGTGGACGCGCCTGCCGATCGGGTGGGCGGTGCCTGCCAGCACAAGCACCTGCACGAAGCGCTGGTCGGTGGCGCAGCGTTCGACCTCCGCCACCGCATTGCCGATGTTTTCGAGCGAGACGACGATCGAGGCGCGGAACCGTGGGTCGCGCTCGAGGAATTCCGTGCGCACCCAGTCATTGAGAGCACTGGCATAGGCGGCGGCGAGGTCGTCGCTGTAGAGCGTCTGGACACCATAGAGGCAATTGAGGATGCCGACGTCGCTGCCGAAGGGATCGAGCGCCTCCCGGGCGACGGTCTCGGCCGTGGTCGCGGGCCTTCCCTGGACTGGACGCCAGTCGGCGCGGACGGTGAGCGGGTTGTTGTCCGGGTAGTTGACCGAGTGCAGGTCGTCGATGCCACGAACTTCGCTCATTTCGCGCCAGTGCGGCGGCAGATGCGGAAACAGCGCGCGCGTATTGGGCACGAAGGGGTGGAGATCGCAGTCGATGCGCATGATGCAGCGAGACTGGACCGGGCGCGCGACGCTGGCAAGCGCCGTTGACGGCTCGGCGGCCGCGGCTAGAGTGCGCCGGCTTTCGGAAGGACCGACAATGCCCAAGACGCCGGAACTCGCAAATCTCTACTGGTCGGCGGCGGGGCTGTATCCGGGAGAGGGCGAGATCAGCCCTTACGACTTCGAAACACGGGTGAAGTCGACCGCAAGAGCCGGGTTCACCGGGATCGGACTGTGGCACACCGACCTCGAGCACATCCTCGTCAATCGGACGCTTCGGGACGTGCGGGCGATCCTCGACGACAACGGGGTCGGGGCGTTCGAGGTGGAATTCATCGCCGACTGGTTCGTCGATGGACAGCGCCGACGAGAGTCGGATGCCCGCAAGAAGCGGCTGTTCGAAGCGTCGGCGGCGCTGAGCGCCCATCACATCAAGGTCGGTGACTTCTACAACACGCCGGTGACGATGAGCCGGCTGATCGACGAGTTCGGGGCGCTCTGCCTCGAGGCGCGAACGATCGGTGCGACGATCGGATTCGAGTTCATGGGTTCGGCGATGATTCACACGCTCGAAGAAAGCCGCGCCATGGTGGAGGGCGCGGGCCAGGACAATGGCGGGCTGATCGTCGACATCGCGCATGTGACGGCGCTCGATATTCCCTTTGCCGCGGTGGCCCAGATCCCGCGCAGGCACCTCGTGGCGGTCGAGCTCAATGACAATGTGGCGAAGTCGGCCCCCGGATACAGTCCGGGCCGGCGCAAATTCTGCGGTGAGGGGGCGTTCGATATCCAAGGGTTTGTCGCGGCCTGCCGGGCGGCGGGGTATGATGGTCCATGGGCGGTCGAGGTGTTCTCGCCGGAGCTGACGGCGGTCCCGATCGACGAGCTCAACACCCGTGCTTTCGGCTCGACGATGGCAGCGCTGGTGGCCCCTGCAGCGCGCCAACCCACGCCGCTGGGTGCCTCCGGCCCGGGGCGGTCACTACAATAATAGATCAATGTTCTAATTGACTGTGGACCGGTCGTTCAGACTGGTATCAGTGTGTCATTGGGAATGGCGGCCTCTTCATGGCGCTGATGAAGCGGCTTGACGCACGTGCCTCACCATGGAAATTTCGGTTTGCCATGACAGCGCTTTCATGGTGTGATTGTCAGGAGGCAGGGGAGGACATCAGTCGACTTTGGCAACGGCACGATGGGCCGCCCAATGGAACGAAGACGCAATCGCAGATGCCAAAGCATCAGGTTGCTAATGTTACCGAGAAAGACATCAGCACTATTATTCTGGGAGGAGTAGTTGCTATGAGCATGAAGAATATCACTCGACGAGATCTGTTGAAGGGCACCGCAGTGGCGGGAGCCGGGCTGGTCCTTGGAAGCAGCGTGCCGGCGCTGGGCGAGGACAAGAAACCCGACGCTCCGCTCCCGATCGGCTCGGCCGGCAAGCTGACTGTGATTCACCGCACAGAGTATTTCGAGGAAGCGCAGACGATCTTCCGCGACTCGGTGAAGGCATTCGCCGACGCTAACAACACTCAGCTCGACATCTCGACCACCAACCCGGAATCTTTCGGCGATTTCCTGGGCAAGATGACCGCTGCGGTAAAGGCCGGCAATCCGCCGGACTTCGCCTACACCTCGAACGTATCGATCTCGCAGATGAATGCGCTCGACCTCGTCGAGGACGTCACCGACGTCGTCGAAGAGGCGATCAAACGCTATGGCAATCTGATGCCCGGCATCAATGCGGCGATCAACGGCCAGTTCGACGGCAAATGGAAGTCGATCCCGTATCTGGGCAGCACGACGTCCTTCATGTTCCGCAGCGACAAGCTCAAGGAAAAGGGCATCGATCCGGCAAGCCTCACCACCTTCGATAAGCGGCGCGAGGCTGCGCTGGCGGTTTCCGGCCCCGACTTCTACGGATGGGGGCTGACGCCGAACCAGTCGGGCGATGGCTATGGCTACCTGATCCTGCTGATCCAGGCGTTTGGCGGTCACTATACGGACGAGACCGGCAAGATCGTGCAGTTCAACTCGCCCGAGACGGTCAAGGCCTATGAGTGGCTGGCGGAGACCTACGACCGCAATGGCAAGTATGCCGCCATGCTTCCCCCAGGCGTCGAGAGCTGGAACGACACCGGCAACAACGAGGCGTTCCTCGCGGGCAGCATCGCCTACACGCACAACGCGTTCTCGGTCTACGCCAAGGCGAAGAAGGACAAGAACCCGGTCTTCCCCAACATCGCCTTGTTGCATGCGCCAACGGCCAACAATGGCGACAGCCGCGACGGCGGCAATGTCGGCGGCTGGCTCACCATCTTCAAAGGCGCCCCGAACAGGGATCTCGCCAAGAAGCTGGCGCTGGAGATGATCGATCCCAAGACCTTCACGCCGATGTCGGCGATCGCGGGGGGATTGTTCATGCCGGCCTATGAGAAGCTCTGGACACCGGAGCTGCTCGCCGCCGATCCGAACTACGCCATCATCAAGGAGCAGGTGAGCGTCGCCAATCCGTTCCTGGGCGAGACTTGGCCGGCGAAGCCTGCACCGCAATTCGGTGCCATCCGCGCCCAGGGCCTTCTCGAGCAGTCGGTGGGCAATGCAATCTCCAAGCGGATGTCGCCCGCCGATGCGGTCAAGGACGCGCACGACAAGATCGTGCAGCTGTTCGAAGAGGGCGGGATCATGCAGCCCTAGAGGCTCTCGCAGCGGGGCGGCAAGCCGTCGCCCCGCTCGACTGATCGTCCGCTGCCGCACAAGGCTTGGCCTCTCGCGGCGGCGGGTCCACACTGCATCTGGCGGCCATGGCGCGCCGCGGGGAGAATGCTGCGATGGATGAGCGCGTCAGCCTCCACGATACCATAGCGATTCCAGCGCGAACGCGCGGCACCTGGGTACGCACCTGGCTCGGCCGCGACTGGCAGACCGGCTACCTCTTCGTCTTCCCGATGGTGGCGGTGATGGTTGGCCTGATCTTCTGGCCGTTCGTGAGCGCCATCGTCACCAGCACGACAGCGTTCAACTTCACCACTGGCGAGACGTTCAGCGTTGGCTTCCGCAACTACCAGCGGCTGTTCACCAACAGCGACTATCTGCTGTCGATGCAGAACACCATCGTGTTCACCTTCTGGTCGCTCGCGATCAAGTTCGTCACCGGCATGACGATCGCCCTGATCCTCAATAGCCGATTGCCCTATCGCAGCGTCCTGAGCGGCATCATGCTGCTGCCCTGGATCGTGCCGGAGATCGTCACGGCGCTCGCCTGGCGGAGCATCTTCGACCCGCTGTTTGGCGGGCTGAATCCGGTGCTGATGGGACTACACGTCATCGACAAACCGGTGGGCTGGCTGTCTGACCCTCACATGGCGATGGGCAGCGTCATCGCCGTCAATATATGGAAGGGCATTCCGTTCTACGTATTGTTGTTCCTGTCGGGCCTGAAGGCGATTGATCGGGAGCAGCTCGAGGCGGCGGAGGTCGACGGTGCCAACGCTGTACAACGCTTCCGCCATGTGACGCTGCCAGGCATGCGCTACGTGATCGTTGTAACGCTGCTGCTGTCTTTCATCTCGACGTTCAATCAATTCGGCCTGCCTTTCCTGATGACCAATGGCGGACCCTCGGGGGCAACCAAGCTCTATTCGATCCTCGCCTACGAGAAGGCGATCGGGTCGCTGCAGTACGGTCCCGGCATCGCCGTCGCCTTCAGCGTGGCGCCGCTGATGGCGCTGCTGATCTGGCTGCTCGCTCGCTTCATGCGTCAGGATGATCGACGTGACGGTACGCTTGCCCGCCGTCCTGGGATAAGTGACCGGGTTCTGAGTGCCGGCGGATGGCTGGTGAACCTCGCTGTCGACGTGTTGTTCTGGCCTGTGCAGGTGGTTTTCGCCGGCCTTCAGTGGGTCGTTGGCCGGGTCCGCACCATCACTGGCCGGGGCGCGTCCGAGCCGATTCTGAAGAAGGTCGCGCGGGAGCGCAGCGGCAGCGCGGCGCGCCTGCTGGTGCTGCTGCCGTTCATGATCTTTGTGATCTTCCCGTTTTACTGGATTCTTATCACCTCGCTCAAATCGACGCCGCAGATCTCGGAGCGGCGCTCGATCTTCTGGCCGGAGCCGGCGACGCTCGAGCAATACCAGACACTGATCACCGGCAGCGGTTTTCTCCGGTGGCTGATGAATTCGGTGTTCATTGCCGCCGCGAGCACCGCAATTTCGGTGGCACTCGCGTCGCTCGCCGCTTATGCGCTGTCGCGACTTCGTTTTGCTGGGGCGGGGCTGCTGACCACCGCATTGTTGGTCACCTATTTGCTGCCTGGAACGCTGCTCTTTATTCCGCTCTATCAGACGCTGACCTCGATGGGGATCATCAACACCTATGCGGCGCTGATTGTGACTTACCCGACATTCCTGCTGCCGTTCGCTACCTGGGTGATGCTGGGTTATTTCCGCTCGATCCCGATCGAGCTCGACGAGGCCGCGATGATCGACGGCGCTTCGCGCTTCTACATCTTCTGGCGCATCACGCTGCCGCTGGCGGCGCCGGCGCTGCTCTCGGTGACGCTGTTCGCCTTCACCAATGCGTGGAACGAATTCCTGTTTGCGTTCGTGTTCATCACCTCGGAGTCGCTGCGGACGCTGCCGATCGGACTGCAGTCCCTGGTGGTCGGTGACATCCTGCCATGGGGCAAGCTGATGGCGGCCTCGCTACTGACGGCGGTGCCGGTCGCGGCGCTCTACATCTACGTCCAGCGGTTCCTGGTCGAGGGGCTGACGGTGGGTGGGGTGAAGGGCTAGGTGCGGCCGGGCGCCGCTGGCGCCGGTGAAGGGGCCGACCCCGAGCTTTCATGCTGAGCTTCGGTCCGGGTGAGAGCGCCGAGTGCCCAATAGCAGAAGAAGCAGCTCGCGGAGGCCGACGCGCCGCGCCCGCGGGCCACACTGACGCAGACAGCGTCAGTTACTCATTTCGAAACCCATTCCCGCACTGTGAAATTTCAATTCCGGGACCTTCACCGGGTGCTATCTTTGATGGGAGGCCGACACGGGTTTCCCGCCCGGGTGTCGGGCGGCTCCTGCGTAAGTGTTCAGGACCCAGCGCTACGCAATGATGCAGGCACTAGACCGCCGACTCTTCCGAACCGTTCTCGTTGTCGACGACGAGATGCTGATCTGTCTCGATGTCCAGATGCAGCTCGAGGAAGTCGGCCATCGAGTGCTGATTGCGTCGAGCGTCGCCGAAGCGACCCAAATCATCGACCGCGAACGCATCGATTTCGCTGTCGTTGACTGGCATCTCGGTAGCCAGTCAGCAGCGGACATTGCAGCAGCCCTCAGGTTGAAAAATGTCCCCTTCATACTCTGCACCGGATCAACGCGGGAGGAGTTGGAGGCGCTCTTCCCCAACGTTCCCCTGCTCACCAAGCCCTTCGTGAGCGACCAATTGCTCGACGCGATCGACGTCGCTGTCGCGGGAGCCGCCCATTGAGCGACCAGGTCGACGTCTCGCAGCTCCCGCGACGACGAGCGACCTCGGCTGATGCGGCTGCCGCCAGGTCAGCACGCCTTTTCGTGAGCCGATATCGTACTCAGCTCGAGGCCTGGCATCGCGGGCTTGCAACGCTTCGAGCGCGGACCCTGCGAAACGACCTGACGCTTGTTCGAGTAGAGGCGAGCCGGCTTCTCGCGCAAATCATCGAGGAGCGGCAGCAGCTTGCGGACGACGTGCGGGCCGCACCCGAGATGATCCGTTCCAATTCCCTGGTCCGCGATATCAACCGCGCGATGTCGCGGCTGGAAAGCGAGGTCCGTCACCTGAGCGGCCGCTAGCGGGCGAAGCCCCACAAGGCCGCAGGGCTGCCCGGCATTTGACCGACCCATCTCTTGTCAGACAGCCTGCCCGGTCGGGCAGCGTCGCTGACCAATGCACATTCTCTGACAAACACCTGGTTTGTCGAATACGACCCTTGCCGTTCGTCGTCCCAATATCGGAGGGAACCACTCCCTCTTACGGGAGAAGGACAATGTCCAATTCAGTTCTCTATATGTCGATGTCGCTCGATGGCTACATAGCGGGCCCGGACGATGGGCCGGCCAACCCGGGCGGCAACGATTTCATGCGCCTGCATGAGTGGTATGGATTCCAGGGAACGCCCCCCAACACCAAAGGAAGTGGGTGGGGCGCGCATTTTATGGAGGAGGGGCAAGCGACTGGTGCGGTGCTGGCCGGTCGACGCACCGTCGAGCAGGTCGATCACTGGGGTGGCAACTCTCACGGCGTTCCAATCTTCGTGCCCAGCCACCGCCCCAATCCGGAAGCCTCAGCGAAATATCCTCTGGTGACTTATGTGACGGATGGTATCGAGAGCGCGATGGCGCAGGCCAAGGACGCGGCAGGAGATCGCGACGTAATGGTGCTCGGTGCCTACACGGCGCAGAAAGCGCTGGAAGCCAGCGTGCTGGACGAGTTGCAGATCCATCTTATCCCGGTGCTGTTCGGCACCGGCCGGAGGATGTTCGACGTACTGTCACGGCGCATCGAATTGCAGATCGTCAAGGTGATCGATACGCCCGACGCAACCCACATTCGTTACAGAGTCAGCTAGCCTGCAGAGACTTCTCCATGATCAGGTCCGACTGAATATCTTCTCCGATGTGAAATGAGGCGGTGCCAACCGTCGCAAGGCCTGAACGCTGGCAGAAGGCGATGGCGCGGGCATTCTTTTCAAAGACGCTGAGGCGCAGCTTCCGCTGGCCCGCGCTCCGACACTGCGTCTCGATCGCATCGAGAAGCAGTGCTGCCAGACCGGTTCCCCGCGCCCGCTCGTCGAGATAGAGCCGATTGAGGAGCATTTCCTCCGTGTCCTTGATCGCATGCGCATATCCCAGCATCTGCTCCGCCCCTTCCATCGCAACGAAGACACACCCGGACGGATCGAGGATCTCAGCTCGCTGCCGATCGGGACTGAAGTGTTCGGATAGATAAGCGGCCAACTCGGCGGCGGGAGTATCGTCGCCGCATGTCGACGCGAACAGTCGCGCCCCGAATGACGCCAATGTGTCGGCGTCTGCCGCGACTGCTCTTCGAATAGTTGTCGTGCTCAACTGCCTCTCCCAAAGCCCGCAGGATAGCGACGTCGGGAACCGACGTCACGATCACGAGGCGGTTGGGCGGCTACTTCAAAATGCCGTTCGCGCGACCCGGCGCGTCGCTATCGTTCGCGCGAGCCAGTGTAGGGATGTTCGTCGGGGGTGCCGTTGACGCGAAGGCTTCGAAGATCGCGTGCGACGATGTCGTCGACCTCGTGGTCAGTCAATTCCTGATCGCCTCTCGCTGCAAACAGCATTCGTCCAGCCAGCCGGTCAAAGCGACCAGAGCCGATCTCGACCGAGAGCCGTCCGGCCAAAGCCGGCGGAACGTCAATTCCGCGGGCGAACAGGTCCTCGATGTCGGCCAGATATTTGCGACCCGCTGCGTCCGTCATCTGGAATTCGGTCATCGCGGTTCGAACGAGGCCCGGATCCATGGCGAACATCCGCACGCCCGACCCCTTCAGCGTGTCGGACACGCTTTCGGTGAAGCGCAACACGCCGGCTTTGCTCGTTCCGTAGCCCGATCCATGCGGAAATGATGTGCCTGTGCCTCCGCCCGTTAGGTTGATGATCCGCCCGCTTCGCCGCTCCAGCATGCGGGGGAGCACAGCGCGGCAGCAGTTGAACGTGCCGCGGACGTTGACCTCAATATCGTGCCACCAGGCGTCTGGGTCGACCTCCCAGATCGGTCCGATGGCGTAGAACGAGGCAGCATTGTTGGTGAGGAGATCGACGGGACCGAGATCCCGCTCGATGGCGGCAAAGACTGTCGCGAGGGCCGGTGCGTCAAGAATGTCGACACGGTAGGCCTTGGCGTCGCCGCCCCTGGCGGCAATGTCTGCGGCCACGGCCTCGACCTCCGCGCCACGACCCAAGAGCGCGACCCGACCACCGGCGCTCGCCTGTTCGCGGGCGATGCCTCGACCAATTCCACGACCGGCGCCGGTGACGACGCAGACTTGACCATTGAGTTTCACTGCGAAGGCTCCTTGCTTTGGCAGGATCTGGCGAGAACATGACGCGCTCGCACCGTCGCATCCAGCGGTTTTGTATCCTGACAGTTGCGTTGCGCATCTGGTCACCGCGGACCGATCACCGGAACGCTGCTCTGTC
>Ga0207657_10003413_pt1 | contig 16954 bp, 11 predicted proteins | sample KBSC33metaG_FD_184316 | JGI IMG/M metagenome (GOLD analysis project Ga0207657, IMG submission 184316) | Corn rhizosphere microbial communities from Kellogg Biological Station, Michigan, USA - KBS C3-3 metaG (SPAdes) (version 2) | ecosystem: Host-associated > Plants > Roots > Rhizosphere > Soil ... | reverse complement strand
ATCAGCGCGGGCATAGGCGCGCGATTCGATCAGATGCGCGAAAAAGCCTTGCGTCAGGTCTTGCGCATCGTCCGGCTTTGAGCCCTGGCGTCGCAGGAACAGAAAGATTGGGCGCCAATAAATGCGGCACAGTTCCGACAGAGCCCTTAGCGCATCGTCAGGCGGAGTTTGCGATTCCGCCGCATCGAGGACGGCCAGCGTCCGAGCGTCGAACGGAATCAGGTCACGGATCCACGGCGCGCGGTCGAGTCCTGCGCGCACCTCGCGGCGCTTGCCCGCCGCGTCATCGGCGTGCGCCTGTGCGGCGAAGATGCCGACGCGCAGCTCGCCGCCACTTTGCTTCAGGCGGTCGGCGAGGGTCGAACGCAGCTCGAGCAGGCGTGCCATGATGTCGTGCGACAGGGCCATGAGCGGTGGCTGCGGGCTGGGCGCGTTGGCGAGCGCCGGCGCAATGATGTGGACGCGCGCACCACGCGCGGCGGCGGCGGCGAGCATGCCGGCCCACTGGTCGCTCAACCAGAGCGGATCCGGAACGATGACGACGCTTCCCGGCTGGGCGAGATCGTAGAGCAGCGCGCGGGCGACGGATGACTGCTTGGAGCCGAAGCCCACCTCGTTCTGCACCTGCAGCGCGCGGCCGACGTAGTCGCCGAGGGCCGCGCGCTGTTCGGCGGCGGGAACGCTGGCCACGGCCCGCAGCGGGAGCGGGATCTCCGACTCCCTGAACCCGTTGGCGATCAGGAGGCGTCGCAGGGCGGCACGCGCCTCGAGCGTGGCCGGTCCGCGCAGGCGGAAGCCACGATCCTCCCATGTGCTGCTCGCATAGTGCTCGCCGATGCCGATGCCGGTGAGCAGCATCTCGCCTCGATACGGGTCGGCTTCATTGAGATCGTACAGCACGATCTTGCGGTGATCGCGCATGACGTTGTCCGTCGTGAACGGAATCGGCGGCACGATGGACACGCTTCGATACGAGAAGTCAGCGGGATGGGTGATGTTGACGTTGACCTTGATCAGGTCGTGCAGCCAATGCTCTCCACCGTTGCGTCGCGCGTCGGCCTGCAGGCGCGGAGAGGCTGCCACCGCCGCGCGCAGCTCGGCCTGGCGCTGGCGCAGGTGGGCCACGCGTTCGGCATTGTCGCCCGGCAGGTCCATGGACGCGCCGAGCGGATCCTCCAGCATCGTCATGAACAGGCGGCCGTCGCGCGGCTCGTAGAAGAACTGATCGAGCAGGATCAGGTAGACGGGAATCTTCCCTGTCTGATCGTAGCGCTTGACCGCCTCGGTGAGCGCCGGGAGATAGGCGTTGGCCACCATCTCGTAGCTCACGTTGTCCACCGTTCCCGTCCTCTCGCGGCGCCCGGTGAAGTCGTGAATCCACAGCACGTGATAATCGCGCGTGGCGTAGATGGAGCGCGCGATCTCCAGCGCGAGGTCGGTGCTGCGCAGCATCGTGAGCGCGTTGTGGTCGGTGAACGGCCGGCCGACGAAACGCGTGAGCAGCGAGTCCACCTCCACCTGGTCGTCGTACTGGTCGAGCGAGAGCGCAAGCTGGAGTGGGAGCCACACGGCGCGCGAATCGTCGTCCCAGCGGTCGAGCAGGCGGTCATGCACCTGCTCCACCATGCCGAGCCAGCGCGCATTCACGCGGAGTGCCGCGTCGCGTGCGGCCGGCGCCACGCTCGATGAATCACGCAGCCAGCGCTCGAGCGAACGCTGCGCGTTGCCGGTGAGGCCGGCGATCTGCGGCTCGTCCTTCACCTGGCCGAACAACGAGTCGTAGGGGAGAAGCACATCATCCAGCAGTGCGCCTCTTGCCCGCGCGGCCACGCGCGTTCCCGCTGCCGAATCGCCGACCGCGGCACTGAAGGCGCGAGCGAGCGAGCGCTCGTAGTTGCGTTGAGCGTCGGTGAAGCTCGCGCTGCTGCGCAGCGTCTCGACGTCCCGCACGAGGTAGAGGTTGTCGTAGACCTGGAGCGCGTTCATGGCGTGCTGTACCTCGCCGAGCGCGGCCTCGGCCGCGACGGGGAGAGACGCGCGTCGTTCGGCCCTCAGGTCGACCGGATCGGGGAGCTCGGCGTCGGTGTGGCGCGGCCGCGTGCGTCCAGCGAATGGCTGCAGCAGCGGCACGCTGATCCCTGCGGCGAAGGTGCGGCCGCGAGTGGGCAGCCAGTCCAGGCGCAGCATGGAGCCACGACCGAGCAGGCCGCCGCGAAAGATCGCGGTCTGGTATGAGAGCATGAAATCCACGCGTCGCCGCTCGATGTTCCAGTCGAGCCCTGCGCCGAGCGCGAGGAGGCGCGAGCTGGCGAGGGCACGAATTCCTTCGCCGGCGAATCCACCGCCAGCGATGGCGTACGCCTCGGCGGACGCGCCGAGCAGCCCGATGACGGGATTCAGGATCGGGTGATGCACGCCGAGCAGCACGCTCCCCGCCGGTCCGTTTCGGGTAAGATCGCCGGCGGCGAGCGCGGCGCCGTACGGTTGCCAGCGTCGAGGCTGGCCCATGGACATCACGGGTTGGGCGACGTCGACAGGCGGCGGTGCCTGCTGAGCCCCGGCCGCGGACATGGAGAGGGCGAGCACGCTCACGGAGATTGTGGCGCGCCTCACAATCGATGGCACTTTCATGCGGCCCCTGCATCGCAGAGGCGGTGCCACACCCGGGGCGACTACGGTGACGCGGAGCCCGCGCTGCGCTGAATGCCGTCGCCGCGGGTGAAGAATCCCGGCAGCGATACCGGAATGCGTCCCGTGATCGGCGCGCGACCGAGCAGCGCATCGGCAGCCGCGTTCTCCAGGACATCGGCTACACCGTACGTGACCATGTAACTGCCGACGCTCGGGAACTGGCGGATGAGGTAGGGGTTGCCGAACGACACCACCGTCGTGCGCTCGTGCGCGCCGAGCGAGTCGATGAATGTCGCGATCGGCGCGGGAATGGCGAAGCGTCCTTCGCCCTCGATGCGGCGTACATAGGTAGCGACGATGACGCGATCGGCGCCGTGGACGGCTTTCGCGATCGAGTCGAGCGTGACCGAGTCGGTGGCCGGCGAGACGGCGAACACCCTGATGCCGCGCAGTGCGTTCCGAAGTCGAGCCGACAGCACGCTGCCGGCGCGCAGCTCGCTCGGCGGCATGTACTGCACGAGCACCGTGCGGCCCGATGGAGCGACGGGAACCAGCTGGTCGCGATCGCGGAGCAGCGTGAGCGCACGACGCGCCACATCGACGGCGAGAGCCACGTGCTCGGGCGAGTGCACCACCTCGCGCAGGTGCTCGAGCGACACCATCGGCTGGAACGCCACGCCGCTTCGCGCCTTCACCTCGAGCACGCGACGCACGCTGGAGTCGATGCGTGCGCGCGAGATCTCGCCGCGCTCCACCGCCGTGAGCACGGCGTTCACCGCCGCGGTGGGATTCTCGGGCTTGAGCAGCACGTCGGCACCCGCCTTCACGGCGAGCAGCGAGCTCTCGTCGGTGGTGTAGCCCTTCCCGATACCGCCCATCGTCATGGCGTCGGTGATGGCGAGGCCGGTGAAGTCGAGGCTGTCGCGAAGCAGGCCGGTGATGATGCGCGGCGCGAGCGTCGCCGGCGTGGTGCTGTCGCCCTGCACGGCGGGAAGGGCGATGTGCGCCGTCATGACCAGCGCGGCACCGGCACCGATGCCGGCGCGGAAGGGAACGAGCTCCACGGTGTCGAGCCGTGCCATGGTCGCGCTGACGAGCGGGAGCCCGACGTGCGAATCCACGTCGGTGTCGCCGTGTCCCGGGAAGTGCTTGATCGTCGCCACGGCGCCGGCGTCCTGGGTGCCCTTCACGAACGCCGCCGACAGCTCGGCGACGCGCTTCGGATCCTCGCCGAACGAGCGCGTGTTGATCACGGGGTTGGCGGGATTGTTGTTGACGTCCACCACCGGCGCGAAGTTGACGAGGATTCCGCTTGCCTTCCCCTCCTCGGCCATCGCGCGGCCGACGTCATACGCGTCCTGCACGCGGCCGGTGGCGCCGATGGCCATCGCATTCGGGAACACCGTCGCTCCGCCGGCATCCATCAGGTAGTGGTCGAACACGCCGCCATCCAGTCGGCCGAGGTTGGGCTCGAGATCGGCGGCGACCATCAGCGGCACGCGCGCAACGCGCTGCATGGCATTCACCTTGGCCGCGACCTCGATCGGCGAGCCGAGCGACATCGACACGCCGCCCACGTGATCGTCGCGAATCCAGCGCAGCACCTCGGCGAAGCTGGAGTCCTCGTAGTTGGTGTAGTCGCCGAGGACCCAGACGTTGACCATCTGTCCGACGCGCTCGCGGAGTGAGAGGGAGGCGAGGGTGCTGTCCACCCAGTGGCGCTGCCGTGCGGTGAGTGGAGTGCGCGGGTCGACGTTGGCGACGGCGGCCGCTTCGGGGAGGGCCACATCGACGAGCAGCGGCCGGTGATCGGAGAGCCTGGTCTGCGGCACGCTCGCCGCATGACAGCGCGTCGCGTCAGTGAGGAAGAGGAAATCGATGCGGCGGTTCGGCGCGTCGGCAGGGAAGGTGTTGCCGCTGCCAGAGCCGCATGACTGCCAGGCGTCGCGGAGCCCGGAGTCCCGGAGCACGCGCTGGGCAGCGCTCTCCGGCGTGGAGTTGAAGTCACCGCCGACGATCACCGTCTCGCCGACACGACGGGCCTGGGACACGAGGCGGACGAGGGAGTCGGCTTCCTGCCGGCGCCACGCGTCGCCGCCGAAGGCGTCGAGGTGCGTATCGAACACGGTGAGGCGGCGCTGCGGCGCGTCGATCACGACGCGGAGCGCGCCACGCGGTTCGTGGCGCGCATTGTCGGCGCCGGCCGGTGGGGCACCATCGAGCGGGATCAGCGTGTCGGAGACGATCGGCCAGCGCGAGAGAATGGCGTTGCCGAAGCGGCCGCCGTCGTAGTCGATGGTGCGGCCGAACGCGACGTGATAGCCGGTGCGGGCCGCGAGCTCGGCGGGCTGGTCCGTATTGCCGGAGCGACGAGTGCGCTGGTCCACCTCCTGGAGCAGCACGATGTCCGCGCCACTCTCGCGGACGAAGTCCGCCAGCTCGGACACGCGGTCCACGCCGTGGGCATCCTTGCCGGCGTGGATGTTGTAGACGAGCACGCGAACCGTGGCGGCCGGCGCGGGCTGCTGGGCCGTGCGTGGCAGGCCGCACGAGACGACGACAGCGAGAAGCGCGAGCAGTGGCGCGCGGCGGAGCGAGGAGGCATCGTTGCGCATTCACGCAGCTTGGCACCGGCGTCGCCGCTTCGCAACCGAAGGGCGCCGGCGATACCTCCCTCCTCCTCACGTCCGGCCGCACCTCATGAAGAAGCTCTTCGCGTTCGCCTGTGCCCTCGCGCTCGTCCTGCCGGCATCAACCAATGCCCAGGAGCGCCGCAGCTTCACCCGTGCCGATACGCTGCGCGGCTCCATCGGGCCGGCGCGCGCGTGGTGGGACGTGAGCTTCTACGACCTGCACGTGAGCGTGAACCCTGGCGACAGCAGCATCGTCGGCGTGAACCGCATCACCTATCGCGTCCTCGCGCCGGCGACGGAGATGCAGATCGACCTCCAGCAACCGCTCGCCCTCGACAGTGCGATGCAGGACGGTCGCAAGCTCGCCACTCGCCGCGATGGCAACACCTACTTCGTCACGCTCGCGGCGCCTCAGCAGGCGGGCGGCACGAAGACCATCGCGCTGCACTACCACGGCAAGCCGCGCGTCGCGACGCATGCGCCGTGGGATGGCGGCTACGTGTGGACGCGCGACAGCCTGGGCAACCGGTGGATCGCCACCGCCAATCAGGGCCTGGGCGCCAGCGTGTGGTGGCCGAACAAGGACACCCAGGCCGACGAGCCGGACAGCCAGCGCGTGGCCATCACCGTGCCCGACTCGATCATGGACGTGTCCAACGGCCGCTTGCGCAGCGTGACCAGCCATGGCGACGGCACGACGACGTGGGAGTGGTTCGTCACGGAGCCGATCAACAACTACGACGTCGCCGTCAATGCGGCGCGCTACGCGCACCAGGGGGGCGTGTACGATGGCGAGCAAGGCCCGCTCACACTCGACTTCTACCCGCTCGCCTATCACGCCGACACGGCGCGCGTGCAGTTCGAGCAGGTGCGACCGATGCTCGCCTGCTTCGAGCACTGGTTCGGCCCGTACCCGTGGTACGCTGACGGCTACAAGCTGGTGGAGACGCCGCACCTGGGCATGGAGCACCAGAGCGCCGTCGCCTATGGCAATCACTACCAGAACGGCTACCTCGGCCGCGATCTCTCCGGCACGGGACTCGGCCTCAAGTGGGACTTCATCATCGTGCATGAGAGCGCCCACGAGTGGTTCGGCAACAGCCTCACGTCGAAGGACCTCGCCGACATGTGGGTGCACGAGAGCTTCGCCAACTACGCCGAGGCGCTGTACACCGAGTGCCAGCAGGGGAAGGAGGCGGGCGCGACCTACGTGATCGGCGTGCGGAAGAACGTGCGCAACGACGAGCCCATCGTCGCGCCGTTCGGGGTGAACGCCGAGGGCTCGGGCGACATGTACTACAAGGGCGGCAACATGCTGCACACCATCCGTCAGCTCGTGAACGACGACGAGAAGTGGCGGAGCATCCTGCGCGGGCTGCAGTCCACCTTCCGCCACCAGGTCGTCACCGGGCAGCAGGTGGAGGACTACATCAGCCAGCAATCGGGGATGGACCTGAGCAAGGTATTCGCGCAGTACCTCACGACGACGAAGATCCCCGTGCTCGAGTACCGCGTGAACGCCACCCAGTTGTCGTATCGATGGGCCGACGTCGTGCCCGGCTTCGGCATGCCCGTACGCGTGACCGTGGGCAGCGAGTCGCGGCTGCTGCGCCCGACCGCGGCGTGGCAGACCACCACCGTACCCGCGGGCGCGACGCTCACCACGGACCGCAACTTCTACGTGGTGACGAAGAACCTGAGGTGACTGTTCATCGGGACGACGCCAGGCCGGGCGCCAATCCGCTCAGGTCGGGAACAGGAGCGGTTCAGTGAGCGCCCCCTCGTGCTCGAGCAGCCAGCGCTTCCGCTCGAGGCCGCCGCCGAAGCCGACGAGCGAGCCGTCCGCGCCGATGACGCGGTGGCAGGGCACGATGATGGGAATCGGATTGCGTCCATTCGCCGCGCCGACGGCGCGCACCGCCCTGACGTCGCCGGTACGACGCGCGAGCTCGGCGTAGCTGATCGTCTGGCCGAAGGGAATCTCGCGCAGCGCGCTCCACGCGCGTTGCTGGAAGGGCGTGCCGTGCGCGTCGAGCGGCAGGTCGAACGCCACGCGCGCTCCGGCGAAATACGCGTCGAGTTGGGCACACGCCTCCGCAAGAATGCGCGCTTGCGCTGGTGATGCGTGCTCCAGCGGCAACGACGACGCACGCGGATCCCGGCCGTGCCGGTTCTGTTCGAAACGAATGGCGACAAGTCCCGCGTCGCTGGCGACGAGGAGCAATGGTCCCACCGGGCTCGGCATCGTGGTATGTGCCGTCATTCGTGAACGATACCGCGCGACCGCGACCGGCGCAGCGGCGGCCCATGCGATAAAATTGGTAGTACCATTCATCGGAGCCACCATGACCCAACGCATCGATTACTCCAAAGCCGGACCCGACGCTTACAAGGCCGTGCTCGGGCTCGAAACGTATGTTCGCCATTCCGGGCTCGAGCATTCACTGATCGAGCTGGTGAAGCTGCGCGCCTCCTACATCAACGGCTGCGCGTACTGCGTGGACATGCATTCCAAGGACGCGCTCGCCGCCGGCGAGACGCCGCAGCGCATCTTTGCCGTGCCGGTCTGGCGCGAGACACCATTCTTCACGCCACGCGAGCGGGCGGCGCTCGCCTTCACGGAGACCGTCACGCTCATCGCTCGCGACGGCGTCCCGGACGACGTCTACGAGTCGACGAGGGAGCATTTCTCGGAGGAAGAGATGGTGAAGCTCACGATCGCCATCGCGACGATCAACGTGTGGAACCGGGTGGCCATCACCTTCCAGTCGGACGTGGGCAGCTACCAGCCGGCGGCGCGCGCCAAGGCGTCCTAGGCCAGCCTGACGGGAGGACGACGGTTGGTATCTTTCGTGTAAGGACGGGCGCCGCCAGACGCGCCCGATCCCGCAGCCCCATCCGCTTCGCCCGATGCTGTCATGACACCGGACCAGGTCAGCGAACTCGAGAGTGAAGCGCCGAGCATTCTTCTCGTCGATGACCGCCTGTCGAATCTCCTCGCGCTCGAGGCCATCCTCGAGCCGCTTGCGGTGCACCTGGTCCGCGCGAACGGTGCCGAGGAGGCGCTGTCAGCCGTCGAGAAGGAGGAATTCGCCGTCATCCTGCTCGACGTGCAGATGCCGGGGATGGACGGCTACGAGGTAGCACGCCGCATCAAGGCGCTCGAGGCACCGCGTCTCACGCCCGTCATCTTCCTCACCGCGCTCGACGAGGATCGTCGGCACGTGAACGAGGGGTACGAGTCCGGCGCGGTGGACTACCTCTTCAAGCCGCTCGACCCGGACGTGCTGCGCGCGAAGGTGCGGGCGTTCGCGAGCATGTACGTCGAGCGGGATGCCGCCGAGCGTCGGGCGCGCCGACGCTATGCCGATCTCGCCCAGCAGGAAGCCGCGCGCGCTTCGGAGCGGCGCGCGGCCGCCATCCTCGAGAGCATCACCGACGCCTTCTACGCGCTCGACGGCGACTTCCGCTTCACGTACGTGAATCGCCGCGCCGAAGAGCTGTGGGGTCGCACCCGCGACCAGCTGATCGGACGGAACTACGTGGAGGAATTCCCGCAGGTCGTGGGTTCCGAGTCATTCGAGATGCATCAGCTCGTGATGACGCGCCGCCAGCCGGTGCGGTTCGAGACCGTGTCGCCGGTGCTGCAGCGCTGGATCTCGATCAACGTCTACCCCGAGGCGAGCGGCGGGATCTCCTGCTACTTCCAGGACATCTCCGAGCGGAAGGAAGCGGAAGCGGAGCGCGAGCGCCTGCTCGACGCCGAACACGCCGCACGCACGCGCGCCGAGGAAGCGAACGCGGTGAAGTCCCAGTTCCTGGCGACGATGAGCCACGAACTGCGCACACCGCTCAACGCGCAGATCGGCTATGCACAGTTGCTGGAGATGGGACTCGCTGGCCAGCTCACACCGGAGCAGCAGCGCTACGTGCAGCGCATCGTCTGGAGCAGCACGCACCTGCTCGGCCTCATCAACGACATCCTCGATTTCTCCAAGATCGAGGCGGGCGAGATGCTCGCGCACCAGGAGGACGTGTTCACCGGTCCAGTGGTGCAGGACGCCATCGAGCTGGTGCGACCCCAGGCCCGTGAGCGTGGCGTGGAGTTCGTGGATGATCGTGCCAGTGAGCAGGGCGTTCCGTTCGTCGGCGACGAGCAACGGGTGCGCCAGATCCTCGTCAACCTGCTCTCCAATGCGGCGAAGTTCACCGAAGCCGGAGGGCGCATCACCATCTCGTGCGGACTGGCCGACAGCGCGCCACCGGAAGCGGAGGTACGCGGTGTGGGCCCGTGGGCGTTCGTGCGGGTGGAGGATACCGGCATCGGCATCGCGCCCGACCAGGTGGCGCACATCTTCGATCCGTTCCACCAGGTGGACAGCACCCACACCCGCGCGCGGGGCGGCACCGGGCTCGGCCTGGCGATCAGCCGGCGGCTCGCGCGGTTGATGGGTGGCGACCTGGTGGTGGAGAGCACGCCCCAGGTCGGCTCCGCGTTCACGCTCTGGCTTCCGTCGGCACGGGCGGACGCGTCGAGATCGGCGGCACGCCGGGACTCGAGCGCTGCGACGTCCGAGGGCGCGGCGAATCCGCTGGCGCGTGCCGAGTCACCGCTGATGGACATGGATCTCGATCGGCCTGGCCTCGACGAGATCGGAGAGATGGTGCGCAGCATGGTGAACGAGGTCCTCGCCGCGTACACCGAGCGTCTGCGGGCGGATGTTGCGACGCCACGCGCGCGGCGGATGCGCCGCCCGGAGCTCGAGGACCACGCCCTCAGCCTCCTCGCCGACATCGCGCAGACCCTGCTCATCGTCTCGGAGGCAGGACGCGAGGCACCGGCACTGCTGCGCGATGGCAGCATCATCCAGCGCACGATCGCCGACCATCACGGCAGGCGACGGCGCGCGCAGGGATGGACTGAGTCGGCAGTTCGCCGCGACCATCAACTGCTGCGCGAGGAGCTCGAGCGGGCGGTGCGCGGGCGGCTGCGCGGGCGCGACTCTGCCGACAACCGGGAGGAGGCGGTGCAGATTCTCCTCCGGCTGGTCGGCAATGCGGAGCGCATCAGCGTCGAGGGGTGGCGCGCCGCCGGCGACGCGCCGGGTTGACCGGCACGCCGCCAGCGAACGGGGTCAGCTCGCGCTGCGCTCGTCGGGGCGAGGGCGGCGAATGATGATCTCGTCGCGGCCCCCCTCGCCGCGCTTCACCACCACGCTGTCGTCAGCCTGGAGCGGCACCCGCATCTCCGTCTCGCCAGCGTTGGCGGACGGGACGGGCAGAGCACCCTCCGAGGCCTCCGCCGGTGTCCGAGAGGCGTCGCGCGAGGTGAAGAAGCGGCGGTCGTTGAACGCTTCGTCGTCGTAGAAGTCGCGCGACTCCCTGGTCGCACTGGCCGCTTCGCCCGCCGTGGCACCCTCGGCCGCGGCGCGACCGAAGGTGAAGTGCCGACGCACCTCGTACTCCTGCTCACGAGTGACTGGCCCGTGCGTGTAGGGCGGCAGCAGTCCGACCCGCTCGGCCGTGAGCGGAATGGCGATGATGTCGTGCTCCTGCTCGATGCGGGCCGCCCCGATGGGCACCAGCACGTCGCGATCCTCCGGAGCGGCGGCGACGTCGGTCGTCAGCCGTACATCGAGATAGCGCGTGCGCATCGCATCGAGATCCACGAGCAGCTCGTGCACCTTGCCGATCTCCGTGCCGTCCACGGCATCCACGCGCCAGCCGCGCACGTCGGGAAAGCCCTCGGCGACCTCGAAATCATCCACCTCGCCGAGGGGCGCGATGCGCGACCCACCCCCGGATTCGTGATTCTTTGCCATACGTGCATCCTCAGATGAAGCGGTGGCAGCGCCACCTCGTTGAATCGTGTCGGCTCAGCGCGGAGCGGTGGAATCGGTGCGCGGGGCCGTGGTGGCCCCGCGAGCGGCAGCGCTGTCGCTAGCCGCCGGCGCTCCGACGGTCGTCGTGTCGGCAGCCGTGGTGCCAGTGGTGGTTCCATGACGCGCCCACAGGTACCAGGCGACGGCGAGCACGATGAGAAGGATCAGGAGCCACAGCCACCACAGGCTGCGCCCTTCCCTTCTCTGGATGGGAATTTCGGCCATGCGATCACCTCTTCCTTTTCGCGAGTGAACGACGGGTGACGCCGAGCGCGTCCTTGCTCACGGTGAGCAATGGCCGTTCCGGAAGGGCCTGCGGTGCCAGAATCGTCGGGTTCGCCGCATGCGGGGCATCCTCGCCGACCGTGATGGCGGCGCGCAGGACGAGCCACGCCAGGCGCAGGCAGCAGGCGATGCCGATGTACGCGGCCACGTCGGCGACATTGAGCACGAGTGCGGTGCCACGCCCGTCGCTCAGCGCGAGAAAGTCGGGGACGCCGGACGCAGAACCGATCATGCTCGCCAGGTTGCCGATACCCGCTCCGGCGATGAGGCCGAGTGATTCCGGTGCGCCGCGGTCGAAGCGGGCCAGACGCGACGAGACGATCATCGCGAGCAACACGGCCACGACCGTGGCGGCGATGTTGATCTCCCTCGTCAGCGGGCCGAGCGAGATGCTGAAGGCACCGAGCGGGTTATGCACCACCTCGATGCCCAGCATGCGGCCGAAGAGCGGCTGGTGCTGACCCGACCAGAGGGTGACGGCGAGCCACTTGGTGACGAGGTCGCCATAGGCGACGAGGCCGGCCATCGCGGCGAAGGAGGCACCCCCGGTGATGTGCGCGGAGGCAGGACGACGGGCGAACGACGAGCGAGGGGACAGCGACGACCACAACACGATGCGACCTCATGCCGGAACGACGACGCGTGGATGCGTGCGTCGTACCATGCATGAGGGGTGCCCGGTGCGGCGCGACGATGCGCGCCGCACCGGGCGAGGTCGCTCAATGCGTGCGGCGACGGCGCGCCACGACGCCGATGACGAGGAAGCCGCTGGCGAAGAGCACGAAGGTGGACGGCTCGGGTGCCGTGACACTCTCGATCCAGGCTGCGTCCGGCTGCACCCAGCCGGACATCTCACCGAAGCTGGAGTTCAGGGCGCCATCGATGTCCGGCGGGCTGCCCGGATAGTTCGGCAGGTCACGGAAGCGGATGCCGAACGAGGTGACACCAGCAATCTGGCCATTGATGAACGCCGGGCCGCCGGAATCACCGCCCGCGGTATTCGCCTCGCCAGCCACGCCCGTCTGGCAGTACCCGAACCAGAAGCAGCTGGCATCATTGACCGGGTTTCCGTTGTCGAAATCTGCCATCAGGATGCCGGCGTACTGCGAGCCGAAGAACTCATCGAGCCCGAAGTCGAACATGTTGTAGCCGTGCCGGCGCGCCGTGAATGACGGAGACATCGTGGCGCCCACACCGAAGCTGCCGCGCGCGCCGAAGCCGACGACGTCGAACGCCGCGCTGAATGGATCACCGGTGAAGAGCGAATAGCGGTTGGCGAAGTCCGGCGCCGCCGTTGGCAGGTGAATCACGGCGAGGTCGTTCGCCTGCACGGCGGAGCCGGCCGGATCGTACCCCGGCTTGATCGACCACGAGCTGCTGGCGATCTGGATCTGCGACGTGTTCCCCGCCGGTCCGGGGAAGAAGTTCGCAATGATCGATGTCGCGCCACCGCCCGCGTACGGACAGTGCGCCGCCGTGAGGATATCCATGCCGCTCCAGAGGAGCGAGCCGCTGCAGATGTACGTGCCACCGGGCGTGTTGATCTGCAGGCTCACCACTCCGTCGTACCCGGTACCTCGATTGAGGATGTTTGCGTCGGTATACGGCGGCCCCTGGATGTCACCTGAAGCGACGATGCGCGCCTCGGCATCGTAGTTCCCGGAGCTGAACGCCTGAAGGCCGGGCAGTTGCTGCGCTGGCAGCGTGTTCGCCGCGAACGCGGCGACGAGTACGACGGGAAGTACCGATCCGTACCTCATGCGAGTGCCTCGGAGAAAGAGGTGGCGAGTGATCGGCCGCGCGGCGCGATCGCGCCGGCACTTGGATCTCATTCGCGGCGCACGATCATAGCGCGACCAGCGAACGCAGCAAGAGTGGCGTGAACGCCACACCGTCGCGTCCACGCCACAGACAGGAAAGGTCGGGGAGTGAGATGGTCGGGAGGTCAGGAACGAAATCGCCGCGTTCGATTCCGACCTTCCGACCATCGGACCTCCGGCCTCCTACTTGAGATGCTCCCCGAGGTAGCGCGTCAGCATCTCGTACAGGTGCACCGTCGTCCCCTGCCCTTCGCAGATGCAGTGCGAGCGGTTGGGGTAATCCATCATCGTGAACGGCCGGTTGGCGGCAATGAGGACGTTGACCAGCGCCTCGCTGTTCTGGAAGTGCACGTTGTCGTCGCCCGAGCCGTGCACGAGGAGCAGGTTGCCGCGCAGGTTCGGCGCGAAATTGATCGGCGATCCCAGTCGGTAGCCGTCCGCGTTCAGCTGCGGCAGCCCCATGTAGCGCTCCTGATAGATCGTGTCGTAGTAGCGCTGGTCGCTCACCGGCGCGACGGCCATCCCCGTGCCGTACAGTTCCGGGGAGCGGAACATGAGGTTGAGCGTCATCGAGCCGCCGCCGCTCCACCCCCACACGCCGTAGCGCGTGGAATCCACGTACGAGTGCGAACGGGCGAGGTTGCGCGCCGCCGTCGCCTGCTCCCTCGATGCCAGGACGCCGACCTGGCCATAGATGCGCTTCCGCCAGAAACGCCCGCGCGGACTCGCCGTGCCGCTGTTGTCGATGCTCACCACGATGTAGCCGCGCTGGGCGAGCATCGTGTGCCACATGTATGACGGGCCATCCCATGCATCGCGCACCGTCTGGCCAGCCGGCTCGCCGTACACGTAGAACAGCACGGGATACTTCTTCGTCGAGTCGAAGGCGGGGGGCTTGATCATCCAGCCGTCCAGCGGATAGCCGCTGCCCCCGTCGACCCGAAAGAATTCCGCCGCTCCGCGCGCCACGCTCGCCAGGCGTGTCTTCAGCGCCGAATTGTCCACCAGGGTGCGTACCACATCGTGACTCGGCAGGCGCACGAGATCCGTCGTGGGCGGCACGCCGAATCGCGAGTACGTGTGCAGCGCGAACCGTCCGCTCGGCGCGATATCATAGCCGTGGGAGCCGGACTCGTTCGCGGGAGTCACGCGCTGCATCGGCGCGCTGCCGTCGAGCGGGACACGATACAGATACAGCTGCGTCGGATTCTCCGGCGAGGCGGTGAAGTACGCCGTGCCTGCCTTGTCGTCCACGCCGAGCACCTCGTTCTCACCGAACAGGCTCGCCGGGTTGTGGACGTCGAACGCGCCAGGCGTGACCAGTCGCACCGACTTTCCGTCGCGCGAGACGACGTAGAGATGCCGCCACCCATCACGCTCGCTGATCCAGGTGAAGCTCTTCCCGCCATCCAGCCACCGCAGGTCGTTCACGACGTCCACCCACGCACTGTCCTTCTCCACGAGCACCGGCCGCGCCGCCCCGGTACGCGCGTCGCCAAGGAAGACGGTGAGGGTGTTCTGCAGGCGATTGAGGTGCTGCAGGACGATCTCGTCCGAGCTGGCTGCCCACTGCATCCGCGCGATGTAGTGATTGCGCGGGTCGCCCGGCGTGGCGATCCATTTCGTCGGCCCGCCGCTCGCGCTCACCACGCCGACGCGCACGGCGGCGTTCGTCGTCCCCGCCTTGGGATACTGCACGGGAATCGTGTAGGAGTAGAGCGAGTCGGTGTTGTTGATGAGCAGGAAGTCACGCTCGCCGGACGCGTCGAGCTGCCAGTAGGCGATTCGCCTGCCGTCCGGACTCCAGCGGAAGCCGTCGCGCAGGCCGAACTCCTCCTCGTTCACCCAGTCGAAGGTGCCGTTGATGATCGTGCGCGAGCCGTCCTTCGTGAGCGCGGTGATGCGCCCCGTGGCGAGATCCTCCACGTAGAGGTTGTTCTCGCGCACGTACGCCACGCGTCCACCGTCAGGGGAGAAGGTCGCGAACATGAGCGTGGACGGCTTCGCGCTCGCGCCGCCAAGCTTGCGCGGCACGCCACCGGCGAGATCCACCAGCCAGTAGTCGCCGCGCGTGTTCTCGCGCCACACGCGCTCGGAGTTGGTGTAGACGAGGAGTCGCTTGCCGTCGGGCGACCAGTCGTAGTCCTCCACGTCGATCGGGCTTGATTCGCCGCGCGGAATGAACCGCGTCGCGGCCAGCACGACGGTGCGCCGGCCGCTCTCGGCATCGTACTGCACGAGATCGCGCCAGTCCTGATTGGACGCCGAGCGCTCGAGGCGGGTGTAGGCATCCATGCCTGGCCGCCAGCGCGCGCCTCGGAAGCCCTGGGCGAAGAACTCGGGCGACGCGAAGATGCGCTGCACCGTGAGCGCGGAGTCGGGGCGTTGAGCGACGACCGACGCGGGCGCGGCGATCGCGACGAGCGCGACGAGCGCGACGAAGAGAACGAGCGGGCGCGCCTGGCGCGCGAGACGGAAGAGCATGGCGATCCTGGGATGCGGAATGCACCACGATACCCGGCTGTAGAACGCCCGGGAAGCCATCGATGGACGTGCCGAGCGTGGCAGCGCGCGCACTTCGCCAGGGAATCAGAGTGTCACGAGGCTGCTGACCCGCCCCGGGCGGCTCGCGACGAACTCCTGTGCGAGCTGCCCGAACTCACCGACGGCCACCAGTCCCACGCAGCAGGCGCCAAGCCCCTCGAGCAGGTTGTCGAGTGCGGAGGGAAAGGTGTCGTCGCTGGCGAGCAGGGGCACGATCACGCGGTGATCGCGCGCCAGCTCCTCGATGAGCGACTGCACAGACACATCGTCGTCTCCAATGTGGAGCACCACGATCTTGTCGCCGAATCCGGCGCTGACGTAGTCGATGCTCATTCCACCGGCGTGCAGCGTTGCGTGCGCACGTGGGACGAGGTGGGGCGTCATTCGACCGGCGCCGGTGCAGCGGTCGCGTGACGGCCGGTGAGCTGCTCGACGAGCTGCACGAGTGCCACCCTCCACGTGAGCGGTTGACCAGGGAGATCCGCGCGTCGTTCCTCGCGCACGCGCTCGATGTCCTCATCGCCGATGAGCTCCTGCCCGCCCAACGCGCTGATCGCGAGCCTCGTCCTCCGTGCGTAGATCCCTTCAGCGCCAATGCGCTGTGCGCGGCCGCTACTGTCCACGATCGATCCGGTGAACTGGAGTACGCTCACCGGAGTCTCGACCGAGGTCAGCCAGGGCAAGCCGACCGTGTACGCCGACCCGAGCTCCACCTCCTTGCTCCCGCGCCAACCATGCTGGCGTGGCAGGTAGTGCCCGACCTCCAGCGTGATCACGAGCAGCCGTGACACCGAATCGGTGCGCATCGCGTCGCGCGCCCACGCTGTCCACTCGGTGGACGGACGACCCACCGAGAGCTGCATCGTCTGCCCCTTGCGGCCGAGTGCACTGTCACCGCGCGCGGCGCAATCGTCGTCCGGGATCCCTGACTGCGTCGCACAGCCGAAACGGACGTCTGGAGGGACCAATCGGCTGGTGCTGGCGCGCATCGACGCCGCTTGTTCGACGCGGACACCGGTGCTGAGCGAATCGAGGAAGGCGTTCATCTCATCCAGCAACGCGCGCATCGGCGTGCCGGCGTCGCCACGTGGGTCGAAGATCCCGGACTGCGCAGCGCCACGCTGATAGACGATGGGCGAGTGCCCGATTCGGCTTCCCG
>Ga0207657_10003412_pt1 | contig 16957 bp, 13 predicted proteins | sample KBSC33metaG_FD_184316 | JGI IMG/M metagenome (GOLD analysis project Ga0207657, IMG submission 184316) | Corn rhizosphere microbial communities from Kellogg Biological Station, Michigan, USA - KBS C3-3 metaG (SPAdes) (version 2) | ecosystem: Host-associated > Plants > Roots > Rhizosphere > Soil ... | reverse complement strand
CCTTTTCTGTCAGAACTTGATTCAATAGCGACAGGTCATAGAGCCCGGATAGATCGGGCATTTGCCGGCCCAGAAAACCGGCATCGAATGCCGAGCGCGCCGCATTCAACAGCGAAGCCTTCAGCGGATCGTAAGTGACCTGTAGCCTTCCGAAAGAATCATTCAGAACGTCAGCCGAGAGTGCTTTGCCCGTCTCCTTCGAAATCTGCTGGTTCAGTAACTGCTTGGCTTCGTTCTGATGACCATTGATCCAGTCCGTCAGTTCGACATGCGCGGCCAGCCACTTCTTCACCAGATCCGGATGCTCCTTCAGAAACTTGGTGCTGACAATCAGGTGCGCGGTGATGAACTGTCCGTTGGGCCACAGCGTGCGCTCATCCAGGAAAAGCCGCCCGTTAGCTTCGCGAATAAGCCGTGACGCCCACGGTTCCGGTGCCCACGCCCCATCCAATTCTTTTTTTAGAAACAAGGTCAGCTGGTCGGGATTCGCAATGGGGATCACCTGTACATCGCCGCCCTTGTCATTGGTCTTCAAACCGTTGGATTTCAGCCACGCGCGCAGCGCCACGTCTTGGGTATTGCCCATCTGCGGCGATGCAATGCGCTTGCCATGAAAATCCTGCGCCTTCTGAATGCCTGAGTCATTTCGCACCACCAGCGCCGCTCCCCCGCTGGTCGCCCCAGCAACGATGCGCAGCGCCTGGCCATTCGAGCGAACATAGCCGTTGATCGCCGGATTGGGCCCCACATACGTCATATCGATCGCGCCCGCAAACAAAGCCTCGATGGCCGACGGACCTGCATTGAAGCTCTTCCAGTCGATCTTTACCTGCGAGCCCATGGCCTTTTCGAACCAGCCATTAGCTTTTCCGACCATCGCCTGCGGATGAGTAATGTTCGGGAACGCTCCGACCCGAATCACCGCGCCCTGCGCGAAGACCAACCCCGTCGCTGCAAGAAGAAAAATTGCCAGGAACAGCCCAAGCCTAGTTCTCATGCATCCCCTTGTTGCCGTGCACTAGCATCGGAAGAACACCGCTTTCCGACTTTTTGCGATTCCGCTTCTTGTTGCCGCCCTGCGACTCGGGCTCATTCACGATGTCGGCCAGCGTGGTGCTTTCCAGAATTTTCGCGGCGGCATCCCTCACTTGCAGGAACACCTGGTAAAGACCGCGGTGTGGCAGGTCGCGATCAATCAGCGCCCGCAACGACTCAGCGTCACCAAACGGGGCAAGCGGTCCATCAATCAGTCGGATGATCTCGCTCAGCCGTATCTCGGAAGGCGCGCGACGCAGCTGGTAGCCGCCCTTGGCGCCACGCACACTCTCCACCATGCGGGCGTTCTTGAGTTCGAGCAGAATCAGTTCGAGAAACTTTTCCGGCAGGGTCTCTTCATACGCAATGTCGCGAATTTTGATCGCGCCCTGTTGGTAGTGTCGTGCCAGCATCATCATGGCCTGCAACGCGTACAAACCCTTCTGAGAGACTTTCATAAGATGCCTCTACTCACCGATAAAGTCTATTTAAATAATAGACTTTATGGGAATAGCAATTCTGGGACCAGTTCCCACTTAGGAAATAGTCTTGTAAGCTGCTGAAACTACGAGGCTTAAGAAATTAGCTTGGGGGCTTTCCGGGAAAAGAGTGCAGCTGATTGCACTTCCCCCTATGTGGACGCACTCCGCCGCTGTGGGGACAGGTCCCTGACGCGTCCAGCCGAACACTTGCAACTAGTTAATGGCTTTACTACTCCCCGGTGAGAAACCGGTACTGCTGCGCGTTCAGAGGCACAACACTGAGTCTCCCCTGCCGCACCAACGGCGAATCGGCGAACGCCGCAGACGATTTCGCCTCAGCCAGCGTGACCGGCTTCGCGATCCCCTTCCCTGCCTTGATCTTCACCCGCGGATTCTTCGGATCGGAATCATCGACAGAGACAACCGTCGCCGTGCCCACCGCCTGCTTCTCGTCTCCCGTGTGATAGATCACGAGTCGCTCGCCCGGCTTCATGTTCCGCAGATTTTTCAGCGCGACGGGATTGCTGACGCCATCCCAAATGGTGGTTTTCTCTCGCTGCAGATCAGCAAACGAGTAAGTGGAAGGCTCGGTCTTTAGCAGGTAGTCCATCGCCGAATTGTAACTCCTCCCGCCTTGTCGTTCCGAGTAGCCCGCGCCGAGCAAATGCGAGGTAAGGGCGACCGAGGAATCTGCTTTTCGCCGCCAAAACACCAAGCAACCTACCCTCGTCCAAACGGCCAACCACACCGGCGTGCACTCATCCGCCATTTTCCTGAACGTTCTAGTTCCTTCGTAACCTGTCACCAGAGGATCATTACGTGTCATAGTCCTTTGCCATGGCAGCCTCCCCCATTCAGTACTCGCAACAACGCGCTCCTCGTGTGAAACTGGCGGGCTCGATCCTGGTACTCCTGCAACTGGAAGACCGCAGCCAGGTCCGAGCCCGTCTTAACCAGCTCTCGGTAAACGGCGGCGTCTTACAGCTTTCCGAGCCTCTCCAGGAAGAGCAACCCGTCGAAGTCATGTTTCACATCGGCTCAACCACAGTGCGCGCCCAGGCCGCCACCATCTCTCCCATGTGGGCGACTCAAGGATGCCTCCAGCCTTTCCGCTTCACCGCGGTTCAACCCGAGACTCGGCAACAGCTCGCTACCGACCTCGAATCGATTTACGGGGCTGAGACAAGCTGCGAATCAGGAACGCGCTACGAGGTGGATGTACAAGACGAGCCGGTCACCAGCTACAGCGCAGAGACACGATACGAGCCTGCCGGCGCTTACGAATCAGTTACAGAATATGAGCCGGTCGCGATCTATAACGCAGACACCGCGCCCGAGACTTACGAACCTCCCGTCGAGGTCCTTGATGCCTTCGTCGACGAGCTGGACGACGCGCCCACTCCCAATGAAGTGGTTCTTTACTTCGACCGTCCAGAAGACGCGATGCACTTTACCGTCGCCCTCAGCTCGGTCATCTTCAACGATGCGACAGCACGTACGCGCGAGGACATCACAAAGTTAGCTCGCGAGATCGCCAAGATCAGCCGCGTCACCACTAAGGGGACGTTGAAGCCCGCTGCTGCCCTGAATCAAAAAGCTCTGGTGCAGTAACCATCCAACAAAACTGGGCCTCGTGCCCCAGGTTCGCGCCCGTTTTTGAGCGCTAACCTGGGGAGCCACGAAGCTTACGCCTTCTTGTTGCCAGCCATCTTCACCGCCTTCGCCCGGATAAACGCATAGGGCAACTGCGGCAGAGGATTGAAAGTCGCAACCTGCGTCAGATATTCCTTCGCTTTTGCGCTGTCACCCTTTCCCTGGTACGCCTCGTAAAGCCGATACAGGTTCCGCGGATTCTGCTGATTGGCCTGCTCCAATTCCGCGATCGCGTTGTCGTATTTCTTCTCCGCCAGCGCAATCACCCCGGCCAACTCGTGCGCTTGCTTTACCTGCGCAGGATTGCCCGATGCCTCCGCACCCTTGCGATACTCTTCCGCTTCGGACTTAGCCGTCGCATAGTCCTTTTTCCCGGCCGCCACCATCGTCAGGTTGAAATGATGTTGTAGCTTCGCATTGTTCTTGATTTCATCAGGCAGACTCGAACCCTCTGTCTTCTGCAGCGAATTATCAAAAGCTTTCTTCGCTTCGTCGAACTTCCCTGCTGCCAGCAGAATATTTCCCTTCGCCTGAAGATCGGCCGCCATCGACCCGGCGTCGTTCTTCTTTTCGGCTACGGCGTACTCTCTGTCGATTGCCTGAACCGCCTGATCCATCTTGCCGCTGTCGGCCGCGACCACCGCCATGCCAAACAGCGCCAGTCGTGTTTCCCCGTCGCTGCGCGCGCCATCAATAATCTTCTGCAGCTCCGCCGTCGCTTCCTGCGGCTTGCCCATATAAGTAAGGTCCGCCGAAATCCCGAAGTGCGAGGCCACGAAATGCGGGTCCACAGACAGCGCCTTCCTGTACTGGGCAATCGATTCGTCGAACTTCCCCATGGTCAGCAGCAACTCCGCATAAGAATCGTAAGGATTGGGATCATTCGGAATCAGCTCGATATATTTCTTGAAAGCCTGCTCAGCGCTGGCATAATCACGTTGCTGCCGGTACGCGTAGCCCAGAATGTTGTAGGCCCCCGAGTAGTTGGGCGCGATTTCTGTCGCCTTCTTGTAGTGCTCCACCGCCTGCCCGAATTCTTGCTGCCCGAAGTAGTAGCCGCCCAGCGCAAAATGCGCGCGTTCATCGTTCGGATATTGGGCCACAAGTTTGTCCAGATATTCTTTCTGCTTCGCCGTGTCCCCGTTCGCTGCTGCCTGGTTTGCGAGTATAAGAAGTTTCTCGCCTTCCGATGCTTTGTCCGCCAGGCTGACCGCCTTCTGCTGGTGCTCAACAAAATCTTTGTTGATGGCCGACGCGTTGGCCCGTGCCAACTCTGCCGAGGCGAATTCCGGATCCAGCGAGATAGCCCGGTCGAAATGCGCTAGCGCATCCTGCGCCAGTAGTTTGTCGGCCAGGTCACGCCCTTGCAGAAATTCGTTTTTTGCCTCCTGCGACTTGGTGGTTATGGGTATCTTTCCGCCCTCCGACGACGCGCGGGCTGTCGTTGGATTGTTGTTTGACTTACTGCAAGCAATGGCTGCAGCCATAAACAGTAAAAGCGCCGTGGTCGCAAATAGACGCACGAATCCCGTAAATTTCATAGAAGTCCTCCGTTGCATGTGCGGTGAAGTAATAACACATCCGGCTACATATAGGCCGAGTTTTCTAGGACGGTGAGGCTCTCTCGCGACTCTTCTGCTGCCGTCTCCAAGTGGCAGTCGAGAATGCATGCCCCAACCGCCTAGACGAATGCCGCGTGTCCCGGATAGCAAGACTTTATTCTTTGGCTTGGTGCTGTCTGGTCTAATAACAAGACAATGTCCCACCGTTGTTAAACGCCGCCTACCGACGCTCCCGGTTCGCGTCCTTTCCCCTGTCGTTCCCCTTATCCTCTGTCATTCTGAGCGGAGCCTCTTTCTTCGCTCACGAAGAAAGCCGTCGTCCCGGAGCAGCTAGTCCTTCTTTGCACAGTCATCCTTGAGCGGAGCATTTTCCTCGCTGGCGAAGAGAGATGCGGAGTCGAAAGGCCCTTGCAACGCAAACCCTCAGCCATACCCGATCCAGGAATTAAAAAATCATCCCTGCGACAACTGGCCGAATCAGTAACAGAGACAACTTCTTCTTCGAGGTGTTCGCGTGCAACTCAAGCCGTTCCTGCTCGATGCCTGGCTCGATCAGTACGAACACAACATCGAATTCAATCTCGCGGCCAGCACCGGACCGACCTGGACCGTAAACGACATCCTCGCCCTCGCCGACGAGGAAACGCGTCACCGCTTTCTGCACCACAACCTGGTGTACAGCCGCCCCGCCGGCGCCGACAGTCTGCGTGAGGCGATCGCTGAAATGCAGGGTGTGCCGGTAGAAGCTGTCCAAATCGTGACTGGCGCATCCGAGGCCCTCGTGGCCTTGATGTGGCTGGCCGCCGAACCCGGCGCGAATATCATCATCCCGCACCCTGGATTCACTACTTTCTCCGCGCTTCCCGAATCTCTTGGCCTGGAAACGCGCCTCTATCGTCTCCGGCGCGAGAACGGCTTCCGCATCGATCCCAACGAGATCAAGCATCTCGCCGACTCCAGGACCAAGCTTATCTTGGTCAACAGCCCGCACAACCCAACCGGCGCCACCATTGGCGACGCCGAAATGGAAGCCCTGCACAACTTCGCCGCCGAGCGCGGAATCCAGCTGGTGAGTGACGAGGTCTACCATCCCATCTACCACGGAAGCCAAACGAAATCGGCAGCGCGCCTGCCGCACGTCACCGTGATCTCCGACCTGTCAAAAGCATTTTCGATTGCTGGCGTGCGCACCGGATGGATGATCGAGCATGACGCCCAGCGTCGCCAGCAATACTGGACCGCGCGCGCCTACTTCTCGATTTCGAACACCACCACCGGAGAGATTCTTTCCGAAATAGCTATCCGAAAGCGTGACGTCGTGCTAGGCAAGACGCAAGCCGTCGCCACCCGAAACCTCCAGCTCCTTGACCGCTTCATGACGGAGCATCATGAGGTGCTCGGCTGGATCCCGCCGCGCGGCGGCATGACCGCATTTCCCTGGCTGATTAGTGGAGAGAACGAGCGCCCGTTCTGCCAGGCCGCAACCGAACGCGGAATCCTGCTGGCTCCAGGCGATTGCTTCGATGCACCCTCACATTTTCGCCTAGGCTTTGCCGCCGCTGGCGACAATTTCTCCCAGGCACTCGACCGCTTCGGATCATTCGTAAAGAGCTGGTCGGCGAAGATGGTCACCGCCTGACCGCAACTTGCTTCCTCTTTCCGTACGTCGTCGTGAGCTGCAGGAGGTCCGTCAGCTTCCTCTTTGCTGTCGTCCTCAGCGCAGCAGGTTTTTCCTTATTTGATTCTGTCATCCTGAGCGAAGCTTGGTCTCTCGCAAAACGAGAGATCGAGCGAAGTCGAAGGACCCCAGCACCGCAACCCTCATCCCTACCGCATCAGGGAATTCTCACCGGACTCATACCTCTGAGCCGCGAATCCATCTCTTAACTCTCATCCTGAGCGAAGCAGGTTTTTCTTTTTGCTTCTGTCATCCGAAGCTCTTTAACCCTGTCATCCTGAGCGAAGTCGAAGGACCCCAGCACGGTAACCCTCATCCCTACCGCATCAGGGAATTCTCACCGACTCATGCCTCTAAGCCGCAAATCCATCTCTTAACTCTCATCCTGAGCGAAGCAGGTTTGTTTCTTTTTGCTTCTATCATCCGAAGCTTTTAATCCTGTTATCCTGAGCGCAGCGAAGGACCCCATCTCATCCCTACCGCATAAAGGAATTCTCTATCTCATTCCAATACCCAGATTCGCGGCGACCTGGTTAGCCGCACTGCGAAATTGTGACGCGTCTGCCACAAACAGCGCCTGGCCGCCGGTCTTTGCCGCCAGAGACTGCAGACGGTATTGATCTTCCCGAGTATTGGAATTCATCCCGATGCAGAAAATTTCCACGTCACCTATCCGCAGCTCACCGGAAAGCTCCAGCGGGGATATCTGCGACGTTCCATTTTGCCCATCCGATACCACGAGCAATACCCGTTTGCGGTTGCGGGCGATGCGATTGAGGTGCCCCGCCGCAAACGACACGGCATCGAATAGCGATGCCCCGGGTGCAGGACGGATCTGGTCCATTGCTGCTTCCAGCAATTTGGCGTTGCCGGTCAGGTCTTCTTCGAAAGCCACGTTCTTCGAGAACGAAACCAGGAAAGCTTCATCACCATCGCGCAGGTGCCGCACCATGTCGCTTAAGGTATTGATCACGGCCCGCCGTCCTTCGTGCGATGTCTGCGAAGTTTGAATCAGAATGCCCAGCGAGAACGCTGACCCGGGCGGCGCTATCTCCCGTTTGACGCGCGGGAATGATGGCAAGTCCGACGCCCCCGATGGCAAATCTGTTTTTGTTCCCGCAAAAGCAACTTCACTCTGGGACGAGGGTGCCTTCGCACTTGGCTTACTCGGAGCCGTTCCGCCTGGTGTGCCTGCGACCCCTTCAGGTTGCTTGGGTTGCTGGGCTCGCGCGGGCGTCGAGCTCGCTACCGTGCTGCTGGGCACCCTCGTCGCTGCCAAGTAGCGGTCCCAGTCACTACTGGTTCCCCCACGCGCCTCATATTTAAGCCGCGCAAAGTTGGCAAGCTCCTGGCCTGCCGGCGTTCCCTGCGTCAGATTCACCGTGCGGGCAAGCAGGCGGAAGCCCTCGGCCTCATCGCCATCTCTTCCGAACAAATCGCATATGGCCAATGCGTACGCGTACTGCGCGTTCTCAGGCGCAAGTGCCACAGCCTTTCGAAGGTAAGCGCGCGCGCTTACGTAATCGCTCTGTTGATAGTATGCGTATCCCACGGCGCCATTCAGAGTCCGCGCCAGCTTGTCTCTCAGGCGCGAGAACTCGCTTTCCGACATCAGCTCTGGAGCTTTCAGTTGAGGCATCGCCCGCAGGGCGCGCTTGGCCATGCTCACGGCATTATTCGAATCGGGTGTGGAAATCGCGCTCTGATTTAATACATTTGACGAAACCGCAAGGCCGAGAGCATTCTCCGGTTCACGCCCGAGTAGTTCCTGGCCGAACACCTTTGCCGCCGCCATCTCTCCTCGGCGCAAGTGATCTGTCACTAACCATTCCAAACCATCTCGCTTCAGCGATTCCGAAACCGCAGTGGACACGAAGCGCTCAAGCGTTGCACTCTCCCCCGGGTTCGTCAGCCTTGTCACAGCTTGCACGTATGCCTGGTGTTCTCCATCAGACTGAGCAAGCGCGTTCAAACTGAACAGCAGGGCGGCGAAAAGAAAGGCGGCTTTACCAATAAGGTGTCCGCGTCGCAAAAACAAGCCTGACGGGAACTGCAAGGTTGCTAATGACATTGGAATGAATACTCGTGGACGTAAGGATCACGTCAACCTGCGCACACGAAGTGGAGTATTTCTTTAGATGCGGGCGCGAGCGCAAGCGCACCTTCGGAGCGGAACAAAGATTCTTCTTACTTCGTAAGCCACCCAACACAATTAAATTCGCTCGCGCGCTTTGTCTCTGGCGATGATTACTGAATCCAAAAGGAGCACTATTGAACCTGAGAAGACCAGCGTTATGAGATCGAATGTTGCAGGATGCTTGTTGTACCTGGTGCTCACGACTGTTTGCCTTTGCACTTTCGCAATGCAAGCGAGCGTGCGCGAGCCTTCACCGGCGCAGCCGGATTCAGCCGATCAGCCGGCATCCGTCGTTATCGTCGTGGACACTTCGAGCGATGCCAAAGGGATCATCAAGGTATTGAAGAAGGCAGCCAGCAACTTCGCCCAGGAGTTTAGTTCTGATGATGAACTGGCTCTGTTTGCGTCGCATGACAACTCGCCCATGGTTCAGAGTTTTACATCCGACAATCTGCTCCTGCAGAAGAGCCTCGATAAGCTGGAGTCGTCGGGAAAATTTGCCGGCTACCACACGGTCGATCAGGCGCTTCAATATACGCGGAATGACGCGGTCAATGACAAACAAGCCGTAGTCGCCTTCGTGAACAAGTTGGACGGCGCTGACATGAGTGCAATCGAAGCGTTGCAGAACACCATTCGTCAGGGACAACGCGTGCCCCTGTACTTCATTGCGCTGGGGCACAGCAGTTGGCAATCGCAGGAATCGGCGCAGAGAGTCGCCGTCCTGAGCGGAGGCGCCGCTTACTTTCCCACGAATGAATCCGACCTGAAGGCGGTGTCTCAGGCCATCGCCCAGAGACTCGGCGCGGCGTCAGGAGACGCATCGGCGCAAACTGCACAGCAAAGCCTGCGTGATTACAAGACGGTTATCGTCCGCAGCATTCCGGTGGCGGATAACGGCAAGACCGCCCAGTTCCCTGCCGGGGATAATCTTCTTTTGGAACGTTTGCTGACTTCGAGACTGCAGAAAGCAAACCTGTTCCCTACGGTAGTAGACGCCCCCGATGCAAGTCTGGATCGCGCCGGGTTCTCGCCCAGCGCAGGCTCTAGTCTGGAACTGCTGGCCACCATCATCGGCCACGATCGTGGCCACCCCGGCACTCCTTTTGGTCCCACCAAGATGAAGGTCCAGGTCGTGTTGCGTGATCTCGCGACCCATCAGCCGATCGCTGGATTTACCAAGCAGCAGGCAGGTCCGGCTGGAATGTTTCGCGGCAGCCAGGAAAAGGTCGAGGCCCAAATCCTTATCGGCCTGGCAGACAAAATTGTCGACGCGCTCAAATCTATGAAGAAGTAACGGGTCCCACTCTGCGTTTCCCGATGCACAAGTGTTTGTTGCTGTCATCTTGAGCGTGGCCAAGACATGTGCGTCGACTGATGATCCCCCCAACCTGTTTGTTGAGGAATATAGATCAGCGCTTCACACGCGCGCGGTCCCAACTGCTATGACTCAATCGCGGTCGTTGCGCATCTTCTTCCGGGCACGCTTTCGCGCCAAAGCTTGCTTGACCCGGCGCTTCGCTCCCGGCTTCAGGTAAAAGGAGTGGCGCTTCACGTCTTTGATAATCTCTTCCGTCTGCACCTTGCGCTTGAATCGGCGCAGGGCATTCTCCAACGACTCACCTTCTTGCAGTCGAATCTCTGCCAAATCATCACCTCTGGATAGTTCTAATTGGACACCCTTGAGCTTACTCCCTGGCTCTAGTGTCTTCCACCACCGCCGTGACCGCCATGTCCTCCACGGCCACCACCTCCGCCACCGCGTCCACCGCGCCCATTGTGCGGGCGTCCACCCCGGCCGCCGCGACCGCCGCCACGGCCCCCACGATCTCCGCCTCGATCGCCCCGCGGAGCGCTTGTTTCGCGGCGTGGTTCGTCACGATTGAAATTCGGCTCACCTTCGGCTTCTTCGGGGAAGTCGCCGCCACCTTCGATGGTCATCGCCGGAGCGCCGCCTTCGGGCGGAGCCTCACCGCCACCCATTTTCGCGCGTTGCTCTTTCAGAATCGCCTTGCGCGACAGCCGGATGCGGTTGCCCTCGATCGAAAGTACCTTCACCAGAACCTGATCGCCTTCTTTCAACTCGTCGCGAACATCTTTAATACGATGCTCGGCAACTTCACTGATATGCAGCAGCCCATCCGTGCCCGGCAGAATCTCGACGAACGCGCCGAAATCCGCCAGCCGCGAAACTTTACCGAGATAAGTCTTCCCTACTTCGGCCGTCGCCGTCAGGTCTCCGATAATCTGCAGCGCCTTGGAAGCGGAAGCCTCGTCATTGGAAGCAACATTCACGCGGCCTGAATCTTCCACGTCGATCTTGACGCCGGTCTGCTCGATGATGCTGCGGATCATCTTGCCGCCGGGCCCAATCACGTCGCGAATCTTATCTACCGGAATCTGCAGCGTGTAAATACGCGGCGCGTAAGCCGAAACCTTGTCGCGCGGCGTAGAAATCACTTCCTGCATTTTCTCCAGGATGAACAACCGTCCACGCTGCGCCTGGGCCAACGCTTCGCGCATGATCTGCGGCGTGATGCCCATCACCTTGATATCCATCTGCAAGGCGGTGATCCCGTCGCTCGTCCCGGCAACTTTGAAATCCATGTCGCCGTAGTGGTCTTCTGCTCCGGCAATGTCGGTGAGAATGGCATACTTCTCGCCTTCTTTAACCAGTCCCATCGCAACTCCGGCAACCGGAGCCTCGAGCGGAACGCCGGCATCCATCATTGATAACGACGCACCACAAACCGTTGCCATCGATGAAGACCCATTCGATTCCAGAATGTCAGAGACAACGCGCATGGCATACGGCCACTTGTCTTCCGTCGGAAGCACGGCACTAATGGACCTTTCAGCTAAGGCTCCGTGCCCTATTTCGCGTCGTCCCGCTCCGCGCAGAAACGCAACTTCGCCGACCGAGAATGGCGGAAAATTGTAATGAAGCATGAAGCGCTTTTTGGCTTCGCCTTCAAAGACCTCGAGGCGTTGCATGTCGTCGCTGGTGCCGAGAGTTGTAGTTACCAGGGCTTGGGTTTCGCCGCGGGTGAAGATAGCGGAGCCGTGGGTGCGAGGCAGCACCCCGACTTCGATCCAGATAGGACGAATTTCGTCGAAGGCGCGACCATCGGGGCGGCGTTTATTGTCGATAACCTGATTACGGAAGATGCGCTCGCGCAGGATTTCGTAGTAGTGCGCGAGCTTGCGCTGACCGTCCTCATCTTCTTCGGGAAGCTGCGCGATTAGTTCTTTCTTCAGTTCTTTTACCAGCGCGTAACTCTCGGCCTTCGGATGTTTCTGTGTGTCGAGCGCGTCTGTAAGGCGGCTGCCGATCCTCTTATTAAGATCCTTGAAATAAGCTTCGTCGAATTCAGGCGCGGTAACTTCGCGCTTGGGCTTCCCTGCCTTCTGACGCAGCTCATTGATTGTGGCGCAAATCTTTTTGATCTCGGCATGCGCGAACTCGATGGCATCGACGACCGTCTCTTCTTTCACCTGCTTGGCGCCGGACTCGATCATCACGATGCCATCCGCGCTGCCGACCACCATGATATTGAGGAGGCTGTCGCGCATCTCCGCGTATGTGGGATTGATGAGGAACTGCCCGTTTACCAGGCCGACGCGAACGGCGCCGACCGGTCCTTGAAATGGGATGTCGGAGATGGTCAAGGCAGCGGAGGCGCCATTGATCGCGACCACATCAGGATCGTTCTGAGTGTCGGCCGAGAGCACGAAGGCAATGACCTGGGTTTCGCAACGGAAGCCTTCGGGAAACAGCGGCCGGATGGGGCGATCGATCTGGCGGCTGGTGAGAATCTCGCGCTCGCTGGGACGCCCTTCGCGCTTGATAAATCCGCCGGGAATGCGGCCACCGGCATAGGTGTATTCACGATAATCGACGGTCAGCGGGAAGAAATCGATACCTTCGCGCGGATCCGCGTTGGACACCGCAGTAGCCAGAATCACGTTATCGCCCTGGCGCACAACTACGCTGCCATGAGCCTGCTTCGCCAGCTTTCCAGTTTCAAAGGAGAGTTGCTTTCCGCCGGATAGTTCAACTGTAACTTCTTGTTTCATTTTCTATTCCTTGTGGCAAGAGCATATCCGCGGGTGCGGATTGCACGATGGATGTGGATGCCAGAGTCTTTGAGCGGGGCCGCAATTCGATTTCGAGGGACGCGCGCGTGTGGGCACACTACGACACAGCAATGCCGAAGCTGCACCAGCTTGCTCGCAAACCTGCCTGTTTACTTGCGGAGGCCAAGTTTATGAACGACGGATTTATAGCGCTCGGAATCGTATTTCTTCAGATAATCCAACAAGCGACGACGCTTGCTGACCAGCATAAGAAGGCCGCGGCGCGAGCCGTGGTCTTTCTGGTGGGTCTTGAAGTGCTCCGTCAAGGAACCAATACGCTCGCTCAACAACGCAATTTGCACTTCGGGACTGCCGGTATCGGTGGCGTGCGTGCGATACTGGTCAATGAGGGATTGCTTTTGCTCTCTGGCTAGCACTAACCTGGTGCACTCCTGTCTGATTTTCGTTTGTCTTTTGTGACGTTATCGAGCGTAACACGTTGATGCGAGGACTGTAAAGAACCGTCCCGCTCTCAGTTCCACTTCTCAGAGGGATTCGCCAGGTACGATTTTCGATTGACGATTTCAGAAGGTTTGAACCACAAGGACGTCAGGAACACTGGGCCACGCCAGCGAAAAAAGAACTGAGTTTGACTTTCCTGCGTGTACCTTTGTGGCCTGTGTGGTTAAATTTCTTAACTTTTAAACCCCTAGTTTCAGAGGAGTTGTGGGCCACGGAAAACCGGGAACCCCCTGTTGCCTTCTAAATAAACTGACCTGAGCAGGAGGATTTGTGCGCTGTCCCCAATGTGCAAGTGACAACCCGGCGGATTACCGCTTTTGCGGCATGTGCGGCACCCCGTTGGAGAAGACCGCACCCGTGTCCGAGCCCGTCACCCGGTCGGCGGCACCCAGGCAGGAGTCAGTCACGGTTCCCCCTGAGAGAGCCTCCCAGGTCGAAAGGTTCACACCTTCGTCGCGCACCAACGGCGGCTCTTCCCTGCTCGGACTCAACGATACGCGCCGCGTAGAGCGTCCAGCAGCGCAGAAACCCGTCGAGCATGTTGTCCCGGAGCGTCGCGTTCCGGCTGAAACCTACGTTGCTCCTGAGCGGCCTGCGATCGAGGAGCGAATCAGTCCCCCACCCAGTGGAATCAGTGGGCCATCGTTCTTAGGATTAGGATCAGACGCACCCCGCGGCGGATACGGCGAGACCTCGCGGGATTTGAATTACCTATTTGAGGATGACGAGCAGCCGAAGCGCTCCTATGGGCGCTTCATCGCCATTGTGCTGGTACTGGCCGTCTGCGGCGGACTAGCCTACTTGCAATACCGCCGTGGCGGAAATGCGTGGACCGCGCCGTGGTCGAAAGGGCCGGCGCAAACTCCAGTGCAGGCCAGCCAACCTCAGCCCGGTGATCAGACCAATGCCGCACCCGGCGCGAACCAGAGTGCGAACAATACAGGCACACCGACTCCGGGTCAGGCGCCCACTGGGGACCAGTCGCCGAATGGACAGGACAAAGCAGCCGACGGTTCTCTGAAAGAAAAAGATCTGCCGGCGCAGGGTAGCGCCTCGCCCACTGCCGACCAAGGAACAGCCGCACAAGGAGCCGCAGCGGGTGCGGCTGCCGCGGGCGGGACGCAGGGTGCAGCAACATCGAACAGCCCAGGGGACTCGGCAACCAAGGACGAAAAGACGAGCAAGAGTGGCGACGAGACGACCGAAACCGCGTCGGCTACTCCGCCTGCGGCAACCAGCGCTAAAGATAGCGGCGGTAAAGACACCGGAGCCAAAGATAAACGAGACGCAGCCGCAAAGGAAACCGAGTCAGCTTCAACGGCGAGCGACAACGAAGAGGCGGCAGCCGACGTCCCGGCCAAAACGGCGAAGCCCGCGCGCACGAAGCCGACACCCCAGGTTGCGCCAGCGAGTCCGGATGAGGCCCTGGTAAGCAATGCGGAGAAGTATCTATATGGACGAGGCGTGCCGCAGAACTGCGACCGCGCCTTGATCTCGTTGCGAGCAGCGGCAAACCGTCAGAACTCGCGCGCCATGACTCTGCTGGGCACGATGTACGGCACCGGCCATTGCGTGTCACGAGACTTGCCTAACTCCTATCGCTGGTTTGCGCAGGCCTCGCGGCAGAGTCCGGACAACACGTGGATCACGCGCAATCTCGAGATGATCTGGCGGGAGATGACGCCGGCCGAGAGACAGCTCGCCACGGCCAGGCAGTAGCGGCGATTGCTGATTTTGCCGATTGAACTCCGTCCATCGCCACCTTTGCAGAACACGCAACGGTGCACCCGCCGATGTTGAGCAGCTCGGCAGCGGCCAACTGGAATCTATGCGCAAACGACTGATCGCTGAGACTTCCGACATCGTCCGGCCCCGCGTTGAAGACTGGCTGGATGTGGAGCGGACAGCTGTGGTTGAGGTCACGTCGGAAGATAAAGATCACCCGGTGGAGTATGTTTTCTCCCCGACAGAAGCAGCCGGTTGGCGCGCCGCGACCCCAGGCGTACAAACCATCCGGCTGGTTTTCGATCAGCCGCAAAGACTCAAACGCATATCCCTCATATTCGAAGAAAATCAGGCGGCGCGGACACAAGAGTTTGTGTTGCGGTGGTCTTCCGATGGAAAATCGTTTCGCGAAATTGTGCGGCAGCAGTGGACCTTCAGCCCACCTCAAACGGTACGGGAGACGGAGAAATATCAGGTTGAGCTTTCCGATGTCACGGTGTTGGAGTTGATCATACTGCCGAATATCAGCGGCGGGATGACTCGGGCCTCACTGAAAAGCTGGCGACTGGCATAGGCATGAGAGTGGCTGCCTGATTTTTTCGACGTTTGAGCTTCGCTCTCCTGAAATCGCGCGTTTGCGAGTCAGAACTAGCCGGTAGCTAATTGCAGCGGATAACCCGGGATCTCTACTCGCACACTCCTCTCCCGTGATTTGCTTCATCAACAACGAACCAAGGATGACAAACGACTAACTCGAAGTCGACCGGGTGCCCCATGTCTCGCGTTTTAGCGAGACGTGGGACTTTCGAACTGGAACCCCGGTGATGTACTCATTGGGCTCGTTTCGCCGTCCTCTCGGCATTGGCGTTGGACTGATTAGCCGCCTCTGAGGACTCGGTTGCGTGCTTGAGCAACTCCATGGCACTGTGGCCATACAGAAATTCGTTACCATTGTCCGCCAGGTCATTCCAAATCTGGACCAGGATGTGACGGTCACCTACAGTATCGAATTTGAGCATTGATTTTTTGGGAAGCCCCCGCCGCTCGATTGATGCCACAGACAGGGTGAGCACGGTGTGGCGCTCTGCATTCTGAACCTGAACAATTCTGTCTCCAGTGTTCGCGAACTCGTATCGGCCTGCAGGAAGCGAAATGCCTCCGACAGTGAATGCAAAGGGGATATTGGCGGCGATTCGTCCAGATTGGGCATGCGCCGAAGAGGTGAGCAATAACAAAACAGCAATTGAAGATGCGGACAGGATGCTTGTAATGCCTTTCATAAGTTTCTCCAAAGTTGTGGCTCGGTACTCATCTTCCAGTGCTGCTATCGCTGACGGCTTCCTCGGCAACCGCGTTCTGCCAGAGTCCGATTGGAGTGGCGTCGTGCTTGGGCTGCTTTCAAAAACTGCGCAACGGGTTGCTGAGCCTCCCCGAGCAAGTGGAAGGTAACAAGCAATAGGGCAAGAAATAACGAAGCAACGCCGAAGAAAAGCCGAAATCACGACGCCCAGCCTGGGCGAGCGAACCGTGGGTGCCCCATGTCTCGCGTTTTGCGAGACACGCTTCAGGTTCGCGCCGATTTGGGGCTGACAGTCCTCTCCGCGGAATTGCCCCTCTGTTGCTGTCATCCTGAGCGTAGCCCGAAGTCGAAGGACGCCGGCACCCTCTGCGGCATCAGGATCGCCTCAGGGTGTTTCCATTCAGTGGCTAGGGTGAAATGTCTCGCATTGAGCGTTTCCGGCCGTTTACATGTACGGAGATCCAGGTCCGGTTGTGGTTAATGCTTGGGAGGGGTTGACGAGATGGATTCCTCCGGACTTGCAAGCTGAGGAATCCCACTCTTGCGAATGCGAGACATAAATATTCGCCGCTTCTGGCGCGCGTTTTCCCTTGTCACGGAAGGTGACTTACTGTAGTCTCGCGTACGACTTGGGCTCGGGTCTTCGGTTTAACGGGTTCTCGGGGGAGGGCCGGCAGAACCAAGACCCGAGTGCCTTCCCAAAAACTCTCTTCCCACATCGTCTCATTCGCCATCGAATCGTCTGCCTCGCGATGTCAAACGGGCTGAACGCCTCTCCACTGGGAG